>Ga0222697_1000713_pt1 | contig 13721 bp, 20 predicted proteins | sample AntAcemetage1402_FD_179835 | JGI IMG/M metagenome (GOLD analysis project Ga0222697, IMG submission 179835) | Saline water microbial communities from Ace Lake, Antarctica - #1402 | ecosystem: Environmental > Aquatic > Non-marine Saline and Alkaline > Saline | place: Antarctica: Ace Lake... | reverse complement strand
TTTTTATGTAATAAGTGTAATTTTTTTAAATTTTTATTACACCTTATGTCAAGCGTGTTTTAAGCCATGCTTCAGCGTGTTTTAAGCGCATACCCCTCCTCTTGACATCCTCCTGCCCCTGTGATATACTATCCCTGTGCCACTTTCAGCCTTTTCAGCCCTTTTCAGCCTTTTCAGCCCTTTTCAGCCCTTTTCAGCGAGGGCGTTTACACTTCCTGAACACTATTTAGTTCCACATAATTTCACTTAATTTTATATAGTTTCACATAATTTTACAAAACCGTTTTTTAGAACGAGGGACCTGTGCAACGCCTGTTTGGGAGCTTTGTCGGGTGCTGAACCTCGTTCTAAACAACGGTTTTTACGTGATAGGAGAATTGCTGTGAGAACGATCTGGTTAGCGAAAGGCAAGGGCGAGGCCTGGGTTGACGACGAAGATTTCGGGTTGGTCAACAACTATTCATGGTGTTTGTATAAAGCCAACGGCAGGAGTTACGCTAGGGCACCTGTGAACGGAACTACCCTGCTCCTGCACAGATTAATCTTTCATCCAGCTAAAGGTCAGAACCTCAAATGCCTCTCCGACAACTATCTTAATTGCTGCAGGGACAACTGGAAAATATGTACTCCTGTGAAGCGTATGTACACCAAATCCAATGGCTGCACCAGTACCTTTAAAGGTGTGACTTGGTATAAGCCCACGAAAAAGTGGATGGCCTACGGCGTCGTCAACGAACAGCAAAAAAACCTCGGGTACTACCTGACCGAGCAGGAGGCTGCTTGTGCATACAACGCTTGGGCGATCGAGACATACGGTTTCCACCTCGCAAAATCCATGCTGAACGAACCCAACCTTTAATAAGATAAATCTTAAAACTTACCAAAAACCCTTGACAAACGTCGCATCTTGAGATATACTATGTGTTATGATACTAAAAGGAATAACCCTCAAAATTGACGTTGACACAACCGCGTTGGAAGAGCAACTCTCTATAGCTAGAGAATCTATCTGTACTGCTATGAGATACACTAGCACATACACCCCTGTGCCATCCAGTTACACCAGCGAAAGGAGCTCTATGCAATATAACGAAATGCTTTGGTCTGATTTTACTAGGCCATCCTACGCCGCACTCGACCTTGCTTGGTACAACGACGAACGGCCTATTGTGAAAGAAAATGCTACTACGTGGCCTATTGTGAAAGAAATATTAGAGAATTCGAAAAGGAGTATGGAAATGAGATATGTTGTGGCACTGGCCTATGACGCAGACGAGGAACTCAAATGTCCGGATACCAATCGCATTATCGCAGTTTGGGGCCCTGGTTGGACCTCAAAGTCTCGGCGTGAGATTGAACATGACATGGACCTCGCGGGTTCCCTGGCGACGCATAATGCGTGGCGGGCGGTTCAAGCTGATCGACGAGTCCTTCACGAAACGGGTAACACGGTGATGATGGAACCTCTGGAATTCGATGACATCTGTGTTGTGATCAAGGAATTTTAATGCCCAGTCAAGTCGTAGTCACAAACCATGACCGTAATGCAATCGTAGACACCGAGGACCTCCCCCGTGTGGACGAACATGTTTGGTATTACGGGGAAGGCCCCGCCTCTGTGCTTGCGCATGTGGGTGACTCGACCAGGACGCTGCAACATTTTGTGCTGGACACGCCCCCCGCCGAGAGTATTTGGGTGGGGTTTCGGAATGACGATGAATTTGATTGCCGAAGGTCCAACCTCTACATTCGTGATCAGGCATCTGAGGCTCAAAAACGTCCCCCGCCTCCTGGTCGATTTAAGGGCGTTACATTTAACAAAGTCACAGGCAAGTGGGTTGCTCGGATTATTGTAGACAGTAAAGTCTACTATCTAGGCGCCGCGCACCGCACGGATCGGGAAGCTGCTCTGGCCTATGATCGTGCTGCAGTCAAGTATTACGGCCACGACGCCTACGTGAATTTTCCTAAAAACCCTGTGAAAGGATCCTAGTTTGGGCGGTGTTGATCTAGCGCATCTTTATATCTCACTGCAAAGGGGGATGCGCTAGTTGAGATAGCCAGTTGTCTAGGCTCAGTATTGTGGGTAGTGTCGGCTTAGACAACTGGCACACTTTTAGAAAGGATTAAGGAGGGGTATGGATATCGATGTAACCAAAGTTGTGGTATTTTGTCCTGAGTGTGGTCTTAAACGCGAGTTGTGGACCGAGACCGGTAAAGTGTATCGGTTCACAAATACCGTTGACGCATATGGAAAACCCAACCCAAACCCCGGACCATTTATTCGTCGTTGTGAGGATTGTGGAACGTTGTTCATATCAAGTTTATCCTTTCAGAGTGTCCAGACTCGTTATGTGCCTGTGGTGGATGCACCGGACACCTGGAACTGGATTGGTTGCGCGGATGGCTTGCCGCCGGAGAATTGGTCAGGTTATATCCGATTTAAGAACCCTGTATCCCATTTGATTGAAGTTATTCTTGCAACATACAAGCCTGCTTACGATATATGGTGCTGGGAAAGTCTTACGGTAGAGGAACTCTGGTATAAAAAAGAAGCGGTGGTTGCGTGGTGTGACATATCCTTTCAATCTTTCAAGGAGGTTTAATGGACGAGCATTTGATTTTTCCAACAATCGGCTTGATTTGGTTTGCGTGGGGGTTGGTCAGACTCTGGGCATCGGAGTACGATGCTGTTGAAAATGCTGCTGTGAGTTGGTGGTTGACTCATGGTCTGCATGCCGATTACTCGGATGCGGTAACTCGCGCCGAAGCCACGGTAGATCGCAAAGTCCGGCTTGCTCGATGGCTGCTCGTTCCTGCGATCGCTGCCACGGCTGCGATTTTTTGGACGCTCGTATGAAACCTACTCCGGCTGAGTTGAAGAACATCATCGCCTGTGCTATCGTGTGCGGGATCATTGGTTTAAATATCCTGGGCGTCTTGATCATCCTCGCCCAACCTCTCCGATAATGCCGACCTCGACGACCTCGACGACCTCGACAAAGGCGATTTTTGTGGTCGGGGATGTCACAGCTAATCAGTGGCAGTTGAATATCGGTGGCGCGATTGTCGCCAAGAACAGCTCCCGTGAACTTTGTACCGTGTCCGTCCGGGGCTGGGGGATGCCGTATAAACGATCAAGTGAGCTACGCAATGAATTGATCCTGGCAATCGCCATACAACATGCTGTTGACAAAAACTGGACGTTGCAAAAGATACTGGATGAGTTGGATATTGAGACAACTCAATACAAAAAGGAGAACGGTCACTGATGTTTGGATTATGTGGGCCTCGTCGGGAGTATCTCTCTGAGCAGTATCAGAATGGTCGTCGCATTCACCATAAAGTCATACGGTATGCCTCGGTGCATGTTGGAACGCATCATTATGTTGGGGATGACACCCCTGTGCATCTGCATGGCGAGCATCTTCGTGTAGGCGCTTCGACTGAATTGAACTTCAACGGTATTACTCACAGCCTCAAAAGGATTAAATAATGGTTAAGGTTATCCGGTCTATCTCGGAAAACCAACACGATATTCTAGCAAACATTATCACGTTACATACTCCTACAGGCTTTGATTGTGACCCCACCTACGGAAAGGGTAACTTTTATACGGATAAGCGTATCTGCAAGCCTTCGTTCGTGTCGGATTTATATCCTCGCGAGGAAGGGGTTCTTCGTTGTGCGGCAGAGTGTCTACCACTTCCAGACGAATCCAAGAAAAGTATTATTTTCGATCCTCCGTTTATTGTAGGATTTACAACGGGTAAGCCTACAGGTATTATGGGAGAACGATTTGGGGGATTTAGGTATATCTCTGATCTGTGGCAGTGGTATACTCAGTGTCTTCACGAATTCTATCGCATCTTAGAGATTGATGGCACTCTGGTAATCAAGTGTCAGGATACCGTAAGCTCGGGTAAGCAATGGCTGTCTCATGTGTACTTGATTCAAGAGGCCGAAAAATTGGGGTTTTACGCTAAAGACCTGTTTATTTTAACTGCTAAGAATCGTATGATCGGTCATAACCATAAAAATCAAAAACATGCTCGGAAATTTCATTGTTACTTTCTAGTGTTTGTTAAAAGGATTAAATAATCATGCGACGATATGAACCTATTTGTTTTAAAGTGCAGGATGATCCTGTTACACATCGCGGGTATGTGCGCGATGACGGCCTCATTTTAGACCTAGATTTTGACATCGTTAAAAATGTCGTATCATTAATGTCTCGCTGGGAAGGTGCTTTGATCAGGCTAATGGGATACGCTATTTTGATTGGATCAGGGTATCTTACAGGGAGGGCTATTCGATGTCTCTGGCAACTCGTTTCAGGAACCTAGTACATCGTGCAAGTGGCTGGTCTTTGATTGTAAATAAGACATTGGAAGTCCCACCGTTCACGCACCAGTTGATGATCCCTGTGCGTCACGCCGATACTTACGGAGATGTTCGCTTACAAGTAACGCTTAGAAACCCTAATCCATTCACGGTGCAGGTTACGCTTGGTTGGGTCATGCAGGGATATACCTCCCAAAATTACAATCTTGAGCCGGATACAAGTATTCAAGTTAAGCCTACCTTAAAGTGCTTGCTAGATCGCGCAGGACTCGCTAATCATGCCCAGGGGTATCTTTTGCCGATCTATATCTCGGATATTTGCTACGTGGAGGTGTGGGCCCTGTGAATCGCGATGTTACGTTGCTCTTGCTTAGGCAAAAGATTGAAGAACTCGAGACGCTGGTTGATGTAATGGACTTGCAAATTGTTCAATTAAACACTACAATTGACATGATTGATGCGTTAGTTTCACCTGATCTTGACATTATTAAGAAACCGATTGTACCGGAGATTATTAGATGGTTCAAAATCAAGTTTCGCTTTTCGATTTAGCAGACCCGAACGAACCGCGCAAAGTCCCTTGTGAGATTTGGAGCCGCTGTGTCGGCTATTTCCGCCCCATCCGCAACTGGAACAAGGGCAAGCGCCAAGAATTCGCCGACCGCATGAATTACAAGGTGCCTCAGCAATGACCATGCGCAGGCATTCCTGTGTAGTCGAAGAAATGCCAAAGTGTCCTATTTGTGGCGGGTTGTTGTTGCCTATGCAGTTTGAATGTCCTGATGGCTCGGGGTGGGTTTATGGTTGGGGTTGTGACTGTACTGAGACACTTCGAGAGAATTATGAGGGCCAGGAAATCATTTTAAGGACCATATCTGATAAATGCGGTGTTGTTAGGGCCATTCTCGTAAGGTTGTCATAAGTCCTGTTTTGCGTTATACTAACTAAAGAATGAGTTCTTTAGTTGGAGGAAGTGTGTCTGGAACCGCCCCGCAATTTATTTCTATCTACAATGCGAACGAATTTCCCGACATTTATCGAATGTTGGTGGATGAAGGACGTTCGGCTACACATGTTTATAGTTGGTTAAGGAAGCATCGTGGTGTTACAGGTAGTAAACGTATTCCTGGAATCACAAAGAAACTTCTTGTAGATTTTCAAGAACTTGTTAGTCAGAATACCACGGCAGACGCTGCCAAAGCCTATGTTTTAGCTAAGCGAGATCTCGCGATTGAGGCTCGTGTAGGCGATATCGAAGCTTTGGATTTTGTTATTAAGGCAGCAACTGAATCCGTTATTTTCGATCCCAATACCGAATACATGCTTTCAGACTTTTTCAAGGCTCTGGAAGTTAAAGCACGACTGCTGAATTCAGCAGGATTCCTTTCACTAATTTCAAAGGTAGGCCAGGATGGGTCCCAGTTACACGGCATTGTGGATGCCGTGACATTTGCTGAGGACCCTTATTTTTGTGGTCTGCAATTGTTTCCGTGGCAACGAGAAGCGCTCTACAAATTTTTCCAGCCACAGTACGGCTATAATGAACTTGTTGCTATCATGGGCATGGGCTCGGGCAAGGGTGTTCTGGGTGCTATTATTGCATGGTACTGTGCGTATTTGCTGGTAACACTCGAGGATCCGCAGGCATATTGGGGATTTGCTCCTGGTCAGGAGATCATTGCTTGTTTGAATATGGCGACCTCGGAAGATCAGGCCAAGGACGCTGTGTTTAAGCATATTAAGGACCGCGCCGAACAAGGCGGCCCTTGGTTCAGTACCTCTGGATTAGTCCTAAGTATCCAAGCAATGCGTATCGAGTTGTGTAAGAATATCGTTATCAAATGCGGCCACAGCCGTGCTACGCAGCTCGTTGGAGGAACGGTTTTCTGTGTTGTATTTGATGAGATCTCTCGGTATAAAGATACGAGCGGCAAAGATAATGCTGAAGATGTTTATAACAAGTTGCGCGGTTCAACAAAACGTTTCGGGATGCAGGCTCGGTCAGTCGAAATCAGCTCTCCTGAATGGGAAGGCGACCTGGGAATGCGCCTACTTAAACAGGCTGAGTCGGGGGAGTTTCCGAGAATGCTCCCTGTGCATATGGCGACCTGGGAAGCGAATCCGTTAATTCCCTACGAATCTCTCAAAGATGACTTTAGGCGAAGTCCTAGAAACGCTCAACGTGATTTTGGGGCCGATCCTCCGACTGCTTTGGAAGCCTTTTTTAGAAATCGTCGATTACTCGAGGCTTCTCCTACTGTGCGAGATCATCCCTTAAACGAGGATGGTACGTTCAAACCTAGTTTTATACCGTGTTGCAAGGCTCCGCGATATGTGCACGTTGACCTGGCTAAAAATCGAGATAGTTGTGGTTTGGTGGTTGTGCATTCTCCGACGGCTCAGTGCGCTCATCACGAACGTTTGGTCGGTGCTTCGCGGCTTAATGATATGGGATTCGACACAAAGACCGAAAAGGATTTGGCTACATCGGTATATGTGGATTTGGCAATACGTTTCACAGCCGGTGAGGATGACATTGATTTTGCTCGAGTACGTCAAATCATTTTTGATTTGCAATCGATGGGGTTTGATTTTAGGATGGGTGGCGTGACGTACGATCGTTGGCAATCCGCTGACTCGATCCAGCAAATGCGTAAGCGAGATATTCCTGCAGAAATTCTCTCTGTGGATCGCACAACAGGCCCTTATGATACGTTGCAGGAGCTCTTAATCTGGGGCGGGCTGGACTGGTATAATTTAACGTGGGATGCGGTTCCTCCGGCGCCTACGTCCATTTTGGAAGAGTTATTACAGTTGCAACTTGTGGACGGTCGTAAAGTAGATCATATGTCATTTGGTTGTTTTACAGGTGACACTCGTGTAGCCCTCTTGGATGGTACCAATCCGACTTTTGAGGAACTTGTTGAGAGGTACGGGGACGGTTCTGACTTTTATGTTTACAGTATTGATGAAAATAAAGAGCTTACGGTAGGTGTAGCATCTAAGCCTCGTATAACTCGTCGTAATGTTGATATTGTTGAGGTAGAGCTTGATCAAGGTAAGCATATTCGGTGTACGCCCGACCATCTTTTCATGTTGCGCGATGGTACATATCGTCGCGCAGATGAGTTACAGGTGGAAGATTCTTTGATGTCGATGAGTCTTAATGCAATGGCTAACCAACTAGGTTGTGGGAATGGAACAATTGTTAATCGCGTTTTATGGGAAGGTTTTGAATCCCAGGTTAAGTCGGGTAAACCCGGAAATCATATTGTATTGTCTGTGACTCCTGCGGGTAAGGCTGATGTATACGATTTTGAGGTAGCAGAACATCATAACTTTGCTTTGACTGCTGGTGTATTTGTTCATAATTCAAAAGACGTGAGTGACGCACTGGCTGGGGCATGTTTCTCCTGTGTTGAAGGGCAACGACGAAAAGGGTCGAATATCGACTTGCTTGCTAATGTGCGCCGTTTAGAGGAGTTTTGGGATGATTGACCAGACAAGATTTCAGATTTGGTTGAACGAGCATCAAGCGCTTTGTACACAATATGCTAATAACGAGTCTTATTACGAGGGTTCTGGTCAAGAAGCTAGACTGACTGATCGTGCGCGGACATTTTTGGAATCAAATGGGTTCGTCAACTTTCGGGTGAACGTTTGTTGTACTGTGGTAGACTCGATGGTTGGACGCTTGCGCGTAACAAACTATGCGGGCGTGGATGACTTTGATGACTGGGCGTGGGAATTGTGGCGTCTTTCGGGTTTGGCTACACGACAAAGTTCCTTGTATCGAGATGCTTTGGTATACGGGGATGCTTACTTAATCGGAGAATGGTACACCGATCCGCTACGTAAGGTATCTTATCCAAGGTTTCGTATTAATGATCCTCGAAACTGTTACATGGTCTACGACGAAAATGATATCGATAAGCCGATCGCTTTTCTTAAACGCTGGCCGTTGCGTCCCGAGGTTCCGGGGGGCCCTTTGCGCTGGCGTTTGAACATCTACACAGAGGATTTAATTACACGTTACAGCGGTGCGTATGGCGAGGATGTAACTACAATTGTTTGGAAAGTTATTGATTCTACAAAATGGGATGCTGGGATTATCCCTGCTGTGCATCTTGTGAATCGGCGCAGTTCTAGTTCACACGGATCCTCTGAGCTTAAAAATGTTATTCCTATTCAGGATCTGCTTAACAAAGGTTTTATTGATCTCTCGAATATCTTGGATCAGCAAGGGTGGCCGCAGCGATATTCCACGGGAGGTCAACCCCCTGACGGTGGGTACACCTCTGCTGTGGGTATAGTCTGGAACTTGCCTGCCGAAACAGGTAGTTTCGGTCAATTTGCTGCGGCAAACCCTGTGGGTGTGTTAAAGGCTATTGAAGCGGATTATTCGGCTGTATCGGCGGTGTCTCGTACACCACAACATGCTTTTCATACACCAGGAGATCGTTTTCCGTCGGGAGAGGCTCTTAAAACTGCCGAAGTTGGATTGATCGAAAAGTGCGAGAGTTTTGCGTCTGATGTAGGCGAGCAATTTGAGCGGATGATGCGGATTTCTGCGGCGATGCAAAAGGCATACGGGGAATGGCCGCCTAAAGCATTAGAGGGTGTCGTAGAACCTACAGAAACGAAAACGTATACTTTTGGTGCTTCCAGTCAGCTCGAGTGTCAGTGGCGTGATTTCGAAACCCGCAATGAGTTGGTTGCGATTCAGTCGGTGAACCTCAAGGGTCCTAATATTTCACATACGCAGCGATTACGTGAGTACGGATATTCTGATCCGGATATCGAACGTATTTTGGATGAGATTGCAAAAGAGGTTGCTACAGCACAGGCCTTGCAACCTGAAGAACCTGAAACCTCGACAAATTTGTCTACAAAAGCTGTTGTGCAGCCCGGGTTGTCTAGTATCAAACCCAAGTCTATAGCAGAGCAGGATCAACCTATAACTCAGCGACATGATTAGGTTGCAGACACTCGTGTTCTGTGTTATGATAACAGTGTGATAGTGATAGTGGTAGTAATATTGAAACTATAAGTGTCCTTCCTGCAGCACAACTCATTGAGTTTATCGCAGGTGGATGCTATTAGAAAAGCGCCTAAGTAGCTACCGCGACCGCGCTCATATAAAAGGTAGCGTAAGTTTTTAAGTTTTAAAGTTTTAACTTCGTATCATCCTCGTAACGGATGGCTCAAAAGGAGCATGTAAAATGGCAAAGTCTCAAATTTCGACTGCAGAGTCGCAAACTACTGATGATGTTTCGGAAGGCCCGACGACACAGGGCGTAGATAGTAGGGTTCCGTATGACCGTTTTGCCCAGGTAGTTACCGAAAGAAATGCTGCTCGTGACGAACGCCAAAAGCTGGCTGATCGGCTTGATGCACTCGAAAGAGCAGATCTGGTAAAGCAAGAGGATTATAAAACACTAGCAGAAAAAGCGCAGGAAGCCGAGGCAACTGCCAAGGCCAATGCTGTGGCAAGTTCACGAGAGCTTTTGCGTGTTAGGGTAGGTGTTCAAACAGGGCTCCCCGTAGCACTGGCTGAGAGATTGCAGGGAAACACATTCGAAGAAATGCTTGAGGACGCCAAACGTCTGCAAGAAATTCTTCCTTCAACACAGCCTCCTGCAGCTCCAACCGATGCGGGTCAACCTAGCACACAGCCTCCGTCCTTGACGCTAGATCGAAATCAGCAGAGAATGTTGAGTACGTTTAATCAATATCTCAGTGATGAAGACAAGCTTACGCCTGAACAATACCTGGAATTTTCAAACGGTTGGAATCCTAATAAGCCTGTAGAGAGGGACGACGCCTCGTAGCAGGCAATAAATAGGGGTATTTAGGATGGCAGTTCTTACTCAAGGTTTCGAATTCGCGTACTCTTTGGACGCGACGAAACCGTGGATTGAAAAGATTAAAGCTACGCCGGGTATGACGTATCATAAAGGCGACTTGGTGATTTTGACTTCGGGATCTGCTGCTGTGGCTAGTGATGGTTGGACTAACCCTGTGATTGGTGTTGCTGCTGAAGCAGCTACGATCACTACGAGCGGTTCTGTGGCGGTTGCTCGATGCACCCCCGCGCACGTCTTTCGTGTGCAGTATACCGGAACGCCTGATGCGACTGCAATTCGTGGCGGCACTGTGGATGTTCAAAACAGTGGTACCGTGGATGCTTCTGACGTAACTGAAGGTGCTGGTGCTGGTTTGGTATTGGACCGTGATCTGGACACCACGAATGCGTGGGCGTATGTCCGGCTCAAGAACATCTATGGTTTTGACAACTAGGAGGTAACAAATGCAAATCTATCCTGGTGGCAATCTAATGCACCTCCTAGACCCCATTGTTCAGCGGGTGTTCTGGCAGCAATATAATCGTATTCCGGCGGTGACGCCGTTGCTTTACAACATGAGAACTTCAAGTGATTGGCGTGAGCGAATGTTCGCTGTTGGTAGTTTGGGCGAGATTCCTGAGTTCAATGGAACCCTCGAGTACGATACGTTTGAGGGTCTGTGGGCGAAGGATATTACTCACAAGCGCTATGCGAAAGGCTTGGAAATCAGTAATGAGATCATTGAGGACGATCGTTTTAACATTGCGATCCAGAAGCCTCAGGGTTTGGCGACTGCAGCGGCTTATACCCGCGAAAAGCAAGGTGCAGGGCTCTTCAACGATGCTTTCGATACTACAACGACTGCAGACGGTTCCTACCTTTGTGTTGCGACTCACCCGTATAGTCCTACCAATACGACTACGCAAAGTAACTTGGCGACGGGTGTGTTGACCCATGATAATATCGTAGCTGCGCGACTGGCTATGCGTAATTGGGTGGATGATCGCGGTAAGAAAATCTTGATCAACCCCGATACTCTGATCGTTCCTCCGGCCTTGGAAGAGGCTGCCTGGATGATCGCTGGCCCGAAAACTGAGTACATCCCCGGCCAGTCGAATTACGATCTAAGTATCTTTGCAAACTGGAATTTGCGTGTGGTGGTTTGGCCGTTTTTGACCAGTGATACTGCTTGGTTCTTGGTCGATAGCAACCTCATGCGCGATAATCTGGTTTGGTACGACCGCGTTCCGCTTTCTTTGACTCCTCGTCCCGAGCGCGATTTCGATACTCTGGCCTTGCGCTGGAGGCTGTATGGCCGTTGGTCATACGGTACTTACGGGTGGCGCTGGATTTACGGCTCCACTGGCGCAGGCTAAAAGGAGTTAGTCAATGAATCGCACAACTAAAATTTTGATCACGATCTCACTCGTGTTGTGCGTGCTGTCTCTAGGTGTGGCGCTGGCTGCTTATCAGCAGTCAGCGTCCTCCGACCTTGATGTTCAAAGGTCGCCCTGGACTGGTGCGCATTATAACGTGCGGGGTCCTCTTGAAAAGATTGTCGTCCCAACACAAATTGCTACGGCTACGCCGGGTGTTGTCGTAGATAACGATGGTCTGGGCGCAAGCATGGAGTTTCTTGATAGCGGCACCCCCGTGGCTCGAATGCCTGTGGGCGGCGCCTTGATGATCGATACGATCGATGAATTTACCTCTGCAGGCGGTGTTACGCTTGATAGTGTTTTGTTGAAAGACGGTTTTGTGCAGGGGCTGGCTAATGTTATTGCTAAGACTGGTACTGCTGTAACACTTTCTATTGCTGAAGTTAGCGGTGGCGTTATTTCTGATCTAGGTGACACAAGTGGCATTACGATCACTCTGCCGACGGCAGTTGCTGGGTATGAAGTAACCATCATTAATTTTACCGGCAATGACATGATCATTGATGAAGATGACGGCGATCAGATCTGGGGCATCGTGAACGCGGCAGGTGATTCGTTGACCAACACCACTGCCTACGATTGGATTCGATTGGTGGCGCTTGACGCGACTGGTTGGGTTGAAATGTCCAGTGTCGGTACTTGGGCTGACGGTAACTAATGCAGTTAAAGTCGCTGGCTTTAGAAACCTCGACTCGCTGTAACGCACGGTGTATTATGTGTTATGCTGGGCGGGAGTCACTTCGATCTCGCCCTGCCCAAATATCTTTATTTAAGGCATTGGGTTTGATTGACGAGGCTGTTGAATTAGGCTGTACTGAGTTACATCCGTTTTTCACAGCAGACCCCTTCTGTTATAAAGATTGGCCTATTCTGTTTGCGTCCGCAGCTCGAGATCTTAAACTCGTCGTTTCGACAAATGGTCAATTGCTGGATGCTGAAGCACTTGGGCTTTTAGTTGAAACAGTCCCTGTGATGGATTTGATTTTTTCAATTGATTACACAACGATTGAAGAGCAAGAAAGAATTCGTCCTGGCTTGAGTAAGGATGTTGTTTTCAAAAACGTTTACCGAGTATTGGCAGAAGCTCCTCGACACCCTCAATGGCATACGACTGTGCGGGGGGTGGCGCTAAAAGGTTTGAACGACGGCATCGCAGAACGATTACACGAGACTTTTGTGGGGTTGGCTGATGAAGTAGTTGTTGTGCCGGATGATGGTCGTGGTAACACTACCCCTGTGACTACGCCTTCTGTGGAGCCTTGTAGATCTCTTTTTACAGGATTATCGGTACTTTCTGATGGTACTGCAACGATGTGTTGCCAAGATTACCGTCCTGAATTCTCGTTAGGTAACGTTTTTGAGCAAGGTTTGGATGCGGTATGGAACGGTCCTACACTTGCGTGGGCTCGTCAATTACATCAAGCAGGTCAAAAAAATCGAATTGCAGTTTGCAATAAATGTAATGTGAGGTATTAATATGACTTATCTTCAAACGCAAGATGGTGCCGCAGTAGCACCGGATAATCCGCTCCCTATTTCTAATGTAGCGGCTACTGTTGTTGCAGGTCAGCAAACGATCACAGGTCCAGGTACTCCTATACAAGTTGGTACCGCAACTTTGTATTACGGCGTAACGATTCGAGGAATGCCTGCTAACGCAGGCACGGTCTTTGTTGGAAGTGGTACAGTGGTTTCGTCAACCAACGGGTACCCGTTAAAAAATACTGACTCGGTATTCGTTTGTGTAGATAACTTATCAGATATTTGGCTTGATACGGATACTCTTGCCGCCAAAGTCGGTTACATAGGTAGCTAGTGATATATCGTGGGCTCGGAGCAAACCAAATAAGCGCGGGGCGCTTGGCTCCGAAGGTGGCGTAATGATCAATCCAGGGTTAGGCGCATCACAAATCAGCGCGGGGCTGGGTGTGGGCAGAGCGGCGGGCGGTGCGTCATTCCCGCTATGGTCGCTAAGCGGAGACCATTCCACGCAATTCATGGCCGCGTTAAATGCGCTATCTGCAACGCAGTCGGATACGGCCACGACCTTTGGTAGTCTGGCTGGGACGAGCAAGTGGTATGGCGGTGTCCT
>Ga0222697_1000707_pt1 | contig 13789 bp, 12 predicted proteins | sample AntAcemetage1402_FD_179835 | JGI IMG/M metagenome (GOLD analysis project Ga0222697, IMG submission 179835) | Saline water microbial communities from Ace Lake, Antarctica - #1402 | ecosystem: Environmental > Aquatic > Non-marine Saline and Alkaline > Saline | place: Antarctica: Ace Lake... | reverse complement strand
ATCACTAAATTTAATAACCTCTCCACTCACATCCTCAGATCCGCCCATCTCTCCAATTACTCCCCACTTACCACATTCATCGCATTGTCCTTGCCATTTTGGATATTGCGCATCACAATGAGAGCAGTAATATAGAGTTTCTTTATTATTCATAGTACTCAATAATACCACGTGAAAATAGAAAATGGAAGATAAAAAATAGACGATTCTTTTTCCATCCTCCATCATCCATTCTCTATTTTCCAATTTTCGCTAATTCCTGCAAAATAACTCTTTCTATTTCTTCAAATGATACAACTCCAGCAATTGCAATGTCTCCAATAACTAATGTAGGAGTTGATTCAACTCCAATTGCAATAGCTTCCGCAAAATCCTTATCAATAAAATCGCCTATTTCTGAATCATTTAAACAATTTCTAAATTTATCTGAATCCATGCCAAAAGCTTCAGCAGCTGCAACAAAAGATCCTTGTGAAAATTTATCTTGATTTGAAAAAAGCCAAATTTTATACATCCAAAATTTATCTTGGCTCTGGGCGCATTGAGCTGCAATTGAGGCAGAACGCGAAAGTGGACTTAAAAAAGTAAAATTTTTCCAAGCAAATGATATATCTTTGCTATACTTTGCTTTAATTTGCGAAATTACTGGTTGCATTTTTTTGCAAGACGGACATGAAAAATCCCCAAACTCAAATAAAACTAATTCAGAGCCTGTTTCCGATTGAATAGGTGTTTCAGGATAAATTATTGGTCGCGTTATTCCTTCAAAATCATAATCCTGCACAGACGAAGATGAATTGCGAATTAAATCAATACCAAAAAATAGAAGCGCAATTATTCCTATAATAACTAATGCTGAAAGAATTGTATTGTGTTTTATGGTCATAAAAAATAATAACCCTTACCTCAACCGCATCTCGTGCAATCTACCACTAACTCTATCTGTAAAATACAAATTCTTTCCATCATCGGAAATACTTATACTATCTATAGTAAACGATGTTCTGGCTTCTGTTTCTGGAAATGCTATTGCAGTTGAAATATTATTTATTAAATCAATTTTATAAATTGTATCAGGAATTGAATTTGTTATTTCTCTAAAAACACCAGCTCCTTCATCTAAATACTGCGGAACAGCGCAATATACATAATCCTCGCTCTCAAAAACGCATTTATCTGGCCAGGTTTGTATTTGTAAACTCCTGTTTCCTAAACCAATATCGTCACCTTCGGCTCCTGATATATGCAAAACAGGGTTATAATTTGTTCCTTCACTAAATACACTATAAAGAACTTGCTTTCCATTTGTGGACCATTTTCCTTCAAAGCCTAAACCATTAGTTTGTAAAGAAAGATAATTTTCTCCATTAAATCCCACAAAAAATACTTCTTCTCCTGTTGACGATGTTGGCTCTCTATATGTTGCAACCACTTCATTGTTTGGAGACCAATCAACTTTTATGTTATTAGATTCTTTTCCTATTGGCTCAATTAACTGCTGTCCTTGCCCATTAGGACTAGATGCAACAATCCATCTATCATCTTCTGCTTGACCTATATATTCATAAGCCAAACCCTTATCATCTTTAGAAAACGAAAATTCTTGCGCTTCTTTTGGTAATGTTGCACGCTCTTTGGTCTCAAAATTATAATAAATATTTGAGCCATCAGGAAATTCTAAAATCGCGCTATCTCCTCCATTAGACCAAGCAACATTATCTACTGATCTAAATACTTCATCCGAAAGCAAAAATGGATCGCCACCTGGTCGCAAACCATAAAACTTTTCATCAACATAATTATAATAATTAAAATTTCCTGAATCAGTTAATGTATTAAATTCCGCTCTAGTTGAAGTTAATGTATTAACTAATGTTCTTCCTCCTGCTGCTACAACATCTGGCTCTACCGCTCTCTCACCTGGCTCTGGAGCCAAAGTTGTTGGGCCTGTACCATCTACTACTTGCCCACTAGGCCCTTCACCTACTTGCGGTAATCCTGTTGTTGGGGGTTCAACTCCCCTACCAGGAACAACACTTGCTCCAGGCGACCTAAAAAACACAGCCCAAATCGCCCATGCAAGCAGAATTACAGTCAGAATAAATCCAAGTATCTGGAAAATAATTTTTTTTCTATCGGATATATCAATCATAATCTGGGAATGATGAATCTCTTATGTTTATATTGCAATTATAAGGCAATTCTTCTGGTTTAATTAATAATGGCTTAACAATTGCGTTAATATCACTATCACTCAAATCTTCTAAAGCTTCTTCAAAGGTATTAAAACTTGCATCAGTTGCAGATGGTAAAATTATTGCTTGGGAACAACCTCTTCCAACTGCATAATCATTATTAATACCAAATCCATCATCCACTTCAACACGAATTAAATAGCCCTTTAGTTCATCTTTTTGGCAGTCAAAATATGAAAAAATCTGGTCTCCTATAACTCCCCATAATGCTTGAGGGGATTCAAAAAAAACATCCCAAAATTCTGGTTGAAGAGGTATTGAATAATATGTTCCAATAACATCTTGTGGCGCTGATTCTGCATTTACTTCATCGTCACAAACACTATATAATTGAGCTTTTGCCATTACTCTTTTAAAATTACTAGAGCGCGCATCTCCATATATCCAAACAGGCAAGCATTTTTCTGCCACACAGGCCATCCTGCTATCGCAATAACCACCTTTACACTCACCCATTACTTCGCCTTTTACGTCATCTACTTTATAATTTACTCCACACACCGCTGTTTTACGATGATCATCCACACGAACTTCTGATGACCCTACGCTTTCGCGAAGCTCTTCTTTTATTTCCATGTTACGCCATATAGGCAAATCGCCTTCTGCTATATCATGCTTAATTTCGTAATTTATAAAATCTTGATTTGTTTGGCATGTTTCGGATGGATTAAAGTCAAATCCAGGCACTGGCTCAATAACAGGCAAACGCAGCGCAACTAACCGAGGAGTAATTGTGTTTAAGATGACATACGAAAGCAAAGCCAAAATTAATCCAATCCAAGCATTAAAAATACGCTTTTTAGCTGCTCCGGTTTTGTCCGATGACCCACCCGAGAACATCCATTGATACCCAGCAATAATCATCATAACAACAGCAAAAAGCGCGCCAGCGCCAATAAGCAAACGATATACTCCTTTTATATATGTTGGTAAATCACATACCGCTTCATGAGTATTGCCTTTGGCATCTATTGTCTCACAATTAGTTTCGACAAAAGGAAGAGGAATTTGTAATTTAACACTAATGTTTTCGGCAGCATTTATTTGCTTTTTTTCTGTTTCTTGAGCAACTACAAAAGCAGGCGCAAAAAGCATTGAGCCAAAAATTAAAATGCCTAAAACTAAACAGATGTATTTACCCAGCACTATTTTTTTTGAAGAAAAAATAGTGCTAAATTTAAATTTTCTTTTTTTGTTATTCATAATATATAAATCATTAAACTAGCATTGTTGGAATAATTATTGGCAGAAACATTAAAATAAATATCATCACAATAACCAGAACAACTAAAATATCAGCAAGCGCAGTAAGAATTTTCTCCCAACGAGCAAAAGGATAATTTTTATTAAACATTGAATAAATCCATTCCAAATTAGCAATTGCAAGTGTTGCAATTAATCCAACAAATGTAATACCTGTTCCTACTTTTGCGATTCTTAAAGTATTCTTTAATTGCTTATACTTACTCCTAATCCCTTTGGCGCCTTTTGCCTTTTTTGCTCGGCTATACATTGCTTTTCTTCTCCTTGCCAACATTTCCATTCTTTTCGCAACTCTAGTTTGGGATTTTTTATCATTAACATCTTCTTTTTCTTCTTGTGGATTTTCTTGTTCTCCTTTTTTAGAATCCTCACCTTTTTTTGATAAATTCTCTGGTAAAGGAGCTGAATTCTGACCCCCTGTATTCTCTTTCTGGACCCCGGACTCTGGACTCTCTTTATTATCTGCTGATTTATCCGCCGAAGAGGTGGAATCTGCGGTTGATTTTTTATCCTCTGTGCCTGGCTCTTGCAAAGAACCTCTGGATTTATCATCTTGCTCCGGATTCTGCTGCTGCGAGTCTGAATCTTGAGATTGTTGATTTTCAGTATCTGCCCCATCTTTTGTTTGCTGTTCTCCAACTTCACTTTTTTCTTTTTCGTCTTCTTGATCTTGTCCTAATTCTTCAGGATTCGACTCTTGGCTTCCTGCTTGACCCTCTTGCGACTGCGCACCCTCCTGATTTAGAGCTTTATCGCCTTCTGAATCTGCTTGAGAAGAAGTTTGCTCATCGCTATTTTGTTCCTCTTTTTGAGCATCTTCCTCTCCACTAGATTGACTATTTCCATCAGCAGCACCATCTCCTCCCCTATTATCTGCGTTATCTGTGGAATTAGCGTCATCTGTGGTCGCTTGCTTATTTTTAGAATCATCAAGCGCCTGCTTGTGCGCGTTTTCCTGTCCAGGAGAAACATCTTCGTTCTCGTGGCCTGATATTCCATCAACTGATTCTTGTGAATTACCATTACTAGCAACTTTAATTTTGCTTTTATCTCTATTTTTAAAAGCTTCGGCAATTTCCTGCTCTTTGTCTTTTACCACATCCTCTACAAGCTCGCTGATATCAATTGCATTATCCTTAACTTTAACCTTGGACTTATCAACTTCAATACCCTCTGCTTCAATATCTTGAATTTTTAACGCGGGAACAGCCATACATGCGTTTATATAATCTTACGACTTAGAACTTGCGACTTACGACTATTTCCTCTCTCCCCAATAAACTCCATCCACCTTCCATTGACCTGTAGCATCCTGCTCTAAATTTATAATAGCCTCTTGATTATATTGAAGCATAACTGGCTCTTCTATTCTGTTTACAACTATAGTAAATTTTGCGCTTCTATTTTTAAGCGAAAAAGAAGTTATTTCTATTTGAGAAATTTCAGATGAAATCGCAAAATATGATTCTCTATCTGGCTGTTGTTGTTTGTAAATTGTAATCCATTCACGCATATCATCGGTCATAAAACCAGCAAGATCATCAACATGCGCAAAATTATCATCATTTGAGTATGTTCCAAACCTCTCAATAAAGAATTCAGCCAAATCCTGTGCTTCTCTCTCAAGCGCTGATTGTGTGTTTTCTCCACCTATAGAAGGAAGAAGTGTTTCAAGGTCGCCTGAATTCGAAGAATCAAACACTTGCGCCTTGGGAAGAACATCCTCTTTAGCATTAAGAAAAGACAAATCAACTTGTTCTTGTTCTAAATCTTGTTTCTCTTCGCTATCATCTTTAGATGGAAACAAATCAAAAACTACAATAACAAAAATAGAAAAAGCAATAACAGCTGCTACAATTATAAGAATATATTTATTTTTTTGAGTCATAAAATTATTATTTATTGTTTTTGATTCTGTTCTTTAAATTCTTTTTTTGCTTGCTCTATTTCTAATAACTGCTTTGGATCGGATGTTATAAGCTGGTCCTCGGAATATGAAGCAACAATCTTAATTGCAGCGTGTTTATTCCCAGCAAAAAATATACCTTCTCCAATACTTCCTTCTAAAAGAATATATTTTTCTCCTTCTGTTAAAATAAATGTTTTAACAATCTTATCTATTGCGGCTGGAGATTGTTTAAGAAGAAGCTGAAGCGATGAATTAGTAACAATTGCCTGCCCATAAGTACTACTAAGAAAATCATTCACATCTTGCGTAATTGTGGTAACCCCAAGATAATATTTTCTACATCTCTTTACCAAAGCAAAAATAAATTTTGCACTGTCTTCGTGCTGCATAAGCCACCATGCCTCATCAACAATCAAAATTCTTTTCTTTAAACTGGCGCGAACCACATTCCAAATATAATTAACAATAGTATAAATAGCCATAGGCCTAAGCTCGTCTTCTAAATCTCTTACAGAAAAAATTACTAATTGATTGTTTATGTCTACATTTGTAGGATTATTTAAAAGACCTGCAAATGTTCCTTCTGTGTATTTTTTAATTCTATTGACAATATTTTGAGCGCCTTCCATTCCTTCTAAAATCTGCTGAAAATCCTGCATCAAAGGAGGATCAATATTAGATAAATCGCTTGTTTCTGTAATATCTTTTTTAGCATATGTTTCTAATAAAGCTCTGTCTATAATTGAATCTTCTTCATTGGTAAATTCTCCAAGCATAAGCCGAACTAACCCTTTTATTGTAATAACAGCGCTTCTAATTACATCAGAAACACTAGAATCTTCACCTATTGCACGAGGAAGATCAAAAGGATTAATGTTGCTATCTGAATTAAGTGAAATATCTACATAAGTTCCACCAACTGCCTCTGATAAATGCTGGTATTCACGCTCTGGATCAATAATTATAACATCAGTACCCATCATCAAACTTCTTAATACCTCTAGTTTAACAGCATAACTCTTCCCTGCTCCTGATGTAGCAAAAACTACGCTGTTCGCGTTTGGCAAGCTAAACCTATCAAATATTATTAAACTATTATTATGTCTATTAATTCCATATAATATTCCTGTATCTGAAGTAAGATCAGAAGAAACAAATGGAAACGATGAAGCAGCAGGAGAAGTGTTCATATTAAAACTAACTCCAATTTCGTCGTTATTCAAAGGTAGGGTGGAATTAAATCCTTGCTCCATTTGCCACAAAGATTTCCTTGTTGAGACAAGCTTTGAACCAAACATAGATTCAATTTGCTCTGAAAGATGATTTAAAGTTTTTTCGTCCTGAGCATATATTGAAATATATAAACCAAATTGAAAAAAATGTTCTATGCCTTGCGTTAATGCATCTCTTAATTGTTCAATATCCCTTAAAGCTGTCTCCCGAAGAGGGTCTCTTGGTGCGCCTTTTTCTTGATCTGCAATTAATTGAGCTTCTAAATTTCCTACTTTCTTTTTTAACTGCTTTAAAACAACGGCACTTTCAATTGGATAATAATACATAGCAATATCCATTGTCGCGCTAAAATTAACAATAGGAGCAAACCAGCCAACATTAATATATCTTGGATAATTTGTAACAAAAAAAGTGCGCACTAATTGTCCATTTAACTCCACTCGGTCCGATTGAACCCTAAGCGAAGTTGGAGCAATAAGATCACGAATTGCCACATTGCCCTCAGTTAAAACTTTTTCCTCGCCGATAATCTGCGCATCTGTTTCTTGAGATTTTACTGCCTGCGCATTCTGTTCTTGTGCAGAAGTTGTGGAATCCTGTTTATTAATATCTGGATCTTGAGGCGTGTTTGGTTGTATTTTACTTGTATCAAACATAATTAGATTATATGCCATCCTGAGCATAGCCGTCATTCCGACCAAAGCTGATGTATTAAGATATTAGCTTTGGTTGATATGACAAACAAGGATCTGAATGATAATAATTTATTCTTCTAATTGCAAATCTTTTTCTTTGGGAATTTTTTGCAATTGAGATAACTCTGGGTTATATGAACTATAATAAAGCTCGATTAAACTACGCGTATTTAATTGCACTGCGGTAACTCCTAAACTTGCTAAACCAGAAGATACTTTTTCTATTCTATTTTGCAAACGAATTATATTCTGATTAAACATTTTATCTGAAAGCTGAAGAATTTTTGTTGGAGCAAGCATAGAACTAAGTCGTGAAAAAAATCCTTTTTTTGTGGTCTTGCTACCCGCAGCAACATAAGGAATAACAACATAAAATTTTTTACTCATAATATCACCCAATGTAATAAGCTCTTTTATATATTGATAATATTCCGACATTTGAGTTGATAATAATTGATTTGTCTGCTCTTTTTGTTTTTGTTTTAGTTCTTCTAAATATTTATCCATATTAAGCATTCTAGATTGAATAACAATCTGCAAAGGAAAATCAAGAATATTTAAAAAAGCAATGTAGCTTTGTATAATAGCATTTTGTTCGTCTTCACTCTTTAAAGCAAAATTTACACTTGAAGCTAAAAGCACAGCGCGCATACTACCATCTTTAAGTATTACAATATCATCACGTATTTCGGCGATATCAAGATATTGCTGGGTTGAAGAATTTGTTTTGTTTTTTGCTAATTTGCTTTTAGGCATATATACATTTAATTGTCATCCCGACCGAAGAGACAAACCGTACTCAGTTGGGAGCGTAGCGGAGGGATCTCTTTTTAATACAAATTAATTGTGGCAATCAAGAGATCCCTCCGCTACGCTCTCGATGAGTACATCGGATCGCTTCGGTCGGGATGACAAAAAATCATTTTTTAATTTTTTCTTTTTCGGCTTGACTCTTTTTTAAAATTTCTTCTGGCCGATACTTTCCTCCAGTATCTACCAATAAAGAAAGAGAAGAAAGTGCATCTTGCGCTACTAACTTTCTAGGCATTGGCTTTACCTTTTCTTCTTCTTTTTCATCTTTCTTTTGTTTAATATTTTTCATTAAATTTGGATTCTTAATCCAAAGTCGCAAACCTGGTTTTGTTAATGTTTGGATAAAATTTAATAGAAAAAGGTATGATGCTTGGCCATTAATTTTTATAAAAGCTATTAAAATCCATAATGCAAAAAATGTAACTGCCTCAATAATAAATAAAGCTGTATCAGCTAATTTATATGCTAAAAATGTTAGCATCATAAATACAATACCTATCACAAACTGCCTAACAGTTATTGGGCCTATAATTTTATCTTCAACATCAATAAATTGTGGCACTACAAATTGTGGCATTATTTTAGTTTACTATTTAAAGTAGCAATTGCAAAAAATTCATCTTCGGTCATTGAATCTGGATTTAAAGATTTATCTGATAAAACATCTGCAAGTTTTTTACTACCCCCAACACTTGATTCTCCAATTGCTATATATTGCCTGTTTAACTCACTAGCACGGAGCGCTTTAATTCCTTGAATCTTTTTTGTAATTGAATCCTGCTCTAAAACTTCAAGTTTTTGTAATAATGATTGCACTGCTTGTTCTGGTTCCCCAAGCTTCCTAAAATCATTTAAATTAATAAGATTCAATTCACCAGTTAAATCAACTGTTTGGATGCTTGCTCTATTGGGAGACCCTTGCGTGTGCGTAATATCATGCATTCTTGATTTTCCATCTAAATTATTATTTTCTGGACGTATAATCCTTGTTGTGTCTCTTTTGATTTCTGACTTTGGAGCGGATTTAGGTATTTCAAATTTTGGTGCTGTACTCTTTTTCTGGACTCCTGGCTCTGAGATCTGAACTCTGACCTCTGAACTCTTTTTTGGTATTAATGATTTTAAATTTATAGAATCTGATGCATCTTGCGCAATAAGATTATCTAATTTTATTTTTGTGTCTGGCTTCTTGTCCGCCGAATGGGTAGATGGAATTGGTTTTGGGATAGATTTAGGTATTTCAAGTTTTTGGGCTGGCTTGGGTATTGGTTTTGGTTTGCTAGTGTCATTGCAAGGGAGTGTACTCGCGACTGCGGCAATCCCGTGATTAGCACTATCCGCGTCGGTGACGGGATTGCTTCGCTCGGCAGTAACCTTGCTCGCAATGACAGGTTGGGCTTGTTTGTTTGTTGGTGTGACTGATTTTTGTACTATTTCTGAAATTTTTTCTTTATGTAAAATTCTATAAGCATCTTCTGAAATATTTATGCATTTATCCAAATTTTCTCCAGTTATACCAATTCCTCCTACTGCAAATGGCCTTGAAAAATATTCTCTCAAATTCAAACTTGTCCTAATATCGCGCAAACGTGATTTTAATAACGCTTTTGTACGACGCAAAAATGCTTCTTTTTCTTCTTTTGATTGCGATATTACAAAAATTTCTTGAGCTATTTTATCTAAATTATCAACTTTAAGACCACTTGTTCCAACTTCTGCTGCTTTTCTTGCATGTGTTTGAAGATCTTCTACTTCTTCTTTGTTAAATTGATTATCTTTGTTTGAAACCTTAACTGGCTTTATATTCTTAATTTCTTGAGATAAATTACTAGTATTGGACTGCACACTCTGTACAGCTGTCTCTATTTCTTTTAAAAAAGGACTATTGGAAGGTATTTTTGATAAAATTTTCTGTATTGCATCTTTTTGATCTTGCTCTGGCTGTGATGCAATCCATGCTTTAATTCCACCCACAAAATAGTGTAAATATGACTTTTCTATAAATTCAAGATTGTTTTGTAAAAGATTTATAACCTCATCTAAATCCAAAAGCGGCAAAGACAATGCTTTAAGTTTTGTTGTAATTTTTCTATAATCAACTAAAACTGGACTAATTAATTCAGGACTTATTTTTGCTATTTCTGCTTTTAAATGAGTTCCTGCCTGCCATGCTCCTGTCACATCTTTGTTTTGCAATAGCAAATCAGCTTCTTTTTGAATTTTCTGAATTATTTCATTCTGAAGTAAATTTTCACCACTATATTCAGTAATTGGCATACATCTATTATAACATAAATTACCTAAAAAGGTAAAAGTAAAAAGGCAAATGGAAAATCTATTTCCTTTTGCCTTTTATACCTTTTGAATTTATAATAATAGTCGCTATTATCTTGGATATTTCTTCACTCTCTTTCATTAATGCACGTACATATCTTTTTTTTATCCAATCAAGATCATATAAAACTTCTAACCACCCATTTGTTTCGTTTGACTCTTTTAGCGCAATTCCATTTATGCTAATAAATTCTTTTGTAGATCTTGCGGATTGAGCTTCTCTTAAATTTGCATATACTGACATCGATGAGTCTGAAATTTGTTCAGATAACTTCCATGCAGCAGGTTTCTTTGTTGGAAAATGGTCAGTCATCTTTACAATAACGACTGCAAGCTTTTTAACTCTATCAAGTAAATCTTGATTTTTATGTTTCATATCCCCCTAATTTTTTACTTTTTCCTTTCTCCTTTTTACTTTTAAGTCCCTTCATTCCAAGAACTCAAATACTTAATCTGTCTTTCAGTCAAAGTATCGTATTTAACTCCCAAAGACTTTAGTTTAATTTCGGCAATCTTCTGATCTAACTCTTCTGGCAAAGTATACACGTCGCGATCCAAGGACTTGCCATGTTTAACTAAATATTCGGCTGCTAAGGCCTGCCCTGCGAAACTCATATCCATTACTGCAGATGGATGCCCTTCTGCTGCTGATAAATTAGCAAGTCGTCCATCGGAAATAATATTGATTACTTTTTTATTTGCCATTTGGTATGATTTAATATGTTCGCGAGCTTCCCATGATTTTTTAGCCATCTTTTTTAAGCCAGCAACATCTATCTCAACATCAAAATGCCCGCTATTAGCAATTATGCATCCATCTTTTGCTTGATTCAAAACATCTCGACTTACTACCTCGCAATTTCCAGTAACTGTAATAATTATATCTGCTCGAGGTGCAACAGAAAGCATTGGTTCTATATCAAAACCATCCATTCTTGCTTCAAGCGCCCTAACAGGATCAACCTCTGTGATAACAATCCTTGCGCCCATTCCTTTTGCGCGCATTGCAACTCCTTTACCACACCATCCATATCCTGCGATGACTACTGTCTTGCCTGCAATTAAAATATTTGTAGCACGAAGTATGCCGTCAATTGTGCTTTGTCCTGTTCCATAACGATTATCAAAAAAATGCTTTGTTTGCGCATCATTAACTGCAATAACAGGAAGTGTTAGTTTTCCCTCGCTTGCTAAAGCTTTAAGCCGAATTACACCTGTTGTTGTTTCCTCTGTTGAACCAAGCATCTCTGGAACCTGATTTTTATATTTTCCATGCAAAAGAGCAACTAAATCAGCCCCATCATCCATTGTTATATGTGGTTTTGTATTTAACACGCTTTCTAAATGATTATAATATAAATTTCTATTTGCTCCGTGCACTGCAAAAACCGAAATCTTATCATCTTTAACTAGAGATGCAGCAACATCGTCTTTTGTGGATAAAGGATTAGATGCGCACAAAGCCATGGATGCTCCTCCAGACTTTAATACTTGCATTAGCCGAGCTGTCTCAGTTGTTACATGCAAACAAGCTGCGATTCTTATATTCTTGAATGGCTTCTGTTTTTTAAATCTTTTTTCAATTTCATCAAGAACTCCCATCTCGCGACTTGCCCACTCTATTTTCTTTTTGCCTTCAGCTGATAATTTTATATTTTTAATGTCGTATTTCATATTATACTGTCATTGCGAGGGAGCGTACCCGCGACCGCGGCAATCCCGTCATCAACGCTTTATGTGTTGGTGACGGGATTGCTTCGTCGGCAGTAGCCTTCTCGCAATGACAAATTTATTTAATTATTCGTTTAAGTTCGCTCACTTTATTCGTCTTCTCCCAAGGAAAATCAACGTCAGTCCTTCCAAAATGTCCATATGCGGCTGTTGTGCTATATATAGGACTCCTAAGACCAAGGTTCTTAATAATCATCCCAGGCCTTAAATCAAACACTTTTAACACTGCTTTTGCTATTTCATCGTCTCCAACTACTCCTGTTCCATAAGTATCTATATTAACGCTTAATGGATCAGATACGCCAATTACATAAGCAACCTGAACTTCGCAACGTTTAGCTAAACCAGACGCAACAACATTCTTTGCAACCCAACGAGCAGCATAGGAACCAGATCTATCAACTTTGGATGGGTCTTTACCACTAAAGCATCCTCCTCCATGGCTACCTACTCCGCCATATGTATCAACAATAATTTTTCTACCAGTTAATCCTGCGTCTGCTTTGGGCCCGCCTGATACAAATCTTCCAGTTGCATTAACATAAATTTTTGTCTTGTTATCAAACAACTTCTTTGGCAAAATAGGATTTAAAACTTTTGCAATTATGTCTTTACGAATTTTTGATAATTTTACTTGGGCGCTATGCTGTGTTGAAATAACAACATTTTTAAGATGAATAGCTTTTCCACCTTGGTACTCAACTGTAACTTGTGATTTTCCGTCAGGACGAAGATATTTCAATGTTCCATTTTTTCGAACTTGTGCTAAGCGACGCGTTAGCTTGTGCGCCAGCATAATTGGCAAAGGCATCAATTCTTTTGTTTCAGTAGTGGCATATCCATACATAAGACCTTGGTCCCCTGCGCCAAGTTTTATTAAATCCTCTTTTTTTGTTTTCTTTTTGCCACCTGGGTCAACACCTAATGCTATATCAGCTGACTGCTGCTGGATTGACGATATAACTCCGCAGGTTTCCCAATCAAACCCTTTGTCAGAACTGTCATATCCAATTCTTTTTACCGTATCTCTAACTACCTGAGCAACATCAATATAACCTTTTGTTCTCATTTCTCCGGTAACAAAAACCATACCATTAGTTAAAACAGTTTCAATACCAACCCTGCTTTCATCGTCTTGTTTAAGCGCTTCGTCTAAAATAGCATCCGAGATTTGGTCAGCCATTTTATCTGGATGTCCCTCGGTTACTGATTCGCTTGTTAGGAATGCATGGTCTTGTGATATGTAGTTCATAAAAATAAAATTAAAAGTAAAAAAGGCAAAAGGAAAAAATAATAATTTCACAAAACTTTTTCCTTTTTACTTTTTCCTTCTAAAATATTAAAGATTCCATTTCCCGTCTTTAACAATATTAGCGTACTTCTCTCCTTCCATTGCAAGTACTTGCGAAAGTTTGTGGCCGAACGCGATTGCGTCATTTGAGGATAGTTTTAGTTTTTCTTCAAGCACAATTTTTAAAAATCTAGCTAAATATTGAGGCGCATTTGGGTTGATTTTGAACCCGTCTACATTAGCATCTTGTCCTTTTTTATTCAAG
>Ga0222697_1000704_pt1 | contig 13813 bp, 1 predicted proteins | sample AntAcemetage1402_FD_179835 | JGI IMG/M metagenome (GOLD analysis project Ga0222697, IMG submission 179835) | Saline water microbial communities from Ace Lake, Antarctica - #1402 | ecosystem: Environmental > Aquatic > Non-marine Saline and Alkaline > Saline | place: Antarctica: Ace Lake... | reverse complement strand
CTGCTGCTTTTATTATAATATCAGCTAGCACCTTGGGGTTATCCAAAACCCGAGCTATAGCATCTGTTGTCCAGCCAAGACGGTTAAGATAAGTTGTAATCTGATCTGTTTTCTTATCCTTCTTATAATCAAACCCTATATCAAGAAACTTATTATTGCTATATGCTGCGCGATACCCCGCCATCTCAGCAGGGGTAAGCACCTCATCTAAACCTGCTACAAATCTCATTTGACCGAGCATATCCTCATCTTTAAGCTGATTGAGCAGTTTTTTAACAGCGATACTGTTCTTGCCTGATGAGGAGGATTTTTCCGCGTCCAGCCTTGCTGCATTACCTAAAAATACCGTTCCTATCGCCTGGGCAACTGAATCTACTTTATCTAATTGCTCATCAGGCATACCAACATCTCTTGCAACATCAGAGGCTCTTCTAATTTTAATGTCGCCTAGTTCTTTAAACTCTTCATTTAAAATCTTATTAGTTCGACTAAGCGTTTCTTCACCTGTAACACCTTCTATAACCCTCCCGAACAACACGACCTCATCAAAAGTATCCTTCAAGGAACCATAATAAACTGTTACCATAATTAAAGCCAAATATTCTCCAATATCTTTAAAAAGTTTTTTCACTTCTTCCTCGCTTGCTCTCTTTTGTATCTCTTCAAGCGCTATTTTCTCGTTGCCTTTTACTGGTAGTTTTTCTATTATACCCCTAGCAAGCGCAAGAGTAAAAACCGTATCCTGCGAAAAAAGCTGCTGCCCGCTACCAGGAATTTTAAGCTCATTATGTTCCCACTTTTTATAATTTTTATCACCGATAAAGACAATCCCATAACTATAATTTGATATCCTTGCGCCACGCTTACAATCTATTCCGAGTATCCTGCCGCCCAAACTAGTGCCCGATGCAAAATTCAAAATACTGCCTTTTTTTAATATAGTAGCCGCCCAAAGCGAGCCAATAGCTCCATCATTTATAATAGCTGTTGGAACAGGTTCTGTAATATTAAAATATTTAGAAATACCCATAGATACCTTATTCGCTAAAGGCATTATATTTTCGTTAAAGTCATCCCAATATTCTTGAGTTAATATATCGTTTCCATCAGTATAACGCGCTCTCATAGATTTTGTCTTTGATGTCATGCCACCCTTAATAGAATTTTCGATTATAATATCAGGAAAACTTATTCCTATAGAAGACGGCGCGATAATCTTAATATGATCTTTAATAAGTCCGATAATATTATTCATAATCCCGACTGTTGTCTTGTCACTATCAAAACTTTCCTTTGCCCGGGCCTTCAATCCATCCAAACCAGGTTCCTGGGACTTGTTCAAACTTGTAACGGCAAGTGCAAAAACAAGCAATACCTCAATAACCTCATAGAACTGCTTTCCGTCCTTAAAATTTTTAGGCTGGACAGCCCATGTATGTTTTAATATTTCGGTCTTATTCGGGAAATCAGAATCTATTAATGCAAGCTTCACATCCGTTCCACCTATATCTATACCAATTGCTAAGCCTTTTACTTTAGTAATATCCAATAAATACTTCTCTAAAGCAACCGTGTTAGTTTCTTTAAGCGTCGCCTTATCCAGGCTTTCTTTGTTTTTTGCAGCTAGTGGCACATCTTTAATATCATGTATATTTATTTCAAGTGACTGTCCATAACTTCTTGTAATAATATCAAGCACATGGATATAACTGTTCTTCTTGCTAAAAAGGTCTTTCTTTATACTCTTAATCACACCTTCAATCTCATTTGGAACATAAATATCCATTACCGCAGAAGAGCCTGTAACAACTACTATGTTATATATTCTTGCAAGCAAATAATCTCTAAGAATTGCCTTATTTTCGTGCTTTGATACAGGAATATCCATTTTTGCAAGCACACCATCCGCTTCAGATACAATTGTAATGGTGTATGTATTATCCGGGCTCTGCTTATGAATCATCTCATATTCATAAGCCAAATGCGCAACTGATAATGCTTCACCTTTGCTCCCGTCCGGATATACGTGCGTCAACCTAAGGCCACCTTCTATATTTGAAAGAGCTGTTGCCATTGCATTATTTAATTTGGCTGTTGTTGCAGCAAAAGCTGGCGCTCTAAGTGTATTATTTTCTGCATACGATGGGGTCACTATGCTTGATACTAAAAAAACAACGCAAACTGTTAACAACAATAACTTTTTTAAAAATGTTGCTATTATCATAACTTCCTCTTTTTTTATGCAGCTATTAATGCTGCTATTGCCTGTTTATGCAACTCTTCATAATGTTTCTCGTCAACTGGCAAAGGTTTCGGTAATTCAAGTACAAATATATTATCTTCTAAAAACACTTTTAACACACTTTCCAATATTGGTTTCTTAGTTAATATTTTATACATCTGAGCTATTGTAGATGCTGTTTCGCCTGAACTATCTATGCTGTAAACTATTAAACCTTTTGCAAAGACTATTGCCTGTTCAAGCGGCAAATAAGCATTATCTATCAGGCTATGTATGTTTAGATACTTTAACCCCGGCATTCCTTGTATCTTGGATTTAGATATAGCTATCATGTTAGCAGATGAATCTGTAGCGGGATCATACTGCCCAGGGATAAGAAGCCTTATCTTGCAACCAAGCTTCTGCTCCAGTGCCCTCAGATAAGAGTTATCTTTCTTAAGCAATGCAAGGAGTATCTTCTGGTTGTCTGGTATGTCTGTTGGATTTATCAATATAGTCGCCTCTACATCGTTGATAGCCGCTTCCCTGGCTGCTATATCTTTTGATAGCGTAGTGATATTTAAAAAAGCTTCTGCTCTGTTAATGGGTTCTGATATTAACCCAGCTCCCTCAGGAGACTCTTGTCTAATATCATTGAGCTTCTGAAGAGAAAGCTCATAAGATTGTATTGTTTTTAATAATATACTCATATCAAGCAACGATGGCTCTGTAGAGATAAAAGCAGTACTATAACTTTCTATGTCCGCACCAATAGCAGAGACCTCAAATGCATAGCCAGCTGACGATGCCTTAGAATCTGTTGTTTCTGATTCATCGAACTTGCTTGTCTTTATGCTTACCATGCCTTCAAAGGTTTCACCGGGCTTAAGCACAACAAGATTTGCCTGCTCTTTAACCTCAGTGCGATCCAGATTAAATGCATCTGTAGCTGATGTCTGCGGCTCAACACATACAGCAGGTTTTCCATTTGGCACATTCAACACTACCTGCTTAAAGCCTTCTGTTTGACTTACCTCAACCTTGATCTTATTTTTCGGGTCATAAACAACAGAAGTAGCGATACCATCTTTAAATTCAAGCCCTGTAAATACATCATCAAAAGTATCAGGAAGATTTTCGCCTTTTGCATCTTCACCTGCATCATTCCCGAGTACCTTTGGTTTTGTTACGAAATCATACCTGCTTGATTTGACACCCGCGACATTTCCATCTGGTATATGTTCTGCATTAGAAATCCAGCGTTTCTTTGCTGGAAGACTTACCTTTACATCTGCTTTCGTTCCTCCAGGACCCAGTGGTAATTTTATCCATGGGTGCAGTGCAAAACTCATCGGTATATCTTTATCATCATTATTAATAATATTAACTGCAATCCCAAGCTGGTTACCTTTCAACCTATAGGCTAAAGTTATTTTTGCTTTACCAAAATGTTTTTCCATGGCAGAATAATCTGCGCTATTCAAGAAGCAAGTCATATAGGCACCATCTTTATCTACTCCTGCTCTGCCAACAGACCATTTCGCATACCTGGCCATGCCATGGTATATATGCCTTTTTGTACCATCAGCCTTTACAATAGGCCTGTTTTTGTCGGTCACATTAATATCATGCAGGTTGTGTGCATCCCCTGCCCATGTAAATTTTCCGTCTTTTATCCTGTTTGCAAAAGGCCATAACACAGGAATGCCACCACTGGCTTTTGTAATATCTTTATTTCCATAATAAAAAACTTCTGTCTCGGGTTTGCCATCAAGCTTTACCTTCATAGAAGTAACTGTAGCTCCCCAGCCAGGTACAATTGTAACAGAAGAACCTGAATCAGCATCTGTCAATGTATAAGATGTCAAATCCCCTGCCTTTTCCGTTGTTATGGTCTCTGCTTGTATAGCATAATCACTACGCCTTGGCAGTGATTTCCTTGCGGCCTTTATCTTTGTTTCTGTTATATTAGTATCTGGTATTGCCAATATGTCATACATTTCAGAGAAAGTGTATCTATTGCCCGGAAGCAAAGTATTGGCGTCTCTTTTGCCGTCTGCATCAAAGCCCGCCCACATTCTTGCATGGCCTTTGCCAAGGGGCAAGCCGGAATCTTCAAGATTATTATTAAATATATCAACAACAGAGGCACCAGAGACTACGATATCGCCGCTTTCAACCAAATTTATTACAAGGGCTCTCCCTGATTCTAAATTGTTAACAACACTATTATCAACAAAGCTTTGACTGACAACTATTCTACCTTTAACATTGTTGATTACACTCTCAATAACACGACTTCCTTGGTCAAGAACGCTATCCTGTACTACAGAGCCTTTAACATAAACACCTCCTATGTCTACCCCTTGTTGGACATTTTTCGGTGTTATCTGCTGTTGGTTATCGCTTCTTATGCCGTTTTCATCAACTACAACATTTCCAAATGTAGAACTTGCTACAGGGTGTATTATACCCCTGAAATTTTGCATGGCCTTAGCTTCTTCGCGAGCTTGTGGTGTTACCTTTGCTAATATCAGCTTGCCGTTTGCCCCGACCTCTATTATGCCGTCTGCAATACCTGTAAGCATCATAAGCTGATTATTCAAAATATCAAGCGGCCGTCTATATCTCCACCAGAAAAGCAGGCCTTCGCTGAGCTTATGCGCCCCCATCCATCCATCTTGTAAACCGTTTTCGTCAGCAAAGGATATAATATCCTCCACAAATTCTTTTGACTTACCAGCAACTTTTACTATATCATCAACAAGAACTCCTTTAACATGAAGCAGGACTATCTGTGCAACATCAGGCGCTTCTACAGAAGGCCTTCCCTTGCCAAGAGCTTTTCTGCCATCTAAACGCTGGCCAAAATAACTTTCTAATGCGAGTAAGTATGTTCTGCTTACTCTGTGAGAACCATACGAATATGCTATATCCGGACCACTTGTCTTAACGCCTTCATTATCAAAGGTGCTAAGCGGTTCCTGTGTAGCCTTTACTTGTATAATTTTCGATCCATCGTCTGCCTCTATTGCCTCAAGTGTTTGTTTTGGATAATTTGCAATAACATTGCCTGAGGCATCATCTATAACATAGACACCTAAATCATCCAAGTTTTTATTTGTAAGCTCACTTGCCAAAGCAGGGGCAACGTATTTGCTAAAAAACCTATTAGCTGGTTTGCCTTTATCAGTAGCAAGGTCTAATTTGCCTACATCCATTGTAGAGAATTCACCAAAAACCTTTTTAAATGCCTGCGCCTGCCTGTGTGACTGTCTCTTATCTGTAACGCTGACAACAAGCACATCATAGCCATCATATTCTTTTTTAAGCCGTTCATAATTGTCCATTACAGCATCGGTATCTTGCTCAACAGATATCTGGCTGGCATAATGCACATCTATGGTCTTGCCATAATTGTCACGAGCAAATTTACTGTTCTGGATTGCAGTAGCAAGAATAAGAGTAAGATCTATTCTCTCTGTAGCTGTAACAGGGAGCTTCCCTACCATATCCAGAGACCCGCGTGAATTGCCGCCTGCCTGCGACACAGGGCTACAGCGCTTGCCTGTTCCTGCATCTGAGAAACCTCCTATACTGACCTGTGACTGTTCAAAAAGATAATTAAGATCTTTGCCATATGTAGCCAATGCTTCATCGCAGGCCATCCTAAACCCAAGAGGCGTTGCAAGGAGACTTCCGCAATGAGTATTATCATCCCAATCCTGCAAGGTAACCGCAAGAACCATCGGTTTTTCAGGACGGGTTCTGCTATTTTGTAAAAAAAGATCTGAATTCCCGCTCATGATCCTTACAAGATGTGCACTTCGTACAACTCCACTGCTATAATATTGTTCGGGTAAAACATTCTCCACCGGGGTTTTAGCAAATGATATATACTTTTGAGTATCTGAACTTGTTTTTAATTCAGGTGCAGCACCTGCTTTTGCATCCATTATTATGCGTCCGGTTTTTGCCAGATATACAAGTCTTGCTGCATCAGTAGTATTCCCCATGAAATTCAGGAACCTAATTGCCGCTTGCACCTCAGGTGAATTAAACGGTATTACACCTGCACTGCTTGTTTTATTTGCCCATTCTTTCGTCAATTCATCTATCTTTTTATTCTCTGCTATCTTGCTATTTGAAAGCTCATCGGCAGCTTGCCCAAGAACAGGGTAATAAGAGATACGTTCGCGGAGCATTGTAATCATCTGCCATACGCCAAAAGATGAAGGTTCATACCTTTCATCAGATGTCTTCTGCGTAGCTTCAAAATCAAGATATATCTTTTGCGGTGTAGATAAGCTTTGGCGAAACTGCATCCAGCCTTTAAATCCCCATATATCTTCATCAAAAACGACCCTTAACCCATCGTCCATCTCAAGACTGCAACCTTCTAGATTGCCAAAATAGATGGATTCAGCCTTTGTGAATGTTTCTTTTGCTTCTGTGCATTCTTTGTTATTCGCTTCTAATTTAGCAGATATAACAAAAAAGCTATAATAATCTTTGAAAGGAAGATCTTTATCAATAATTTGTTTAAGATCTCTTCTATCCTCATCCTGCGCAACTAATGCAAATACCATTGCAGCGCTCTTCATTCCATCATCTATATAGCTGTTCTCCTCAAACATAAAATGGCCTGACTCCTCTAATCCATATGCAGCACCTTTTTCCCTTGCCGCAGCCTTTATAAAGGAGTATCCTGACATAGCTTTAAAACTTTTCTCTCCATGATTAGTCTTAACATCCTGCACAGCCATAGTTGTACGGCCGTTAACCACAACATCACCTCTTATTTTATCTGCAAATAAACATTCAAGTTCGTGATTTGAGATATCTATGCCACCCTTACTTGCAAAGAATAGTCTGTCACCATCAGAATCAAAAGCAACACCTGCATCTATAGTGTTGTCATCCTTCATAGCACTTATAAGAGACTTTTTTGTAAAACTTTTATCAGGGTCTGGTATTCCATAAGGAAAATACCCGTTTGGTTCACAGTGAATACGCACTACCTCGGCGCCGCAGTCTTCAAGCACTTGTGCAAATAATTCACCGCTTGTACCGCTTACTCCTAAGACAGCGTATTTTTTACCTGTAAGAGGCCTTTCCTCGCCATCAAAATTATCCCTAATAAATTTAACTACCTCTTTTTTGTATAGATCTGCAAAATTTTGCTCTAAATACTTCCCATTATCGACATTAGGAGAGATATTAAGCACAGCAGCATCTATTACTATCTTCTTGAGAAACAGTTCTTCCGTGTTCTCCTTTCCAAAAAATATCTTGAAGCCGCCATACCTGAAATCATTATGACTTGATGTAACCTGTACAGCCCCATCTATGTGTAGTAGGCCCATTGCATCTTTTCTATAAACAACTGTAGATATCATAGGCGTTGTGGTATATGGCATATTTATATTCGTGCTTATGTCTACAACAGTTACGCCTGCTGTACGTAAACCATCCGTGAGAGCCTGCTGTAATGACTCTGAATTAAGCCTCACATCTTTACCAACAACAATAGTAAGGTCTCTTTTGCCTGTGGCTTCCCTGAAATTATTAGCAATACTCAACCCCAGTCTGTAAGCAACCTCATAGCACAATGCCTCCTGCATGCCTGGACGTTCTTCATGAGCTATGGCCCTTATATCCAGCTTCTTAAATATAGATGCCTTTGCAAGAGACTCCTCTATAGCAGAATCTATCATTAAAAGAGCGCTAGCAGATGCCTCTTTCTTAAGCTGGTTTGGATCTTTTATATTTTGCTCTACTGTGGCTCTTGACAAATTAAGGAAATATGCCTTAGAAAGTGCATCTTTTACAGATTTGTTATAAGGTAACCCTTCCAAATAAGAGATTGCCCGTATATCGCGGGCTGCGTTGTCTAAAATAAATAAATCAATATCAGAGGTACCATCTGCTTTAGCATGTTCGGTTGAAAGAGCTGTTTCTATCTCTTCCTGTCTAGCATTTGCAAGATAAGCCCCTTTATTGGCAACAAGCACACTCATAATAAGCTGGGCAAGACTATGTTCACCAGCAGCAAAAAAACTATCTGCACGTTTAAGCGTTTTCTTAACCTCGTCTGCCATCTCTTTCTTTAAATCTTCATACGGTTGTAATAAAGCATACATAGCCCTTGTTATTTCTATATATGTAATGCCGTTGTCTTCGCTTCTTCTAGAGTATATTAAACCGTCAGGCATGGTATCTCCTGATGCATCAACAAACCCAAGCAAGCGACCATTGTCAATAATCTTTAATTTTATATTAGCAAACTTAAAATCACTAAATGATACATCAAGACCCTTGAAAATAACTTCAAGATTATTCTTTCGCTCGTTAAATATATCGGTGATCGATTCGGGGATATCTATAATCTGTGTTATCCCGGCAGAAGAGCCTTTACTCGCAGGCTGCGTGCTAGCGTCTGCAAAAGTTGCCGGGCAAGCATATGGCGCCTTTTTAAAACCATTGGACTTTGACCTATGTATAAAAGAACTGTTAGCGTCCTGCTGCCATATAAGATTAGAATAAAGTAAAACGAGCGGCCCCATGTTATCATAGATTTCCTGGAACTGCTTTTCCACAAACTCACTTACTATATAATCTTGTGACAAGGCCCTGTCTCCTCCTTCTTCTTTGGGCCTTCCATCGCGCTCTATCCTTCTTGCAAGCCTTATCATGTCCACCTTAAATACAACAGGCAACATAAAATCTACCTTTTCTGCTATGTGCTTGTTAAGGCCAAGCACAGTAAGATCAACTATCAATACATCTATAGAAGGATCTATCTCTCTTTCAACAATGCCTTTTCCGCGCGAATGTTCATCCGAAGGAGTTTTTATTAAGTGGCCATTTTTTAAATCTTCTATATCTTCTGCAAATACCTCCATATCGTATATGCCCTGGCCTCTGATAAGAGTGAACCTGCTGCCATCAGTGCGCTTAGCATATCTAAAATCATCACCTGGATGAAGATAACTGTCTGAACTTATATAATCTGCCTTATAACCCTTTGTAACGAGCTCGTTCCTTAAGAGGTCAGCAAGGGTAGTTTTTCCAGCACTTGATGGGCCATAGAGAGCCAAAATAAATGGCACTTTTGCACCTTGGCCCTTATGCTCTCTTAAGAAGCCCTCTAGCTCTGGTACAAGCCTTTTCATAAGCGGCGTGTCATATATAGCTGTTATATCTCCTGATAATCTGTTTATTTCTGCATTAATACCAGATGTTTTGGTTACGCCACTGGCATCTTCTTCTTTCCACCATATAGGCTTCTCCGCAATTCTTTTTTGCTCTTCTTTGTTCCGGTCCTTCCCCCGTTTAATTTGTTCAACTTGTGGCCTTATCTGCCTAGCCAATGCATCTCTTCTAGCTACAAGACTGTTCCATTCCTCCGTAAGCCTTTCTAATTTCTTTATATTAGCCTGACTTAGTTCTTCAGCTTCAAACGAATCTCCTAAAACATAACCGCCTATATTCTGAGGTATGTAAACAATATCACCGGTATTCGGAAACATATAATTAAAAAATCTGTTGTCACTTCCCGGCTGGATATTCTCTGCTATGATCTCGTTATCTTTGTTTGCTCTTAAAATTTTGCTTATATAGACTATCCTATTCTCATATTTAATATCTGCTTCATTCACGTTAATACCAAGGCAGTCTTTTATAACCTTTTCAAGCGCCTTTTTATGCTCAAAAAGATACCTGTAAAATGCTATGAGCTGACCAGTGGTTTTTATGCTGTCGATAAAATCTTGTGTCTTAAATTCATCTAAGGCAAAATATATTGCCGTTAGTTGATCTCCTGTCGGGTCATTAAAGGTTCTGTAATTTGCAAGGAAAGTAAGTAGAAGGTCCGCGTCCTTAGCTTTGGTTGCAGTTTTTACTTCTGAAATAAGATGTCCGCCGGGCAAATCAACGTAATCGACAGATTTATCTTTATACATCTCGGCATGAGCTGCAGGACTGTTATCTTGATACGATGGGAAAAAGTGCCTTACTGCTTGCTCTATTGTTATAGAAAATTGCCCTTCTATATTATCCTTTATTATTTTCCAATAAGCTTCAGAAATATGTATAAAGAAAACAGGCTTATATGCCTTTTTTTCGGTATCGCTTAATCCCTTATATTCTAAAACTGTTTTTATTTTACTGTTTTTATCGTCTGAATATGCAAAAGCTCCATAATAGGGCGTCTGTTTGATCTGGCCAAGAGCTGGATAATTAGTGCCACTCTTATCAAAGGCAATATCGCCATTTTTGCGAAAATCGTTCTTAAGTTTATCCTCGTCTATGACATCTAAACTTTCTACAACGAATCTTATTCTTTCTGTTTGCAACCAATAAGCTAATGTCTCCAATGGACCATAAGGCTCACGGCCTGTTTTTTCATCGACACCTGTAATACTAATTTTAAAATGTTCCGTTATCAACTTTATTATTCTATCAATTTTTACTTTAATATCTATTAGTTTCGCCTGTTTTGAGACCTCTTCCAATAGCCTGCGCTGCGCATTGTATGATGCACCTGCTGAAGCTGCTTTAAGATCTTCTCTTATTAATGGAACTACAGTTTTAGTATTAGCTAGTGAAACAGTTCTTAAGGTATCTGTCGTAAATGGCGATGCCTGCGCGATAGTAGTTATAGCAAATACAGCCACTATTGCTAAATTAAGCGCCTTTCGTAAGATTCCCTTCATCGCATCTCCTCCTTTTTTGATTCAGCATCAAAAGTTGCCCCTTTTAACCTTTTGACCAATCCTAAATATTTCATATTAACCCCGTTATTTATGCTTGTATAAGTATCGTGCTCCTGTTTATCTGCTCCTGATAGAGTGCCTTATTGCGCTCATCTGGAGTCATAATATCAAATTCTTTGCTCTTTAATATGACCAACAAGACATCAACTAACTTCTGTCTGCTCCATGCAGCCTTGTCTTCTGCACTTAGTGCTAATACGCGTACCTGAGATATACCGTTATGCATAAGAACAGGCATTACCTTATTGACTATGGTTTCAGGATCTGCCTCTTTAAATACATGGTCAAAGGTATTTTCTGCTATTCCTGATTGCATTAAATTATTCAGAAGGTCTCTATTGCTTAAAGTACCCTTGTTAATGAGGTAGTATGCTCTCTTGCCCTTTTCAACAGAAGCTAGCATCTCCTGCAGCGCCTTGCTGTCATCTAATGCATCAGAATAGACTATCACTGCCTGTGCCTCTTTTGCTACAACATCAGGCGCAACTCTTAAGAACTCTGTTGCCAACATATATTCTAATGAGTAGTCGCATACCTCTGCTAGGTTCATGCCTTGGATTGGTTTAGGCATAGCGTCATTAGCCTTTGATGTATCAGCTGAGTCAGGCATATCAGCAACTTTCTTAAGAGATGCTATAACCGATTCATCAGCAAAGAGCCTTAGTGAATATGCTGCCATCTCACGCACAAATATATCTGCACCCTTATCCTCGAGAACATCTATCAAGGACTTTCTTGTCATCTCAAGCTCATCCTTAGAGAGTTCTGTAAATCTATCCATAACTGCTGCTATGTTTGCTGTGCCTGTTTCAAAATCATATCTGCTTCCTTCATAAAGCTGCGCTATGTTTTCCCTTATCGTGCCTGCAGAGGAGGATTTTGCTGTACCAGCCACACTTGGCATTTGTGGCGGCGCAGGCGGCAAATCTTTTGCAATTTCTAATATCTCTTTTGCAACAGGTATTGTATCTTTATTCTCTTCCGCGAGTTTAAAGCCTTTATCAACGAGCTTTTCTATGGAAGCAAGTGTGTCTTCATTCATTGTTTCAACAGGACAGAGCCTTCTGTATTGATCTATCCAGGATTTGAACATTCTCCAGCGCTCTTTTACACTTGTGCCTGATGCCTCTGCTGATGAATCACTCCAGAATATACCTATCTCTTTTATGTCTGCACCCATATTAAGGGTATGGGTAAATAGCTCTGTATCAAAGGCAAATGTGGTATCTTTTGTCTTTGGAAGTACTGTCTCTAATATCTCTCTTGGGTATGCCTTAAAACCGCATTGAGTCTCTTTATACTTACTAAGTTGTGGATATAGATACGTGGTGCTTATTGCTTTTGAGGCATCATTGATTCTATTCTCTTTTTCATATGGGTTTAAACCTGGCATAGCATAACCACCAATACCAAAAGGAGGAACTCTTGAGCCGTATGCTGCAATATCATATTTTATATTGTCGTCTGCATCTAATCTTAATTGATTGTTTTCATCCAGAAGCATTGACTTAAGCAGAAGGCTTGTCTGACGCATATCTACTGTTACATCTGCATCAGTATATGCTGCTATATCAGCTGGTTTATGGTTTGGTCTGTCTTCAATAGCATCTTTTAAGCCAGATTGAACCTTCCCGCCCTTGCCTTGTGATTCTTTCATCACAACAACGCGTATCTTACCTGATTTCCAATACTCTGGATAATACCTTTTAGCAAGGTCTTCCACTATCTTATCGCTCTGGTCAGGTGATTTAGGAGGTGACACAAATATAAGCTCCCAGTCCATATTAGTACCATCACACATCTCTTCCATCTGTTTGACTTTTACTCTTAATGAATCCTCTCCCTGTGGATTATCCTTATCAACAGGGGAAAGCCTTGGCTTTTCAGCATGCATGCCTACTACGACAGCTATCTTCAAGTGTTTTTCATGTAATTTTAACTGCGCATCTATAATATCTACGCTCTGGGATGATTTTTCAAAGAAACTTTTTGCTCTTTCCATCTGCGCTTCTGTAAGAAGCCATGCTGACATGAATGGTTCTTTAAATCTTGCTGGCAGATCTTTGCTTATTTTATCAAAACGCTCAAAATACTTGGCTACGATAGGATATTTTCCTGGGTTCTGGCGTACCTTTTCTGCAAATTGCCTTAAATTATTATTTATTCTTAAAATAAGCAGGTAACCCTGCAGATCACCATCTTCTACTTTAGGCGATACCTTTGGTTCTTCTATCTTTGGAAATCCTAAATTATTGTCTGGGTCTAGTAGATTATATGCACCACCACTTAAAATATCTGAAAGTATCAGGAATTCCTCCTGATGAACTTTAAAATATTCAGCTCTCTCTTCCCAAACTTCTATTTTACTCTTGCCTTGGGCATAAAGAATAGCCTGCTGGATTATGTCGTCAAGGAGGATATCAAAAGCTCTTGATGCTTCAGCATTATCAAATAAAGGAATAATATTTTCTAGATCTTTATTTATTAACAGTTTCTCGTTTTCTTCATCATAAATAGCCATCACTCCATCTGAACGTGATTGTATTTCATAACGCATGCCTGATACCTTGGTTAAATTATCAAGATGTTCTTCCAGGCTACCCGCAGATAGAGCTTTCCCACCAGCAGATAAAGTGAGCGGATATGGCGCAACTTCTGATTTCTCTTTTGCTGGCGGAGTTAATCTCCCTGCAATCTCAAGTATCTCCTTTGCAACAGGTATTGTATCTTTATTCTCTTCCGCGAGTTTAAAGCCTTTATCAACGAGCTTTTCTATGGAAGCAAGTGTGTCTTCATTCATTGTTTCAACAGGACA
>Ga0222697_1000695_pt1 | contig 13905 bp, 3 predicted proteins | sample AntAcemetage1402_FD_179835 | JGI IMG/M metagenome (GOLD analysis project Ga0222697, IMG submission 179835) | Saline water microbial communities from Ace Lake, Antarctica - #1402 | ecosystem: Environmental > Aquatic > Non-marine Saline and Alkaline > Saline | place: Antarctica: Ace Lake... | reverse complement strand
AAAGCAATTTTATTAGGTACACCATTTTTAGCATTGTATTATATTTCTTTGCATTTAATTGGAAACGATTTTATGTTTGCTGGTCTGGCTATTTTTGCATTTGCCATGCAAAAGACATTTTACTGGCCAGGGTTTTATGCTGATTTTGCTCGATTTGGTAAAAACAAAGAGCGCGGTAGGGAAGTTAGTAATATTATTGTTCTAACCTCTGCTGTTGCTATTATTGGCCCGTTTGTTGGCGGTTTAATTATTAGCATATGGGGATTCAAAATATTATTTGTAGTAGTAACCATTTTAATTCTTGCTTCAAACCTTCCTTTGCTTTCAACTCCAGAGAAATTCAAACCATCATCATTTTCATATAAAGAATCATTTAGTCGTCTTTTTGCAAAAAAGAATCGAAGAAACTTTTTTGGATATATTGGTTATGGGGAAGAAATTATAGGAATGGTTATTTGGCCAATTTTTATTTATACTATTATAAGTAATTTTCTTTCTATTGGTTCTTTAGTTGCTTTATCAACACTTACCACAATAGTTATTATTCTTTTTGTAGGAAAGATGGTGGATGGAGATAAAGAGCAAAGAAGGTCTATATTGCGCATGGGGTCTATTTTTCGTGCAGCTGCCTGGCTTCTTAGAATTTTAGCAAAAGGAACTTTAGGCATATTTCTTGTTGATTCTGTTGGAAAGATTAGTAAGAATGTAGTGACTGTGCCAATAATGGCAATGACATATGATAGGGCTAATGAAACTAGTGTTATGAAAACAATGGTATTCTTTGAACAGGCCTTGATTATTGGAAAACTTTTAGCTATTTTTCTTTCTCTATTTGCTTTAAGTTTTTTCACAGATTCATTTACAGCGCTTTTCATAATAGCAGCATTAATGAGCTTATTATATTCTCTAGTAAAGTTTGATAAGATTAAATTAAAGTAGTAAATTTATATTATGAATTTATCCAGCAAAGACACAATAAAAAGACTTGCCAAAGAGTATCGGATAGAACCTTCTGCCTTAAAAGGGCAGAATTTTTTAGTTGATAAAGATGTATTGAATAAAATAATTAAAGCAGCAAAAATAAATTCTAAAGATAATATTTTAGAGATTGGTCCTGGGTTTGGAATCTTGACCAAAGAACTTTTAAAGAAATCCAATAATTTAATTGCAGTTGAGATGGACAAAAAAATTGTAAAGTATTTAAATAATAATTATAAAGATAATAAAAAAATAAAAATTATAAACGAAAATATACTAAAAATGGATAATTCTGAGGTTTTAGGGTTATTTGGAGAAACACAAGAATATAGAATTATATCTAATATACCTTATCAAATAACAGGAAAAATCATTAAGAAATTTGTATCCGATACGAATAAAAATCAACAAACACAGCAAAAACCTACAAATATGATAACACTAGTTCAAAAAGAAGTAGCAGAGAGGGTGTGTGCTTCAAGTGGAAAAATGAATCTGCTTGCTATCTCTGTTCAGCTTTATGCGAAGCCAAAAGTATTATTTAATGTTTCTCATGTATCATTTTGGCCAGAACCAAAAGTTGATTCAAGCTTGCTAGAAATAGCTGATATTAGAGAAAAACCAAGATATCGGATAGAAAATATAGACAAATTTTGGAGAATAGTTCGCATTGGTTTTTCTTCTCCTAGAAAGCAATTACATAACAATTTAGCAAATGGTTTAAATAGAGAATCAAATGAAATAAAAGAGATATTAATTGATCTAGGTATAAGTGAAAACGCAAGAGCGCAAGAATTATCTATGGATGATTGGGTTAGAGTAATAGAGAAAATATAATTACTTGTCATCCCGACCGAAGTGAATCGTTGTACTCAACGATGAACGGAGTGGAGGGATCTCTTGATTGCTACAATTTAATATATAAAAAAAGAGATCCCTCCACTTCGTTCGCACTGAGTACAGTACGTCACTTCGGTCGGGATGACAAGTAAATATTTATACAGGTTAAGTACCTGTTTTTTTGTTGTTGGGTATATCTATTTCGTGTTATAATATAATTGATGTGGATATGAAAATAAGGATGAATTTAGGAATTTTAATCAAAGGGATTTATGGATAGAATTTTCAAGTTTGGTTTTATAGTTTTTGCCGTTTTTGCCGTTGTGTTTGGATTTATAAAAATAAGCCAAACAATAAAACTTAGTTTTCCAATTGGGTCAGATGATTCAGAGAAAAATCAAGCACAAGAATTAGAAGATATTAAACTTAGAGTTACTGATACAGATGAAGATGGATTATATGATTGGGATGAATTAAATATTTTTGGAACAAGCCCTTATCTTGCAGATACAGATTCAGATGGAGTGAATGATTCTGAAGAAATAGAATTAGGAGAAGATCCTAATTGCGAAAAAGGTAAAACATGTGGTAGTGGCATTTTAGAAATTATGCAAAATATACGTGAACAGGAATCTGTCGCCGAGGATTCTGGAATACCTTTAGATTCTACTTTAGATACAATGAAAGGTTTTTCTCAAGAATCACAATTTGCCCTTGATGCACTAGAGCAAGGTACAATTCCAACTGCCGACCAAATCCGTTCTCTTCTTATGGATTCAGGAGTTGCTCAAGAACAATTAGAAGGAGTTAGCGACGAAGATATTATTCAATTATTTATGGATACAGCTAAAGAAACCTAGTAGTTGTCATCCCGACCGAAGCGTACTCGCGAAGTGGAGGGATCCCTTTTAAAGCCAAATATATTTTATATAACAGAAAAATGTATCATGTCTATATAATAGCAAGTGATTCAGGGACATTATATATTGGAGTAACAAATAATCTTTCTAGAAGAGTACATGAACATAAACAAGGAATAGTAAAAGGATATACTAAAAAATATAAATGCAAAAAGCTAGTTTATTTTGAAGAATATATTAATATAGAAGATGCAATTAATAGAGAAAAGCAATTGAAAAATTGGAATAGATAGAAAAAAGAAAATTTAATTAAAATAAAAAATCCACATTGGATTGATTTAGTTGATAATACTATATAAAAAGGGATCCCTCCACTTCACCAATGATTACATTGGTTTCGGTCGGGATGACAATGCTTAGCGCATGTATAAAAACAAAAAAAACCAAAATAGAATTTTAAGCGCAGTACTTATAATAATGTGTAGTGTTTTAATTTTTGGTGCAAGCGCTAGGCCTGCTTATGCTCTTTTGGGAGTTGGTGATGCTTCTGTAACAATAGGTGATATACCAAGAACCCTTTGGAATATTTTTAGTAAAATTTCGCAATCAGCTGGTTCGCGTGCATTCCATCAAGCATTGCGAAGCGTAACTTATAGACTGGCTCAACAAAGTGCTGTTTGGATTGCTTCTGGAGACAGAGGAAAAAAGCCACTTATTTTTACAAAAAACTGGGATGATGAATTACTTAGTATTGGGAATGAAGTTGCTGGAAAATTTTTAGTTAATGTTTCTTCATCTGCTTTTCCTGTGGATTTGTGTAGCCCTGGTTCAATTCAAAATAGAATGCGGTTTACATCTGGTTTAACTGATTCAATTACTGAATGGGATCCATTTAAAGACATTCGCAATCCCTATGGGGAGATCAATAAAGACACAGGAAAAACAGCATGTTCGCTTAGTGATATAGGCAGTAATATAAAGCAAGCAGGGCAGTCAAAATACAATGAATTAGCTGCTCTTACTGGCGGATATGAACCAGGAAAAAATGAGTTAAGCAGTTTTATGATGATGCGTGAATATTTAAAGCGTGAAACAGAAATAGCAGAAAAAAATAAAGAAGCAGAAAGAACTCACTCTGGAGTTGCTCCTCCTAAAACCGCAACAGGACAGCCATCTGGAACTACTAAAGAACAAGTAACAGCCGCACAGCAAAAAGCATTAGATAAAGCCCTTGATCCTGATGTGCAATCAACAGGTGATATTTTTGCTGACACATTTGCTTTGTTTACTAATACATTAACACAGACATATTTAAAAAGATTGCAAGCAGGATTTATTAATCCGCGTTCTAGTCGCTCATCCGATAGCTTGGCTTCGCAGTTTGATGGCTCAGGCGCGTCACGTGCTGCTTTACTTGCTGATTATGATGTATTTTCTCCTTCAAAATCTTTAAATATAAGCACTCCTGGAGAAATTAATTTATTTTCTGACATGGTGAGCTGTCCTCCTTCACAATATCAAACTCCTTATAATTGTTTACTTAATGATGGAATGCAAAGTGCTACTAAAAATTATCTTACTCTTCACCAAGCAGTGAAGAATGGATTAATTGATGCTAATTTACAGTTTCCTCAAGAGCACAGCCCAGATCTTCCAAATCTTTCTTTATTGAATTTACGCAAATTGCGATTCTTGCGTGTTATTCCTTTGGGTTGGGAAATTGCAGCAGAGCGACTTGCTTCTCCTGTTTCATTTGGTGAACTTTTAAGGTGTTTTGAAGACCCAAACAACAAAAACGATAGTACAATGCCAGTTGGTTGCCCTGATGATGAAAGTGGAAATAATCTTTTATATCATCTAGTTGATCCTAACTGGGTTTTAGAACTTCCTCAGCAATATTGCAGGGCTCAAGGGTATGGAACAATTCCAGAGCATGAGGCATCTCCTAATAGGCAGGAGGTTTGTGTTGATTTGCAAAGTTGTATAAGTGAGGACGAAAATGGAAATTGCGCGGCTTTTGGATATTGCACACGCGAGCGCGTAAAATGGCAGATTGACGCTAAATCCTGCGAACCTCAATTTGCTACTTGCACAACTTTTACAAAGCCCGATAGAACAAAAGTTAGCTGGCTTGCAAGTAGTATTAATAGTGATGAGTGTGAAAGTAGTAATGCTGGCTGTAAATGGTATAGCATGTCAGAAAATTCAACAACAGTAGTGGACGACCCTCCTGTTTATCAGCCTACTCCAAAAATTTATTTAACTAGCAGTGCACTAACATGCCGTGAAAGCGAAAAAAATACAAAAGAAATTATTCCTCTTGATGAGGGTATAAATATAATAAAGAATGGAGATTTTAATAATCTTCAATTAGAGGCAGGTGCGGTGCGACCTTTATCCGAAGGTGGGTGGATATTTGGTGGAGCTAAATTATGGCCTGCTGATAAAGATGTTATATATGATGGTGATGCAATTAAGCCAGATCAAGCCATACAGCAAGTTACTATAAAACCATTTACTTTTTATACTTTATCTTTTTATGTGCAAAAGAATGGCGTAAATGATACATCATTAGTAAAAATTACTAATGCCAATAATAATCTTATTAATGTTTCGTTTCCTCAATTTGGTGGCACTTATGAAAATAGATTCGCAACCAATCTTCCTTCGGTTGGCTTATTAGAGATTCAAATACCTATTTTAAATGAAAGTGTTAATAGATATGCCGCGACATTTTATCACAAAGGCATAGATCCAGATAACATTATTATTAATCTTGGGGATGAAACATTTTATGACAATATACAACTTGAGGAGATTAACATAAACGATGGATCAAAAGCCGTGAACCTTGTTCAGGAATTTGTTGATGCCGGAAATGAAAGTTTGGAATCTTTGAATGAAATTACATCTGGGAATATACAGCAAGCATCCCCAACAACTTCATTTAAAGAGTACGATGATAATCCTAGAATCGCTTTTAAAAATGCGTCAGCATGTGTAACTAATGATGAAGTTAGCGCTCGTAAATACACTCTTACGAATAGTAGCCCTGAAATAGAAAAAATCGCACGCCTAAATCCAGCAGGTTTGTGCCCTGCGGAATGCGATGGTCTTGATCAATATTTAGAAATGCCAACCGCAATTGAAAAATTGCGCACGCCTGATATTTTACCTACTTTAAGTGATTTAAAATCTTTTATTCCCGAAAAAGCAAGATCTTGTACTTTAGATGATGTTGGATGCGAATCATTTACAAATACTAAAACAGAACAAGTAGTATATTATAACGAGGTTCAATCTTGTGTTTTAGATACTAATGGTAATATTTCTACTTTTTATACTTGGGAAGGTGGACAGTTAAAGACTTGGCAATTACTAAAAGATGATAATACAGAAACAGGAAAGGGTAATGGGCCTTGTACTGTGTTTAGACAGGGATTGTATGAAACAACCTCAACACCAGTGGATACTGACACTGAAAGCTGCGGTGATCCGTCTGGCGGATCGCCGGGCGAAGCAACCCTAAGTTGCGGTGCTGAGGGTGTTTTATGTCGCACATTTATTGATGAAGATAATAATGAATATATTAGGGATGCTAATTTAATTGTTACTGCTTCAAATCAATGTACAGAATTTAGAAGAACAGATGAATATAGCACTAATCAAGAAAAATGGTATTTTATACCGTCTCAAGCAGTTCAATGTTCTCCTTCGGCTCTTGGGTGTAGGGAATATAAAGGCAAAGATGCTAATAAAGTAAACACGCTTATTGAAGAGGATTTTGAAGATGGTTTTAGAGCTAGAATAGGTGAGCTTAATTGGTGGACCATTGATGGAGATGCAACACCTCTTCTTAGTGTCAGTGAAGCGGACGCAATCAATGGAACATATTCATTAAAATCTAGCGTACCATCAAATTCTATCCAGTTAAATACAGCGCTTACAGAAAAAACTGGCACTCATAATTTTACTGGCAATAGTTATGAAATAAGATTTTTGGCAAAAGCCATTGATCCTAGTATAAAAATTACAGGAGCACATTTTACTACAGCAGCAGGTGGTGACGAATGGTTTTTTAGGGGAATTGGAAGTCCTAATACATCAGCAGGGGATCCGCCAGATATTTTAGTTCCGCAAGAATGGAGAAACTACCAGCTTGGTCCATTATTCTGGCCTAGGGCTGATCAGCCATCATTTTTGCGAATTACATTTAGCGGAGGCGAAGTGCTGATAGATGATTTTGAACTTGTAGAAATACCTAATAAATATTATAGAATTAACTCAACAGTTGAAGAAGAATCTAATCAAGGATTACAGCCCGATGTTTGCTATGAGCCAACTGTGGAATTAGATCCTTCAACTGAATTTAATTCTTGCCATCAATATGATGATGATAGAAATAATACATATTATGTTGCGAAATTTGATAAGCTTTTCCCCAAAGAAGCGCTTTCTTGTATTGCTGTAATAGATACACATAATTCTGATAGCCCTTATGGCCAGGAATTTAATATTGATGCTGTTGGAAATGACGCGAATGATGATTATCTTCTTGCTGTTGCTGATGAAGTTTCTTATAAAAGAATTTTAGATACAAATAAAACCGATAATAGTAATGCTGGGTGTACTGAATTGGGATTACCAACTTCTGCTACTACTTGGGAAACAGTTTATAAAATAATTGATCCAGATAATTTTGAAGGCATGGATATGTGTAAGATAGAAGAGGAAGGGTGTGAGAAATTTATAGCGCAAGATTATGGAGACGAGGTTTTTAGAGATCCAGGAGTTGATGTTTGCACTTGGGATGCCGAAGATGGGGTGTTTAAGGAGCCAGATGGCACCACAACATGTGGAACTTCTTCTGTGAGAGAATGTCCAAAAGAACAACATAGCTGTAGCGCATATAAGCCATTTAGTGATGGTTTGTCAGAAGGCGAAGCATCTGTTTTATACAAACTTCAGCGACAAGTAAAAAATATTGAAAACGAATGTACAGAAGAAGATACAACACTTGGGTGTATTAATTTTTACGAGAATTACACAACACCTACAATTCCATGGATTACAGAGCCAAATAAGTTAAGTGCTATTGAAATGAGCCCTAATAGCGATCAAGTTTTACCTGTTGTGCAACGAAGGGAATGTTCGGAATGGCTAACTCCTTCTACATACTCCGAAGCAGATGACGAAAAAGCTCGCACAAAAAGAACAATTACCTATGATCTTGGCAGGTGTCAAAGGTTAGATTTAAAGGGTTCTTGTGATAAGTGGGTTACAACTACTAGCCCAGATTATCCTGAAGCATATTATCATGATAAAGAAATTACTGTGTTTGATTCGGCACTATATACTAACCGCTATACTGGTGATAAAACTTTATATAATGGTGCTTGGGATTATTCTGGGTATTCTATCCCAACTCAATTTCCAATTGAGCACCTTAAAGAATTTGAGACATCTATTTATGAAAGGCCTGTTGTATATAGAGGTGTATGCCCCGAAACTGGATATACTTGTACTGGAGTTGACATAAGAGTAGATGATGGACATTTTAGTGATGGTTTTGTAGGGAATATTGTGCAGGTTATAAGTGGTGCTGGTGCTGGAGATAATAGATTTGAAAAAAAAGCAATTATATCACGAGTATATGATTCTTATACAATTGAGCTTGATCCTTTACAAGGCACAGAAGGAATAACAAATCCTAGTAATAAAGATTATCCTCTTAGTAATTTTTCTGATTTAAGCGGAACAACATTTGAAATTGCTGGAACAGGGTTTAGTGGTAGTTGTACATGTAGTGCGACAGGAGATTGTACAAATAGATGTGGCACAGGGACTTCGGCTGAAAGTAAAATTTTTATATATAAAGGCCCATTTAATACAACTTATGCTGGTTTAAGTTTGCGTGTTACATCTGGTTCTAATATTGGCGAGGTGCGCAAAATAACAAGTTTTGGAAATTCAGCGAAATTAATTTTAGATAGAGGATTTGATAATGATATGGCCAATGCGACATTTGAGATTCTTGGTAGGCCAGAGAAAGCCGGAGAAAGCTCTATCTTGATTTCAGCTAAGACAAAAGAGTATGAGGTTGTAGAATTTTTACCAGACGATAGCGTTGATATTGGATTTACTAGATTAGAGATTGCCACTGCTCCATTTACTGCAGGAGAAAAAAGAGGAGATTATGTTCTTATAACAAGAGGCCCTATAAAAGGCGAGGTTCGGCTTATCGATAATAATGGTACTTATTGGATTACATTAGAAAATCCTCTCTCAGAAATTCCAAAAGCAGATTCATCTCTTACACCACCTAGGGGCTCATCTTCTTTTAAAATTGTAAAAGCAAGTGAAGTTTCTTGTAGAAGCTTCCCCGAAGAAGATTCTCCTTTTTCAAGCAAAAAAGTAAGCCGCGATTTATCTACTGGAAGTTTTATATTTAATACTGGAACTAGGGCACTAGAGAATGTTAATTTGTGCGAAGAAGGCGATAGTTGCGAGTGCTCGTATAAAAAAGCAAAAGCAACAGGCGAAACAAGATATTACAGCATGGATACATCCTTGTCTCTTTCTGATGATTTAAATTCTGTTACTGATGTGCTTGGTTGGGATGGCTATTGCATGGAATATGATGCTGACACAATGGACCCCGAAGGCAATAATGCTTGTCTTGCTTGGTGGCCAGTTGATTCTGTAATGTCAAAATCAAATATATTCAACAATAATCCAGAAGCAGGTTTTGTAAATTCAGATCCTCTTTATTATTGTTTGAATGCGCAAAGCAATGGCTTGTCTGACGTGGAAGAATTCGGCATTAGAACTATTGGAGTAAAAGATGGCAAGTATGTTTTAGAGGTTCCATTTGTAAAATTAGCTGATACAGGTGGAGGAATTGATAAAGCTACGCGTGTTAATTTTTCCCCGATTATTTCTAAATACAGGGGGGCCGTGAGTTGGTTTAGTTGGGAAAGTTTTACAAATAATCCTTTTTTTAATAATTATTTAAAATATATTAATCCTGTTTTGTGGCTTGTTGATACTTATATAGGAACCGATCAAAGTAATTGGAAGCCATTGCCAATAATGGATACAGCAATTACACGTGTAAGCGATTTAGCTCGCAGTGTTAGGGATGATAAAGACGATCGTGTTGTTGCAATAGCACCTTTTTCATTTTTGGGATATGTGGATGGCAGTGATAATTATACATATGACCTGGGAAGCTCGTGTGAGTCAGCAGATCTAAATAATATTTATAGTTCTTGCAAGAGCGGTACAGTGGATAATCAAGAGTACTCTATTGATTCCAATGGATGGGCAGGTGAGAGTGGAATTATACCTTTTCCTGTGAATACTTCGGTAAGATCAGATATTGGGAACAAAATTTCTCCAATAGCGGGATTGCATGAATATGATATTGAAAAAATAATTTTACAGCCAGTTGCGCATGGGTATTCTGATTGGCCAAAGTCAGATACTAAAATTGTTTTACAAAGAGACGGTTGGGCAAAACAAGTTGTTGGGGGAAACTCTATTGAAACAGAAGCAGGAGACAGCTGGTCTGCATTCTGGTGTTATGGAAATAGTTGTGATTTTGATGGAAAATATACCTGGAATGATTTTTCTAAATACATAACAAGAGGAACAATAACAACTGTTGGGCTTGATCCTGCGTCATCACTATCAGTACAAAATTCATTAGGCTGTAGTGCATTGGACGATGGGACGAATATGCTTGCTGTTAGAGCAATATTTGCGGATGAAAATGGTAATATGCCGCCTGAATATTGGAGAAGAATTAAGCTTGTGCATGCACAGAGTCAAACGGCTTTTGTTGACGCATTCAGCACAAAACCAACAGGACACGAGCCATACGCTTTTTTAGGGTTAGAAGGTGGATTATGTGATAATACTGGCAGTGAGGGATGGGTGCCTATGTCAATATTTATATATGTGCGTGAATATTGTACTGATTTTGCTTTAGTAAATAAAAGTGGAGAAAATAAAGCCTGGTCAGGAAGGTTGAATAATATGAGCCAGGTTGCATCAGGAATTTGTTCTGTTACTACGGGCAAATTTTGTTATGATACAAGTGATTGTCCTTCTGGAGAAGAATGCAATAAAATATTTGATTCAGCAGGCAAGCAAGGATTTTTTGTAAATACATTTAGTGGCTTGGATGGAGGGGCTTACAATTTTGGTTTTAGCCAAGATAGACAGCCATATGGATCTATGGTTCCTGCGTCAAAAAATATTTATAATCCAGAACTATGGGATTCAAGAGAAGATTATATTACAGAAGAAGTGGTAGACCAGGCAACAAATAGGATTGTAGAAGTGCAGACCCCCCTTGAGCCGGGCACACAGCCACTTTATGTTGAAAGTCCATATAAAGGAAAACAACAAGTAAGAGCTGGAAGTCCTTTGGCTTGTAATAAAAAAGAGCAATGCACTTTGCCTCCAGTAGCTGGAGGATATACTAATGCAAGTATCACCAAAGAAGGTGCTACTTGGGGGCTTGTTAATTTACGGCAATTATTCGCTAAAGTATTTGGTTTTTGGCAGTGGAGTAAAAATACCGCAAAATATATATCAATATTCCCTGAATGGGGAATGGATTACTCAAAAGACAGCACAGATGCTGGCCAGTGTCCTATTTTGCAGGCAGTAAAAACAGGAGACAGCGTTGATGGGTTTATACCTGTACAAGTATTTGATCCCTCTACTTCGTCAAATACATATAATCTTCCAATTACAGGTGTTGATTGTCCAGGAGGTCCAGGGACTAATATGGGGCATTTTTCTATAAATGGAAATTCAGTGGTTCATGCAAATGGAGTTGTAAGTAATATAATGACAGATGTGAATTTAGGACAGGAAATTTCTTTGCAGTTTTATGCGTTTAATTACAATGGAGAACAACTTCCTTTAAAAAAGATAGAAATTTTTTGGGGTCCTGATGAAACAGAGACTGTTGTGCGTGGAAATTTTAAAAACCATAGGCCAGATTGCACTAATAATGGAAAAAATTATGGCATGACAACCAAGGCCTGCGATCCGCGTGCGTTTGAATTTAAACATATATATCAAAGGTCTGGATATAAAATTCCTAAAGTAACCATTACTGATAATTGGGAAAAGAGGGTTTCATCGAATTATACAAGCAGTAGTGGAATTATATTAGTCAATGATCCATTAACAAGCGAAATTGAGTCTGTTTCTTCTTTGGCGCAAACAACTTCAACTCCTTCATACAATGATTCGCTTTCATTTACTTGGGCTGCGCCTGCAACTATGCCTCCTGCGCCAGATGACACGGTTGATTATTATCGTATAGTTATTAATCGTATTTATAGTGATGGCAGAGTTGACACTGAATTTGTTCCCCAAATAACAACAACAAGTATTAATCGTGTTGGCGACAATAGTGATGACAGTATTTCATCTCTTAAATTTAATATAAGTGCATGTGTTACGAATTTGGGATGTGGAGCAGTGTCTAGTATGGAGGTTAATTATTCAGTAGGCGCGCCAACAACAACTCCTGCTTTATCTCAATTTTATGGTGACCCATACGTGCTAGGCGACCCTGCAATGTTCCATTTTTCAATTGTTGAGGGGGCGAATGCGTACGAATTCGAAATTGTCCGCCAATATCTCCCAACAGGTCTTACAACAACAGATGTACAATCTATTAATGTTAACAATCTTTCGTCTTCTGGTGAGATTGCTGGTGGGTATTCTATTCAAGCGAATTATGTGGAAGATACATCGCAAATAAAAATTACTGTTAAGGCCTGTAATGATAATGGGTGTGGGCCAGCATCAGCGCTTGATACTGGTAGATACCTAGGAGGAGACGTTTTATCATTTGTTGATCCGTTTGGACATGAACCTGTGCCAGAATTAGGACCATTTTTAGCATGTCAAGGTTTAAGAGATTATAATGCTCCAGGTAGTATTGTTACTGCGCCAAATAATCCAATCGTTACTTTTCCATTGCCTGATATTGATATTCCAATAAGTTTTGAACTTTTATCTGCAACACCAGAGCCAGCAAACTCTGGTTTGCCTGTATCTTGGATTACTGGCGTAAATAGCACTAATAATCAAGGTGGTTGGATAGATGGTATATTACCTTATGATGTTGTGCAATTTGAGGGCGATTATACATTAAATGTTCGAGCTATCCTTAATCCAGGAACTCAAGCTGCCAGCGGAAATGAAACACAAGTTATACTTACTACAGAAAAAGAGCCGGAAGTTGATGGCCGTATAAATCCATTATGTGGCGATGATGATGATTCAACAAATCCAGGAAATATTAAACATCCTTTCTGTGAACAATGTGACTATGGAATTAATGGAAATTGGGCAGGTGATGCTAATAAATTAGCGCGTTGTATTCCTCCTTCTACTCCATCCTCGGGTGGCACAAAAATAATAACAGGGCTTGGCAATGTAAATTCTGGTACAACTGCATGTACATGGCAGCCAGAATTTAGTATTGCTAGTTCGTCTAATATTAATGTATGTGAAGGAAGGGTATATACAGATGAAGTATTGGCAACAACAAATAAAACATCAACAGATGTGCTTGCTTCTGTTGTTAATCTTGTTAATTATTTAGTTAACAAACCCACATCTGTTCATGTAACTGGATGTACTAATGATAATTGGGCATATAGCCGTATTAGTATAAGTGATGGCAAAGTAATGTTTGATGGAGCCACTCCTCCTGCAGTAAGTTCTGATGATGTGTGTGTAGTTGAAGTCGATCTTAAACATCCTGCGAATCAATCTTATACAGGTAATAAAACTGATACAGTACACCTCAAAACAATTACAATAGAAAATAATAATGCTCCAACTGCAAATGCAGGTACAGACCAAACAGTAGCATCAGATGCAACAATAACACTTAATGGAACAGCATCATCTGATTCTGATACAAGTGGCCCTTGTAATGCGTCATTAACTTATTCATGGACTAAAACTGGGTTTTCTAAATCTGGGTCAACTTCAAGTTTTTCAGCAACAGAGTTGGGTGGAGGCAGCCATACTATAACATTAACAGTTAGCGATGGTATAGATACTAATACAGATACTGTTGTAATTACTGTAAACAGAAAACCAACTGCATCTATTGATAATTCTGATACAACTATCACTGTTGGAGATACGCTTGGAGTACGAGCCAGTTGGGCTGATGCAGATG
>Ga0222697_1000694_pt1 | contig 13907 bp, 18 predicted proteins | sample AntAcemetage1402_FD_179835 | JGI IMG/M metagenome (GOLD analysis project Ga0222697, IMG submission 179835) | Saline water microbial communities from Ace Lake, Antarctica - #1402 | ecosystem: Environmental > Aquatic > Non-marine Saline and Alkaline > Saline | place: Antarctica: Ace Lake... | reverse complement strand
GTCTTTGTAAAACATAATATAAATTGCCACTTATTTTTTATTCTTTGTATTTTGTTCATTTCTTTATATCTTTTATTTTGCCAAAAATCTCTTTTTCGTGTTTTTCCATTTCTTTCTCTGTAAATCCATTAAAAGTGATTTCCCACAAAAAATAAGCTATAATGTCTTCATATATGCAATGTTCTAGTGTTTTCTTTGAAATCGGTATATTTGCTACTTTTTTCCAAGATCTAAACGAAAGTGAGTATTTATTTGTATATATACTATACCAACCATTTGTTTCTTTTTCATTAATAGCATTAATTACAATTACTTCATTTTGATATTCTGGTTTTGATTTTCTGTATTTCTTAACAGTATTGAACACTTTTTCATAGCCAATTAAGTTCTTATTTGTGTAACCATGGTTATAATGATACATTAATGATTTTTTAACATCTTTCCACTCTACTAATTTTGTTATATCTATTGTATTCATTTTTTTATTAAATAATTTACTTTTCGGATGGTATTGGGTTTTCACCAACATTATTGTAATAAGTCAAATATTACTTCTTATTACTCAAATAAGGAATCCGCAATAACTTTACCACTTGTTTATAGAACACGCAACTAGTTAATATTGTGTCATTAAGTGTTTAGGTTTTGTTATCACCTTTAATATCCATCCAAGAAATAAATTATTTACATTTATTTATTTAACTTAAGCCAAAGTTTAGCTACTGCTTCTTCTGGGGTTTTTCCAGCAAAATAATTAGCTTTGTCTGGATCATACAATCTTTTATTCCAAGCATTACTTTCTTTTGAATTTATTCTAACAACTCCAGTACCATTTCCACACGCATCTATGAGTTCTGATAAGGTTGGATTGTAAGCAACTTCATTTGGGAATTCTTTAACAAATATTTCTTTAGGAACTCCAAATGGGGACAAATAATTATTATTTTCGAACTTTCCTTGTGGAAACCCAGCATCTTTTAATTGTTTAGCTAATTTATAGTTCATTTAATTTTGGCAGGTGGAAGATTATCTCTTCCACCCACCTGTTTATTTCTTCTTACTTTTAACAAAAGAACTGGCGAAGTGTAAACTTTCTGGCGTACCAGCATCTGACCAAAATCCTTTCACGTATTCATAGGTCATAAGCCCTTTATCTACATACCAGTTGTTTACATCTGTAATCTCTAACTCATTGCGGTGTGATGGCTTTAGATTATCGATAACATGCCATATGGCACCGTTGTAGAGATAAAGTCCTGTTACTGCGAGATTTGTTTCTGGTTTTTTGGGTTTCTCAACTATCTTTGTAATTCTGTCATCTTTGATAGATGCTACTCCGAATCTTTCTGGATCTTTCACTTCTTTCAGAAATACCTTAGCCATATAATGCTCTTTATCATATTCTCTAATTTCTTTCGAAAAGTCATCTTCAAAAATGTTATCTCCAAGTATCACAGCTAAAGCATCTCTGGGCGAATTCATAAAATTTCTTCCCAATCTAAGTGCTTCAGCTATTCCCCCGCTTCCTTTCTGTAACCTGTAAGTGAAATTTACACCAAACTCACTTCCATCTCCAAGCAGATTTATGAAATCTCCTGCACTTTCTGCACCTGTCACTATCAGAATATCTTTAATGTTAGCTTTCGTGAATGTTTCGATCGGATAGTAAATCATCGGTTTGTCGTATACGGGCAACAAGTGTTTATTTGTTACCTTCGTCATCGGTTCCAATCTTGAGCCGCTACCTCCTGCCAGTATTATTCCTTTCATTTTGATACCTCCCTTTTTCATTTCTTTAATTTGTATTAATTGTTGTCTAAAACCCTTCAAGTAATTTGTTACCGTAATTCTATTATATTAGTTATAGATATTTTGTCAAGTGCAATACTTGACCTTTTCTGTGGATAACATTATTATACAAAATGCACTCTGGTGCATAGTTAAACTATGCCTTGGTATAATTTTCTTACAAATAAGAATAAACCAAAAAAAATAAAAAAGGAAGATAATGAGTCTGATAATAAAGGACGTGTTTTGCCAATTAATGAGTTTATAAAAGAACTTGGTTTGGCCAGATCTGGTGTTATAGGTTCATATAGTGAAGAAGAAAATCCAGATGATTTAGGTCCTGAAACTTATGTTTCAATGCAAGCTAATGATGGACAAGTTCAGGCTATTGTTAGGTTGCTTTCATTACCACTTCAATCGAGTCCAATCTCTATTATTCCAGATAAGAATGATAAGGGTGAAAAAGATTTTATTGAAACTGTATTTATGAAGCCTGAATTTATGGGTGGAATGAGCACTCCACTACCATTTATTATTTCTGATATGACAAGAGCTTTATTTGAAGGATTTAGATTATATGAAAAAGTTGCTCATATTATAGAAGATGGAGATTACAAAGGTAAGATAGGTTGGAAAAAAATAGCACCTCGTGATGCTATTACTGTTGCCTTAAGAGCAGATGATTATGGTGGTTTTGATGGAGCTCATCAAACTTGTACTTTTGGAGATAAATCGGTTAATATAAATATTCCTGCAAAAAAATGTATTCTATATACATTTCAAAAAGAAAAACATTGGCTTTATGGAGAATCTATATTAAAGGCAGCTTATTATCATTATGATAAAAAACATAAACTTTATTATATAGCACATAAGAAAGCAGAAATAGAAGCATTGGGATTAAAGATATTAAAAATAAATCAAAGTTTAACATCGGCAGAAAGAGAATCTGCAGAAAATGTTGTAGATACTATTGGTATTAATTCTAGAATTACATTACCACCTGGTATTGAATTAGAGATTGATCGTTCTACTGGCGGACTCGATATTATGCCATTAATTACTCATCATGATAATCAGATGTCAATCTCGGCCTTGACCCAAATCGTTTCTCAGATAAAATATGCATATCCATACGGAAAAGGTACAGAACAATCAAAGTATTTAAGTTTAGCCGTTCATTCTATTATGAGACAAATGGAGAATACTCTAAATACCTATGCTGTTGCTCCTTTAATAGATTGGAATTTTGCTAGTAAATCATATCCGAAAATAAAATTACAAGATTTAACAGATGAAGTGCAAGTTCTTTTATCGAATATTTTCGATCAAATTATCAAGAGAAAAGAAACACCAATACCAGAAGGATTTATTGATGAAGTAACAAAGAAAATTGCTAAGAGAATGGATTTAGAATGGGCTGAATCTGAAAATGATGAACAAAAAAACAATAAAAAGGAAGTTAAGGAGCCAAAGGAACCAAAGGAGACAAATAAACCAAAAGAGCCAAAGGAACCAAAAGAAAAGAAAGATATTAATAAAGCACTAGAATCATTTGAAAAAGGAAAAATTCAAGCAGCTAATAGTTTAGGAATTTCTGCACCTTCAACGCCAAAAAAAATAAGAAATAAGATATTAAAATTAAACGATGTTCCAAATGTTAAAAAGAAATGCTTTGACATGGGTTATCAATATATTTATGACAAAAAATAAAGAAGGAAGTGTCAAGTGTAAATATTGTGGAACTAAAAATAAGAAAGGAAGAGCTTATTGTTGGAAATGTGGCAAGCCTTTAATTCCTATCGTTTATCAAGATGATGATTAATAATATGAAGAATTCAAATAACAATGAAGAAAAAAGAATTAGAGATTTAGAAATTTATCGAGGCAAGACGGAGCTTTCAATTAGAAATATTGAAGAAGATATAAATGATATTAAAAATAATCACTTACATGGTATTTATAAAAAACTATCTTGTATTGAGAAAAAAATGTATCAAAGACCTGGGTGGTTTCTTACTGCCTTGTTGTCTATTTTATCAATTTGTATAACAATAATTGTATCAACAATTATTATTAAATAAAAAAGGAGATTTTATTATGCCTAAAGCATTCGAAAAATGTGTTCGTGAAAAAGGACGAGTTAGAAGAATATCTGGTCCTAATAAAAAATATAAATTAAAAAAAGGTGAATATATGAACATTTGCTGGGATAAAAAGAATGTTCCACATCTTGGAGAAGTTCATAAAAAAAAGAAAAAAACAGAGAAAATGATAACCTCATCTGATATTCCAAAATTAACTAAGTCTGGCATGAAAGTGATTAATCCAACAAAAAAGAAAATAAAAAAGAAAAAATTAGTTAAGAAATCATTAAAAATAACTGATAGAAGTATAATTACTAAACATTATCATTTACATAACTTATGGAAAAATAAGAATATGAAAAAAATGGTGATTAAGGGCATTATTACTTCTCATGTGCAAATAATTAATGAATTTAAAAATAGAAAAATAAAACACCATAAAGTAGATACATTAGATTGGGATTAGAATGAATATTTGACCTTATCTGGTGATATATATTAATGTGTATAAGTGAGGAGAGCACTATAAAATTATGAAAATAATTGAATTCAGTTTTAATGCTGATGTTGTTAAAACTTATCACAAAACAAAAAAAGATAAAAAAATAAAAGAAGGCGATTTTATTATTGAAGGATATGTTATGACATCTGACATTGATTCTCAAGATACAATAATAACAAACGAAGCAATAAAGAAATCAAAGAACGATCTTTTGAAATATTCAACTGTTTTGTTTAATCATGATATGGATCGTCCAATCGGAAAAGTATTAGAAACTGATTTCGATAAAAAGGGTCTTTGGATTAAGATGAAATTGTCTAAATCTGAATTAAATATACGAGAAAAAGTAGAAGAAGGGATTATTTCTAAATTCTCTATTAAAGGTCGGATTCTAAAGGAAACTATTGATGAAATAGAAGATAAAAAATCAAAAAAAGAATCTAATTCTGAAAATATTTCTTTAGACAAATTTATTAGAAAAATAACAAGATTAGAGCTTTATGAAGCATCTCTAGTTTCAGTACCCGCAAATGTAGAAGCTAAAACAATTAATTGGTATATAGCAAAAGCTCTTGATCCTATAAAAGTAGAAAAATCTAATAATAAAATTAAAAATACAATGATAAAACAAAAAACAATTAAAAAGGTTTTGAAAAATAAAGAAATGATTACAGAACTTGAAGAATTAGCGGGCAAACTTAAAAAAGAAAAAAGCAAAGGAGTTGTAAATAAAGCTATTGATGCATTGAAGAAAGCTAATAAATACAATTATAAGCATACAAAAAAAGTTCTTGGTTTATCAGATAAATCTGAAAATGTTTATGAATTTAATAGCACAGATGCTATTGAATTAGATGGAAATAAGTTTAGAAAACAAGTCCTTAAAACTGGTGAATGGTATCATTGGGATGCAAATGGTGGAATATTAACGATTGATAAAAATTCCGTTGATAGTCTTGTTAAGAATTTTAAAGAAAAAACTATTGAACATGTATATGTTCCATTGACACATACGAACAATCCTATAAAAAACGCAGGAGAAGTTGTTGATTTAATCCCAACAAAGGATGGTTTGGATGCAATTTGTGAGATTAAAGATGATGAAGTATCTAAAAAGATTAGAGATGGTTTAATTAAATGTGTTTCTGTTAGTATTGATGAAAATTATATGAAGAAAGATACTGGTAAATATGTTGGTCCTACTTTATTACATACTGCATTAGTTGCTGAACCATATATTAAGGGAATGACTGGATTTACAGAATTATCAGATGAATTTAAGGATAAAAAAATTATTTCATTATCAGATACAGAACCAACAATGAATGATTTAGTTAAATTGTTTAAAAACAGTTTACTAGATAAATTCAAAGAAGAAGTATCTAAACTCAAGAAAGGAACAAAAAAGAAAAAAGAAAAGAAAGAAAAGAAAAATAAGAAAAAGGAAGATAAGAAAGAAGTTAAGAAAAAAGTTAAAGATAAAGTTAATAAAAAAGTGATTAAAAAGGTAAAAATTATGAAAAAAGTAAAAATCATAAAAAAAGACAAAAAAATTAAATCTTTAGAAGAAAAAAAGAGTAGACCTAAAAATACTTCTAAAGCGGTCAGTAAGAAAAAAAGAGTTGATCTTGCTGAAGCCGAAAGAGTATATCGAAAGTACTTAAGATTAGGAAAAATAGTTCCTGCTCAAAAAGATGTTTTGATTTCACTCTTAACCTCTAATAATAAAATAAATCTTGGCGATGATCAGGTCGGAATCAAAAAGATGCTATTTTCATTATTAAAGAATCAGCCTAAAGTAGTTGATTTCAGTGAAAAGGGATCACAAAAAGCTACAAAAAAGGTTAAAAAAGTTAACAAAGATGAGATGCCAAATGATGTAAGTGAATTCTATGGCAACATGGGATTGGATAAAAAACAATCTGTTGATGCTTGGAAGTTTGCAAAGAACTCATCTAAAAAGGCTAACAAGGATAAATCAACTCTGTTTTAAAGTTTATTAAAGATAAAATAATAAAAAAAATATGACTACACTTAGTGCAAATTTAGACACCAAAAGAAAAGATGGAGAAATGATTAGTTATCCAGTTTTGGCGAGTACAACCATTTATAAGGGAGCATTAGTCGTTGATATAGGTACTGGATATGCCTCAGCAGGTGCTGATACTGGTAGATATAGATTCCTTGGCGTAGCTGTTGAGAAATCAGATAACTCTGGCAGTCTAGTCGATGGAGCTGAAAATGTTCGTTTGTATAAGACTGGAACTTTTGTATTCTCAAAAACATCGGCAGCACAAACCGATATCGGACAACTTATGTATATTATAGACGATCAAACTGTTGGTAGTGTTAGTAGTTGTTCTATCCCAGCTGGATATGTAGTTGAAGTTCCAGACTCATCCCACGTAAGAATTGATATTGATATGAATGTAGATATGCTTGGGGCAGTTAGTCTTTCAATTAGCCCATCTATCAGTCCTTCATTATCACCATCAATCAGCCCTTCTGTAAGCCCTTCAGTTTCATTATCACCTTCATTGAGTCCTTCATTATCACCATCACTCAGTCCATCTATTAGCCCATCACTATCACCATCACTCAGTCCATCTCTTTCACCTTCAATTAGTCCATCGGTAAGTCCATCATAATAAATAATATAAAAAAATATGACTACACTTGACGCAAATTTAGATACCAAAAGAAAAGATGGAGAAATAATTAGTTATCCTGTAAAAGGTAGTGCAACTATCTACAAAGGAGCATTAGTTGTTGATTTAGGCACTGGATATGCTTCAGCAGGTTCAGATGATGGTAAATATACATTCCTTGGCATAGCTGTTGAGAAATCAGACAACTCTGGCAGCGTAACAGATGGAGATAAAGCTGTTCGTTTGTATAAGACTGGAACTTTTGTATTTTCAAAGACTTCAGCGATACAAACTGATATTGGACAACTTATGTATATTGTAGATGATCAGACTGTTAGCACTGGCACTACCTACTTGATTCCAGCTGGATATTGCGTAGATGTGCCTGATAGTTCTCATGTTAGAATTGAAATTGATATGACAGTAGATTCACTTGGAGTGGCTAGTATTTCACCTTCAATTAGCCCATCACTCTCACCATCAATCAGTCCTTCATTATCACCATCACTCAGTCCATCATTAAGTCCATCAATCTCACCTTCAATTAGTCCATCTATTAGCCCATCAGTAAGTCCATCAGTATCGCTATCACCATCACTTAGTCCATCGTTATCACCATCAATCAGTCCATCAATCAGTCCATCATTAAGCCCATCACTCTCACCTTCAATCAGTCCATCAATTAGTCCATCAGTTAGCCCATCATAAGATAACAATGGGTAATATATCTAAAAAGAAATAAAGATTATTAAATCTATTTATAAAAAAGACAAAAAGTCGAATCTTTAGAAGAGAATTCAGATGATTTTTTAGAAATTAAGTCTAAAGTTTAATTTGAAACTCGTTTTAAAGCGGTAGTTAGCAAGAAAGAAGTTGATCTTGCTAAAGCCGAAAGGGTTTATTAAGAGTATATACAAAATGTCTTAATATTATTCTTTACTTCTAAGTTTGAAATAAAATTTTGAGATGATCGGGTCGATATCAAAAGGATTTTAGCTTTATTCTTAGAAAATCAGCAAAGGCTGAGAGAAATAAATCAACTATGTTAAAGTTTAATTAAAAATAATATAAAATAAAATAATATGACCGCACTTAGTGCAAATTTAGACACTGAGAGAAAAGATGGGGAGATAATTAGCTATCCAGTTTTAGCTAGTGCAACTATCTACAAAGGAGCATTGGTCGTTGATTTGGATACTGGATATGCTTCAGCAGGTGCTGACGCTTCTGGTGCTATTTTTCTTGGCGTAGCCGTTGAGAAAGAAGACAATTCAAGTGGTGGCGATGCAGGCAAAGCTGTTAGAGTTAACAAAAAAGGTACTTATATATTTTCTAAAACAACAGCCGTTCAAACAGATGTTGGATTACCTATGTATATTACAGATGACCAAACAGTTGCGACTAGCAGTAGTCATTCTGTCCTTGCTGGATACTGCGTAGATGTCCCAGATTCATCCCATGTAAGAATTAGAATTGATGCGGCAGTTAGATAATAAATAAATGATTACAAGAGGCGATATACCTAAATTATTAACCGCTGGAATGAAAACCGAATTTATGGGTGCATATGAAAAAGCCACTGCTGATTATGAAAAACTTGTTACTACAGTCCAATCTTCTAAAAGTGAAGAAACATATCCTTGGTTAGGAGCTGTTCCTAAAATGAAAGAGTGGAAAGATGAAAGAACAGAAGAAAGCTTGAATGAATACTACTTCACAGTAACTAACTATAGTTGGGAAGGAACAGTTTCAGTTGATAGAGATGCCATTGAAGACGAACAATATGGACAAATCAAACTACGAGTTAGAGAACTTGCTACAGAAGCAAAAAGATTCTATGACGAAATGGTTTTTGGTTTAATTCTTCAAGGTGAAAATACGACTGGAACAGCAGGAACTATCTTTGAGAATAAAACAGTTGCTTGTTATGATTCAAAAGCATTCTTTGCAGCAAATCATAGCGAAGGAGATTCAGGAACACAGTCAAACCTTGGAACTGCTGAGTTAAGTGCAACTGCTCTTCAAACTGCTATTACAGCAATGGTTAACTTCAAAGATGATAAGGGAAAGCCTATGGGCATTAGACCAAATGTTTTGGTTGTTGCTCCAGGGCTAGAATGGGAAGCAAAAGAGTTGCTTAATTCTACTTATTATCCAGAAGAAGGAGCAACCACTGCTAAACTAGCTACAAACGTTTTAAGAGGTTCACTAGACCTAGTTATCAGTCCTTACTTGACAGATGTAGACGCATGGTATCTTTTCGACACTACTCATGTTATGAAACCGATTATTCTTCAAATGAGAAGAACTCCTGAGTTCCGTGATTTAACATCTGGAACAGAATCAGCATTTTTACGCAAGAAATGGTATTATGGTGTTGATTGGAGAGGTTTTGTTGCTTGGGGTAACTGGAGAATGGGTTACGCATCTACTCCGTAAAGTTTCTTAGTTAATAATTAATAAATAATCCTTGAGTTCCTTTGTTATATGCCAACTTTAATCCTTGTATGAGTTATATAATAAAGGTGGAGAGATTTTAAGGAAAAATAAGTCCATGAGACAAGAAAACGAAAAACAAAATAAAAAACAAAAGAGTGAATTAGCAATAGGAATCCCAACATTAGGGACAATTGATTATAGAGTTGCTAGTTCTTTAATGACATTAGGAATTCCAGAGAACACAAAAGTAATATGGCTACCTCGTGTAATGATAGATTTTGCTAGAAATCGAATCGCTAAAAAAGCAATAGAAGATAATGAATGCGAATATATTTTAATGCTTGATGACGATATGACATTTCCTCCTGATACTTATTTCCGTTTGAAAGAACATGGTAAAGATATTACTGGCGTATTGGCTTATAAGCGTAGAGGAAATTATTCTCCATGTGTATATGCTAAAAGAGATGGCGATTATTTTCCAATCATTCCAAATAAATTTTGTGAAGTTGATGCTATAGGTTCTTCTGTTTTATTGATTAAGACAGAAGTTTTTAAAAAGATAAAATATCCATGGTTTGAAACATATTTTGATAAAGATGGAAAACATTGGTCGGTTGATATGGATTTTTCAAAAAAAGCACAAGAAGCTGGTTTAAAAATATATTGTGATCCAACTATTGAAATAGGACACATTGGAGACCCTCAAGTTATCACTCAACGAGATTTTTTTGAACAAATTAAAAAAATAAAAGGAGAAAAAAATGATTAGTGTAGAAAAAACATCATCAGGACTTGTAGTTGCTGGCAATACTAGAATGATTGCTGCTACATTAGTTGGTGGTTCAGATCAAGCAACACTTGAAATAAAGGATGCTATCACAGATACAGGATCTGTTTTGCTTACTATAGTTGTTGCAACAAATACCACTAAAGTTTTTTCAATCTGTATGCCTGGAGTAAAGGCATCTAGCGGATTGTATGCAAAACTTACAGGAACAAGTCCAAAAGCTTATATAGTATATCGTTAGAACAAAATATAAATATTTAACATTGAAAGCATTAAATGCTATTAAATATGAAAAAAACTATAACAGTCAGGGTTTATAACCCAAGACATATTCATTTAGAAATAAAAGATAGTCCCAGAAAGCATAGAATAATTTAAATCTATGTTTTCTAGGGCTATTTTTATTAAGTAAGTAGCATATGAAAATTTTAACAGCAGGAAATAAAAATTTTAAACCATTAATTCTTAAATCATTAGAAAAAATTAAAGAATTTAATTATGAATCAGTGGTTTATGATTTGGGAGGACTTGGTTTTGGGAAAGAATTTAAAGTAGATAAGAAAGATTTTAATAGACCCAGAATACAGCCTGTTCCCGCTACTTTTAAACCTAAAATTATTAAAGATTGTTTAAGCAATATGAAAAAAGATAGAACGCTTGTTTATTTAGATGGTGATGCATTCTTAATGAAAAATATAGATGAGATTGAATATGATAATTATGATGTTGGTATAACTGTTAGAACCGAACATGAAGTAAAAAAATATAAGAATTATAGACCCAAGGGAAGTATTAATTCTGGTGTAATATTCTTAAGAAACACGAAAATTGCTATGGAATTTATTGATACATGGATTAATAAAGCATTAGAAGAAAATTCTGACCAAGTTTCTCTTAATAGTCTTTTAGGAGATTGTGTAGATGTTTTAAAATATGATCAAACCGTTAGAAAAGATAGATTAAAGGTGAAATTATTTAGAACAACTGTTTATAATAATTATTATCCTAATTTTGATACTGATAAAACCAAGATTAGACATCTTAAAGGCTCTACCATGAAAAAAGAATTTTTATAAAAAGAATGAATTAAATGTCATCAAAAACATCACCAACCCATGATATTGTAATAGTAGCACCAATTCAAAGATATCCATTCTTTAGAGAATGTTTAAAATCGCTTTCAAAATGTAATTTTGGTGATAGAATTGTTAATATACACATTGGAATAGTGGATGATGAACAATTTAAAGATGTTTTGAATTATCCAACAAAAATTGATTTAAATTTTTTGAAAGAAATTAATGGATTAAAGATATATTATTTTAAAAAAAATCATTATCCCAAAAACCTAAATCATATATTTAGGCAATGCTCTGGTGATTATGTTATAAAAGTAGATGATGATGTTGTTTTTGAAGATAAAAAATGGCTTATAAAATATGAAAACGTTTTAACATCTTTAGATTTGGGATTTGTTGCTATGGCAAACAGAAGAAAGATTATTGATAGTGTGAATGGAATAGGTTTATGTGAAACTTTTACTGGTAGCGTAATGATGATTAGTAGAATGGTTATTGATAAAATAGGATACTGGAATGAAGAATATGGTCCTTTTTTATGGGAAGACCTTGATTACAAAGAAAGAGCTAAAATATCTGGTTTTAAATTTAAATATATCTGCCGACATTCCAATTGCGGCGTTAAAATGTATCATTGTGAAACATTTTCAGGTTGCCCAGAAGATTATAAAAAATTAATTAATAATAGTAGTAAATATTTATATCAGAATGTTATAGAAATGAAAAACAAATCTCATCATTTAATTCTAGATAATTTTAAAAAATATGAAAAAGGAATAGGTCTGTATTGTAAATAAAATCATGAAATCTTCAATTGATAAAATAATAAAGATAAGAAATGATTTATAGAATTAAGTCATTTCTGATTCAAGTTATAAAATCTCTCCCAAATAACTTGAATCAGGATTAAGACCGTTTTAAGATTTTTTAAAGGTTAGCGAGATATTAAGATTCGTTAATCTATGAAACCAAATATTAAAAAGGCAATCGAGTCTGCCGAAAAAGAACTCGAACAAGAAAAACAAAATAAAATAAAAGAAGAAGTAAAAAATATTATAAAAGCTATTTTAGAAAAAACAGAAAAAGCTCAAGAAAAAAGACAAGAAGCAGTTAAAGAAATTCAGATTCACAAAAAAATGTTAGATTATCTTAAAAAAGGTGATCTAGAAAAAATTAAAGAAATGCTGGAAACAGATGAATTTGCTAAAAAGATTGCTGTAATCATTATTAAGGAAAAAGAAACAATCAGAGAGAAAGAAGTTCCAGTGCCATATTATTCTAATCCTTGGGATAAATGGAGAATAGAATGGAATAATAATAATATATATAGCACTACAATAAATAATGATAACGTGACAATAGGAGATAGTAGCGATGGTTCATTCTATCTTGGACAAGGTACATATTCTGGAACAGAATTTAAAAACTTTACAAGTGGAAGTTATCAATGTTCATCTGGAAAGGTGTATCATATAGGCAAATAAATATAAACAATAAATAATCTTTTTATTTCTACTAACCTTTAAAAAAAATAATTAAAAAACGGTTCTTTGATAACCTATTAGTGAAGTTAAGTCCGAGTCAAAGTCAAAGTCAAAGTTATGTCAAAAGTTAAAGTTATTAAAAAATCAGAAAAATATGATGAGCTAAAAAATGAATCATTAAGGATGTTTTATAGAATAGTTGAAGATATAATTATTAGAAATCTTACTGGTGAGATTCTAACAATTATTGATTCATCTGTTACAGATAAACAACAGAATAAAGCAATTAAAGATTTAATTAAAAGTCGTATAAGATATTGGGTAGGTCATCTTCAAAAATCGGCAAGTAAAAATGCTGGTTGGGGAAATTCAATAAATTTCCCTGAAGAAAAACACTAAAATAATCAAGACGAAGTTCTTGACTTCACTAATAAGTTATCAAGTAGTAAAACATTTAAATTTAAATTAATAAATAAATAAAAAAACTATGTTAAGTATAATAATTCCATCATATAAAGATCCCCTTCTTCATAAGACAATTGATTCGCTTATTGAGAATGCAGAAGGAGAAATAGAAGTTATACCAGTTTTAGACGGTTATTGGCCGACTACTCCAATAAAAGATGATCCAAAGATTAAAATAGTTCATTTGGGAAGAAATAGAGGAATGAGAGGTGCCATTAATGCAGGTGTGGCGGTTTCAAAAGGAGAATTTTTTATGAGATTGGATGAGCATTGTTCATTTGGGAAAGGATATGATAGAATTTTAACTGAGGCATGTAAACCAAATCAGATAATGACTGCTAGACGTTATTTTCTAGACCCTGTAAAATGGGAGACAATGGACATTCCTTATGTAGATTACGAAAAACTTGTAATTCAAAATTGTGGAAATGATATTAAGAAATTTGCTGGACAACGTTGGAGAAGTAGAGATAAAGAACGAAAGGACATTCTGGTTGATGAAACTACTGCAATGCAAGGAAGTATGTGGATATGTCCAAGGAAATGGTTTGATGAAGTATGTGGGGGCGAATTACAAACAGAAGGATATGGTCCAACATATCAAGATTCTGTAGAAGTTACAATG
>Ga0222697_1000691_pt1 | contig 14041 bp, 16 predicted proteins | sample AntAcemetage1402_FD_179835 | JGI IMG/M metagenome (GOLD analysis project Ga0222697, IMG submission 179835) | Saline water microbial communities from Ace Lake, Antarctica - #1402 | ecosystem: Environmental > Aquatic > Non-marine Saline and Alkaline > Saline | place: Antarctica: Ace Lake... | reverse complement strand
TGGTCGTGTAATGCGAATATTTTGTTTGATGGGAATATTATCAATGAGCGGACGCTGTTGTCTTGTATCCAGGATGCGGGGCGGCTTATTGGATTATGTGAGAAACGGCCACGGCTGGGGCGGTTTAATGTCGAGGTTGTTAAATAGTTTAAGGTGTATGGTGCGGTGCGGTATGGTAGGGTGCGGTTGGGTCAGGTCGGGTACGGTATGGTTCGGCAAGGTTAGGCGGGGTAAGGTCCGGTGGGGCGCGGTACGGTATGGCGGGGCGAGGTATGGCGGGGCGAGGATTTTTTAATCTAAAATAGAAAGGGGGGACTTATGAACGATTCAGTTGGCAACGGAAGCAATGGGGATTTAAAGACATTTCCACCTTATAAGAATGCGCTTGAAGAGATCGTGAAAATAACGACTGACGAGGGATACGGAGTATTGTTCACCCATGAGCAGTTGAATGAATGGATGGATATGAAGGAGCCGGAAACGATCGAGGAATACAAGAAATTTGAATTCGAGCGGTTGTCAGCCATTGAGCCTTTGAAAGCAGAGTTATTGGTTGATTACAGTATCTTCTTGAGTAACGAGGTTGGGCAAGGGTATCGAGTTCTGGAGCCTGATGAGCAAGTGACAAGCGGGGTGGATCGATATTTGAAGAAGGCGCAGAGGACAGTTTTGAAGTCCATGCAGGTATTGGTTCATGTAGCAGAAGACATGCTATCTCTTGAAAATCAAAGTTTACGATTACGAAAGATGGAACGGGCAGCTTTTCTTCAGGCGGCGTTTAGGAAGCGAAAAATTCCGTCATTGAAAGGAAAAGTGCAAGAGTTATCAGATGATCCAACTTAGGGTGTGGTGAGGTAGGGTGCGGTCCGGCGGGGCAAGGTCCGGCAGGGCAGGGTCCGGCGGGGCAAGGTCCGGCAGGGCAGGGCAGGGAAATTCGGTGTGGCATGGCATGGTTCGGTTAGGTTGGGTACGGCAAGGTTGGGCAGGGCGAGGTAAATATGTCTAAAGCTGAAGATTATCGCAAAGGTGGAGAGGGATTTATCCAGTGGGTTGAGGAGAATGTTCGGTTGTCTGTATTTCCGGAAGGATCAGATATCCCACAGTGGATGTCGTTTCCTGAGTTCCCGCCGAAGATTCGAGAGATGTGGAAAAGACAGCAAGAGTATTTAATTATCCCAGGTCTTGAGATGAATGATGGGGAATTTAAGTATCGGCTTTTGATTGCTATGTGGCCACGGGGTGAAGGAAAATCGGTTGAGGCTATTCTAATTCAGCTTTGGCGGTTTTTCTGTTTTCCAAAGATGACAATTATTTTGGGCGCTAACAGTTCGGGGCAAGTGCGCTTCCATCATTTTGAGGAAATGGTGCGGGTGATTTCTAATAGTCCAAGATTAGTCACAAAATTGGGGAAACAAAACCTTCAGCAAAGGCAAATTCAAATGAAGGATGGTAAAGGGAATGTTACGTCCTTCATCCGGCCCGTTTCGTCATTTACTGGAATTTATAGTGGATGCACGGGCTACACATTTAATGAATTCCATCAGGCCAAGAATTTTAAGTTCTTCACTGAGATTGACAGTTCCATGCGTGGGATTAAAAATGGATTAGGAGTTATCGATACAACGGTTGCGCCAAAAAGCCATATTCTTTATAGGCTATATCAAACGTGGAAAAATAAAAAAGATCCCTACCTATTTTATTCTTTTCGGCAAACCAAAGGAACTGAGAAAGAGTTTTGGAATCCTGGGATAACGCAAGCATATCTTGATTCCCAAAAAGAACGTCTGCCATTTGGGGAATACGAGCGATTTTATATCAATTCCTGGTCTGCCGGCGCCGAGCGGGTGTTCACTGACGAGATAATTGAGGCGACCAACTTCCTTGGGATTGATCACCAGCTTAATGTTCATCCGGCGCTTATGGAAATCCTCACTGCTAAAAATAAACTTGTTGAGCAGGAGCAGAAGATTATCCGGCAGGGTAAAGATTCGGAGGAGGAATTTGAGGAGCCCACGGTTGCGCCAATATTGTTTGAGCAGCACAAGGATCGATTTGGAGAGTGGGATCAGCGGTTATGGCCAGTGAGCGATATTTACACCCTGTCTGATGCTTTCGGGAATTCTGCAATGGCGTCTGTGGAGGACCTCCAGAAGATCGGAGATATGTACGATACTGACTGGGCGATTATGGCGGGGATGGATAGGGCGGACCCTATGAAGACCCGGACAGCGGCCAGGACAATCGTGACGGCCATAGCGAAGGGATTGGCGGGCTCCCGGTCGAATCCGTATCCGGCTGACAATGCGGACGCCCCGCGGTATTTATATTTTCTTCTTCATCTGGTAGACGTTGAGGATCATTCGATTGAGGTGGTGAAGGATGTCTTGACAGCCATAAAAGATGAGTATAATGGAATTGACGTGTTCGGGACTGAACGCTGGGGAGCGGTGGATACCGTGCAGTGGTGTGAGGACAATGATATCTTGCCCATAATCTATTATCCGGTATACGCTCGGCAGAGGACTATGTTCACGGAATTATATTTGGCGTACAAGAGTGGCAGGTTTAAGACCCCGCCTGTTTTAGTCCGAGGGCAAAAGCAGGATGATATTCTCAAAGAAGAGGCGAGTGTGTTTGACCATAATCCCGAGGCGTCAAAGAGTAAGTTTGGGAGCCCCGAGAAGTCCGAGAAGTACGGAATCCAGGATGATTGCATGTTTTCAGTGGGGTCAGCGGTGTACGCTGGGTTGAATTTAGGCGTGGACAGTTTCCGGGAGCGGAAGGGTGCTAAGAGTTTTGGGATGTTTTTTAAAGCGGGGGGATTGCTGGGGAAATGGTAGAAACTAATTATATACTGGATGGTGTGAAAATCTATGATCCAAGGGATAATTCATGGAAAGTGTCCGACAATCCGGCATTGGTTATGGCTGAGCTGGCCTGTCGAGGACATATACAAACGGGATGGAGACTCGACAAGGCATTAGATAATACATTTTGGGATAAAATTGGGGAGCTTGCTGATTTTTGTGACGGTATTTAAAGACGAACTACGTGATTGTGGCATTGCAAAAAGGAGAATTCAAATGAATGAAAAAGCGGAATTGACGATGGGGCGTCCTCGGGACGCACTTACAAACGAGAAATTAACCGTGTACCTCGATGTGATTAGCCTGTTCACCAGTTTTACGGACCCGAAAATTCAGCGGCAGGTTGCCAAAAGCCCACAGAAGCAAGAGGCCCTGGGGCAACAAATGGCAAAGATCGGAATGCGCTTAGCCTTGATTGGTGCGGACAGTGTTGTTAAGGGATACTGTGAGTTCCGGGAGTTGTCACAACTGGAGGGTGCAAAATCAGAGGACATTGTACGGAGTTTCGGTGATTTAATGTTGAAAATGCGAGCTGACCTGTATGGTACGCAGACTTGTGATGTGAACGATATGCTGGGATCGTTTATCGTGGGGAAGATGTGATTGTGCATTTTTTCCTTGACACTCATAAGTTTTTGTGATAGGTGATAATTATACATAAATTTTTCTTATATAAAATAATGAGATTAAATGGCTGAGATTGAGATTCGTTGCCGAAAATGTAACGCTTTATTGTTCAAAGGAAAGCGGGAATATTTAGTGCGGGGAATTTCTGTCAAATGCAGGAGTTGCAAATGTGTGAATAGATTTTAATAGGCAGTTGAGCGTCCCGAACGCCGAATAGTCCCAGAGCTTTTCAAAAGCCGAATTTAGAGAAAAGACGGAATTTAGTTCAATTCCTCCTTCGTCTTTCTCTGATTCGGCTTTTTTTATGGAGCCCATGCCAAAACCAAAGAAACCAGAACTTACTATAAATGATGTCCCTGATAAGTATCTCGAAGTTGTTGCCCGGGAGCTGTCCATGAGTACCCCGTGGCAATACGATCCGGACGAAGCGGGTTATCGAGATCCTGACACCGGACAATCCTCCGCCTATCCTGACAAGGATGATTCCGCGACAACCAGGAGCGTTCTACAAGAGCAGTGCTTTGTTAAAGCTACCCGAAACCCCCAGGTAGCAACTGCCACCAAAGGTCTTGTAGGGCGTCTCACTGGTTTTGGTTTTGAGACCAGTTCTGAAATTCAGCAAATACAGGATGTTATTGAGGAAATTGAGCTTGATCCTCGAAATCGTCTCTATAATTACTGGCCGAAGTACGTTGGCCGGGGAAAAATTGAAGGGGAGTTGTTTCTTTGTCTCACCTGTCATACCACGGGTTTCATAGAAGTTGATTTTATTGACCCATCCGCCATTGAATCCAGTCAAGAAGAATCCGGTATTATATTCCATCCCACTAAAACCACAACTCCCCTTATTTACTGCATAAAAGACGATGAGAACGGCGTAGATGAGCAAATCCCGTCCATTTTTATCGCTCGATACCCCGAATGGCTTGAGTATGCAAAGCAAAGTCAGGCGTATTCGTCGACCGCGCTGAAAAATAGTAAGTCCGGAAAGAAAGTTTTCAAGAAAATGGGCGGGTTCAACCGTTTCATCGTGGCATGGGATCAGGGATATATCACAAGACGAAACATTGGCCACATCCGGACGGTTCTTGAGTGGGTACAGTATTACGAGGACATTAAAAAGTATGAACTGGACCACAAGAAATCCGCGGGAGCCTATGTGTGGATTGTGAACTTCACGGACGTGAAATCGTGGATCCAGTGGTTGAAAATGTCAGATGCAGATCGGCAAAAGACAGGCATTGCAGCCAAAAAGACCCCGGGCGGAACGATGGTGCTGGGGCCAAACATGGAAATGAAGGCGTCAAACCCGAATCTACCGAATATCTCCGATTCAGATTCAGATATTATGGCCATGGTTACGTCAGGCTTAAATGAAGAATCAGGTGTAACTACAGGGCAGTCAACCGGGACGTTTGCGTCTGTTAAGGAATCCCGGGGACCTATGAGTGACCGGACTTCTGATGAGATTGCCTATTTCGAGCGGTTCCTCCGGTATGATTTCTGGGGGAGCATTTTTTTCTTACGGTCACAAGTGACTGCATTTCCGGAATTCTTCAATGTCGAAGAGGCTGTGGCGTTTAAACCCGGGAAAAGTGACGGCGAATCCGAGCCGATTTTCAAAAAAGTCAAGAAACATCCCGAGGCTATTATCGACATCAATTTCCCGACTTCTGAAATCAACGATATGGAATCCAGGGCGCGGAGCCTTTTTGGTGTAAAGCACAGTGATCTGAGCGATACAGCGGGGATCCCGAAATCCGAATTGGTTAAAAAATTGGGTTATGCAAATTATCCAAAAATGAGACTTCAGTATGAGACTGAAAAAAGAAAATATCCGGAATTACCAATGACAGTAGATGCGGAGAGCATCCAGGAGAGTCAGCAGGCGGAACCGGCAAGAAAGAAGGTGAAAGACGATGGCAAAGGGAGTTCCAAAGAAAAACGGTAGTGGTGGTGGAACCAGGAATAACCGTGGGCGCGGGGGTTGTAAACCGACCCGGAAAACAGGAAAAGGCAGGAAGTAATGAAAAAAAAGGAGAAACAATCAATGGAAACTACAGTTACGAAAATGCCGAAAGCGGCTCTTCATTTTATGGATCACGAAGGGTTTGCTCAAGTGAAAGATCAAGACGGCGAGGATGATTTCCAGATGGTTGCGTATAGCGGGGGGATTATTGAAGACCACTGGTATTGGGGAAATTTGTCAATTGATTTGGCGGGGATGTCTTTCCCGAAAAAACAGTATCCTATCCTTGAAAACCATGAAACGTCTAAAAAGATTGCATTTGCTAAAAAGCCGGATACCAGTATGGGGGCAATTAAATTCAATGGTGCTCAATTTGTTGATACTCCGGAAAGTAAGGAATTCAGGAAGCTATCAAAATCCGGATTTCCGTTTGAGGCCAGTATTTATGCTTCCCCTACTTCTGTGGAAAGACTTAATAAGGGTGAAAAAGCGGAAGTGAACGGGATAGTTCTGAAGGGACCAGGGACTGTTTGGCGCAAATCTACATTCAAAGAGGCTTCGGTTTGTGTATTCGGGTATGACACCAACACAAAATCAGCGGCTTTTGCAAGTGATGAGATAGAGATAAGTCTTAAAACCATAAGCAACGCTCGGAGCGACCAAGCCGATAAACAATTTAACGAGGAGGTGAAGGAAATGAACTTTGAGCAGTTAAGCAAGGAACACCCTGAGCTTTTGGCCGAAATCGTGACTAAAACCACTGATGATGTGACCAAAGAGCTTTCTGATAAGTTCGATAAGGAAAAAACGGACCTTGAGGACAAGCTGGCCCAGGAGCGAGATGGTCGTAGCGATGAGCGTAAGGAATCAAAGAAAGAGATTGCCGCGCTTCAGAAGTCTGATGCCATCCGCACGGAAAAGGAGCTGAAGTCTGATGCCAAAGAGATCTGGAATGAGAAATTGAGCGAGAGCACAATTCCGGATCGACTGAATGACAAGGTGAGGAATCAAGTCAGTCATGAAGATTTCATCAAAGATGACCAGCTTGATGCCGAGGCTTTCGGGAAGGCGGTCGATGCCGAGATCGAAGATTGGGAATCCAGGGGCATAACTTCAGAAACGTCTGGTTTTGGTGTTTCGGTCAAGGAGGTTGAGGGCGAGAGCGCCAAACTGAAGAAAGAAGACCAGGCCGATGAAGATTTGGCGGATGAGATATTCGTCATGTCCGGTGGAAAAAAGGAGGTGAAGTAATATGCCACAAGGAGATACACCATATATTTTGAGAGGTTCACAGTCCGATATGAAACGGCTGTTTTACAGTGACCCCAACAATGCTTTATCGAGGGCGATAACCATTCCTGCCGGCTACGGAATTATAGAAGCTGGTGCAGTTATGGGGATCATCACGGAGAGCACAAGTCGAGTGGATCAGTATGTGCCGTACACTGGCATTGATACTGTTGGGAACGTAGCGGCTGGAATTGCCGATCTGTTTGGGGCTGCATTCTTAGTGTCCGACCCGAGTACCGGAACGACCGGATACACTACGTTGAATGACAGCTACAAGTTTCTCGTGGGTGATCATCTGGTTTGCGGGGACAGCGATCGTGCTGGGACCGAAACGGACCTTGGCGCGATTACGGCCATTGACAGAACAACTTATACCCACATGGGGGTAATCACGGTAACGAATGCTTTTGAATCGCAAACCATAGCCAAAGGCGCTGTGATCACCATCCAGAGCTTTGCCACAACTCCATTTGTGAAAGGCGTTGGGATTTTGGTTGGAACCGTAGATGCTGGGACGGGCGAGGACGCCAAGGGAGCGCAGGGTGTTATGGTCATCAAAAACGCCATGCTTTATAAGGATTCGCTGTATAACTATAACGCCGATGTTCTGACGGACCTTTCGGGTTCTGTTGAGAACGGGCGATACCTGGTTATGTAAGAAAGGAAAGGAGGTGAACAAATATGCCTATTAGTATTAGTGATATACCTGCCTTGAAGTTAACGGTACTAAATAAGCTCGTTACCAAATTCATGGAACCACCGAATTTGATTCTGAGGAAGATGTTTAGTGCGGTAAATTACGAGTCAGCGGACATTGAATGGGAATCTCAGATCGGCAGCAGGGGTTTAACCCCGTTTGCGGCTGAGGATGCAGCGGCTCCGGATGCTGTTGTGCCGGGCAGTTCAACAAGCTCTGCTCACGCGGCATTTTGGAAAGAAAGAACCTTTTTTGGGAGTTCTTTTTTGAACAACATTCGTCAGCTCGGGACCGACCGTAAGTATCAGAAGTCGGCCCGGACTCTCTCTCAACAGGTACGTAATCTGAGTAATAGATCGTATCGCAGGGAGGAATGGATGCTTGCCCAGATGCTCTGTAATGATGGCTTCACATATAAGGATTATAATGATGTCTACATTACCTTGGATTACGGCATTCCCGATGACAACAAGGTTTCCCTGGGAGTTGATTACAAGTGGAGTGATGGGACCAAACGAGACATTGCTCAGGACATTTTTGCTGCAAAGCTGGTGATCAGCAATGCCAATGCGGGGATCTTGAACCATGCTATCTTCACTACGGAAGTTTTGAAGTACATGATTTTCGACGATACCATCCAGACCCTTCTGTCAAAGTCGTCTTATGGCGATGGGGATCTTTTCCAGAACCCGTTAAGCGTGATTGGCAGTTTGGTTGGAATCCAGAATATGCACCTGTATGACGAGGCGTATCAGATCCGGGCATGGATAACCACTGCCCTGACCGCTGGTGCATCCCCGACAGTGTATGTTGATAACACCACCGATTTTGAGGTGGGTGGAACTTTAACTTGTCTGGATACTTCGGCAAACACAAAAGAAGATTTAACCATTGCGTCCATAGATACAAATGCAGGGACCATTACCTGTACCGGGACGCTTGCCTCGGCTTATAAGGCTACTGAGGATTATGTTTATATGACAAAGAAGTTTATCCCTACGGATAAGTTTGTCATGTGGGCCGATAGTGTGGATGGCGAGCCGATTGCTGAAATGATGAAGTCTCCCCATGAACTTTCCAGAAAATGGGGTCAGCAGATTGATCGTTGGGTGAAAACCGATCCTGATGGAATCTTCGTGCGAGTTGAAGATAAGGGTTTACCCGTTCTGTATCACGAGGATGCAGTTTACCAGTTAGACGTAGCATAAGGGGGTGACGGTATGAAACAGAAAATGGGACCATACTCTTCCCCGGGTGCTCAAAGACAGTGGGCAGCAAATGAAGTGTCACCCATGATGGCCTTACATTCTGGTGAAATTACTGGCAATATTACTGATGCTCCTTTGGGGGCGGCAAATGTTGGTGGTAAGCTCCAGGATGTTTGGCTGTCTTGCGAGGAAAGTGGCAAGGATGATAGCAATACCTTGTCCTTAACTGTTGATGTGAAAATCAACGGGACAACTTGCCTGACCACTGCTCCCATTATTGCTCACGTGAGTGGGGAGGCGTCAAGCAACAAAACAACTAAGGTGAGTGGTGACACTGGTATTACGCAGGCTGTAATGAGCGCGTCTGCTAATGATGTGTCTCCTGGAGATATGATAACCTATGACATGACCTTAACCAGAACAACCAGTCCCACAACCGAGATGCGGAATTTGGCCGTGGTTGTAGCATTTGAACCTACTTAACGGAGGGCAATCGACATGAAAGTCGAAGTCTTGAAACATATTAAAGGTGAAGAACTTTGGAAGAAGGGAATGGTGTTTGATGACACCATATCCCCGATTCCAAGGGATGTAATGGCTGAAGTGGCCCAGGGAGCCAGGACAGTAAGGGTACTCCCTGAGCCCAAGCCTGAAGTGACGGAAACGATTCACGAAACAACTATCAATGTACCCGAGGAAGAAGAAACCCCGGAGGCCGCAACCGAGAAAACCGTTGAGGCAGAACCCGATAACGCGAGCTTTTTAACCAAAGAGAAACCTACCAAGCACCTTCCAGAGCTGGAGGGTCTAATCCATGCAAAGGGCACAATAGCCGCTGTCTCAAATTTACTTAACGTAAGTTACCAGACAATAACGAGATGGCGAAAGGGTGCCACACCAAAACCTGAAATACTTACGAAAATTAAGAAAGAATACGAGAAACTGAGGCCGAAACATGACCAGCACAGAAATGGCAGCGTTGCTTCAACAGGAATTGAAGGGGCTTTCGAGTAGCATTGAAGATGATGACTATACCAATGCGATATTAGCCGCCGAGCGTGATACCGGATGGTCATTGCCACAAACTGCTGATTTTAAGCTCACTTGGTTAATCTCACGAAGCAAAAGGCATTTATTCTTTTACCTGCTCTCGCAGTCAGCGGAAGATTTCAGGTTTAAGAATATATTCCTTAATCATCAGTTTGACCATTACTCGAAATTAGTTGACCGGATGGATAAAGATTTTAATGTGGCGATAGAGGACAACGCCCTGGAATTTGCCGGTGTTGCAGCGACAGAAATTGCTGGGACAAAGATTGATTCTGGATTTGGATATCAGGGGCAAACAAGCCGAGATTACACATATGATGAAGATAATGAAGTTATCATAACACCATAATGCAAACATGGCGATTGGCGAAAGTATAAAAAAGGCACTGGCCAAAGTCGGCAGTGCGTACACTATCATACGAGATGCCGGAAACATATCCGGTGAGTATGCTATTTATGATTATGTCCAGCAAGCTACGAAACCAATAAGTTTGGAGCATTTCAGGAAGGCGGACCTGTCTTACGATACTGATGTTGTAGTTGGGGATGTAATCGATTTTGAGGAAACCAGCGAGCGATTTCTTATCATGAATATGCTCCCTGATTTGTTCAAGAACGATACGATTGTTTACGGTGGTATCTTTTACAAATGCAACATATCCAGCGGAGAATTACTCAGACCCAGCGGTGAAGTGTGGGGGTCTGATTATCACAAGGAAACTCAGTGGGAAGGAATAAAAGATAATTGCGATGCCATGCAGGTGGCGGCGCTCTATGGGAATTCATTGGAGGACGATGAGGAGCTTGCATTGCTTCAACTCCGCAAGGATGAATTGTATATAGCTCATTCGATAGGCGTTCAGTCAATGGATAGGTTCCAACCTGTAAGCGGGGAATATTATCAAGTGTCTACAGTAGAGACTCGTAGGTTCCCGGGAGTGGATGTCGCAATTTTAGAAGAGGATCATCGATAATCACCGGAGGGTGAAGGATGAAAAAAGTTCTTTTTGTGGGTGAACACATGCTGAGTAAAGTCGGCAATGGCAATATGCTTGCCGCCGTTCTTTCTCAAGTGAATAAAGAAAAATATCAGGTAGCCTGTTTCTGTTCTCATGATGTGGATCCGATAAAAACAGTATTTGACCCAATGCCGTTCACGGTCATTAACGCCACAACTCCGAAGGATTTTTGGGGTAATGAACGATTAGTTAGCATTGTCCAAAGAGTTGATCTTGATATTCTCTGTTTTGTTGGAATTGATATTTGGCGATATCAACTGATTTGGAATCGTATAATACAACTCAGGGATCACAAGAAATTTAAGATCATATTTATTTTCCCTTACGATGTTCAACATTTAAGACTCGATTGGGCGAAGTTGGCGGCGACCTGTGATTTGCCATGCGTATACTCACAATATGGCATTAAGATGCTTAAAGAAAGAGTGCCACACCTTGCCTACTTCAAGCCACCACTTTTCAACAAACATTTATTCAAACCGCAGGATAAGGCTTTAGTGAGAAAAAAGGTTTTCTCAGGTGTAGCCGCTGACAAGATAATATTTGGGTTTGTCGGGCAAAACCAAGTTAGAAAGTCTCCTGAACGGTTACTGAAAGCATATTTTGAGGCCAAGCGTGAGAATCCTAATATTTTACTGTATCTTCATACGGATTTAGAAGGTGGGGTTTACAACCTAAAACAGATTGCGAAAGATTATGGCGCGATTTCGGGCGATTTAATTCAGAAAACCCAAGGATTCAAATATCCCGTCGAACAAATGGTGCATGTTTACAACGCTATGGATTGCCTCGTAAACTGCACGATTCAGGAAGGGTTGTCATGGACGCCTCTTGAAGCAATGGCCTGTGGGACCCCGGTAATTGCCTCAGATACCACATCTCAGACAGAGTTAGTTATAGGTGCAGCGGAGATGGTGCCGTGCAATGATCTGGCTTTTGTTCCGCTAATGACCGAAGGCGGAAAATCCGAGGTGGAATCAAGGGCGTGTAAAGTGAGAGACATTAAAGACACCATTTTAAGGGTAGCTGCTGATCCGGACTTACGTAAGCAGATGAGCGAGAAAGGGATTGAAAGAGCAAGGAATTGGTTGGAAGGGGTAGGAAACGTCAACGACCTATTTGATTCAGTCGATAAAATCAAACCAGCGGCTAAAATCAATAAGGTGTTATTCGCTCAACACTCGTCTGCGGGTGATGTGCTGATGGCGACCCAGTGCTTCAAGGGGATTAAAGAGCGACATCCGAAACTGCCTTTGGTGTATATGACGCAGAGGATTTATCAAGATATCATCGAAGGCAATCCGTACATTGACGAAATCATTGATTGGGATACGCAGTCATTAGGGCAGTATCAAGTTGTCTACAATCCTCATGACGAGCACATTCTTGAGGGTGGATTTAATAATCTGGATGTGACCCTTCACAGCATGTACCCGTACTTCTGCAAGGTGGATGCGGATGATTTGGCGATTGAGCAGGTGAAACCTAAAGTGCATCCTGCCCAATTGTTATCTCTTTCAATGGGAAAAACAGTGGAAGACTACATCATTGTCCACACAACCGGTGGGAATGCGAAATATCGATCATACCCTCACATGGATGTAGCCTTGAAAGGGATTGGCCTCCCGGTGATTCAGATCGGTGGCTTGAGCGATATCAGGTGTAAGTCCGATCTTGACCTTTGCGGGAAATTGACCTGGCGGGAGAGTGCGTGGGTAATGGCCCATGCGAAGGTCGCGGTTGTGATTGATAGTTTCTTGTCTCACCTGGCCGGTGCGGTAGGTACGGATGCCGTTGTCATTTACGGACCTGCCCCGCCGCGCGTGGTTCAACCTAAAGCTCAAGGCTGTAAAATCATTAACCTGAAACCGGATATGTTGAAGGTTTGCTCGAAGATGACCCATTGTTGGGGGGAGAATCCTCAGTGTAATTCGCCGTGTATCCACACAATATCGCCCATGATTGTAAAGAAGGTGTTGAAGGAATTGTTGAAATGAAAGATGTAAGAGATGGTCAAAGGAGAAAGAGGTGTTAGATGGAAAAAGCACAAATTGATATTGAGTGTGATGGAGAAGATTCGAATTTTACTGTGAACGGAGAAGTTATGTTCCCCCGTAATTTCCCCATTGAAGAAAACAGGGCGATGCTAATTGGGGAAATTATGTGTATGAGAAACCGTGACCTTTTAACTTTATCTCTAGAGCGGCTTATGGCCGAAAAACTGAACTACTAAAGGCTAAAAAAGAGGACTCTATGAATATAGACCGAATGATTTTACCTATTGACGACAAGGATCTCCAAAATCAGGTTAAAGTTCAATTGATTGAGGCGATTATGTCTGGTGATATTACGGAGTGTGGCGTGAAGAATATAATTGCTGATGCCTGGGATGAAAACGAAAATAGAACGGGTAAGGCATTTACAGGGGAACAAGTTTTGAGAATTTATATAGTGCAAAAGGAAAAAGAATGATAATCGGAATGAAGGGCTTAAATGAATCCCGCTATGTCAAACCCGTAATCGGTGACATCCACGACGAGCCATGGGTTGACCGGATTATCGTGATCGATGGCCGCAGTTCTGATGATACGGTTCATGAGCTTCGTCAATTCGATAAGGTCGAGGTTTATTCTCACAAGTGGGAAAAATGGTTTCACGCTCAGGAAATCATACAATCCAACATTTTGCTTCAGTATATTCCACTGGGCTCAATCTTCTTTATCTTGGACTTTGATGAACGGTGTTCTGACGACCTGAAAATGCTTCTGGCAGACATTGATGATAATGGTATGCCTGATGACATGGATTGTGTTCACGTATCCCGGAAGTCATACGAATTAATGCGATTTGATGATTCGCCGTTTGCGATTCCGGATATGGCACGCCCCGGGTTTTGGATTACGTCTCATACCATTGGCCAGTACCCGGATTACCAGTTGCGGATTATCCGGCGGAAGCTGGGAATGCACTGGATTAATTCCCCGCACCATATCATGTATGGAATGCAGGAGAATTTATTTACCAACAAAAACATTCAGGCGGATTTAATTCATTACCATGGCAAAGAGGATGCCCGAGATCGGCACAATATTGAACGACAATGGCTGAGGAACCAGGCGCGGCGTAAAGAGCTTGGGCTGGAAGCGGATATATTCGAGGGAGATCCGAGTCCTGAAATGGCGAAGTATGCAGACCCGGAGTATTTCACCAAAGACTGAAGCGTGGTTTTAAAGGACAAGATTCACTGAGGGGAGCGACACTGGCAACACCTGGGTTTATAGTGAGACGTTGTGAGTATACAAACCCTGAATTTA
>Ga0222697_1000689_pt1 | contig 14069 bp, 19 predicted proteins | sample AntAcemetage1402_FD_179835 | JGI IMG/M metagenome (GOLD analysis project Ga0222697, IMG submission 179835) | Saline water microbial communities from Ace Lake, Antarctica - #1402 | ecosystem: Environmental > Aquatic > Non-marine Saline and Alkaline > Saline | place: Antarctica: Ace Lake... | reverse complement strand
AGATATTCTTTCTTCATTAGTTTTTTATGGATCTTGCCCGACTACAAAACAAATTTTAAATGAGATAAAAAAATGGGTAAAATAAAATATCTTAAAGAAATTAATGAATTTATTGACAATAATATAGTTTTTAATATAAGAGATGTAGAAGCAATTCTTATATCCAGAAAAGCAAACCCGAATTATGCTCGACTTTTATTGCATAACCTTGAAAAAAAATCTGAGATTAAAAGAATAATAAAAGGTTTTTATACAAAATATGATGATCCAACATTAATTACTTATTGTATAAAACCTTCTTATATTGGATTAGAAGCAGCTCTTTCATTTCATGGTATATGGGAACAGGAAACAAATGTTGTCTTATTAACCCCTAGAAGAGTAAGAACAGGAATAAGATCTATCTTTAATACTAATATTGTTATTCATTCAATAAATAAAAAACATTTTTTTGGTTTTAATTATGTTGATTATTATGATTTCAAAATACCTATAAGTGATATAGAAAAAACATTTATTGATTGGATGTATTATAATAAACCTTTAACTAAAGATATATTAAATAATTTTAAGAAGAAGATAAAAAAGAAAAAACTAATTTCCTATCTAAAAAATTATGATAAAAAATTTGCTAATAAGGTTCTTTCTACACTTAATAGTCTTTGTAATTAATTAGATTACTTTTTGATTGAGTTTAATTAATCTATCAATAATTTCTGTTATTTGTTTTTGATTTAGTTTTATATAATTTTTGTGTATCTGAAAACCTTCATAAGAGATTCTATTTCTTAGTTCTCTCATTTCTTGTAAAAATAGTTTGTTTTGATAAGAGAAGTTATATTTTTGCATTATGAAATCAATTAATTCTTTGTGTGCTCCTTCTTCCCTAAATTTTATTTCATTTATTAATGAGAGAGATTCACACAACTTGTGTATTATACCATAATAATCATTTACTGTGTTAGGGGGATATTTTTGTTTTTCTGTTTGATTTAATCTTTTTAAAGAAATATTAGCCATTATTTGTAAGGACTTTGCTTTTTCTTTGTCTATTTTTATTTTTTGTTTCATTTAATTGCCTGTAAAAATCCAGACAAAGTAACACCATTTATTATGTTATTTCTTAATTCTTTTGGGTATTTTGTGAAATCTTGTTTAAAGTGTAATTGAATTTTTCTATTGAGTTCTTTTTCAAATTTTTCTAAACTTATTTTTTTGGATTTACATTCAACAAATATGTCAATATCACTTTCTTCTGTGTCTTCTCCTCTTGCATAACTTCCAAATAACACTATTGATTTAGGCATTAATTTATCTTGAATATATTTTATTAACCTTTTTTCAATAATACTTTGGATATTAGAAATTGTTTTATAATTTTTGTATTGTTTTTCATCAATATTTGCGGTGTAAATCGGAAATTTTCTGCTTGCTTTTATTTCTGTCTCTTTTTTAATAATCTTATTATCAAGTAATTTATTTAGATTTTTTTTAATTGAAGTGTGTGCTATTCCGGTTTTTCTGCTTATTTCAATTAAATAATGTTTTTTAGTTGGCTCTAAAAAAAATATTTCCATTGTTTTGATTATACTACTTTTTTGTAACATATATTCCATAAATGTAACTTTATATATAAATTTTTTGTTTTGATTTTTATTAAATCCATAATCTCTTATATTACGTCTTTAATCATTACTCTACATTAAACTCAAAACATTTATAAATTAATCAAATTTCCACAGAACTACGTTAATAGTGTATAATAATTAAAATTTATATTATTTATATTAAGGTGATGTAAAAAAATGACTCAAATTTTAGCATTTAATAAATGGAGTGTAGAAGGCATTAAAGTGCTGGATCCGGGGTTACAGAATTATATCTGTTTAAGTCCTAGAATAGTTCCAAGTACTTGTGGCAAGTATGCTGGCAATAGATTTCACAAATCAAGAGTTTTTATTGTAGAAAGATTAATCAATAGATTAATGGTTTCAGGACACAAAGCAAAAAAACATAAGCATAGCTCTGGTCATAATACTGGAAAAAGAAATAATGCAGTTAAACTTGTTACAAAAGCTTTTGAAATTATTAAAAAAAACACTAATGAAAATCCTATTAAAGTTTTAGTTCAAGCAATTGAAAATGGTGCTCCAAGAGAAGAAATCATAACCATTGAATATGGGGGAGCAAGATATCCAAAACCTGTTGAGGCTTCACCTCAAAGAAGAGTGGATATTGTTTTAAAATTCATTGCACAAGGAACTTATCAAAAATGTTTTAATAAAAAAATATCTGCTGAAAAAGCACTCGCTGATCAAATTATTAATACTTATAATTTAAGTTCTGATTCTGCAATTATTCAGAAAAAATTAGAACTTGAAAGACAAGCTGATGCATCAAGATAAAAATGAAAACTCCTAAAGAAGTAATGAGACATTGTCCTTTTTGTAATAAGCATACAAAGCATACTGTTTCATTAGCAAAAAGAAAAGCAAAAGGTTCTGCACATCCTTTAAGTATTGGTTCTAAAGTTAGAACTAAATTAAGAGGATTTTGGAAAGGAACTGGTAATTTAGGTAGATATTCAAAACCACCAAAACCAAAAATGGTTGGTAAAAAATTAACTAAAAAAACTGATTTTAGATATAAATGTTCAGTTTGTAAAAAAAGTCATATGCAAAAGAAAGGAATAAGAGCTAAAAAAGTTGAATTAATATAAAATTAAAATGGTAAATTCAGATCAAAAACTAAAAGAACCTAAGGCAAAATTCATCCGAGTTAGATGTCCTAAGTGTAAGAATGAACAAATTATTTTTGGTAAAGCTGCAAACAACATTAAATGTCTTGTTTGTGAGAATGAGATTGCAGAGTCAACTGGTGGCAAAACAAAAATCAAAGCAAGAATTCTCGAGTTGCTTGGATAATTACTAATTTTTTATTTTCACTATATCCTAAAATGTTACTAAATAAAAATGGTTTTCCAGAGGAAGGCGAATTAGTTCTATGCAAAGTTACGAAAGTATCTTATAATTCTGTTTTTGTAAATCTTGAAGAATATGGAAAACATGGAATGATTCATATTTCTGAAGTCAGTCCTGGAAGAATAAGAAATCTTAATGATTATGTTAAATTAGGAAAGATGGTGGTTTGTAAGATTCTTCGAGTTAATCAAGAAAAAGGCCATATTGATCTTTCTTTAAGAAGAGTTAATGAAAATCAAAAAAGGAATAAAAATAACCAAATTAAGTTTGAGCAAAAAGCAGAGAAAATTATTCAAGATGCTGCTAAAGAATTAAAAATAGATGTTAAAAAGTTCTATGAAAAGGTTTCAAAAGTCCCTATTGATGAATCTGGACTTGTTTATCCTGCATTTGAAGCAGTAATAGAAGAAGGGGGTAATCTTAAAAGTTTGGGATTAGAGAAAAAAGAAACAGATGTTATACTTGATTTAATCAAGCAGAGAATTAAACTAAAACAAGTTGAAATCATTGGAGATATTGAAATAAGTTCTTATGCTGAAAATGGTGTTGAAACAGTAAAAAAAGCTCTAAAACTTATTGCTGAGACAGATAAAGAAAGAGTTTCAATTAAATATTTAGGAGCTAGCAAATTCAGATTAAAAATTGTAGCTCATGATTATGAAATAGCTGAATCATTACTTGAAAAAGGAATGGCCTTAGCTAAAGAGATTTGTGAAAAAGAAAATGCTGAATTTAAGTTTACAAGAGTTCAGCAAAAGAAATAATAAAATAAAATGCAGCACATAATGAAATGTCCTAAATGTGGAAAATACACAATGCAGGATAAATGTTCTGACTGCAATGTTTCTACAATCAACCCAAAACCTGCAAAGTTCTCTCCAGATGACAAATATGCAGAGTATAGGAGAAAGGCTAAAGCAATTAGATAAAAACAAATTAAAGAAATGCCCCTAGGATTATTAATTTAAAAGTAGTAACTTTTCGGAAGGTTTATAAATAATATTCTTTTTCTGATAATTAATGGCATCAGGAAATTTTTTAATTGGTAAGGATCTTTCACTTGAAGTGTTCAAACAATATGTTCAACCTATTTTGGAAAAGAGGGGGTATTCTGTGCAAGATAAATTAAGTGTTCTAGATCCCGCTTCTAGTTGTCAAAGAATAATATTGGTTTCTATTGTTGGCGAAGGAGATTTAGAAAAAGGAATTAATGATCTTCTAATAGAATCTGGAAAGGTTATTGAGAAATCAGACGCTGAAATAGGGGAACAAGATGGAAATAGTTCTAATTCTATTGCATTTAAATATCAAGTATCTAAATTTAGTCACTGGGTAATGAACAAAGGCAAAAAAGATGTTCGTGTTGATAAAGGTCAATATGAAACTAGGGGAATTTATCAATCAGATGATGTTGCTTCGCAATTATTTCCATTAATTGCACAAGAATATTTGTTGGAAGGTCTAGAAGCAAAAGCTGAGGGAGTTATTGAACAAATTAAAAGTCTTCTTGGGGAAAAACTATCTGATCTAAATTAAGTGGGCGTTTCCTATTTCTACCTCAAGGGCAAATCGTACCTAAAATCAATTAATCCAAAGCCTGCAAAGTTATCTGTTGATGACAAGTATGCAGCATATAGAAGAAAAGCTAAAAACCTCAAATAATTTCTTGAGTGTATAGTAACTAAAGAGTCCTCCAATCCTCTGATATCTATCATGCAGAGTTATTTTGCATAAAGATTAGTTGTTTAATCCAAAATCTATTTCGTTATGAACAGCTCTATTATCTAAGCTTTTATGTCGTTTAAGATAGTTCTCTGCGAATTCAATAAATTCATCTGACATATAGGTTTTTAGTGAATGGTCTATTAACAAAGGGTTAACATATGGGTTGTTGTAGACTAGAAATTCGAATTCATCGATGAGTTTTCCTCTATTTTGTTTGTTCTTCCATTGCTGTATAAATTCTGTTCCTCTTTGTGAACCGAAAAAAAGATACATTGAATCGATGAGCGATTCTTGAGTTATTGCTGAAAGACCCCACACATCTCTTATTATATCTCGTTTATCAAATTTTAGTTTCTTTGTTAGCACATCAATAATTTCATTAGGTATTTTATTTCCTCTTAACTCTTGTTTGAAAGCATTGATTTTTTCTTTAACTTGTGAAATTGTATAAGAATCATTTAATAAAATTGCGTCACAAGAAACATCTTCTAATGAATAATTCTCATCACTCGTTTCTTTCATACATTCAACATAACTTTTTACTAATTCCGATCCAGAAATAATATCTCTTAATAATCTATGTAATGATGCAAAAGAATAAGACAAACTCAGAGAACCGAATGTAATTAGTTTTCTGTCGACACAAGTTATTTTTTTATTGTTTCGATAGAATTCTGAAGGGTTTTCTTGTAACTTTTGGTGTAAAAGTATTGTATTCCTATAATTATTGTAGTTTATGGAGAGATTCATAATACTTTCTGGTACAATCCCCTTCCGGGTAGAGACTGCAGATAGTGTTTTCACATATCTTTCAGGTAAACCTAATGCTAAAGCCATAGTTTCTAAATCTTTATTGGAGCGGCCATTAGGTAATTCGAGATTAGACATGAACTAGGGAAATAAAAGCTTATTTATAATATTATTTATGGATATTACATTTCTTAAGCTTTTAATAATTTAGATAATATAAAAACAATAAATAATTAAAAGATTTATATTGTTTCAAGTTTTTAATATTGAAATATCTATATAATCTATAGAGGTGTGAGAAAATTATGGGTAAGAATTGACATACCAAAAGAGTCTATCCTGACTCGGTAGATATATTATAGTATGAAATGTTTCTAAAACTCCATCAGCAGATTGAGCACATTTTGCTACTAATGATGCATCCTTCCATCTCAAAGAATCTTCTAGGCTAGGTGCTCCATTACCTTTAGGATGTGAATGAAAGTCAATTATATGCAGTACACCCATAAATTCCATCACTGGTAAAAATGGAGATGCACCTGATGAAGTGTATTCAAATTTTTCATCTTCAAATACTACCCGAGATTTATCTGGATGATTATAGTTAATCTCTTTTATTCCGTTTTGTGGAGAATATCCTAACATCCCACACATTTCCACATAATCTTCAGGGTTTCTTAAATCTCCTCGAAATTGAGATTGTGGCAAATCTCTTTTAGCTCTTTCAGATATGAATCTAGCAATATCTTCTGCAAAAGGGGGTAATTCAGTTAAATACTCTAATCTCCAATTCCTACCCTTAGCTTCATAAATTTTCTTTAATTCAACTAATTCTTGTCTTATTTCATCATTCATGTTGAGAATAATATGCAAGGAGTATATAAATGTTTTGTTTGATAGTATCTTAAAAGTAGTAACAATTCTTGCCTCTTCCAAAAATTAGGCCGGCTTAAAAATTGCACATAACACCAATTAACCAAAATTATCATATATTTACTTGCAAAGTTCTCTCCAGATGACAAATATGCAGAGTATAGGAGAAAGGCTAAGAAGCTTTAAATAATGAAAAGATTTATATTGTTTTAAGTTTTTAATATCTCTATAGATTATATAGGTGAAAAAAGTATGCATACTAATATTAATCATAAATTCAAAAAACCCCTTAATATTATTATTCTTGTTGTTGTAAGTATTGTTATTTTATTATCTATATTTAGTATTTTTAATCTTGATTTTGTCCCTAATGATCCTGCAATTACAGGTAAACTTGGAATTAATACAATAACTTCAGCAGTTAATTAGGATTCAGAACAAGATAATAAAAATATGGCAACTTCTGATTCTCAAAATGATAATTTACCAGAGAAAACTGGTGAAGGTGTGTATGTAAGATATAATTCTGTTAGTAGTGATATTATTTTAGATATACTTAAACTTAAACAAGCTTCAGAAGATAGAGATGTTATTTTGATTGCAGATTTATTCACAAAATTAGATAATAAATTTGAAGAAATATCTGACCCCATAATTATATCTTCTTGGGTTGAAGTAACTAACTGTGTTTATGATTCTGATTGTGCTAATAAAATATATATTGATTTAATTGATGATGTTTCTGTTAATTATTATAATCAAGACAACATTATTCATATGATAATAGAAACAGCTAATTTTTGGAATGGCAAACACACAACATCATTCTCAAAAAAATTAACACAAACTAACATTATTATTTCTGCATATAACAACCAGCAAATAGAAGATAAATGGCAAGACATAATTGATTGCAATGGTGAATGCAATTCTTTTAATTCTTACATTCTTGATCTAATTGAATTGATTGTAGAGTGATTTCTAGATAGCAAGTATTGAGTTTTAGTGCAACATTCAGTGAAGCCGAAAAATCCAAAGTAATTTTTAGGGGTGATGGAGGGAATACTATCAGGAACATGAATTCAAGGGCTTGAGATTAATAATAAACAAAAAGCTTATTAATAGATTTGATATTTATTATTATATGAAACACACATTCGTATTAATTGATAAATTGATGGTACTATTGGCTAATGCCCCGCATCAATTAAGATCTGAGGATGATGTTGGGAAAGCAAAAAAAACTCTTGATAAAATTCTTGAATATAATTGGAAGCTTGGAAAACTAATTGATGCTCATAGGACTAGTGAACATTTAATGAAATTACGTGCGTGCCATATTGATACAATTCCAAATTGGGAAGAAAGAGTGAATGCGCAATTTAGAAAATTAGATGCACTAATGAAAGTATTATATGAAGACATTCCAAAATTGAAAGAAATACTTAAAAGAAGACGTACTAAACAGAATGAGAAAAACTCTAATGAATGGTCTAATAAAATTAGTGATATGAGTATGGGTACGCTTCTGGCTGGATTTCATGATGCAGAACAAGATATGGAAGAGTTTCGTAAAGCCGAAATTTTTGAAAAAAAACATCTGTTGGAAATCCTTAAAGATTTATCTGCTATGGAAGAATTGCTTGAATAAACCGATTACCAAAACCTCTTTCTATTTTTAGCCGATTTTTATTGAGTTTAACACCAATTAACCAAAATTATCATATATTTACTTGCAAAGTTTTCTCCAGATGACAAGTATGCAGCGTATAGGAGAAAGGCTAAGAAGCTTTAATAGTTAGGTTTTTTGTGAAGCAAAAAAATTCCGAAAAGTATTCTACGTCTGCAGACTTTATTTGTTTTCTTTAAGGTATTTTTTAATTTTTGTTAAATATCGGATAATAGTTATAACTATGCTCTTCATACTTGATTAATGTATTATATCCAAGAATTAAATCTTTAAATTTTGTTCTGATTTGAGTGATAATTTCATTAAACTTGTGCACGGATTTTACTTCTAAATCAATTTCTAAATCCCAATTTCCAAGACCATTAATTACTTCTAAGATATGGAGGTGTGAGTTTAGGTATTGTATGATTTGTTCTGTATTTTTCTTTGTTTTGTTCTTCAGATTAAGGAGAATTTTGTAGCTAAGGTATCCTATCATATTAAAATCAATCAATATACTTGAACCTAGAATCACTTTCTTCTTATGTAAATTCTTTATTCTAATTCTGGTTGCTTCACTAGTTAAAGAAAGTTTTTTTGATATTTGAATAACTGACAATCTTGAATCTGGTGCAAGAAGAGATAAAATTTTTGAGTCTATCTCATCAACATTTATTATCTTCTGATCAACATAGAAGTTACTTGGTACTTGTTCTTCTTTTTCTGAAGAAAGATAAACTTTTTTACTTTGATGGGCGCTAATAATGGTTGAATGATCAGAAGTAAGGATATCATTTTGGTATTTTTCTAAGATTGCTAGGTAGATTTGCTTAAAGTGCTCAGTATTCTTTGCGATTAGTCCAATAATAATGTCATATTTTCCATCGCAGTGAACAGTCCAAACAACATATTCAGTTTTCCGAAATTCTTCAAGATACTTAATAATTTGGATTTTAGCTAAGTTATTCATTCGCAAAAATATTTTGTATGGCTTGTAACCAAGAGCAGTAAAATTGATGAGAGTGTAGAATTGTTTGATGATTCCAGTGTTGATTAGCTTTTTAATTCGGTAATTTGCATTTTGCTTGGAAATTCTTAGTTTTTTAGCAAGTTTTGATATGGGCTGTCTTGAATCACAATCTAGTTCTGAGAGTATTTTCCTGTCTTTGACATCTAATTTTACTGCCATTATGAGCTAAAACCACATATCTTATATAAATATGTTGCTTTTGTAACAAAATATGGGGGGAAGTTTTATTATGTTGATGTACTTATTCATAAGTGATGACAAATAAAACACCATTTGATAAAATTGCACAAGATTATGATGCTATTATAAGCAGAAAGGGCCAAGCGAAGACTTTGATAGATCATATTAGACAAGCAACAGAAGGATTAAGATATAAAACCGTACTTGATGTGGGTATCGGAACAGGTCTATCAATGCAGGCTTATCTAAATAATGAAGTAACTAAAGTGTTTGCAAGTGAACCTAGCCAAGGAATGCGTCAGGAATTAAAAAGTAAGATTTTTGTTGATAGACTATTTGTTGATGAAAGAACTATTGCAGAAATATGTTTAGGTGAATATGATTTAGCAGTTTTCTCTCTTTCATTAGCTTGGATTGAGAATCAAGAATCTTCTTTAACGCATGTTACTAAAACAAATCCGAACTATATTGTTGTTTCTGAACAACATGTAAATGAAACTGAAAGACAAAAAATTGGTGAGGGTTATAGGAATAAAGATGAGTTACAAGATGCTTTTAATCCAATTCCTGCTGTGAGATTGGATAAATTTATGAAAGAGTCGAAATATTTTCCATTAAGAGTTCTTACAGATTTAATCTTAAGTGCTGATGGAAAATCTGCTGGAAAATTACGAACAATATTATACACTAAAACAAAACCTGATGCTGTACCCTATGAAGAGGCAGATGCAATTTTTAAAATAAACTCGTTTTGTAATAGAAGATGTCCAGGTTGTTACGCGTCATCTAATGGTGAATCTCTTGATACCTGTTTATACCAAGAACAATTAGAAAAAATTCCTAAAGGAAGTCTTGTTACTTTTAGGGGGGGAGAACCAACTCTACATCCCACTTGGTTTGAAGATTATGTTCAACCTGCATTAAATCATGGATTAAATGTTGCACTTGAGACAAATGGAGCATTTATCGGCAGTAGAAATTATGAAAGAGATTTAGATAGATTATATGATGAAGGAATTCATGTAAGATTAAGTTTTGATGAAACTCATCTTGGAGTATTAAATCAACAAGAAAGAAAGATAGAATTTAGAAAATTAGCAAGATTTGCAGGCGATGCAATTGATAAAGGAATTAGTTTTGGTTTTTATGCTCTTGGAATGGATCAACATCAAATCAGAAGAATGATTGCTGGAACAGAATTAGAATCAAGTGCAGATAAGTTTCACTCACTTACTTTTTATTCAGATATTTCAGAGTTAAGTATTAGTGGTAATTATGTTGATGTTTCTGGCAGAGTACATGATGGTTTATTTATTGAACATAACATTAGTTTTAATGAAGTTTTTCGGAACGAAAAATTTGGGAGAATGGAGTGCAAGGGAATGAACCATTAAAACTTTGTTATATTTTCCGTTAGGACAAGAAATAGACTGCAAGTCGGTTTGACGAAGTCAAAATTTCGTAGCGTTTTTTCGGAGGTGTCCATTAGAAGAACGCAGTGATACATAAAAGACAGCTATCAAGGGGACAATTTTATTAAATTTTAAATTTTCTAATTCTATAATTTAGGACCGTATGTTATTTTTTCCTCATCAATTATTCTTACAAAGTCATAATTTGTAATATTTTCTCCGAATTGATTTCTGATCTCTTCAATTATTTTTCTAAATTTATTAGGAGATAAAACTTCTATGTCCATACCTACTTCATATTTTCCTAGATATTTCACAAAGTAAGTAATATTTTTTTGCGTTGATGCATAAAATAATAGTTTGGATATTATAGAAAAATCTTTGATATTAATTAAAATATTATAATAAATATAACCAATTTTATTTAGGTTTATTTTTGGCCTAAATGTTTGTAGTATGTTCTTTTTTTTTAATAATCTTATTCTATTACTTATTGCTTCAGGTGTTAAATTAATTTTTTTGGTTAAATCCATAGCTGAAATACGACCATCTTTGGATAATTCATAAATAATTTTATTATCAATTTCATCACATTCATTTATTGCTTCTCCTCTATAGAATACTTCCTCGGAATTATTATTAAGGGTCTTAATTAAATAATCTTTTTTATAAGCGTGATTTTCGGTTAATATTAAAAATTCTTTTTTATTAAAATATTTAGAATAATTATTTAGAAACTTTGACCAAAAATTATCAAAAGTAATTTCATTTTTTATCCAAACAATACACATCAAATCATATACTCCTTCAGTTTTTACTATCCAACCAACTTCATCAATATTTTTTAAATACTCAATAATTTCTGTTTCTTTATTATTAGTTAAATTTTGATATTTAATTAATATTTTAAAACTGACAAGTCCTAATTTGGGTGTATTTGGTACAACAAAATAATTTTCAATAATATTTTCTTTTTCAAGATTTTTAATTCTATAAATCAATGTCTCCTTTTTCATTTGTAGTCTTTTAGCTAACTGTGAAAATGACATTCTTGAATTAAAATCAAGTGAATGTAAGATTTTTAGGTCTTTATTATCAATTTTAGTCATATTGAACATAAATGATAAATTATTTATATATTTTTCGTTTTGTGTAATATTTTGATGGATAGTTTTATCATTCCCTAAACACATACTACTGTTAGGTGATAAAAATGGTTAAAAAATACTTTGAAATCAATAATCCAAAATCAAAAGAAGCTGAAAAAGTAGTTAAAAATAATAAAAAGATTGATAATTTAATTAGGAAGAATAAAATACCTTCAAATATACTAAAAGAAAATTCGGTCAATCTTGTTGTTTTATTGCAAGGTAAAGATAAAGGTAATAAAGCTTGTAATTATAATTGTGATATCTGTTATACTAAAGATAGATTTAATGAGGATGGTTTAATCGGTGAACAGATAATTGAATTAGTTAGTGAATCAAAAAAACTTGGTGCGAAAGGATTGTATATTCCAGGTATTGGCGAGCCTACAAAAAGTAAAGCTTTTTGGAAATATCTTAAAGCTGAAAAAGAGTTTCCTACATTAATATTTACAAATGGAAGTTATATTTATGATCAAGAATTGCAAAATGAAGTGGGATTAAATCTAAATGAATTGCTAGATACTGTTAAAGAAAGTAATCTTCATCAATATGTTAAATTTTGGACAACAGATAAAGAAAAAGCAAAAAAAATGTATGGAGTTGAAGTCCCATATGTTGAAAGAAATGGAACAAATATCCCTTATGCTCTTGATGTAATGTTAGATAATATACCAAAAGACAGATTAGGTGTTGAAGTTGCATTAAGAAAAGATAATATAGATGAAATTGAGGAAATTGTTGAGTTTTGTGAAAGAGAATTAATTAGATGTTTTATTGAACCAGTAATTGATGTTAAATGGGCACCTAAAGTTCAATTATCTAAAGAGGAAATTTTAAAGTATAAATCAATTCTTGCAATCAGTGATGGTGGGAATTATTGTAAAGACAGAGCTTCTCGTGACCTTGTTGTAAATATAAATACAATATCTCCATGTATTGTTTTTCCAAAATTAGACAAATATTCAATATTAGAGAATGAAAAAGTAAAACCAGCTGATAAAATTTTTGAAATGTTTCATGATGAATCATATAGGCAAATTAGAACAAACTATGGGGGCAACTGTATATGCTCTGGAGTTTTATCAGGAGAAATACAATGGAGTTAAGATGAAAGAAACAACAATTTTGGAAAGAAACAAATACTGGAATGAAAGATTTCAAAATACAATATATGGAGTGAAATCTATTAATTTTATTGATGAAGTAATAAAAACTCTTTCGATGAAAAGCGTTTTGGTGTTTGGTGGAGGATATGGAAGAAATTCTACTGTTATTGCTAAACATGGTTTTGATGTAGTAAATGTTGATTCTTCTTATAATGCAGCTAAAATAGGTAAGGAAACTTATGATAATTTAGAATACATTGTTGGAGACGTATTCACTATGAAATTTTCTCAAAAATTTGATAATGTTGTATCAATATATCTAATAAGTTTATTTAAAGAAAATGAAGCAAAGAGAATTATAAAAAACATGCATGAATGTTTAATTGATAATGGTAATTATATAGTGAATTTTCTGGCTTTAGAAGATGATGAATATGGATTAGGAAAAGAGGTAGAAGGAAATACATTTCTTCATAAAGATGGTCAAATAATAAGATTTTATTCAGAAGAAGATATTAAAAAAATGTATTCTGGTTTTGGTTTGAAAATTGATAAAATTACCAAGGTAAATGAAACAAGAAACATTAAGGGAAAAGAAATAACATCTACTTCATATTTAGTTTGTTCTAATTAACATCATAAATTGAGATCGAGAAATTGTCCCCTCCTACTTTTTATTTTAGCCCCCGAAACAATTGAACATAACACCAATTAACCAAAATTATCAGATATTTATCTGCAATTCTTACATAACTGCATAAAATAACAAACCTTCTTAAAAAACACCCCATATCAAATATGAAAATAGACTCCATAATTGGAAATATTATTCAATTTTTAAAAACATATTTCATAAATGATAAAGTTTATAAATAGCAAGTTCTAAGGGAGTTATAACAAACAAACATAATTTGATGTGGGGAAAACTACAATGAACTTCAAAGAATCAATTTTGGGATTAATAGATTCAAAGATTGTTTCTATTTTAGATTTTTTTATTAAAAATTCTGATAAAGAATATTGCTTAAATGAAGTAAGCACTCAAAGCAAAGTTCCCATTGCAACCACTCACAGAATCCTTAGAAAGCTCTTAAAACTCAATTTAATAAAATTTAGAAAGATTAAAACATTAAGATTATATGCTTTAAATGAAAATGATGCCATAGGCTACTTAAACACCCTTTTTGAGGACTCT
>Ga0222697_1000685_pt1 | contig 14101 bp, 33 predicted proteins | sample AntAcemetage1402_FD_179835 | JGI IMG/M metagenome (GOLD analysis project Ga0222697, IMG submission 179835) | Saline water microbial communities from Ace Lake, Antarctica - #1402 | ecosystem: Environmental > Aquatic > Non-marine Saline and Alkaline > Saline | place: Antarctica: Ace Lake... | reverse complement strand
TATGTTAGCTTTGGAAGTAATGCCTGACCACATACATTTATTTGTAGGTGCAAAGCCTAAACACACTCCTTTTAAGATTGTTAAACAGTTGAAAGGAAACACAAGCATTCAATTAAGAAGATGTTTCAAGCACTTACCTTATTTACTCTGGAGTTATGGAAAAAGATTTCCTAACTTATGGGCTAAAGGATATTACTGTGGAAGTGCAGGACATGTTTCACAAGATGCAGTTAAAAGATATATCCAAGAGCAAGAAGGTAAAGATGTGTTTGAGTATTCTGTCTTTGGAAGTCCGCAGCAGAAAATAGGCGATTTCATCCAAACAAAGATGGGTGATTTCTCATGTTAAAACAACCTAAGAAATGTCCTTATGGACATAAAGAAATAGATTTTGTTGATTTACAACATAGAAAATATGTTTATTGTTATGGTTGTAAAAAGAAATATTTTATAGAAGATTATTCAATATTTCCAAGAAGAATATTATGTGATATTTGTAACAAACCATTTGAATCAGAATCTAAGTTTGATAAATGGTGTCTTGCTTGTCATAATAAAAGTAAAAAGGAGAGTAGATTATAATGTTGAGTTTTAATTGTCCTAAATGTGGGAGATTCACAAAAACAATAGCAAGAAAAGATTTTCAACGTATTTCATCTATAATTATGCATTGCAGAAAATGTGATATAACTTATGGAAGAAGTGTTGGTTACTATTTAGAAGTTACTGGTGAGATGGAACCATCAATATCAGAAATAATGGAAAATAGTCCACGTTGGAAAGAATTGATGGAGGAAAAATGGCAACTAATTTCAAAGAAGCATATCAAGAATTAATAAAATATTTGTACAATAATATTGAAGACCAAGACATATACGATAATTGGATGAGTTTTCAATTGAGAGAACTTACAGAGTTAATTGAAAAATTAGAAAACCAATCATTGAAGTTTGAAAAACATTATGTGAAACCTTGTAAGGATTCTGAGTTTCATGGTATTAATTGTCTTCAAATGGATGATGGTAATAAATTTGGTTTTTTTAATAGTGAAGCAGATGTAAGCTTAGATGCTAAAAAGAAAATTTGGAATCCCAACAGGGAAACCGCAGTAAATCTAGTCGGATTATGGGGACTAGAAACAGATGGATGGGTTGGAAATAAAGTGCTTTGTTCAATAGTTGAAAACAAAGTAGTGGGAGTTCCAATTAAAGATGTTGCAACAGCACCAGCGGTTGAAGAAAAAGTTGTTGATACAACTGCACCAGTTGTTGCACCACCAATTCCGCCATCAGATGCCGAAATAAAAGCACAAGAAGATTAGGAGCGATGTTCCTTTTCGGGGATTTTTTTTCAAACAAATATAGGAGATAAAAACAATGAAACAAATGAAATGTGAAAGATGTAATAAGTGTCAGAAATCAGGAAATTTTTGCTTGGACTGTGGTCAACCACTAAAAGAAGTAATAACAAGTAATGTTGAATTTAAACCAATCAAAACTAAAAGAACCAGTCAAACATTAAAAACTGACATTAGAAGATGGCTAACCAGAATTGGTGTGCAGCAACCAGATATTAAAATTAATAGCGAAATGGACAACACAGTTCACGTTGAGTATGTTTTAAGTAATCAACTTTATAATTTCTCAAGTAATTTACAGAAGAGCATAACTGATAACCTTGCTGCAGTTGAACAGTTCCTTCATTATAGAGTGCTTGGAATTGAACGAGGGATTGAATCAACAGAACAGGCCTTTAAAGGATATGAGCAACTGCCAGATTTTACCAATGGAAGAATAGATCCTTATGAAACATTAGGGTTTGATAAATTTGAAACTAAAACACTTGAAATTGCTGAGGAAAAGTTTCGAAGAATAGCTAAAGAATGTCACCCAGATGTAAGCGACAGTATTGAAGCATCAAGAAAGTTTAGTGAAATAAATGAAGCAATAAAACAAATAAGGGTGGAAAACAAATGAGTCAAGAATATACAATCATCGGAAAAATTAACAAAGAGTGTGATTTATGCAGAACTGATATGGATAATAATGTGATCAAAGAAAAGGGTCAAGATAAATTATATGTTAGATGCCCATCACACACACCCAAGGAGGCGTTATAAATGAATTTTATAGAAGCAGTTAGACTATTAATGGAAGGGAAAAAATTAAGAAGAGGAATTTGGAAAGTTGAAGAATTTTATACAGTTGAAAGAAATAATAAAATATTTACTTTCGATAATGATTTACAATGTAAGGATTTTCTTGCAAACGACTGGGAGATATATATAGATCCTAATTGGAAAGCATCTGATAAAATTGAAACAACAAACAAAGGAATTTGTGATAATTCAAAATATATTTATCTTGAAGATTTTAAAGAATACATTAGATTAGTCAAGGCAGATATTGTTAAAGAATTGTATGTTGATATACATAATGACGATATTAAAGCAATCTTAGATAAGCGGAGTGGTTTACAATGAAATGCCCATATAATGATGGGATCGCTTGTGATCAATGCCCAGATAGAAAGAAATGCGATGAATATGAAACAGATCAATCAAAAAACACTCCACAAGATTTATAAAACATTCATGGGTGATTAAATTTAATTCAAGTTATGAATCAAGATTAATAATAAAAAAATAAAGAAAAAGGGTCGTATCGAACTTTCACAATAAGGGATGTTACAGACTCTTTCTTTATAAATATATCGTTTAAAGTAATCGTAAAGCTAAATATTAAAAATTTAAAAAAGGTTTGAAACCCAAGAATAAGGGAACTACAGGCTTTTAGAATTTAATTATGAACTGCGATTATTAACTTTATTTAAAGTGAAAAAAGGTGAGAAATTGGCAAAACGCGGAAGACCAAAAACAGTAAACAAAGCAAAGAACAGAGTAATTAGTATAGTTCTTAATGAAAAGGCAGCACTTATTTTTCGTAAAATTAAAACTTTTAGTGAGTTCAATGGGAAAAGACCCTGCACCATAACCAAGAACAATGTTTATCAGTGGAGGATTATAAAATGAAATGTAAAGAAACTAAGGTGTCCTATATTAGAAAAACTATGGTCAAGGAAAAATCAGATTGTGAGGGATGTGAAGATAATTTTTATAATGGTAATAATCCTCATGGAACAAAAGAGTGTTGGAAATTTAGCGATGCCAAAATAATTATGAGAAAACAGGTTCATATAAATCAAACTCCCCCTTGGACACAAAAACCAACACTTATGATGAGTTGTTATAGAAAAAAACAATTTGTATTTGTTAATGGGAACACAATATAGAATTGTTAATCAAACAAGAAAAGAGATTTATGATTTTGGCTTAGATTGGAATCCCAAATACGGAGAAGCTTTTATAAATAAGGTATGTAGGTTATTTTTATTATATATTATGTTAGAAAAGTTTAGAAAAGAATTTATTATTATTATTAATGATGGTAATTCTTGGGATTGGTCAACTGAATTGGTTACTTTAAAAGGTTATACTGATAAATCAGAGGAAATTCAAAAAGAATTTGAAGAATGGATAAAAGAAAATAAAGAATATTTAGAGTTGTGACAAACCCCTCAACCGAATCAAAAGAAAATAAATAAACAAATAAAATGGAAACACCAAAATGTATTAAATGTGGAAAAGATTTTGTAAATGATATAAAAATAAAATAAATATTTGTGTAGTATAAGTGTGACAAACTCCTCAACGAAGGGAGAAAGTAAAGATTAAACTAAGGTAAATGAAATGAAGAAAACAATGAATGATTTATATGGTGATGATTCAAATCATGAAGCTTGTGAAATTTGTGGATTATGTATAAAATGTAAAGATTGTGAGTGTGTGACAAAGTTATGGTATGATTATAAAAACATGAATTAAGCTAAGGTGAATGAATTGACAGAAAACAATATGAAATTTGCAAAAAACATTAAGACATTAAAATCAATTTGTCAAAGACTTGAAGATAATTATGATGATGATGAATTTAGTTTATCAGAACACGAAGAAGAAGAGTTGTATAAAATAACTGGAATTGAACAACACGATTGGGATGAAAACAATTTAGCACATTTCATAGATGGTATGCAAAGAGCATTACATCTTTTAGAAGTATATGAATCTGTGACAAACCCCTCAAAAGATTCAGAAGAAAAAAAATAAACAAAGGTGATGAAAAAGTGAAAGAATGTAAAGACTGTAAAAATATATTACAAGAAGTAGAAACACTTAGAGTTGAATTAACAGAAGTAAGAGATAAATATACTCAAATATGTGAAAGACTTTGGAAAATTAAAAATAAAAAAAGATAAAAATGGAACTACCAAAAAAGAAATATAGAATAATTTATGCAGACCCACCATGGCAATTTGGAAGTAAAGCATATCAAGATAGTAATAGGGATATGTTAAAACTTGAAAAGACACAATATGAAACTATGACTATTCAAGATATTAAAAATTTACCAATACAAAATATTTCAAAAGATGATTGTGCTTTATTTTTATGGACTACTGATGCACATTTAAAAGAAGCTATTGAAGTAATTGAATCGTGGGGATTTAAATATAAAACTATTGCTTTTGTATGGTTAAAGAAATACGAAAGTGGTTCTTATGTTTATAATTTTGCACCATGGACTTTAAAGAGTCATGAAATATGTTTATTTGGAACTAAAGGACAAATGGGAAAATACAAAACTGCCAACAATATTAAAGGTTTGGTTGAAGCAGTAAGAACAAAACACAGTAAAAAACCATCAGAAATAAGGGACAGAATAAATAAGTTATTTACTGATGCATCAAAAATAGAACTATTCGCAAGACAAAGAGTTGATGGTTGGGATTCTTGGGGGAATGAAACAGATAAATTAAATTCTGTGACAAAACCAAGAACTATAATGAAAATAAGTAATTAAACAAAGGTGATGACGATTGGAAGAAAACAAAGAATCAATAGATGATTTATGTTTATATTTTAATATATCTAGATTGCAGCGTAACACGGAGTTAAGTAATGGTGTTGGTCTTAAAGGCACAGAAGGGTATCAAATTAGGGGATGTTATGATTGTAATGGGTATAATCAACAATGTAATGTTTATATTAACTCTGCTGCGGTATATGGCGTTAAGGATCAGAAAAAAGATACATTGAAAAATTAAATAAAAATATATAAATGGCTTCCACAGTCAAAAAGTAGATATGAGTTTTAGATACCTCTTTTTCTTGTATCTACTTTTTTTATTTTAAGGTTGAAAAAAGAGGAATAGTTGGTTGAAAAATTGGAAAAAAAGGTTGAAAATAAGGGTGTGGAATCAGATAAAACTAATTCTTTAAGTCAAATTGAACGGGATATATTATTTTATCTTACCAAAGAGTTCTTAACAGTAAAACGTATAGCAATACGACTTAAAACAAGTGATAAATATATCTATAAAATTCGTGCAAAGTTAATGAAAAAGGGTATATTAAATAAGCAATATAGAAAGGTTGAAAATTCTGGGGTTACTTTTCAACCAAACCGATTACATAACCAACAATGGCACATAAATATATTACACAAAGATTATAGATATAAAGATATTATTAAAAAATGTAATAGATTAGAAATTGATGGTAATACTGTTATGTTATATAGGGATGTTATCGAAATATATAGTAATAAATCCTTTTATGCAAAAGATGAACAGAAAGCCACTTGGAGAAGTTTAAAATATTGGGATAAGATATTTACTAGATTAGAGAATGATTTAAATATAATTTTAATTAAAGCTAGAAAACAAAATATAAAATTAGTTCGTCAACATTACGCAGATACAAATAACGAAATTGCTCGAGATTGTAACAATTCTGGTGAAAAGATTCATGTTTGGGCGGATGAAGATTGTAAACTCGCATTTGAGATTGATAATAGTTTTAATTTACATGAAGCAGAAATGGTACACCCAATAACCGCAAAACAAGATATGAAACAATGGAAGAAACATATTAACGATTGGCGACTTAATAAACCGCCTACACTATCAGAACTAACTATATCTATCTATCAATTAGCAGAACGAGTAGACCAGATTGCAGAACAAAATATAGAAACTGCATCGGGATTGAATGGTATGACTAAGATATTAGAAATGCTACTTCCTAAAGTTGATGATAAAGAAAAAGATAAACGATTAACTAATTATATAGGGTAAAAGAAAGATGAAAACAATGGTAGAATTTTTTAGTGGAAGTGGTAAATTAGCAGAAGCTTTTCGAAAAGCTGGATATAAAACATTAACATTTGATAATAACCCCAAGAATAATCCAGATAAAGTTATTGATGTATTAAATTTCACGATCCAGAATCTACCGAAAGAATTTAGAAAACCAGATGTAGTACATTTTGGAGTACCATGCACAAAATTTAGTCTTGCTGGAAGTAATAATAATTTTATTAATTTCATGCCGAATAATGTAGATTCATGTATTGCTCTAGCATTAGTATACAAATGTTTAGATATAATAAAAGAAATAACTCCTGGATCTTGGTTTATTGAAAATCCTATGGGTTATCTTAGAAAATTTCCATGTATGCAAAAACTAATAAGAAAAGAAGTATGGTATTGTCAATATGAAGATTTCAGAGCAAAACCTACTGATTTTTGGACTAATAGGGGTGATTGGATAACTAAAAAATGTTATAATAATAATCCTAACTGCCACCATGAAAGAGCGCCCAGAGGTTCAAAAACTGGCACTCAAGGGCTAAGTAATGCTTATGAACGTGGTATTTATCCTAAATTATTATGTGAAGAAATAGTTAAAGTTTGCGAAAATAAACAAGAAATAGTGCAAGAGAGGTTAATATACCAATAAAATATAAAGAATCAATGAAAAACCAGAATTTATTTGATACAATAGCAGAAAAAGAAATTAACAAACTTAATAAAGATAAAGAATTAAAAAAGGATTAAGACAAACTGCGATGTGGGATAGTTAGGTTAGTTCGTTGGACTCATAATCCAAAGGTCGGTGGTTCAAATCCATCCATCGCAATTAAAAAAAATTTTGGGGGTGTAAACGTGGCAAGAAATGGTTATAAAAAAGTAGATTCAATCTTTGACAAAATCGAAGCAGATATAGAAGAACAAGAAGAAGTTTTAGAAGATTTTGGAACTGTTGAACATGATATAATAGAAGCATATTAGAAACATTTAAATATGTGTTCTATATTTTTATATAACATAATAGAAGGTGATTAAAATAGAAGAAAAAAAATACCCTATAAAATATACTTGTGGTTGTGTGCATGAAATCAAAATCGAACAAGGACAACACGAACCAACAGGAAAACAAGATCAATGTGAAATACATAAAAGTAATGGGGAAGTAAATTAAAATGGATACGTTAGAAATGGATATAAATACCCTTATGGATGAAATAAACCAAAATTGGGTAAAAGCACTTAATGAAGCAATAGAAAAGGGAAAAGACCTAGATATGAGTGAAATGTTTGGGAAATATTCAGCAGTAATATTAAAGAAAGAAAAATCTTTCCAAGATGCAAAAATTAGATTAAATGAATTGGGAAGAAAGAAATTCTTGGGGTTTGTAAAATGAATGAAGAAGTAGAAAAATTAAAAGATAAAATTAATGGATTTTTAGATAAACAAGGGATCGAACAAGAAAGTAAATACTTTTTATTGTTATCAATGGTAGAAGAACTTAAAGATGAAATCTTAGACGATGATGATGAAGAAGAAGATGAACCAGAAGAAGAACCTGAAGAATTTGAAGATTTCAATACAGATGGGGATGATCCAACAAAAGATTATATGGAGAAACAAGAAATTTCAGAAAAAGATTTAGGGGCTTTACCAGAGTTAGAAGATCCAAAAGAACCAGCTGCAAAAAGCAACCATAATTTAAAAATGAAAACATTACTTAACAAGAAAAAAGATTAACAAGAAAAATGACAAGTCAAATTAAAAATATGCGTAGTAAGATGTTTCCAGAGATTAAAAATTGGAGTAATCCACAGAATCATTTACGGAATGCTCACCCTAACGAATTAGATTTTTACCATTTTCTTTGGTTTCATCCTTATGCATTTACTTTTTTAAAAATAGGGATGCCAAGTATTTTTATGATTACTTGTACTGTACTTGCTCTGAAAAATGCTAGATTTGGTTTATCTATGCCTTTGATTCTTCCAGCAATAGGATTAGTTGTTTGTTTAATTTGGTTATTCAAAGAAATTCGTAAACTTGAGGTTCATTTAAAAACTAATATGTATGATATTTTAATGAAAGACTAAAATGAGAGAAACTAAAAAGACACATTACGAACCAGAACATAATAAAATCATGTGTGGTGTTGATAAGATTCTGATTAGATTTTTCACAAATGATAAAGATACTGTAACTTGCAGAACTTGTAAGGCAGCAATGAAATTAGGAAGTGATTAAAATGAATAAACGATGCAAAGAAAACAAATGTAGAAAAGTTGTAGTAGCTAATGGTAAATGTAAAAATCATATTTGTAGATGTAACACACATTCAAGAATGAGTAAAGATTCTTATTTTAATGGTTGTATGATACATGAAGGATAAAATGAAATTCAATTTAAAACAAGCAATAGAAAAATTTAAAGATCCTTATTTTGTAATTCAGATTTGGCAAAATATAACTATACTAGCTTTTGTAGTTGGTGTACTTCTAGGTGCGACCTTTACCCAGAACTTTTATGTAGAACAAGTTAATACTATATTAACAGATGCAGCCGAACAAGATGGATGTTTTAACAATTATTTAAACAATTATTTAATGAATAATGAATTAGGTTTTATGGAAAATTTCAGTTCTGTTGGCGTATATGATATAGGCAATATAACAAGCAAACCAGATTAATAACCCATAAAATATTAGATGTACTATTACTGGTAAACCAAACCAAAATTTAACGGGTACACTTATCAATTCCCAAGCCTTTTCTTTAGCTTCTCTAACAACTGTATTAATATCAAATACCATTTTATTCTTTCCCTCTTGTTATTGTACCTAGCCAAAACCCCATAAGAAAAATTACAATATCAATTCCAGCTATAATAATAATTTCTTCTATCATTCTTTCCTCTCTTGTATAAATGTATCATTTAATGTTTCTTTCTTATCTTCTTGTGTGAATCTACCATAATTTTCCATAGTCATTTTAATATCTGAATGTTGTAGTAAATCTTGAACTTGTCTTATGACTGCTGCATTATTCGGATTAGATTTAATAAGATGTATTGCGAAAGAATGCCTTAATGAATGTGGGTGTATCTTCCCATTTGGTCTATGTATGTTACAAGCTTTAGCAGTTTGAGAAACTATAACCCAAGCTCTGATTCTATTTATTGCAAAAATTCTATCATACAATCCTATATTATATTTAGTAATATAATCTTTTAACAAGCCCATATACTCTTTATCTACTGGAAGTAAAACTCGTTTCGGCATCTTAAGTAATCTCTCTTTAATTAATTGATCTTCATTCCTTTGTTTACCAGCTTTAGTTTTACTTTTTATGTGTTTTTTTTTAAGGATGTCAAATTCGACAAGCCCATTAGGGTGAATATCGATTGGTCTAAGCCCTACTTTTGTCAAAAAAGGACGTTCACCAACTATTTCAGTTATCCGCCTTCCAGTACGAAATAACGTTAGGATTAGCATATAATCTCGATACTTCCCAATATCATAACAATATTGAAGCATCTTATCAATCTCACTAAAAGAAAGATAATCAGATTTATTACGCATTGTATTTGTAAAATCTATGTCTGGCATTTTGCACCTTTACTTAAATTTTCTCTAGCCCAGATGAAATCAAATTCTTTATAGTGTTCTAATAAAAACTGATGTGCATCTGCAACTATAACTTTATCACCAGGAAAAAAGTCTTTATAGATTGCTGCAATCTCTTTATTTATTTCAATTACAGTAACTTCTATATCATCATTAGACCATAGCTTTCGGTTGCCACCAATCCCAGCGTACAAATTTAATACTTTGATTTTATCTTTCATGTTTTGATAACCTCTTTGATCCTTTCCAACCACTATAAACATTATAAGTATTTTGTTTCTTTTAAATAATTTTCGATTAAAAACTCTTTGTTCTGTAAGTAAAAGAGGGTTCTTATACTAGGGTTATGTGTTCTAGTATACAAAGACCTATACTATGAGGGGTAATAATACATCTTAATCTTTCTTTCTAAAGTTTTTCTTCTCTGGCTCTTTCATCGAAATATATCTATTTAATGTTTCTACTGTACATCCTAATGCTGTGGCTGTGTCAACTTTCGTTAACCGCACCTTCCCAATTCCCAGCTCGTTATTAAAGATAATTTTAGCAACTTTACTCATAAGTGTAGTATACTTATCTTTGTAATATGTGCTACCAGATTTAGTTTCATGTTTAGAACTAGTTACTCTTGATGCTGCCTTAAGCCTTTCATATTCGTTTGTAATCTCTGGCAAGATTTTCTCTAAGTTTGGGATGATAAAATCCATAATAGTATTTGGGATAGCTCGTTCAATCTGTAACATATTCTCATTAGTTATTTCTTTCCGCTTCTTAAACTCTAGGTGCTTATATTTCTCATTTGCAAGTTTATCTCCCCATGGATCTTCTGATCTCCAATTCCTAGATTTCCTTTGTATAATTATTCTAGCGTGTGTATCGGTTCTGTATATCAATACTGCTCGAAATAATAACGAACCTCTCCGCATAGATTTAGTAAACTCGTCAAAATGTGGCATGATTAAGAATACTGCATTATTTTTGAATCTATCAGTCATCGCAGTCGTATTCACGTTTTGTTGAGCTTTCGAATGCCAATTTACACCACGCATTTCTGCGGCTGCTTCATCCACAATTAACATATTAAATAATAACCTAGCGAACTTATTAGTGATTTCATCCCCTTTCGGGATGTATGCGATATTATCAGTAAGTGTTGCTGGTCTACCGAAAAGTATAAGGCAAATGATAGTAAATAAAGATTTCCCCCCACCAGTTTCACCAGATACACCAATCCACGCATCTTTATTTTTCTTTAACCTTAACTTAAGAAATTTGACAAAATGAAATATAGTATATTTTTCTTCTGGATAATGTTTATAGAATTGTTTTAGGTAATAAGCTAACTTCTTTCTATGGATTGGTTTAATTCTCATTTTTCTTTATAGTCATATTATCTTTAAACTGTTCTTCCATAATTTTCAAATAAATTTTAAGAAAACCATAAAGTTCAAAATCGTTAATAATTTCTTCTTCTAATTTTGCATTAAGTTGACCATTTTGTTTATAAACAGTCAATAATTTAATTTTTTCATATTCAATTTTATTTTCTATCATTCTATCATTCCCGATTTAGCCTTTTGAAATGCTGAACCTCTATTTTTCTCAACTTCAAACCCAAGTTTACTTCGTTGAATTAACATATATATTTTATCTCTATAAAAAAGTAACTGGTCATATAATTTCTCTGGAATTTGACTTTTCTTTTGTGCAACTGCCATATTCTTCACAATCACCACATCAAGACGATTTATTTCTGTAATTATCAATGATCCATATATATCTTTAATAATCGCCCATGCTTCATTAAGACACCCATATAAATCTCGAATATCTTTCATATCCCCATTTCGTGAAGCGACTGCGATAGCTTTATCTGAAAGTGTAGTTCGGATATTAACAAGTAATTGTATAGTTTCAATAGATGCACTATATTTACTCATATAATTAGAAGTTCTAGGTTTTTTATCTGTGATTGATGTAATATTATCTTCTGTTTGTTTTTCTTCATTCACATATTCACTAAAATCAAAATCCCAATCTTCTTCTTCTGGCTGTGAAGGTACTTCTACCTTAATATCCTTTTTAGGCTTATAGTTTAGTTTCATATTAACCCCAAGTTACTTAACTGTTCTGCAATAATCCCATATACTCCATTAAGATTTTTAATAATTTTCAGTTCAATATCTGGTGGATATACTAACTGATTTCCTTGTTCAGTTGGTCTAGTATATTTAAATGGTAATAATCTGTACCAAGTTAAAACGTGATTAATCCTTTTAATTTTATCTGAATTTCCTCTAGCCATAACTTTATTTTTAATTTCAATTTTAATATTATCAAGTGAAGTTACCGCAGAATCATAATCTTTCTCGTGCATAGAAGCTTTATATATTTCTCTTTGCATATCTATACCTTTTTGAAACGCAGTATAACTTTTATCTACGAACTCATGATATGTAGCTTTTTTCTTTTCCATTTTATTCAATACCGAAGATTACAAGTATAATTCCTAATATAATCATTGCAACTAGAAAACCTAATCTTATTGCTTCAAAGCCAACAATTATTTTTAAACCCATACTTAAATCTTGAAATCGAATAATCTTTTTTTCTTCCATGTTATATTAAAATATATAACGCATATTTAAAAGTTTCTAAAATGAAAAGTTATTTATAGTTAATGTGTTATAAAAAATATAATAATGGCAGTTACTATAAGAAGTTATCCAAAATTAACTAGGGCAATTCAAAATAAGCTAAACAGATCTCGTTCTTTAAGAAGAAAATATGGTGGTAGAGTTAGATTCTTTTCAAAAAAGAAAAGGTTACAATTTGCAGATGATTTAGGTTGGGATTATAACCCACCAGTTAGATTCGGAACAAATCAAAGAGTAACTACAACTCAAGAAAGTTTACAAAAACCCCAAACAATACATTCTAAAGAAGAAAGGTCAATAAGAGAGTTGGGTGCGGTTAGATCAGTTGAACCAACTGCGAGAGGTTTTAAATTTACTGCGGCAGATCCAAGAGCAGCACAAATACTTTTAGATTTAACAAGAGAAACTATTAATAAAAGAAATAAATCAATTGAAAAAAGACAAAAAGATAATTTCAAGAAAGTATTGAATAGTAAAACTGTTATGACTGAAAAAGGTTTAGAAGATGTATTTAAAGAACAAAAAAGAATCTTAGGTACTGGGATAGTTAATTGGGGTAAAAGAAAAAGGCAAATAAATATACAAAGAATTATAGATAGAATAACAAGTGATCCAAAAAAAATATTTTCACCAGATATAAAAAGATTATTAAGAGAACAAAAACGAGATTTAAATTCTATTCCTAATCAATCAGACTTCTTTACTAGATCCACTAGAATACTTGATAATGTTGAAAGTCGACTAAAGAAAAAGAAAGCTAGAGTACAAACAGAACTAAAACGAATAAATACTTTAGGAAGTAAAGAAGATATTAATGAAGCTCGAAAAACATTATTAAAAGGATATTTAGAAGATATAAAACGTATTACAAAGAATTTACCAGGATTTATTGCTTTAGGTTTGGCAAGATTTGGTTTAGCTGGTTTACAATTAGGGGCATCAGTTGGGAAATTAGGTATTGCAGCAGAAAAAGTAATAATAAACCCAGTACAAAGTTTGAAAAATGTAAAAAGAGTTTTAACAACAACAAATTATAAAAAATTAGCACTTAATGATTTACCACAAGGATTTTTTAGGGTTATGGATTCAGAAGCAAAATCATTCACAAGAAATCCTATATCTTATGCAGTTGAAGTATTTGCATTTCAAAAAGCTTTCGAACTTGTAGCGGGAACAGTAAGAGCAACTGGAAAATTAATTAAAAAAGGTGTTCGAGGTTCAAGAATAATCGAAACTACTGGATTTTATTTTAATAGATTAGGTAAAAGAATTAATTATGTTGGAGAATTTATAATAAGTAAAGAAGGAAAAGTTAATTTAAACTATGTATTAAAACAAGCTGGAAAGAAAACAGTAACATTTACTAAATCAATTCAATTAAAACCTTCTGTTAAAGCTGCAATATCTAAAGCAATCCCAACATCATTTAAAACCGCAGCGAAAACTACACAAACATTAGTATCAAATATATCTAATACATTAACAGAAGTAAGATTATTTCGTTCAATTGCAAAATATAATACTAAATTAAGAATAAAATCAGTTCCTATTAATATAAGGAAAAGAATCCAATTAAGATTAAATAGAATTAGGTTTGAGATCAAGAATAATAA
>Ga0222697_1000680_pt1 | contig 14174 bp, 14 predicted proteins | sample AntAcemetage1402_FD_179835 | JGI IMG/M metagenome (GOLD analysis project Ga0222697, IMG submission 179835) | Saline water microbial communities from Ace Lake, Antarctica - #1402 | ecosystem: Environmental > Aquatic > Non-marine Saline and Alkaline > Saline | place: Antarctica: Ace Lake... | reverse complement strand
TTCAAATATTAATGCTAGCACTTTTGAGAATAATCCACCTGCAGATTCAAGTTTTAATTCTGATATTTTTATTTATCCTAAAACTCAGGATAAAATAAATGTTTCTTCTTATTTTTTAGGAATAACTAAAGAAACATATTTTGATGCATTAATAGGTATTAGTAATCATAATGATAATGCAACTTATGATAAAATTTTAGATGACAAATTAACTTCCAATGTTGCAAAAGAAGATGAATTAAATATTAAGTATAAACCTTTATCATTTTTGAATTTTGCAATAATTATTTTATTTATTTTAATTTTACTTGCTTTGGTATTAAAAAAATGGTAGAATTTAATTAAAATCAGGTTTAATATACTAAAAACCACATTAACTAAGTTTTAAGCATTAAAAATAATATCCATTTATAAATAAACTGGCTTAAAATAGTAATATTTAAATACTTGTTTTTAAATGTTATCAGTACTTTGATGGTTATTTGATGATGATTATTTAATAATTATATAAAGGGGTAGGGGTATTTATAATGATAGAAAAATATAATTACATATTTAAAGAAGTATTATCAAAAGTAAAACCAGAAAAAAAGTATGTGGACTCTTTTTTATCTGAAGTAAATAGAGTCAGTTCTTGGATAAATGTTGCTATCAGATCAGAAAATATTGTTGCTGAATGTTCTAAAGGGGGAAGTGTTGCAAAAGGAACATTTCTAAAAAATGATCATGATGTTGATTTATTTGTTAAATTCAGCAAAGAATATGATAGCAAAGAATTACCAGATAAACTTGCATATATTATGCAATTGGTTTCAAAAAAATTGAAGTTTAAATATAAAAGAGTTCATGGTTCAAGAGATTATTATCAATTTACTTATAGAGATATTGATTTTGAAGTTGTTCCTGTTTTAAAGATATTTAATGTTGCTGATGTGGTTAATGTAACTGATGCCAGCCCTTTGCATGTTAGTTATCTTAAAAAACAAATTTCTAAAAAACCAAAAATTGCAGATCAAATAAGATTAACAAAACAATTCTGTAAAGGAATTGGGGTTTATGGTGCAGAGAGTTATATTAATGGTTTAAGTGGGCATTCAATTGACTTACTAATATGTTTCTATGGCTCTTTTATTAATTTTGTTTCCTCAACAAAATATTGGAATGATAAAATAGTTATTGATGTTGATGGAAAATTAAAAGATCCATTAAAAGATTTAAATAAAGCAAAAACTAAAAGTCCAATAATATTGATTGATCCAGTTGATAATCGTAGAAATGCAACAGCTTCATTGAGCAAAGAAAAATTTGAAATACTAAAAGAAAAAGCACAGGAATTTTTAGACAATCCAAGCATTGACTTTTTTATTGTTAAGAAGATGGATCCAAAGAAGATAAAAGACAAATATAAAAAAGATTGGTCTGTGTTTTTAAAGTTAGACCCCATTAAAGATAAAAGTAAAGATGTTCAGGGAACTGCAATATTAAAAGCATTTAAGTTTATTGACAAGGAATTAAGAAAAAATGATTTTACTATTATTGAAAAAGGATTTGATTTTGAATATCTGTATGTTATTGTTAAAAAAGAAGAGTTAAGTGATTATGTAGAAATCATGGGGCCTCCAAAGATAAAGAGGAATGCTTGCAAAGAGTTTATAGCAAAACATAAAGGAAGGAAAAAAATATTTGATAAAAATAAGAGATTATATCTAAAACAAAAAAGAAAATACAAAAAACCTATTCCTTTAGTAGAAAAATTAATCAAAGATCCTTATGTTACTTCCAGAGTTAAAAGCATAAAGGTTCTCAAAAGAGTAAGATAAGTAAATAAAATGATTAAACAATTATTTATAGTATTTCTTTTAACACTTATTCCTACTTTAGAATTAAGAGCAGGAATACCTTATGGTATTCTAGTTTTAAACTCTGTGCCTTATGCTTGGTTATATGTATTTTTAGCGGCATTAATAACTAATATTTTACTGGGTCCTATTGTTTATTTTATAATAGATAAATTTGTTCACTTATTAAGAAAAATAAAGGTTGTAGATAAAATATATAAAAAGAAAGTTGCCCATATTCATGAAAAAATATTTCCTAAAACAGAACTCTATGGAGATATAGCTTTAGCATTTTTTATAGGTATTCCTTTACCTGGAACAGGAACTTACACTGGAGCTTTAGCTGCATATATTTTAGGAATAAAACCAAAAAGATTTTTTTTAATTAATTGCATTGGTGTGCTGATTGCAGCTATTCTTGTGACATTAATTATGCTTTCAGGATCTTCATTATTGCACTTGTTTATTTAAATCATTTAAAATATTTAAATTATAAACCAAAATTGAGGGGTAAAAGAATGAAAAATAAAATATTAATTTTTGCAATGTTTGTATTAACAATGTTTGCTCTCACAGCATGTTCAAGTTCAGAAAAAAGAGCTGTGATAGAAACTAATTATGGGAATATGGAAGTAAAACTTTTTACTGCAAAAGCACCCATAACAACAGATAATTTTATTAAATTAGCAGAATCAGGGTTTTATGATAATTTAACATTTCACAGGATAGTCCCGGGCTTTGTAATACAAGGTGGGTGCCCTAATGGCGATGGCACGGGTAATCCCGGTTATACCATCCAGGATGAATTTAATAAAGATCTAAGGCATGATAAGCAAGGTATGTTATCAATGGCTAATGCAGGCCCAAATACTGGTGGAAGCCAATTCTTTATAACCTTAGCTCCACAACTACATCTTGATGATAAACATTCTGTTTTTGGTGAAGTAATAAATGGATTTGATGTTCTTACTCAAATTGAGAAGGTTCCTATGGGTGCAAGAAGTATGCCTGTTGAGCCGGTTATTATAACAACCATTAGAATTGTTTAATAAAATTTATAGGGATTAAAATGTTTGGAATTTTAGCTTTTGGGGATAGTATAACATTGGGTAGGGGTATTCAACCTAATACTGGGTGGGTTGATAAATTAAAAAATTATTTTGAATCAAAAGACTGTTTTAATGTGGTATATAATCTGGGAGTTCCTGGTGACTCTTCAACTGATTTATTAAAAAGGTTTGAGACAGAGGCAAAAGCAAGGATTCAATATTATCACCCGGATAATAGGTTTATTATCCTAATTGGAATAGGAACTAATGATTGCTATGCATATGGCAATCCAAATAATATACAAACTTCTCCAATTAAATTCAAAGAAAATATAGATAAGATAGTCAATATTGCAAAAAAATTTACTGATTATGTAGTATTGATAGGAATACCACCTGTTGATGAGAATTCATTGCCTTTTGAAGGGGCTTATTATAGTAATAAAGATATAAATAATCTTAATAGTGTATTAAAAGGCGTTGCAGATAGTAATAATTTATTTTATTGTGAAATATATGATGAATTTACTAAGCAAGATTACTTGAAGTTATTGGGTGATCCTGTTCATCCTAATGAAGAAGGTTATAATTTTATGTATCAAACAATAAAAAATTTCTTGATAGATAAAAAACTTATTGATTAATTTTTAATAATAAAATAATAAAAAAAAGAATTACATCTTTTCCATTGCTTTGTTAATCAATGGAAGAACTGCTTCAATCTCTTTTTTTGACATTCTTCCAAGTTTGCTGAATCTATATTCTTCTCCTATTTTATTTTCTCTAGAAATTTGAATTTTAGGAGCTCCTTCATTATAGGACATAACACTAACTGTTATTTTAGTATTATCTAACTCAGCATTTTCTGAAAATAATTCTTTATCTAATTCTTTATTAAATGGCATTATTCTACCCCCTTATATATTTATTATATATTCTATAATATATTATTTATGTAATATTATAATTATTTATAAATGTTTTGCTAAAAATATCTAATTAAAACATTAAGAAAGATTTTTGGATTATTCTTCTATGGGATCATACATGTCAAGATCATCAATTATTTCTTTATCCCCATTTTTTGTTAAAACCTTATCAAAATAAGGATATAAATTATCTTCTTCAATTCTTATGTGCTCCAGAAGTAAATTCTTGCAGGTTCCAATCAAAGATTGAATTTCTTCAAAATATCTTTGATCATAACTATCATCAATTGATTCAGATAATTTTCTATGTTGGCCTCTTACTTTGTTAACAAGTTCTAATATCTCAACTTCTTCAGGTTCATATTCAGAATATAGAACTTCTTCTTGATCTGTATGTCTTTTTATAGAATTTCTTAATTTATTAAATATCTCTGTTGTGTTTGGAGAGTCATTGTTTAAAGCATTAACATAGTTTTTGAATAATCTGTTATGATATTCGTGATCTTCTATAAAATGTTTAATTATTTTTTGGACCAATAGCCCGCCTCCCTTACCCTAAATAATAATATAGAATTTATATATTATAAACTTTGTTTTTTTAATTTATAAATAGACAAAGAAAAAACAAAATAAAGAAAAAATAAAAAATCATAGTTTTCTAACCTTTTTTAAGAAATTATTTAGTTTTTCTGAGGCATTGTCAAGGTATAATGATTCCTTTTTCTTTTTTTCATTATTAATGTTTATAAATGGTTCTTTAATATTTGAAGTTCTTAAATCAATTGTTAGGTCTGTGTTTTCTATCATTTCTTTTTTTATTTTCATATAATCATCAAATGTCCCTTCACTTTTATAAAATGATTTTGCTATATCATACGCTTTTTCATAGGACATTCCGCTATTTATCTTTTCTATTAAATCATTAGTTACTTTTATATAGCGGCCGTATTTTCTATCAATGCTCTTATAGAATTTTTTAAGTTCTTTATTAACATGACTTTCTTTTTTCTTTTCAACTAAAGTAATACTATCATCATTAGAAATTTCATAAAGATTAATGCTTTCTTCTTCAATATTTTCAACATCTTCACTTATTTGATAATAATGATCTTCTATTTCTTCATATAATTTATCACTTTCTTGAGACTCTAATGTTTTTTCTAATTCATCTCTTTCATATTCTAATCTTTTTTTAGTTTTGACTCTTTCTTCTAATGTTTCAGATATTTCTCTTATTTTTTTGAAGTAATACTTGAAATCATCTCTATTTTCGTTTTCTTTTCTTTCATATAATCCTGCTAGATTTTGAACTTCTTGTTTTTTGGATTCTAGATATTCTTTTTTACTTAAAAAATAATCAACCTTTGTTCTTTTTTCCAGTTGATTGTATAGCCTCCCATATTTTTTACCCATGGACATAAATTTGTACCACCCCAATCTTAATGATTCAATAAGATTTTTTTCAGGAATTAATCCATTCTTTCCTATAAAAGGATTCATTAAAGTATTAAAGGATTCTTTTTCTTTTTTCATCAAACTTTCTAAATTTGTTAGATTATTTATATCATAATTATTTTTCACAATACCTTTATTTTTACTAATCTCATTATCTATATCTTTTCCTTTTAGAATGGATTGTTTTAGATGTTCTTCTGCAGCTTCATTAGATTTATATCCATATATTTCTTTTATTAAACTAACTTTTTCACTTATGCCTTCAGGAGTTAAATTTAAATTTTTCTCCTGTATAACTTCTTCAAGAGACTTTTCTTGATTTAATTTTATTTCTTTTTCGTTTTCGATTGCCATGAAAACTAGAAAACAAAATATCATTAAATACTTAACTCAAGTTTTTCCGAAGAAGTTTTGAAAAAATCGGAATAATTATTTCTTTTTTAAATCATTAAGAAATCTTTTAATTGTTTTAACAACATATTCTTTTTGGGTTTTCAAAATTTTTGCAGATTTTGCAATTAGATCCCCTACAAATAATTCTTTTGATGTTAAAGTTTGGAGTTCTGCAGGAATATCTTTTTTCTTTTTCTTTAACTTATTAATTGTTTTCCACTTAATAAAAAGTTCATTAACTCTTGCAGGGATTTGTTCTTTTTTGCAATTAAGCAAAGAACTTATTTCTGCAATCACATCCTCACTTTTTTGTGAGAGTTTTATTGCAGCTTGGCCTGCTGTAAATTCTATTCTAACAATACCATCCTGAAGTTTTGATGACTTAAATATTTTTATAATATTAATTTCAGAAGTTGTATTAAGATGTGTTCCCCCACAGGCTTCCACATCAAAATCAGGAATTTCAACAATCCTTAATATTTTTCCAGGAACAGCTCCACCTTGATATATTCTAAAACCATATCTTGCTTCTGCAAGTTTTCGTGGTAATAAACTCTTTATGACTGGAAGATTCTCATTTATTTTTTCATTAGCTAATCTTTCTATTTCTTTAAGTTGTTCCTGACTTATTTGTTCATAATGAGTAATATCAAGTCGAGCTTTTTCTAATGTTTTAGAAGCACCTGCTTGCCATATGTGATTTCCTAAAATTTGTCGTGCAGCACCATTAATTAAATGGGTTGCAGTATGATGCTGAGTTAATTGCAATCTTCTATTTTCATCAATAATGCAATGAACCAATTGACCTTTTTTAAATTTAGAAACATCGTCTAGTTCATGCAAGATAATTCTTCCTTGCTTGAAAACTTTTTTCACTTTTATGTTTTCAATTGTTCCTTTGTCATGCAATTGTCCACCTGAAGTAGGGTAGAATGCAGTTTCATCAAGAATAATATTATTACCAATTACCTTGATGATTGCAGAATCAAATTCAGTTAAAGTATAATCATCATAATAAAGAATTTTTGTTTCTTTAACATTTTCTAAGTCAAGCTCTTGCTCTTGCTTTGTCTGAGTTTTTATTTCTGATTTTTCATGTCTCTCTGAAACAAGAGCATAAAAATTATCAGGAATATCTATTTTTGTGTGCTTTGCTAATTCTTCTGGCAAAATACCATGAGAATCATATAATTCAATAAGTTTTTGTGTGGTAATTTTTTTATCTTTAAAAGAATTAATTATTTGTTTATTTCTTTTTAATGATTCATAATATTTTTCTGTTTCATAATCAAGAATCTTTTTTACATCATTTATATTATTAAGTAATTCAGGAAATAAGTTTTTTAATTCAGAAGCATGCCATTCTGCAATCTGACTAAGTTTAATATTCCATTCATACTTATGAATAAAATTCATTGCTCTTCTCAGGAGAACTCTAAGATTATACCCTCCTCCTGTGTTGCTTGGAAGAGCACCATCCGTGATTGCAACAAGCAAAGCTCTTGAATGTTCTGCAATACTATAAATTGCAGTCATTGGTTCAATCTTTTGCTTTAATTCCATTACTGGAATGTTTATTTTTGCAGAAATTTCTTGCCAGGATTTATTTATATCCTCTACTTCATCAAGATTAAGAATAGAAGCATAAGGTGCAAATTTTTTATAGGTTTCTAAATCAAATTTCACTCCGGTTTTATTTTTTATTTTTTCAAGTGTTTCAGGCATAACAGCATCATACAAAGTTACTGTAGTTTGGGTAAACCAAGCAATTCTTTCCATACCAAGACCCATATCAATAATTTTTATTTTTAGTTCTTTATCCTGCTTTTCTGTGTGTTCAAACATCATATAAACCTGATTAAATAATTCAACACCAGAACTAAAAAATTCCATACAAGGACCATAATTGCTTCCACCTGCCCAGGCATCTTCATGAAGAATTAATTTATTTTTATCAAGTCCAACAATGTCTATAATATACTCATAAATATCTTTAAAGAATTTTTCTTGATCCCATTGTTTTTCATCAATAAAAACATGCTGTCCGATCATTACAAAACCAGTACAATGACTTCCAGTAATTCCCACATTATCAATATCATTAAATCTTAAACAAAATTGAGGAATAACAATTTTTGGATGAGGAGCTTCTGCTTCACCTGAAACAACAAATGGTTGAAATGCAGTAATACTTGCAATAGTAAAATCAACAGTAGGATTCCATCTTGCAACCACCGGATATCTTTTTATTGGAGTATAACCTCTTTTCTTAAAAAAAGCCGCATATTTATTCCACACATCAGCATAAGACATTTTTTGTTTAACAGGGTTTTCCTTAAAAATAGAAACTTGGCCTATGCAAGCAGAGTCACCACAAACTTTTCTATTTTTGTCTGTGCTCCAGAAATATTTTTTGCATTTCTCACATTGATTTCTAAAGAAGCCCTGTTTTTTAATATAATTAGTAGCATAATATTTATCTGGATCTTTTGAAAAAATACTTTTAAATTTCTTTTTCAATTCTTTATCTGTTAATTTTGCCATATTACACATAATTAACTATCTATTTTAAATATTTTTGTAATTTTTAGGTGTTAATTGTGTTTTTGCTAATAAAAATATTTAATTTCATATAATTTAAAATTTTGATTCAGAAAAAATTTAGTGTAAATCTTCAGCAGTAGGTATTATGTTTTTTATATAATATTCCCATAACTCTTTTTTTTCAGGAAAATATAATCCAAAGACCCCTACAAAAGATGTTCCTACTTGTAAATTTCTACTTCCAGCTAATGGCCAACCCAACCAAAGTTCAATACCATCATCATATTCTTTTTTATATGGTGTTTGAAGTGCATTTGTAAGTGCTTTTGATGACCTTTGAGTATCCAGCATGGTAGCAGGATCAACAGTTTCTTTAATGTTATAAATTTTAGAAAATGTGCTACTCTTATTTTTTTGCAATTCAACTAATCTACAATATATACTTTTTGCTTCAATATTATTAAGGTATTCTTCTATAGTTGGCATTTTATTTCGTTAATGCTCTTTTATTTAAAAATTTTGTTATATATAACTACTATCAAGTTACAAGGCAATAAGAAAATAACATTAAAATATTGCATTTATCAAGCCACTAAAAACATGAAAACCATCAAAACCAGGTATAGGAAGCATGTTAAAAATAAATAAGAATAAATTTATTTTTTTAATCAATAACAAAAACACCATTGTTTTTGCTTTTATTTGCATTTTCTTATGTTTTGCATATATCAAATAAAAAGCAACACTTGCAAATATTAAAATATTAACAGCTGGTCCTGCAAAAGCAATAATTGAATGTTGTATTGGAGTTGCAGCTGCACTAATGGAAACATATGCAGGAACTAAAAATACAAACCCGGGTATAATAAATCTAAGGATTAATGCAAGAATTAACCAGGTGTATGCAGCATGAAAACTTGCTGTTAAGCCAAATGCCATTGCTACGAATTTATGACCAAATTCATGCAGGATGATTGCAGGTGCAATTACTATAATTGCATTAATAAAACCTTGTTTGTTAAAGAATTTATTTTTTTGTAACATAGCCATTACACTTGTATTCTTTATTTTTGGTTTGAAAAAATTCATGAATATCAAACCAATAACTAGGGTCATGAATATTATATCAAATATTTCCATTAAAGTTAAGAGTACCATTTTATTTTTTTAATTGTTAATTCAATAATTTATTTACAAAAGCATAAAATTTTTGCCAAAGATTTAAGTTAATTAATTCTATATTTATAGTCTTTTCTGTTTCAAAATTTTCTCCAAGTTCATTATCCCAAGTTATTTCAACTTTTAAATTATTCTTACCTGCAAAAAGATTTTTACCTTTTAGCTTTAAATTTATTATTTGGTCAATATCAAAATTTGTAAAATCCCATTTTTTCCCTATACCAGAACCCAAGAGTTTAATTGTTAAGTTTTTTGGTCTTGTAACTGATTTTGTGCTTACATTTATATTAATATTAAGCAGTTCATTAAATGTGATTGTGTCGGGTGATTTAATATTCAGAGAAATTTCAGGTTGATCTTTTACATTAAAATTTAAATATTCTGTTTTTGTGGTTTCTGAATTTTTTGCTGTTAATTTAAAAGTTTGTAACCCTATTTGTGTGAATGCGGGATTAAAAAGAATTTTATTATTTTCATTTGGTTTTATACCAATTGTTTTACACTCTTCTTTAAAACAAACTTCTGTGTTTCTAATTTCTTTATCTTCACTATTATCTGTTAAACTCTTTATTGTGCATTGCATTGGTGTTTTTCTATTTAATATATATATTGGAATTTTCTCACAATTAATAATTATTCGTCTTGAATATTTATTAAGATCCTCTTCTTGTTTTTCTTTCATAAAAGTTTGAACATAATTTTCTGAATAAAGAATCCCTTTATTTGACACATACATATATTTTATTACACTACTGTTACTTCTGAGATTTATTTGTATTGGAAATTTATAATGTAAATTTGTATCTATACTTTCGTTGACTTTAATAATCCAAATTATTTTTTTTGGTATTTCTGGTTCTAAAACAACAAATCTATTTTTTGAATTTAATATTTCAAGTTTTTCAACTTTTGTTAATATCACTTCTGGTATGATAATCTCTTTTTCATAACTTGTTAATTCTGCTTCTATAATATTATATCCAAAACCAATTTCTTCAGATAATAAATTTAAACTAAGAACTATTTTTGGAAAATCAAGGTCTTGTTTTTCTATTGTTTCAGCATTAAACAATACTTCTGCGGGAGTTATTGATATGGATTTTCCAGTGGCACTGCATTCTAATGAGTTTTTTTTAGAATCAACACTTCTTGATAATGGAATATGGGTACTATCAAGCCAATTAAATTCTCCATAAGTAATATCAAAAGGAATCCATCCTATTTCAGGAAAATAAATTTCTGTCCAAGCATGATTCCCAAATTCTTTATCTTTATCACTATATGACATTCCTGACACAAATCTTGTAGGTATCCCCACTGATCTTAACATTGATATAAATAATGTGCTTATTTCATCACAAACTCCTTTTTTATTTTCAAATACCCATGATGAATTTTGAATAACTCCTATTGTTTGACTATCTTCTACATATTCAATGTTATTATACACCCATTCTCCTATTTTTGTAATGGCATCTAATGTTGTATCAGAATTTTGAATTAATAAACTTGCTTTGTCTCTTATGTCATTTGTTAATTTTATGTGCTCTGTTTCAGAAAGATAATTTTGGTATTCAAGAGGAATATTTTTTAGGGGAAATTCCATGTCTTGGCTTATTGATGGTTGATTTTTTTTAACATACATCCCGGAGTGGACATTATAAGATAGTTGCTTTTTAATATCATTATTTTTAAAGATTAAAGTTAGGATATCATTTTCTTGCTTTGAATCAGGGTAAGAATTAAAATATTTTAATTCAATTTTATCTTCTTCTTTAGGATAGTGGTATAATTCTGCTTTTAAGTTATTTATAGAATCTATGTTGCCACTCAAATTTATATGGCCACTTATGTTCATTTTTAATTCTAGTTTATTATAATAGAAAGGGAAGTTTTCTAATGATAATATTTCATCACTAGCATGAACACTAAATGAAACAATTATAATTATTATAAAAATAAATAATAGTAATATCCTATTTTTATTATACATACTTTCTTTTATTAAATTGTTATTTAAAAAGTTTAGGAAAACATTTAATTTATTTGTAAGATGTTTGCGAATATCTTTGATTTCAAAAATTTTGAATTTTTGTATACTTTAACTTTTAAGTTAAAGGTGAGCTTCTTGCAAGTTCAAAAATTGATTCTATAATGTGAATCCGAAATATCTCATACTTTAGTGTGGGGATAAGGGTGAGCTATGGTGAATCAATTTGTGTTATTTTATATTTTTTATAAAAATAAGCCATTTTTGGGTTTTTATTGCATACTAGTATAGTAATCACCATACTAGAATAGAAAACTATATAAAGGATTTTACTTATTTAAACATTAACTAAAATATTAAGGTGTTTAAAAAAATGGCTGTACTATCAAATGAACTAAGAAATTTATTAACAGAAGAATCTATAGGATCAATTTTATCTGCAGGATGTGCGCCTAATGGCCATCTTATACCTGCCCAGGATGAAGCTGATAAAAAACAACAAATAATAAATATGTCTTCCCAGGAAAAAGAGGTTTTGCCCGAGGTTGAGAGTAATATGCAGGACATCAAATCTTATTTTGATGAAAACATACAAAAACATGAAAAGACTGTAGAAACATTGGTTAGTAAAATGAATGAAATCATAAAGACCTTAAATATGTTAGAAAAAAAGGTCTCATTTCTGGAGAGCAAACCTGCTGTGAAAACAGAACAGGCAGAGAACCCCCAACAAATTTTAGAAGAGAAAAAGGAAGAAGTCAAAGAAGAAAAGAAAAATATCCATCCAAGATCAATGGCTTCTCTGCCACCTGAGCTCTCTATAGAGAATGTATTTAGTTGTAATGGTAAAAAGTTTAATTAATAAAAAGATTTTTATTATTTCTTTCTTGCAGGTCTTAACTTTTTAGATCCACATTTTCTACATTTAACTTTACCAAGAATAACTTTCATATTAGTTGCTTTAATTTTAGATTTACAAATTTTGCATACAAATATATTGTTTATTAATCTTGCTTCTGCTTCGGGGAATTTTGCCATTTTTATTCTGATTTAATAGATTTTATAACTTTTGCATTTAATATAACTGCATACATAACAGTGCAGCCTTCAGTAATATCATTTTTTAATTCTTCAGGAATTTTTAAGTCAAATGTTTCAAATGATTCCATATCCATAACATTTGCAGTATTTTCCTTGATATTGAGGATTTGTGCAGTTCTATTATCAATTATGGGAACAGGGATTTTGTCATGGCCGGGCATAATAATATTTCTTTTTTTGTTATCAAGCATACCAACAGCTGTTAAATTAACCTTTGCATGACCATGTTTTCCAGGCCTTGAAATACTAACATCAGTAACAGTGCAGGCTTCATTGTCAATAACAACGGATTTTCCTTTTTGCAATGAACTAACACTAACAAGATTTACATTTCCTTGCATATCATCATCCATACTTATTACCTCTTATATTGTGGATTTTGGTTTATTTATAAATATTTCTCTTAAGTTGAATTATCTTTGTTATTCTAAAACATATATGTTGGATTGTTACTATGTTAGAATGGAAACAAAACAAAAAGTTTAAATAGTGTGATTGATTTCTCTATTATGTAAAAAATTACACTCACCTCTTTTTCCCGGGAAGCTCGCAATTCGTTGTGAGCTTCTTAGGGTTTTATTTTTATAAAAATATTTTCTAATAATAATTAACAAAAATATTTATAAAAGAAGGGATTTATCTCAAGTTGTTTAAATATTGCATGCATCTGTGGTCTAACGGCTATGATCCGGGCCTTCCAAGCCCGTTATCCGGGTTCGAATCCCGGCGGATGCATCAGTATCACTGCTACCATTTTGCTGTAACATCATTTGGTTTTTGGGATTATGTTGCATTTTGTGGGTAATTGTCTGCGAATTTTTGTAGCATTATTGTTTCTAGTCTTTTGAGTTTTTCTTCCATTTCTTGTTTTTGGATATTCATTTGTTCTTCTAGTATTTCTGATTTATGTTCCGCTTTTTGTAGTTTTTGTTGTAATTCTGTTTTTGTTGTATCTATTATCATGTCTTCTTCGCATATTGTGTCTCTCATTCCTAAAAATTCGCTGTAGTAATGGATCATTTCTGTTTTTTTCCAGCCATACCTGTATTTTATTTGGTTTTCTGATTTATATATTGGTAGATAATGGCAGACTGAGCAGTGTCTGAAGTCATACATTGTTATTCCTTGTGTTACAAGTATTCTATTTCCTGCAACTTTTCTTGAATAGCCTATTTTGAAAGCTTTATACCCCATTTTTTGTATTGTTCTTGTTGTGCTAACATAAGATGTTGTGAATAAGAAGTCACCGGGTTTTAATTTCTTATTTTCCATAAATTCTTTTACTAATGTTGAAGATATCATTAGTTTTATTTTTCTTCCAAATGTTTTAGATGTATCCTCTCTTACTTGTAAATATAATAAGTCACTATTTGGTACTTCTGTTAGATCTTTTCTTCTAATGTTCATTAATTCTTTAGGAGCCCTAACTCCAGAATCAAACAAAAAATATAATAGAACTCTATAATATTCTGATGGTGCAAATTTTACCATTTCTTCTAATTTTTGTAAATTTAAATAATTCCATTGAGGTTTATGAGTATCTCTTCTGTCAAGGTTTTCAACAATGTCAGGAATAATTATTCCTTCTTTCTTTTTCACTCTCATTAACCAATGCCAAAACCCTGCAAATATTCTAACATAACTCCCAACACTTCTAAATGGCTTGCCGAGTTTTGTTAGTATTTTCCCATCCCTC
>Ga0222697_1000679_pt1 | contig 14176 bp, 25 predicted proteins | sample AntAcemetage1402_FD_179835 | JGI IMG/M metagenome (GOLD analysis project Ga0222697, IMG submission 179835) | Saline water microbial communities from Ace Lake, Antarctica - #1402 | ecosystem: Environmental > Aquatic > Non-marine Saline and Alkaline > Saline | place: Antarctica: Ace Lake... | reverse complement strand
CTCAGTTGTTGCGTCTCCACTATACAAGGTATCCGGTGAAGCCGTAGTAATTAGCTGAGCGAACATATCAGAATCGTTTCGCCTTGCAAGCCAAGTAGAAAGCATACCATTCGCAGCCATAATAGCATTGAAATTTGCTTCCTTAGTGGCTTTTTCAGTGAAAGCTACTGCGTGTCTCAACCAATCCACAGTTAAATCAAACTGTCCTAACACGAGCTTTTCTTCATTACCAGCCAACGTGCTTTCGCCGGTAACACCATCTCCGCCAAGCTGACTTAATACCTGTATATGAACTGTATCTCCCGGTGATTTGGTAAAGTCATTTCTTTTTATGATTGGCATTCCTGCGCCTTCTGCGCCCTCGAACTTGCTCCAAAATGCTTTTCTTGCAGCATCCTTTCTGACTTTCACTTCCCATTTTTCTGGTATAGCGTAGTCAAGTGCTGATTTGTTAGTTACATTTAATGTTGGCATACTTAACTCCTTTCAAATTATTCTATTGATTTCTTCATATATTCGTTTTGTTCTTCAGAAGATAGAGCGTCAAATTCTTCATCTGACAACTTCTTATCTCCACCTTTACCACCAGAACCACTACTGCCCCCGATGATATAGGAACTTTTTTTCTTTGGAGAAGGTTTTTTGCCTTGAGGAGTAATACTTAATTCCATTGCAGCTTCTTTAATAGCCACGAGGTCGCAACGAGGACTTGCAGACATAGATGGGTCAGCTTCAAGTATTTCTGCGGCTTTCTTAAATAAAGCACTTTCCTTGTCCTTAGCATCAGGGTATAATTCTTGTGCTTCGCCCCAGTATTCCACTCGCTTGCTTTCATAAGCCTTGTTTGTTTCCTCTACTTTGCCTGCTTCTGTTTGCTTAGTTCTCTCTTGCTTTTCCTCTATCTTTTCGTGATAACGTCTAAACTTATAATCCTTTTCTGCTGCTACTCTAGGATTATCAAGCCATTCGTCATCAGTCGCTTGTTCAGGTATGTCCTCTTTCTTTGGAGGAGTATCATCAAATTTAAAGGATAAGTCTCCATTCTCATCTTCTACGAGATTCTTTTCAAATGGTGCTAAAAGTTTCTTGTATCGTGCTTCTTTCTTATCAGCATGAGATTGAAGGTCTTTATACCTTTTCTCGAATGAGTCCTCTTCTTTTTCTTCCTTCTCCTCTTCCTCTTGTGATTCTTCCGTATCTTCTTCTTCGTCAGAAGGTGGCTCTATCACAATTTCTTCTTGTTCGTTTTCCTCTTCCACAGGAGTAACCTTTTTTTCGATTTCCTGTTCTTTCTTTTCTTCTGCCATTTTACTTCTCCTTTTGGCTAAATCCTTTACAGGGTATCTAGCTTGTTTACACTTTGCAGGTCTCTCATTATTGAGAGGTATCTGCCCAACACAAAAAGCCCCAGACAAGATTTCTCTCATCTGAGGCTTTAGTTTTTCTAAGTGTCCTCTATTTAGTTTTAATTCAAAGAACTATTTACAGTTTACGCCTGTTTATCTTTGTTGTCAAATGGTTTTTTTATACTCTCTACTTTATGTATATTACTAACTCCTCCCTTAAAGAAGTTCAATGTTAAATTACCTGTAAAACTCCTATTGTCCTTTAATATCTTCTTTATGAAATCAAGATACCATTGCAGGTCATTCATTATCAAGTCCTACGCTCTTTTTCATATGTTTTTCTTGTTCGCTTTTAGACAATTTATCAAACTCATCATCGCTCATTTTACCGCCCTTCAAGCCTATCTTTAGAACTTCTATCTCATAATTAATCTTCTCGGTGCGCTCGTTCTCTGTTGAGCGTATTGCTTCTATCCTACAATCACACTCCAAAGTGATATGGTCGTCAAATTCAAACTTATTCAGAATAGGCAATTGTTTCTGAGTTAAACTAAAAGACGGTCTTATTATTCTTGTCTTTGAGCTTTCAACAGGAGTATCTTCCCCATACATCTCTTTGTCTGTAATTCCAACATCAAACTTTTTCATCAATATCTTCTCCCTATAAAGTTTATACCTCTCTTAATAAAACTAGGCTTTTGTTCCGGCATCTTACTCTCTGCAATAGCTGTATCTCCCTCTGCTATAATAGAGTTTGGAATATCTATCCACTCGCATATTTGGTTATAGACATATCTTCTCTGTGATAAGTTGCTGTCTGGCAAATCTTCGCTTATTAAATCCGCAAAGGCTTGTTCCTTAACACTTTCCCACTCTTTTAATAGTATGCGATAGCCGTTTGTTCTTACTATCTTTTGGACGGCACTAGCACGTTGCAACCGCTTGTCTTGTGGTTCTTTAGCCATTACTTACCTCCTATTCATAATAATTTAAAACGAAAATCTCCTGAATTATAATCTGTTAAATAATCGTCACTCGCTATTCCCCTGCCTCCCCCTAATGGTAATTTAGGAGTTATATTATTTACTTTTAACTGTTTTGCTAAATCTATGGCAATATCTTCTAATTCTTTCACACATTGTTCCTGAAACTTAATATCTTGTTTTCTTTTTTGATAAGATGTCATTACCCACCTCCTTGAGCTTCTAATCTTAGTTTTTCAGTATCGTATCCCCGCTTTCCAGCCTCATTTATATTCGCTTCAGCCTTCTCCTGCTCCATTTCTTGCATAGCCATTTTCTGTATCTCAGCAGCCCACTGCTTAATTTCATCTTCAGTCGGGATCAATTTGTCGGGCTCGTTTATGCCCAGCGTTCTAAATTGAGAAATAACAATCTCTCTCATCTTCATTGGATATCTTTGATAAAGCTGTTGTAATACAGGATTGCTATTTATAATCTCTCCTATAATGCTCGCCTTCTGCATTTCAGCTTTCTTGTCCTGACTAGAGGCTGTCATAACAATGTTAAATTGTCCCTTTATTGCATCCATTGTCTGACCTCTTAGCGGATTATCTGGGATATCTAGTATCTCTTTAACCCATGCTTCTACTTCCTCATCTGCTGCATTACCCCAATACTGCTGATATAAGGCAAGTCTTTGTCTGAATAGTTTGCCAAGAGGTAATGAAACCCAGCGAATAAAGTTTCTAAATCCTACATTACCCTCTTGAAGTAATGCCTGAATACCGCTTGAAGTGGCTTGTTTAGCAACCTTTTCGTTCTGTAAGTAATCACTTGAACCACTGCGTTTCTGTGCGTATTGTAATAGCAATTCTTCTTCTTGATATGAACCTTGTGCTGCATCTGGCAATGGCATATAACCCATAGCATCATCGGTTTTCTTAGTTACTTTCCATTTTCTTCCCGGACCCGATTTATGTATGTTTGGATTATATCCACTTTCTGCTGTATATACAAAAGTTGGATTGTTATATAAACTGCCTCTATCTGTTCTCTGATTATGCGTAGCGTCTATCTCTCCTTTAATATCAAATAGCATTTCTGGTATGCCTACTCCAAAAGGTTGTTTATGTATAGGCTTAATCTTGCCGTCTATTACAGGACATTCTCCATGTTTGTAGTCATAAGGCTCATAACCGCATAGGGCCTTAGATTCTAAGTGCCAAATGCCCACCATCTTTTCATCAAGTCCGTCTCCGTCTACATCGTAGTTAAAATACACTTCAAAGAACTCTAGCTTATTACTCTTAGAGGAGTATTTATCAATCTGTGCTCTCTCTCTATCATCTTTTGCATTTTCTCTTTTACCCTCAAGTCCTTTGATTTTAATCTTATCCAAATTCTTATATAGTTCTTTTTTGTCTTGTTTTAATTGTCTGCGAAGGAAATTTTTAGTTCTCCACATCCTTACAGCTACAAAAGAATTATCAAAAGCGTCTTCTACGCTCTCACTATCAGCAGGAAAAATACAATCTTTAATATCTATTGTTGTTGCACTTGGAGCATATTTCTTCCAGCCATGTAGCTTCCTAGTTACATCTTTCTCTATAACATACTCAATACCCTTATCAGCCTTTAATAGCTCCATATACTTAGTGTTTCGGTCATTTACTATCAAAGGTTCACCTGTTTTCGGGTCTTCTGCAATCTCTCCCAATACCATATAAGCAGAATCTAATACCTCACTATCAATCTTTCTTTCCATTTCCATATAGTTCTTTATAAAGCTAGTTCCACCCCAGCACATATTCTGCACCCAATACCATATTTGCTCATGTAATTCTGGATGTGTTTGTATATCCCAGATGATAAATGCCTTGATTATGTCTCTATGTTGGTCTGATGTCATGTTTAATGCTCTAACTTGAATAGGAGGGTCAATATCAAACACTCCCTCTATTATGCGTGGAATAATACTGTCTGTTGTGGTTGATGTTATAGGTACACTGAAATTCGCTGCATACTTCCACGGGAACAACTTAATACCCTTGATATCACGCCAATCATTGTACCACTGGTCTACAAGTTTATCGAACTCAACTCTTGCTGCAATAGCATCTTTGATACCCTTACAAACATATTCAGTCATTTCGGATTCTGAAAACTTACCTTCTATTTGTTCTTCCATTATTTGTTCTCCTTCTGAATCCAATCTTTATCTGTCCATATCTTGTTATATTTTTCTTTCATTACAAATGCCAGCCATAGTTGTTCCATTGAAGTGAATTTACTTGGATATAATCTATTTGAAAGCCATCCAGCTATCTCTGTAACAAATCTAAAAGTTGCCGATTTGCCTTCTGAACATCCTACTGCCTGTCTCCATATCTCTTGCAACTGGTCTTGACGTGGTAGCCAAACCTCACCATCTTGTCTATCTGGTAGACCATATTCTCCTTCATTACTTGAAACTTCTACTTCACCATAGCGGAAAAGCACGTCTCCTACGTTCCACTCTTTATCTATATTTCCATCCATATCGATTTTATTTTTATAAGATTTCTGTATCTCAACCGCCTTCTCACACATCAAAATGTATTCTCGGCTTTTATCCATTACAATCCTCCAATTTTAAATTATTCTTATTTTACTATATTTACTTTCGTTTTCAATTACTTATTTTAAAATTCTTAATCTTAACTATGTTCCCGTCTTTTAGCTTTACAAGAACAGTCTTGCTATTTGCCTTCACAAGTTCCACTGTCTGCCACTTACCGCCTACCATTGCTCTTATCTGTAATCGCTTTGGTTTTATAATTAAGCTCACTTTAAGTTTTCTGCCTTCTAATGTATATTTCAGGATGTTCTTTTTGATGACATTTTTCACACAAAGTAATTCCGTCTTTTAATTTATGCTCATTAACAATTAAATCAATTAACTTGAATTTATCTTCTGTAATTTGTGGTGATAGTTGAGGATACTTAACTAAAATAAGGTTTTTTATATTACTAAATCTTCTTATATGATGTGGGGTAAGTTTTCCTTTTGCTCCACAATGTCTACAAGTGAAATTATCTCTAATAAAAATAGGTTTAGTCCAAACATTATATAATCTTCCCCATATTAAATTATTAAAACTTGAAATTCCATCTTTCCAAGCAGGATTGTCCTTGCCCTTAGCAAACGGTAAATGACATTTAGCAAATAAAGCGTCTTTATGACTTTGTGTTAATTTTCTATGTTGTGCTTTCTTTGTATTACTTATTTTATTTTTTGTTTCCTCTAAACAAATTCTATCCTTATTTATTAATAACATTTTTTTTCTTGTTTCTTCTGACCAAGTCCTATTTCTATTAGCACAAGACTTACATTGTTGTTTTTTAACTCCGTAAGAAATTTTCTTACCACAAATTTTACAGTAATAATCTTTTTTAGTTGCACCATCTTTCCAATTTCCATTATTCACATCCTTAGCGTGATGATGATGAATAAACCTATTATATTCTCCTTTAATTTCATTTCGTTTATTACATGTATGCGTTATTATTTTAGTAGGCTGTCCGCAACCACATTCACATAGTTTAATCATAGTTCATTATATCGCTTTTATTGTAAATTTACAAGTTAATAAGCACGGATGGTTTCCATGATTTTATCCTGTTCTCTATTACTCATATCCTGCTGCCTACTTTCTTTTACTGTTACCTTAGCAGGGGCATATTTCCTTAATTGTAAAGCTATTAGCCAAGCGATAACCAAGTCATCAAAACAACCCTGTTGTGCTTCTGTCTTGCCGTCTGCAAGCCTAACAAAGGTCATTAACTCACTTAATAACTCTGGGCTGTGTATTGTTGCTAATCCCTCTCTTATAATCCTATCTCCCTCTGCTACCATTAAAGGCTTAGTCTTTGCATTAGTAAGCCAACCAAGTTTTTTCTTTCTAGTCTGTGTTGCTTCCTCAAAATCCTCCATATAGTACAAATTAGTATATTTTTTTTTAAGGTCTAACAATACACCAAGTCCAGGATGATTGCGTTCTACACCTATCATATCTTTGTGATAATAATTACCCAGCCTCTTTAATTCTTCTGCAAATACATCTGGCTCAAGATGACACTTTATCTCTGCACATTGCTCTAAGGTGTCTAAATTAAGCACCTCTGCTGTTGAATAGTCATTTTTTTTACCACCTTCTACCTGCGTTTCTATTCCCTCTGAAATATCTGAACCAATAATAAACTGCTCATTCCTCTCTGGATGTTTCCAAACTCTCACCCAACCATTAGGATCTGGTCTAAATACTATTGTATCTTTAACCTCTTCCAAATAGCCCTTTTCCCCTTGATTAACCGTTGTGTTGCGTATAATCTTTAGACAGTCTGTATTAAATCTACAACGACCTGACACAAGAAAAGCCTCCTCATCTGTTGCTGGATATTCCTGATTGAAAATATCAACGGATCCATCACATTTATTTTTAATACAATCTCTACGCCATGACATCTGCCTCAAGGTCAATCCATGCTTAGTCTGTATTGCTCTCTCATCATCTGTTAGTTCAAACCCGTCTGGTATATCCGATTGGTATGTATCATCTTCGAACCATGCAAAGAATAATGGTGTCCAGTCTGTCTCCCCAGCCTTTGCTTTCTTCCATTGCTCATAAAAATATCCACCAACACCATTTGCTGTGGTCTCTCCGATTGCTATTGTATTTGGTAGCTCTGGGATAGCCTGATTCAATCCTATCATCAAAGTTCTTGCATCTCTAAAGAAGGCCACCTCTGAAAGGTGCGCTATTTGAAATGTATATTTTCGCCCAGCATCAAGGTTATCTGCTGTATCAACTAGAATCTGGCTATGTCTGCCCTCAAACTCTATCTTCTTCTCATTACTACGCTGCAATGGATGTTTAAATTCCTTTGCAACTTGCTCATGGTACAACTTTGACATATTAAAGAGATAATTAGAACCGTCAAGGTCATCTGCAAGTATCAAACTATTGATATTCTGTCTTTGACTTGTATAGGCATATATAATAGCCTCAATTAGCGTAGAACAGCCCATTTGACGTGCTTTAAGAATCCATATCCTTATTGGCTTTCCTTCTGCCTGTAACTCTCTGATTTTAGCGATTATCTTCTTTTGAATAGAATTAAGTTTAAAGGGGATTAGTTCTCCTGGCTTAGTCTTGATAGATAGTTTTTCGTTCTCTACCAGCCAGATAGGATCATGCTCTGCGGCAATAACATCTTCAGACGTGAACATTCCTTCGGATATGTTAAGTTTCATTTAATCTTATACTCTTTGAGATACTTTGTAATTGCTTTTTTAGCGGCTATTCTTACATCATAAGTACCAAAACAATATACAGCATTATTAATATTCACAACCACAGAACCAACACACTTTCCCATTTGTGTCATCTGCTCAATCTTCATTGAGATTACGTCTCCATCTTTAAATCTTTTAACTTCGCGATAATTATTGGCTGTTTTTAGTTTAGATTTTTTCATCTTCTACCCCCCCCCCTATAAATCATAACTCGTATCTCTGTGATAATCTCTATATTTTCTCTTAACTCTTTGCAGTCTATGGCCCAGCAATACCATTGCTTTATCGTTACAAGTCCGAATTTCATCCTTGACTAATCTAATATGAGCATCGCAATATGTCATATCCCTATAAAGCGCCAGCATAACTTCGGTATCTCTCTTGTCTTTCTTAATCCTATCTCTAAGTGATTTGACATTTGGAAGTTCAAGGATAGATATTAATTCTTTGTCAAAGTGTTTTATCTCATCCTGTAGATATTCTATGAATTCAGGTGGTAGGTTCATAATTTTGCCTCCACAACACCGTCAAAAACGCAATGTCTCGCCCCTGTTGGTGTGTTACATCCTCTTGTTTTGTGCTCATGTTAATTTTATCAAAAACGTCAGTGCCAATAAAAAAGCACCAAAAGTGAATGTTGCTGTTCCGTAATTCTTTTCATGCACATTTATTGACGCTGTTAATAAGTTTGCCGCAGCCAATATCATTAATATTGCGCTCATGTTATCTCAACCTCGATTGTAATTGTCTGGATATTATCGCCATTACTAAACACGGTAAAAACATCTTTAACAATATAAACTGTGTCCCACTTAGCAAGTCCAATATGCTCTCCAATACGAGGAATATGTTCTATTCTAGGAAGTTCACCAAAACAACTTTCGTATATCACTTCGCCTTTCCTAACTATTGATATCACAACCCCAACTCCTTCAAATCTTCTGCTATCCTATTTCTTACTTCTGCATCCGGGATATGCTTAGAAATTACCTGCTGGATCTGCACAACCATAACTTTGACCTCTTTTATGTTGATTGTAAGCTCGGAACGGTCTATCCACATTCCAATATGTTTACCTAATAGCTCTAATTGCTTTGTTGCGCCTGCTATCGCTCCCTTAGAAGTTAGAGAAGATTGACAACGAGTATATAATTGCTTTAATTCTTGAATAACCCATTCAACAGTAATTTCAGCTTTTTCAGCTTGTTTAGCTGTTAGTTCTTGCAGTTTTTGTTGAATGTATATACTTTGTAATAACTTGTAAGCATAGATATGAGAATGTTTTGAATTTGTATAACCAGCACGAATATAAGCTTGAGTAGCATTATAATCTTTGAGATATTCCCTACAGAAAGCTTTTTGTTTTTCAGAAAGTTTTTTCATCTAAATTCTCCGTCAAACTTCTCCAACAATATAAAAATGCTCTACTTATTTTATCACTTCTACTATTATTTTTATCTACGAAAAACTTATCTCTGTAAGGCAATGGATTAAAACTTAACGATATAAAACTATTCTCAAAGTCTTGTTGTTTTTTATATACGTTCGTATTGTCAATGCTTTTATATTTCTTGGAATTTATAAGTTTAATAATCTTATGATAGTTTTTATTTGCAGTGAATTTCTTCCCAGCCATAATTTATAATATACCAATCAAGCATTATTTGTCAAGTAGTTTTTGTTTAATTATATGCGTTCCAATTTTTATCTTCTTGCGTTTTAGTCGGCTCTATATAGTCAACCCAATCTATCCAGTTATTAAACCATGTTGATGCGCTCTTTGGTCTTAACCACTTCTCAGTTGTAAGATGTTTTTTATATTTAACTAGCGCAGTTTTTATATCCTGCCAGTCTTTCTCTGTCTTGATAGAAGCATTAAAATGTTCTTCTGCTTTTTTCTTACTATCTCTATTTGGATAGGATTTATATATTTCTTTAAATTTTTCTTTATATATTTCTTTAGTCTTTACATTATTAGCATTCTTTACATTCTTGTTTATAGTTGTGCTTTCATTGTGCTTTGGTTGTGCTTTGTGTTGTGCTTTGATTATATCTTTTATATATTCTTTCCCCTCTTCCACAACCGTTTTATTTTGTGCTTTGATTGTGCTTTTCGTTGTGCTCAAATTTAGGATTGTGCTATTGGAAGTGCTTTCCACTTCTTCCGCTTCCGCTTTATCTTGTGCTTTTATAATTTTATAATTTTCTAACTTTTGGAACTTGTTATATTTCAACACTTTAACAATAATTCCTCTTGTGCTTTTCGTTGTGCTCAACATTCCATTTCTTTTAAAATAAGTCATTGAGTGCCTTATCATGTCATAAGTTATATCTCGCCCTATTTGCTTTAACTCCTGGCTGAAGTTAAAAAATCCTTCTCCTCTCTCAAATTGTTTATTATCTTGATGATTCACTTTACCTAATATATATATCCAAATTATTTTCCATGATGATGGCTTTTCGATCCAAAGTTCACTATCAAATAATTGTCTGGCTATTTGAAAAGCACCGTTTTTGATTTTTTCATCCATTATAATTTTCAAAATAAAGCTCCCCCAGCCGGCAAAGATGCCCTATTGATAGGGAATGACGGATATAGTTATCCGACGCTGGAGGAGCTTGCTCATTGAATTTTATCATCCTTGCCATATCCGCATTTTACCATAACCATTTTTAATGTCAAGTTATTTTATTTAAACTATCCAGAGTTATCACTAAAATGACGGTTTTGAAAAACATACTTTCGATACGCCTCGCCACTATGACCCCCAAAGTTTGACAATCACACCAAAATAGCCCCGCCAATGTCAAGAAAAAAATCAATTTATTTTTAACCTCTACGCATAGTGATTGAGCAAACTATCTTTATTATTATAATAGAAAGTATTTGACATATGTTATAGCATTTGTTATATTTTGTGTATGATTAAATTAAACAAAACAGGAGGACGCAAGATGAGTAACGAAAAATCAGAATATCCAAAAGAAGTTCCTGCTCCATTAGGATTATCAGAGTGGCTATGTTCAGATAATAAAATGTTTTATAATAGTGAAATGGCTAAGGCACATGAACATGGAATCCAAATAAAAAATAAAAGAAAGTTAATTTAACAAAACAGGAGGGGTAAGATGAGTAAAATAAGCGAAATAGTAGAGGGTTGTATCCATGATATAGACCAAGAAAAAACAGATAATCGTCCTAAATCCTTACAAAGGATTAATAATACTTTCACTTTTTTTGAATTACAGGAAGTGGGTAATCATATAATACGCAAATTAGAAGGAATGATATCAGATAATTTTATAAAGGAGGCATAATGCAATCAACCAAGCAACAAATCGCAGATAGGATCGCAGAGCTTGAAGATAAGGGCATGACAGGCATTGATGTAGCTAGAAAGATAGACGTTAATGTTGTTACGCTATACAGGTATAAAGCAATGCTAATAAATAGACCACATAGACGGATTCTTAAAATATTAAGGAGGATAAAATAATGAAGAACACCGGAACTTACTTCACAATGCGTAGAAGTCGCAACAAGATACCTTTAATGCAAAAACTCATTGACTTGGGTATAGTGAGCTGGATAGCCTATAACTTGGTGATGATAGTGTATAAAATTAAGATAGCAAGGGCATTTCTAGCATACTTTCCAATGGCGGGGAGATAACATGACAATAATTGAACTTAAAAAAATAGCCGACCAGTTATCTAAAACAGGTAAGTATGGAAAGTGTGAGGTAATCCCTGAAATTTGGGATGATGGTGGTGGTGCTCCAATATATCTTGAAGATTTAATAGAGGCATTAGATGAACATTGGAAAGGTAAAAAGCCAACACATAGGAGATAATTATGGATAGACCTGAAAAGTTTAAATATATTGTAAGCACACCCAACAAAAAAGAAGATAGATTTAAATTCCATGAGGATTGTGGTTATAACCGAGCCATAGACGATTACGATAAATGGCTTGAAGAAGTTGCTAGTGTAGAAAACCTAGAGAAGATTATGCGTAAGGTTGGATTTAAAAATGGTGAAAAACAAATTGTGGAAGTTAATAAAAAAGGATTATGGAGTGCTGATTTAATTTGGACTTCATTGAAAGATTTTGCTAAACCAATATCAAAAAGTATAATAGGAAAATAACATGATTATAAAAATTATCTGCTACAGCATGCTGATCGGATCAATATTGTGTTTTGCAAGTCCAATTGTAGCGGTTCTACTTGCAGAGTGGTATAATAATAAAACTAAGGAGGGGAAATGAGAGAGATTAAGTTTCGAGGAAAGCGAGAAGATAATGGAGAATGGGTTTATGGTTATTATATTAAAGAAAATGGTGTGTGTGGTATAATGACCGAATCAAAAGCAAGGAATTTTTTAATTTGGAATGAAGTTATCCCTGAATCAGTAGGGCAATACATAGAGCGCAAAGATATAGACGGAAAAGAGATTTATGGTGGGGATATATTAAGTGCTTTTGAGCGTGTACCAGAAGCAGGTGTATTTGAGGTTGTTTGGGAAAACGCTAGTTGGAGATATCATTGGCACGTTCAAGGGAAAGTTGAAAAAGAAATTATAACAGAAAACCCTAAATATCTAAAAGTAATCGGCAACATACATGAAAACAAGGAACTTTTAAAATGATAGAACTATATATGCTATGCTATGCAATATGTTTATTGATAGGAACATTAATTTACTTAGCAAAGAGGACTAAGAGATGATAGTAAACTGGGCTAATTATACAATATATTTTAGGATTTGTGTTGTGATATTTATAGTGACTTTAATTGTAATGTTTATAAAAGGAGGGAAGTAAAATGAGTAACAAAACAGGTGGTTGGTATTATTTACACAAGAATAAAGACTTGATATACAAAGCTGGAGCAGACGCTATTGTAGATATTAGAGACAGCGATTTATGTCTATCTGCATGGTCGCTTGATGTTGCGCATAGAGCTGATGCTTGGAATATATTAGTTGAGGCTTTGTCGCTTGGTGCAAAGAAAGAAAGGATAGATGAACTTGCAAAAAAATGGGAATGTGATGATGTTGACGCAGAACATTATGCTAAGTATCTTGGTATTGAGCTTGGTGAGGATGGTAATTCTAAGACTGCAAAAAGAACAGATTTTATAGACCTTATGGAAAATCAGTGTGGTTTTGGAGATACTTACCTTGAGGCTATGGCTGATTTATGCAAACAACTTGGTTTTAAAGGTGGCAAATTAGGGTGGCATAAAACATTTAAAAAACTAATAGAGGAGAATAAATAATGGTAAGAGTTAAAAGCGTAAAAGTTGTTAGTCCACCAGAAAGCATGATGAAAATAGCGATAAACTTAGTAAAACATTCATCTGATACGCATATTGCAACATTACAGGAAGAAATCGCACAGCTAAAAAAGTCATTATCTAAAGCAAGAGAATTGATTGAGGAGATTAAAACAGAGAATAAATTACAAAAGGTGCAGCTTAGGAAATTCGGGCAGGAAATAGATATATGGTTTAAAAACAATAACAAAAAAGCAGAAGAAGTAGACGCAGAATTTAACGAAGAAGAATTTAACAATAACAAAAAAGGAGAAAGTGACCATGAGTAACGAAGTAACGAAAACAAAAGAATACACAGTAGATCCGAACAGCATCAAGGAATTGGTTACATCGGCAGCAGGAAAGAAACAGTTTGCAATGGCATTGCCTAAACATCTTAGTGCAGACAGATTCCTGAGAGTAGCACTAACGGCCTTCACAAGAACGCCGAAACTACTACAATGCACCAAAGAGAGCCTGACAGAAAGCCTTATGGACTGTTCATCGCTTGGACTTGAGCCGGATGGTCGCAGAGCGCATTTAATTCCATACGGCAATAAATGTCAGCTTATTGTTGATTATAAAGGCTTAGTAGAACTGGCTCGCAGAAGCGGAGAGATTGCAGATATACACGCTGATGTAGTGGGAGAAAATGATTTCTTCGAGTATTCTTTCGGAACTAATGGGAATCTTGAACACAAGCCAGCGATTAAGGAGAAAGGTGTCGTGATAGCTGCATATTCGTATGTGAAATTAAAAGACGGATCATCCAGCTACGAAGTTATGAACCTAGAAGAAATTGAGGCTATACGCAAGAGGTCAAAAGCTGCTGGCAATGGCCCGTGGAAAACTGACTGGAATGAGATGGCAAAAAAGACTGTATTCCGTAGGCATAGCAAATGGTTGCCAGTATCATCAGAACTTATGAAGGCGGCAGTAGATAAAGACTATGACGTACCGATTGATATTATGAAGTACGCAGATGCCGGAAAGCCGGAAGTAGAACAGCCAAAAGCATTGTCAGATGATAAGACTGAGCCGGAGAACACAACGCAGCCTGAGCCAGAAGTGAAATCAAAAAAAGAGAAGGAAGTAGAGAAAAAACAGGAAATCGGGGATGATGGATATTTTGAATTGCTGGCGAAAGCGAGAGAACTCAAAAAGGCTGTAGGCGAGAAGGCATACTACGCAACACTAGGCGCAGCAGGATATGA
>Ga0222697_1000668_pt1 | contig 14396 bp, 15 predicted proteins | sample AntAcemetage1402_FD_179835 | JGI IMG/M metagenome (GOLD analysis project Ga0222697, IMG submission 179835) | Saline water microbial communities from Ace Lake, Antarctica - #1402 | ecosystem: Environmental > Aquatic > Non-marine Saline and Alkaline > Saline | place: Antarctica: Ace Lake... | reverse complement strand
GAGCAGATCAACCAGCTAGAGTCTAAATATCAAGCTTTCAAAGATGATCAGTTTGCTCCCGAGATTGAAAAAATTAAAGGCAAACTAAAACAAGGAACTCTTTTAGATGAGGTTATGCCTGATGTTTTTGCTCTTACTCGTGAAGCATCGCAGCGCACCCTGGGCTTACGTCCTTATGATGTTCAGCTCATATCTGCCATTGCTTTTCATCAAGGGAAAATTGCAGAACAGAAAACTGGTGAAGGTAAAACTCTTTCTGCCGCCCCAGCCTTAATTCTTAATGCTCTTACCGGTAAAGGTTCACATTTAATTACCGTCAACGACTATCTTGCCCAGCGTGATGCTGGTTGGATGGCTCCAATCTACAATCTTCTTGGTATTTCTGTTGCCGTCATTTACTCTGGTAAAGGTGATCAACCCGCTTCCCTTTATGATCCAAGTTACACCGACAAGACCCACACCGACGAAAGACTTCAACATCTCAAACCAGTTTCTCGTCAGGAAGCCTACAAGGCTGATATTACTTACGGAACCAATAATGAGTTTGGTTTTGACTATCTTCGAGACAACATGGCCAGAGGTTTGGAAAACCAAGTTCAGCGCTTTCACCACTTTGCCATTGTTGACGAGGTCGACTCCATCCTTATCGACGAAGCTCGTACACCTTTAATTATCTCTGCTCCAGACAGTGAACCAACACAGAAATACTACCAGTTTTCCAGTTTGGTCGAGTCTCTCTCTCGAGATACCGATTATGAGGTGGATGAGAAACTCCGAGCCGTTAATCTTTCTGATCATGGTTTAAGAAAAGTAGAAAAAATTCTTAAAGTTGAAAATCTTTACGAACAGGACTATCAAACCCTTCATCATATTGAGCAGGCCCTTAAAGCTCTAACTTTGTTCACTCGTGACAAAGACTACGTCACTAAAGATGATCAGATCATCATTGTTGACGACAACACTGGTCGTTTAATGTACGGTCGTCGCTACTCTGATGGACTTCATCAGGCCATTGAAGCCAAAGAGGACGTCAAGATTCAACAAGAAAGTAAAACTCTAGCCACCGTTTCTCTCCAGAACTACTTCCGTATGTATCAGAAGTTAGCTGGTATGACCGGTACTGCCGCTACCGAAGCTCAAGAGTTTAAAAAGATCTACGACCTAGACGTAGTCGTTATTCCCACCAACAGACCCATTGTTCGTATAGACAGCCCCGACCTAGTATACAAATCTCAACGAGTTAAGTACTCTGCCATCATTGCTGAGATCATTGAAAAACATAAACAAGGTCAGCCAGTTCTGGTTGGTACCAAGTCCATTGATCAAAATCAGATTCTTATACAATATCTAAAAAAGAAACGCATCCCCCATCAAGTTCTTAACGCTAAGAACCATGAAAAAGAAGCCGAGATCATTTCCCAAGCAGGTCGTCTCAAAGCCATAACCATTGCTACCAACATTGCTGGTCGTGGTGTCGACATTGTTCTTGGTGGTGACCCTGCTGGTCGTAAAAAAGTCGACTGGCAAAAAGAGCACGACCAAGTTATTGAAGCCGGTGGTCTACACATCATTGGTGCTGTTCGTCATGAGTCTAGGAGAATTGATAATCAATTCCGTGGTCGTTCTGGTCGTCAAGGTGACGCCGGTTCTTCTCGCTTCTATGTTTCTCTTGAGGATGACATCATGCGTATTTTTGGCGGTGAGCGTATTAGCCAGTTGATGGAAACTTTAAAGGTACCCGAAGATCAACCTTTAGAAGCTGGTATGGTCTCCAAAGCAATCGAGACTGCTCAGTCTAAAGTAGAGTCTTTCCATTTTGACCAAAGAAAATCAGTTGTTGAGTACGACGACGTCATGAACAAGCAAAGACATATTTTTTATAAGCGTCGTCAGCAGATTCTTGATGAAGCAGAAGACAAGAAAGGCTTAACCACTTTTATTGACGATATTCTTAAGCAAGAAGTTGAGTCACTTTCTTCTCTATATGCCGCCGACGGTATTGATACTAAAGACTCAGACCGTTTAGTTAAAGATTTCCAAGCCATTCTTCCTCTTCATCCTACCTCCGCTGATAATCTGGAAAAGAAAATTGCTAATAAAGATACTAAGGATGTAGACAAGATGTTGCAGGACATTGTTTCTGAAGCCAGAAAACAACAAAACAAGAGCTTGGGTGAAGGCCCTCTCAAGCAGGCTGAGAAGTTTGTTTCTCTCTCTACCTATGACGAACTCTGGATGAGACATCTAGACAACGTTGAAGGTTTGCGCGATGGTATTAGTTTGCGAGGTTATGCTCAAAAAGACCCTGTAGTTGAGTACAAAAAAGAAGCCTATGCTCTTTTTGAAACCTTACTAGGTCGTATTGATGACTTAATTGCTCGTCGCATTTTCCGAGTTCAAATTGCTACTCGTAGGCAACCAGTTACCGACATGGTCACCAACAAAAATGGTCAAAAACAAGAGGAAAAAAAGACTCCTTCTAAAAAAGGACTTAAAAAAGAAAGCAAAGAAAAATTAGGTCGCAATGATCCTTGTTGGTGTGGCAGTGGTAAGAAATGGAAGAAATGTCACTATCCTCAACTTCCTCAATAGAACTCGTTTCCTTGACAAAGGTAACCTATCTTCTCTACCATGAAGTTAATTGTTAATCAGCTAAAAAAATAATGGACAACAAAACAAATGGTGATATCGGTCTTAATATTGACCCTAATTTAACTACTCCTGCTTCCTCTCCTACTCCAGAGCCAGTAGATCCAAAACCAGTAGATTCAATTACTCCTCCAATAGCTCCAGTTACCCCAGAGCCTGTAATTCCTACTCCAGAGCCAATAGCTCCAGTTACTCCTCCAGTAACCCCAGAGCCAATAGCACCCGTAACTCCAGAACCAACCGCTCCAGTTACCCCTCCAGTAACTCCTTCTCCTTCAGTTGGAACAGAGACTCCTATAAAAGAGAATCCTCTCTCTGAGAATCCTGATGAGGTTAAGCCTGTCGGACAATAAAAGAGAATGACCCAGGTTATCTGGACAAAACATCTCCGTCAAAGAATTAAAGAACGCGGTATTGATTCTCGTGATCTAGACAAAACAATTCGTTTTCCTGACAAGGTCCTTACTAGTAAGAGTACTGGTTCCAAGAAACACGTTAAAGATATTCATGGTCAACAGATTACTGCCACTATAAAAAGAGACGGTAATGACTGGATTATTACTTCTGTTTGGCAGAAGCCTAGTCGTCAACAACCAGCCTCCAAAACCCGCATACCTTGGTACAAGAAGCTTTTTAAGAGCTTATAATTCCCAACTATGGTACGATAAATCAACTTTAGACATCCGAGTTTAGAGAACAAGTACATTTATATTCCGAGGAGGAATACCATGAAAACGGGAGTGGTTAAAATTTCAGGATACCTATACATGGTCTCAATCTTATTGCTTTTTGTGTTTTATATTTTTTTTCATTCACAAAGTCTGATAATCACTCTTCTGGTGATAGTAATAACCTTAACTGACTCAATTGAGTTCAATTTTCTCAGTTTCACTGGATCTGCAAACATCTTTGAGTTAGTAACATTTTGCACAAGGACCGGGGGTCTTCCATTTCTTATTCTTCTCTTTCCCATTCCTCTCCATTTCTTTATGAATTTCCTCTACTATGCAACCTTAACAATGATCTTTACGTTGCTGATGTATTTTTTTCCAAACCTACATATGGAGACCATAAAGAAGATGGTGAGAAAGTCTAGATCCCAGATAAACTAAAACCATGGTGGTGGGGAGTCAAAATACTTGACTACATGTAAAATACCCCACCGAATTACCTCAGTACAAGAAGCCATTTAAGAGCTTATAATTCTCAATTATGGTACGATAAATCAACTTTAGACATCCGAGTTTAGAGAGATAAAGCACATTTATATTCCGAGGAGGAATCTCATGGAAGCAAAAAAAATTCGCAAGTTTTTAGAGTGGCAATGGGCATTTTTTATGGCAATCATGGTCATAGCATTTACGATTTTTCCCAATGCTTCAGTAACTATTTTTAAAAATGGAAAACAATGCTCATCTTCTGAGATAGTTGCTCTATTGGCTATACTCTTGACCATTAGTCACTTTGTTGCCATCAGTATTTTATTTTTCACTGGAAGAACAGAAGAAGATGATGTGGCACTGTTTTTTGCAGTAGCCATTGGCTCGTCATTTTTTTTGATTGTTCTTCCCCGATTTTCTGAAAAATTCATCTGTTACTTAGTAGGGGTCATGACTATTACGGCAATGATGTACCATTTTCCCAATTTTCCTGATTGGTCCAAAAAGCTTAAGAAAAAACTAGCAGAATTTAAACTCGGATGAATTAAAGACATGGTGGTGGGGAGTCAAGTTACTTGACTACATGTAAAAACCCCGCCGAATTACCTTTCAATTAAAAATAAATTCTCTGTTCCTGTACGTATTTCCCAGTATTCTTTGCAGTTTAGTTGTTTAAATATTCCTTCTCTTTCCACTTCTATCTCCTTACACTCATTTACCGTGGCAATTACCCAGAAACCGGCAAACATAATTCCGAATGAAAGAATGGTTGCTCCGATTATTCTATAAATCATAAACATGTCATCCACGATTACTTCTTTCCAACCCTTAAACAGGTTATAAAACCACTGCGAAAAAGAAACTAAAAAAGCTAATGTCAGTATCAGACTGACTATTACAGGCATACTCATACTTTCCATACTATCACATCTCCTTACCCTGCTTGATATACTTGCCTCATCATGAAATCAAAAAGAAAAATTGGTGGACATGTCTCAATTGCTGGTGGTTTAATCAACTCTCTTGATAGGGCTGAAAAAATTGGTGGCAATTGTTTACAGATTTTTGCCGCTTCTCCTCGTTCTTGGGCTAGATCTCCGTTTCCTCTTGATCAAGCAAAGGAATATAACAGGCAGATTGAAACCAAAGATCTTCGTCCCGTTTTCATCCACACTCTATATCTCGTCAACTTAGCTTCAGACAACTCAGACATATATGACAAATCAATGTCTGCTCTTAAGTCAGACATGCAGAGCGGTGATCTAATCAAGTCTGCTGGTGTGATTGTTCATCTTGGGTCTCATCAAGGTCGTGGCTTTGATGTTGTTTCTTCTCAGGTAGTCGACTCTATTAAAAAAATTCTTAAAGCCAGTTCACAGACCCTTTTGCTAATTGAGAACTCTGCTGGTCAAAAGGGGAAGGTTGGTAGTTTAGAAGAAATCTCATATCTTCTCAAACAAGTCTCTTCTCCTCGTCTAGGAGTTTGTATTGACACTGCCCATCTTTTTGCCGCTGGTTTTGACTTAACCCAGGAAAAGAAAATTGACGAACTTGTTTCTCTTTTGGATAACTTGAAGGTTCTACCCCACTTAAAATGTCTTCATCTTAATGATTCTAAAACCGCTTTGGGTTCTGCTTCAGACCAACACGATAATATTGGTCAGGGTAAGATTGGTCTTCAGGGTCTAGGACACTTCATCAACCATCCTAAACTTCGTCATCTACCTATCATTTTGGAAGTACCTGGCTTTTCTGGTCAAGGGCCAGACAAGAAAAATATTGATATTGTAAAATCTTTAATTAGATGAGATTAAAAAAATTCTTCCTCTCCATTTTTTCTTTCTTTCTTTTGTTTATTTTTCCCCACTCTGTTTTTGCTTTAGAGTCTATTAACCTCTTTCAGTCTGATGTGGTCCTTAATCAAGACACCACTCTCTTCATTACTGAAACCATTGATTACCAAACAGACACTCCTCATCATGGCATCTATCGCTACATTCCAGTTAAAGTGGGGGACTCTTACTCTATTCGTTCTACCGATGTTACTGATTTTAAAGTTACTGATCTTGATGGTAAGAAGATATCTTTTGAGCGTACTTACTCTGATGGTAATGTTACTCTAAAGATCGGTGAGGCTGACATAACTTTTACTGGCCAGAAGAGGTACATCATTTCCTACACCATCGCCAATATTTTTAAGTCTTACTCGGACTATGATGAGATATATCTTGACATTACTGGTGACGGTTGGGACTTTCCCATTTACCAAACCCTCACCACCTTTACTTCTGAATTTGCTCCTATCACCAAGTTAGAGTGTTTCTCTGGTGAGTACGGTAGTACAGACTCTCTTTGTCAGCCTACTCAGAACTCTGATTCTCAAGCCAGTTTTACCTACTCTGAGGTTGTTAACTGGGGAGACAATGTTACTATCGCCGTCGCTCTTGATCAAAACAACTCTTTAATCACTCCTACCCTTCTACAAAAAATTATTCAGAGGATAACTGATAACTCATATCTCCTAATCTTATTTTCTCCTCTCCTTATTTTCTCCTATCTCTGGTTTAAAAAAGGTCGTGACTTTGTCTTCTTTTCTCCCAATGTCTTTAACATGGATCCCAAGAAACCCAAGAAACTAAAACCTGTGTTTGGCTATTCCCGAGTTCCTTTTGTTTATGAACCACTCAAGTTAACTCCTGGTGAAGCCGGTACCATCATTGATGAGAAAGCTGACACCCAAGATGTTGTCTCCGAGATACTTGATCTGGCTCGTCAAGGATACTTGAAAATATCCAAGATTAAAGCCAAGAATATTTTTTCTAAAGACGACTATCTCTTTACCAAGAAAAGAAAATCTTCCGCTTCCTTGCCTCCTCATCAGCTTTTACTTCTTGACTCCATTTTCTCCACCAAGGACGAGATCAAGATGTCCAAGTTAAAAGGTACATTTTATAAAAAATTACCTTTAGTTCAGAAAGCTATCTATGAATCTCTTTACTCCAAGAAACTTTTTACTGCCCAACCTCAAACAGTCAAGACTAAGTACATCATCCTTGCTGTGGTTCTTAATGTCATTATTTACAGTTTTGTTATTCCCCTAGTCTCTGTTGTCTCATTTATTCCTCCAGCTACTTATGTTCTCTCTGGAGTACAAGCACTTCTTACTATCTTACTTGCTCGCAACATGGTGCAGAAAACCGCTGTTGGTTCCAACTACTATCTCCAAGCCAAAGGTTTAAAGCAAACCATCAAGACAGGTAAGTGGCGTGAAGAAATAAAAGAGAAAAATCTTTTTATTGAAGAAGTCCTTCCTTTTGCTGTTTCTCTCGGTGTAGTTACTAAACTAGCTAAGGACATGTCTGTCCTGGGTCTTGAAACCCCTACCTACTTCTCTGGCTTTATCTCCCCAGCTCACTTTGCCCGTGATTTCTCCAACTTTAGTGCTCAAGCTTCTTCTGGTCTTTCGTACAATCCTCAGTCTGGTCGTTCTTCTTCTGGTTCTGGTTTTTCCGGTGGAGGCGGTTTCTCTGGCGGTGGTGGTGGCGGTGGTGGTGGTGGCAGTTGGTAAACTTCAGCTACGAGTAATCATGTCTACTGTTAAAATATCCTCATGTCCGTCGAAACATCTCAACTTGAGAATCTAAACAATAAAATCAAGGATCTCCAGAAAAAACTTAAACTGGAATCACTTAAGCAAGAAGTGGTTAAGTTAGAAAAAGACTCAACCGCTCCCGATCTCTGGAAAAACGAAACTAATGCCCGTTCTGTTCTTCAAAAACTCTCTCAAGCTCAGCAAACCATTAAAGACGTTACTGATATGGAGAAATCTGTCACTGATCTTCAGGATCTCCTTTCCATTCAAAAGAAAATTAATGACACTACCCTCTCTCCTGAAATTGAGAAACTATACAAACAACTCTTATCTCAAGTCGAAAAATTAGAACTAAAAACATATCTTTCTGGTCAGTATGATCATCTGGGCGCTATTCTTTCCGTTCACTCGGGTCAAGGTGGTACCGAGGCCATGGACTGGGCTTCAATGTTACTTCGCATGTACACTCGTTACTGTGAGTCTCAAGACTGGAAGTATCAATTAATCTCTCAATCAGACGGGGAAGAAGCGGGTATTAAGTCAGCCACCATTCTTGTCTCTGCACCTCTTGCTTATGGATATCTTAAGGGTGAAGCCGGCACTCATCGCTTAGTTCGTCTCAGTCCTTTTAATGCTGATAATTTGCGCCAAACATCTTTTGCCGCTGTCGAGGTTATGCCGGTCATGGACGATAATGTTGCTGTTGAGATTAAGTCAGAAGATCTTCAAAGCGATTTCTTCCGTTCTAGTGGGCCTGGAGGACAAAACGTCAACAAGGTCAACAGTGCTGTTCGTATTAAACACCTACCCACCGGTATCGTAGTTGAGTGTCAAACCCAACGTAGTCAAATTCAGAATCGTGAGCTTGCTATGCAGATGCTTAAGGCCAAGCTCTGGAAAATAGAGGAACAGAAACGTCGGGAGGAAATGGCTAAAATCAAAGGTGATCACCATGTTCCTGGTTGGGGACATCAGATTCGTTCTTATATTCTTCATCCTTACAAACTAGTCAAAGATGTGCGTACCAAAGTCGAGTCTTCTAACCCCGATGCTGTTCTTGATGGGGGACTAGATTTATTCATTCAAGCTGAGCTTAAACAACTGTCAAAAATTCATTAATCTGATAAACTGGATGGAGATTAATAAGCAACATATTTGTCATGGACATAAAAAAGATTGATTTTGAAGTTGAGAGTACTGAATCTCAGGAGGTAGCTCCTTCTCCTTCTTCTTCTACACCTACACCTTCGATCACTCCTCAAGGTACTTCTAAAAAACCTACACCTGCCATTATTGGCTTCTTTGCTCTAGCTATTATTCTTGGTGTTTTCACTGGGGCAATGGTTAAAAATCTTAATTCTTCTTCTCCAGGAGAAAATTTAAGAGGAGTAGATATTGACGAGACCTCTCTTCAAGTAGGTGACTCTTTTGGTGTTGACGATACTGATCTTTTCCCTGACAAAGTTACCGGCTATCTTGAAAAAGGTGGTATTAACGGTGAAGGTACTCACAGCTTACTTCGTACAGGAGGTGTTTCACAGACCGTATATCTCACCAGTTCCATTGTTGACCTAGATGAATTTGTTGGTCATCAAATCACTATCTGGGGTGAAACCTTTACTGGTCAAAAAGCTGGTTGGCTTATGGACGTTGGTCGAGTTCAAGTTGATGAACTCAACGTCGAATCTCCAGAGGAATAGAAAATTATTAACTTTAATTAACTAGTGATTGTTTTTGATCAAGTTACCAAAACTTTTCCCAACGGAGACACTGTTCTTAAAAATCTCAATTTCTCTGTTACCCCCGGTGAGTTTGTTGTAATCAGTGGTCCTTCCGGTGCTGGTAAAACTACAGTTGGTCGTCTTTTAATCAGAGAACTCTCTCCCACTTCTGGTGTCATTACTGTTGATAAAGAAGATATTTCTAAAATTACCGACAAAAAATTACCCAGTTTAAGACGTAAGATTGGTACTGTTTTTCAAGACTACAAAATTATCAACGACAAGACAGTTTACGAAAACATTGCTCTCAGTTTAGAGATTGCTTCTTTTGCTGAAGATCAGATTAGTGACAAGGTTTCATATCTTCTCGGTCAAATGGGTATCTCTGGTAAGGAACATCTTTTCCCCGGTCAACTTTCTGGTGGAGAACTACAAAGAGCCGCTTTGGCTAGAGCTATTGCCGCTGAACCCCACATCCTCTTTGCCGATGAACCTACTGGTAACTTAGACAAGGGGACTTCTAAAGAAATATACGACCTTTTAAAAAAGATTAATCAGTCTGGTACTACCGTTGTTATGGCTACTCATGATGAAAACATGATCAACTCTGACAAACATCACCATGTTCATCTAGAAAAGGGTAAAATTACTTTAAATGAAGGCCAAAAGGCTAAACCTAAAAAGAAAGTTGAAGATAAAGAGAAAGACAAGGTTGAAGACAAGAAAGATAAAGAAGATAAGAAAGAACCTGAAAAAAAAGTTGAGGAAATTAAAAAAGAAGAAAAAGTAGAAACTGTAATCGATATTGATATCGATCAAGAAATTAAAGCAGGTAAAAAAAAGAAAATTAAAAAGAAAAAAAGATTTGGCTTTATATGAAAACAACTCTTAAAAACATCCGCAGATCTCCCTATCAAGCCCTAGCAGCTATTGTTGTTACCAGCTTGACTCTTTTTGTCATTGCCATTTTTGCTGTTGTTTCTTTTGCTTCCGAAAGTATTCTTAATGATTTTGAGACCAAACCTCAGATCATTGCCTACCTTAAGGATGACCATACTCGAGAACAAGCCAATCAATTAATCAACATTCTTTCTGGTGAGCCAGTCATCAAGTCTGTTCAGTACATTAGCAAAGACCAAGCTTTGGAGATTTACAAACAAAGTGTTAATAATGATCCTTTGCTTTTAGGTACAGTTACTGATCTTGGTTTAGTTACTGCCGATATTCTTCCCGCCAGTATCGAGATTAGTGTTGAGTCTCCTAAAGATTTTGATTTAGCAGCTTCTCTACTTAATAAGTCCAGCATCATTAGTGTTACTCCTCAGGGTCAGAAAGAAATTGATTTTCCTCGTGACGTGGTTGAAGAGTTAACTAAGTGGACCAGGGCCATCAGAACTGCCGGTATTCTCCTCATTACTGTCCTTTCTCTTACTTCCGTTCTTACTATCATGATTATCATCTCTCTCAAGGTTTCTTCTCGTCGACCCGAGATCGGAACTCTCAAGTTAATCGGTGCTCAGAACAAGTTTATTCTCAGACCGTATCTTCTTGAAGGTTTAATTTACGGAGGTGTCTCCGCTTTTATTAGTTGGATTATGACTTACATCGCAGTTCTCTACTCCACTCCATTCTTAGCTCCTCGTCTTAGCGGTATTATTGCCCTACCTATTCCTTTCCTTAGCATGGCCATACTTTTTGTAGCCCTCGTCTTCTTCTCGGCCATCTTGGTCAGCATCTCTTCTTTCTGGGCTGTTGCCAGATTTTTGAAAAGATGAAATGGTTAATTGCTCTTATATTCTCTAGCTTATTACTCTTCTCCCCTTCCTCTGTTCATGCTATCGAGTGTGGTGATGATATTCCTATAGGTGATGTTGGGTTGTTACAACAATATGAAGATAAGTGTAAAGATAAGATTAAAGATCTTCAGCAAGAACAAGGGACTCTTAATGCTGCCATTTCCACCATTAACTCTAAGATTAATCTAGCTCAAGCTCAGATTGCTCAGACCGAAGCTCAGATTAAAGCCTTAGAAGAAGAACTTGGTGTTCTTTCCACTCTTTTAACCGACCTTAACTTTTCCCTAGATGACCTTTCCGCTTCATATATTGCCAGAGTTAGAGAAAGTTACAAGCAAAGAACTATTTCTCCTATTCATTTATTTTTCTCTTCTCAAAGTTTTGGTGAATTTTTAGAGAAAGCCAGGTACTTAAACGTAGTTAAAGCCAGAGACCATCTGATATTAGTTGAGCTGGAAAAAGCCAGAGGAGACTATGACAATCAAAAACAACTAAAGGAAGAAAAGCAGGCAGAGGTTGAGAAGTTGATGGCTGGGTTAGAGGCACAAAGATGGGCCTTAAGTACCCAAAAAGTTCAAAAGCAAGATTTATTGAATGTTACTAAAAATAGTGAAAAAGAGTATCAGAGCTTACTTGCTCAAGCTCGCGCACAATTGTCTTCACTTGCTGGATATGCTGAATCTGTAGGTGTCTCTCTTCTTCCTCATCAAGAATTATCTGACGATTGGGGAAAATATTTCAATCAAAGAGACGAACAATGGGGTACAACATTGGTTAATAATGATATTGGTGATTGCCGAGGAGGTAAATGTACTTTAGCCAGAATTGGTTGTTTAGTTACCTCATATACGATGGTGGTTTCTCATTATGGAGGTTCACTTTTACCTTCGGATGTTGCCACTAATGCCTCAAATTTTGATTTAGGAACAGCTAATTTTAATAACCCAGGCCCTGCTGCCAATGGGCATCCTGCCTCAAAACGACCAATCATTAATAACCAAGAAATTTCTATTCAAGAACTTAGAGATGAATTAAATTTAGGAAAAAGCATCATTGTTGGTCTTTCTAACAATGGTGGAACATACCCAGACCATTATTCAGATCACTGGGTTGTACTAAGGTCAGTTGATGGAGATAGTTTTAGAATTAACGATCCTGCTTACTCTGGAGCAATGAAAGTTCCTCTGAATGACCATTATGCTGGTTGGACAATAATTCAAGCCAAAATCTATAATTAATTTTTCTTTTTGCTAAACTGAATTTGTGAGGCCTGTCAGTGTTTTATTGTTTGTATCATTCTTTTTTTTGTTCTCTTTTTCTGTTTTTGCTGGGTATAGTTTGATCGTAGAAGGAGTACCAAAGGAGATTGATAGTATCCAGTCTTTTTCATATACCGCTTCTTTTTCTGGTGAAACATATCACTATCGTAATAAAACATATTTTCTTCAAGGTGTTTTTTCTCCCCTTAATTCCGACTCTTGTCATAAGTCTGATCATTGTTTTGGTTTTACTTTGAGTAACTTAGGGGAATGGGTTTCCAATCCTACTGACAAATCTCAGCTATTTAGCATTACTACCTCACCAGAAGGGACTTGGTCTGGTCAGTTGCAAGCGGTAATTGATGATGGTGGGGAAATCGAGGGATTTTCTTCTGGAGAATATTTTTTTAAGTTAGGTCGCTACACCAGTTCTGCTGATTCTTCAGCTGACTGGACTACTCCTATTTCATTGCGAATCAACTTTCCTTCTCCTTCTCCTACCGACATAGCTTCTACCTCTACTCCCACTACTACTTCTGAACCCACTTCTACTACTACTACTTCGACACCTACAACAGTAGAACCGGAGACTACTACCACCCTTTCTCTCACGGCTCCATCAACCCCATTAATTAATCGCTTGCACTCAATTTTTCTGGGTTCAAATTCTGCCTCTCCAGCCTCAGGATCTGTTTTGGCTACTTCATCCTCTAAAACAAGATCATTTTTCCCTCCTTTACTAGTGTTTGGAGGAGGTCTTTTTCTGTTCTCAACCTCTCTTTTCCTATCCAAATCTAAGTTTCCTAGGGGTAAGAGATAATAGGTGGTAAACTAATGTCAGATATTGAAGTTTTTTAAGAGAAGTAATATACTTAAATTAACGGTCATATCAATTAAAAACAACTATGGGTCAAAGTAAAAATGTTGCCATCTTTCAAGAAAGTAAAATCCGTCGTCACTGGGATGAAGACAAAGAATTATGGCACTTTTCCATAATAGACGTGATAGCTGTTTTGACAAAGAGTGCTAATCCGAGGAAGTATTGGAGTGTATTAAAAACAAGATTAAAAAAAGAAGGAAGTGAGGTGGCTACAAATTGTAGTCAACTGAAATTATTGGCCTCAGATGGGAAAAAATATCTCACAGATGTTGCAGACACAGAACAGCTTTTACGTCTAATTCAATCCATTCCTTCACCTAAAGCAGAACCTTTTAAGCTCTGGTTGGCTCAGGTTGGATATCAACGTCTAGAAGAAATCGAGGATCCAGAATTGGCTTTGAATCGAGCCATGAAAACGTATTTACGTAAAGGCTACTCCCGGTCTTGGATCAATCAACGTTTGAAGTCTATTGAAATTCGTAAAGAACTAACTGACGAGTGGGAAGATAGAGGAGTTAAAGAAGATTTGGAATTTGCTATTTTAACTAATCAAATCACCAAAACATGGTCAGGTAAGTCAGTTAAGGACTACAAAAAATTTAAAAACCTACAAAAACAAAATCTGCGTGACAACATGACTAATTTAGAACTGGTTTTGACCATGTTGGCTGAAGCTTCTACGAAGGAAATATCTCAAAAGAAAAAACCAAAGACCTTTCCTCAAAACAAACAGGTAGCTAATCAAGGTGGACATGTGGCCAAAACAGCTCGAAAAGAGATAGAAAGCCATACTGGTAAAAAGGTTGTCTCTTCTAAAAATGTTCGACAGTTAGCCAGTTCTTCTCGTCGTAAGCTGAAATAATTTTTTTGTTTGTCTTAGGTGTAAACCATCTTAAAGATGTAAAATATCATTTATGCTCAAAAAAGTCTCAGCTTGGTTACCAGTGATTTTGTGGATGGGAGTCATATTCTTCTTTTCCAGCATGCCTGATTTGCCCAATAACAAAATTGATATTCTTGATTTTATCTTTAAGAAATCAGCTCACATGGTCGAGTTTGCTCTTCTTTTTGCTTGGGTTCTACGAGCCACTAAAGGCAATATCTCTTGGTTTAACTTCAGTTTACCCATTTTTTGGGCTTTTCTTGACGAAACCCACCAGCTTTTTGTGCCTGGTAGGGGTGGTCACCTCACTGATGTTTTAATCGACTCCTCAGGTATTATTCTCGCTTATTATTTACTCCTTAACTGGAAAAAATGGCCCTTCACCAAACTGGTTCAGCCCAAGAAACTCAAAAACTAGCCATAAAATTCCTTTCTCAGATACAGGAGGGGACAGTC
>Ga0222697_1000663_pt1 | contig 14433 bp, 12 predicted proteins | sample AntAcemetage1402_FD_179835 | JGI IMG/M metagenome (GOLD analysis project Ga0222697, IMG submission 179835) | Saline water microbial communities from Ace Lake, Antarctica - #1402 | ecosystem: Environmental > Aquatic > Non-marine Saline and Alkaline > Saline | place: Antarctica: Ace Lake... | reverse complement strand
TGTCTTTTTCAAGTTCATCAAGAATTTTAAGAACTTCATTTTCATTAATATTTTGATATCTAGCTTCAACAATAACTTCTTCAACCTGCACAAACTTCTTTTTTCCTTTTAATTGGTTGATAATCTCAATAATATCCAACTTCCTATCAACTTCATTTTCTCGTGCAATATTAGAAGCCATAAGATTTTGTATTCTTACAATTTCATCAAACTCAAGCCTATCCGCCATTTTACAATAATATGAATTAGTTCCCCCTTTTGTATATTAATACACTATTATTTAAAAATAATTCGGAGTTAGGATAGAAATATGTATATTAAAATCAATAAATAAAATTAATACTTCTTGCCAATTACATCAACAATTGTGGTATTGCCACCTTTACCTGTTTGTTTTGTTAATGTAACAAACTTTCCTTCTGCAAGCTTGACAATTTTCCTTTGAAAAGTCTTATATGAGGATGCAGATTCTCCTTTTTTCTCTTGATAAATCTTATACAAGTCACCAATTTTTAATGCAGAATTATCCTTAATAATATCAAAAATAAATTTTGTTTCTTCATCAAGAGAATCAGCTTTTTTTATTGTAAAATCTTCAAGTTTAGAAAGAGCTTTTTCAACATGCTCTTTTATTATTTTTCTTGAACTCTTTTCCTCTGCATTCAACCCTGCTTCTCTCATAAGAAAAAGCCCAGATCTTATATCATTAATTTCATAAGTTTTTTCAATAATACTGCTGAATGCATCTTCTTGCCAAGTGTTTAATGAAAAAGCATGATCTCTTCTCTCTAATAAAATTCCTGTTATCTCTTTTTTATTATAATCTTTAAACTCAAGAAGTTCAGGAGTTAATCTTGATTTAACTCTTTTATCAAGATCTTTTAACCATGAAGGGTAATTAGTAATTAAAATTATACTTTTCTTAATTATTTTTTCAAGAATAAAATAAAGAAAATCATTATCCTTAGCTCTGTCTATTTCATCAAAAATAAAAATGCAATTTTTATCACCAATCTTTTCTTGCAATAACTTATAGAGCTCAATAGTTTTCTTATTTTGAGTAAAATGATAACCAAAAATATTACTAATCTCTATAAGAATTTTGTAGGTTGTGTTGTGTTGCCAACAATTAACATAAAAAATGTTTATAGCATCTGTTTCTGTTTCTAATTCTGTAATAACATTCTTGAGTGCAACAGATTTGCCAACACCGGGAGGACCATAAACAAGCATGTTTCTTCCGGTTCTATTATTAAATAATGGTTTGAAACATTTAGCTATTGCAAACTGTTCATTCTCCCGATATTTAATTAATTTAGGAACATAGTCAAAGTCAAGCGGAGTATTATCTATTATTAAAGATTCATCAGAACTTAACATGCTATCAAATAATCCCATAATTATTATGCAAATTAGGAAGTTTATAAAATTTATTGAGAAATGGATTTTAAGAAATAGATTTAAGGTTATACAACATAATAAATAGGTTTATAAATATTAAATTTTAAAAAAAACAATAATGGTTAAAGTATCCGTTGTGAAATGTGATGAATATGATGATAAAGTTTTCTCTGCTGTGTCTAAAGCTTTAGACCTAATTGATGCAAAAGAAATCTTTAAACCAGGCATGAAAGTTCTGATAAAACCAAATATTCTTGCATCAACAGAACCTTCAAAAGCAGTAACAACTCACCCAACTGTAATAGATGCTATTTGCAGATATTTAATAGATATGAAAATAAAAATTAAACTATTTATAGGAGAATCAAGTGGGTCTGCAGCTGCAAACGGAACTGCCCAAGCATTTAAAGTGTGTGGGATAGAAGCAGTTGCAAAAAAATATAATATTGAATTTATTAATTTTGATAAGGATGAACATATTATTAAAGAGAATAAAAAAGCTGTTGAGATGAAAAATATTGTTATGTCCAAAAGATTAAGTGAAATGGATTTAATAATAGATGCATGTAAATTAAAAACACACATGTTAACTGGATATACAGGGGCTATTAAAAATATGTTTGGCACTCTACCTGGAAGAGCAAAAGTTAATGCTCATAGCAAAGGAAAGAAAGTTAAAACTTTCAGTAACATACTATTAGATATTTATTCTAATTTCCCCCCCGCATTATGTATTATGGATGGGATTATTGGAATGGAAGGGAATGGTCCTTCAAGTGGTAAAATAAAACAAACAGGTTTAATTATTGCAAGCAGAAATGCTGTTGCACTTGATAAAGTAGCTTCAAAAATTATTGGTTTTAAAAACAAGGATTTAGAAATTTTAAAATTAGCAGATAAAAGAAATCTAACTCCAAAAGATATTGAAATTGTTGGAGAAAAAAACATAGATATACCTTATAAAAAACCTTCAAGTTATAAACATAGTTATTATAATTTTATCCAACATTTTATTATGAGCAAATTGCTTCAAGCAACATTTGAAGTGGATAAAAGTAAATGCAAAAGGTGTGGCTATTGTGCTAGAGCATGTCCACAAAAAGCAATAGATTTTAGCAAAGGTTATCCTCAATGGGATAAAAAGAAATGTATAATGTGTTATTGTTGTCATGAACTTTGCCCTCATGATGCAATAATATTAAAAAAAACATTTATTGGAAAAATTGCAGAAAAATTTTCAAAAAGATACGAGGACTAAAATGAAAAAAGAAAAAGTATTTGTAACCGGAGCAACAGGATGTCTTGGTGCAAATCTAGTGGTGAAATTAGTTAAAGAAGGGTATGAAGTTAACGCTTTAGTTTATCCTGGAACAGCTCATCCTTATCTAAAAAATTTAAAGATTAATAAGTTTGAAGGAGATGTTTTAGATAAAAATTCTTTAAGAAAAGCAATGAAAGGTTGTAAATATGTTTATCATGTTGCAGGAATTGTTTCTTATAATAAAAAAGATTTTAATAAATTAATGAAAGTTCATGTGGAAGGCACAAGGAATATTCTGGAAGTTGCAAAAGAGTTAAAGGTTAAAAAAGTAGTTTATACTAGTTCTAGTGCTTCTTTTGGAATGGCACAAGATAAAAATAAACCATTAAATGAAAAAGATATTCCTTCAAAAAAATATAAAAGTGTAGGTTATATATTAAGTAAACATTTAGCTGAAAAAGAAGTTATAAAATTTTCAAAAAAAGGTCTTAATGCAGTTATTGTAAATCCTTCTGCATTTTATGGTGCAGGAGATATTAACATGAATCAAGGAGAGATTGTTAAAAATATGGCTAAAGGATTATTAAGATTTGCTTTTCCTGGAGGGAATAGTGTAGTTGCAACTGATGATGTTGTAGAAGGACATCTTTTAGCTATGAAAAAAGGAAAATCCGGGGAAAAATATATTTTATCAAACGAAAACATGAATTTTCTTAAAGAGTTTAATATTCTTGCGAAAATTCTTAATAAAAAAAAGATAAAAGTGGTATTGTCACCTGCATTTTACTACATCCTTAATCCACTTGCACATGCACTTGAAAAAATATGTGGTGTTTTTGGCCTAAGTTCTTTTCACCCAGAAGCAATCACAATGGTATTTAGGTTTAGGTATTTTGATTCATCCAAAGCAAGAAAAGAATTAGGATGGGTGCCAAAACAATCTTTTGGAGAAGCAATAAAAAAAGCAATAAAATTTTATCAAGATAACAACTTAATCAAAATTGAATAAAAAAATAAGAAACAAATTAATAATTATTTCTTGTTTGCAAGAAAGTTAAGTGTTGCTTTGTTAGAACCAGTTGTGTGCACTTTACCTTCATGAGTTCTAAATTTAACAATTGCTCTTGGAAATTGTATGCTGCCAACAAGTTTGAACTTAGATTCAATCTTATAAGTTATTAATCTTTCTTCATAAGGTTCTAAAACTTCAAAATGCCATTTTACAAGAGTTGAACTTTTACCATGAATTATTTTAGAAGGATTTGGAGATCCAATAGAATCTGGTTCTTCAATAAACTTTGTTAGTTTAGATACCTTCTCTTTTACTTCAACATTATGCAATTTCTTTGAAGTTCTATTTCTAATAAACAATTTTATTTTTAATAAAGAACTACCTTCTTCTTTTTTATGAATATTCTTTTGAATAAGACTTGCTCTTTTTTGAATAACAATCTCGCTTCTCATATTAAAATAGAGATATATTATGAGTAGAGCAATAATTACAATTGCAAATAATAATCTGTAATTATTAGAAATTATTATTTCAACATCTTCATTTGGTTGAAGTTCAAGAGTCCAGCTGATAACAGCTTTTCCATCAGATTTTCCAATATTATAATCAAGGTTTGTTGTGGTAAATATTCTTTCTACCCAATTCTTTTGTATTCCAATTGTTTTTGTTCCTTCAGAATTACCATTATTAACTGCATTCAATTTTGTTATTGTTCTGAGGAATTCACGATCTTTTTCTTCAGTGATTTCAATATCTGAAAAAGCTATTATTTCAAAACCATCTCTTAAAGAAGCATAAGTTTTATTATTAATATTTAGTAAAATATCTAACTGATAATCACTTGGAGGTAAATTTTTATCTAAATCAAAACTTATTTGAATAATCTTTTCTTGTAAAGGAAGTAAAGAATCTTTTATTATCTTATGGAATATGTCACTATGTATAATCAAATCCATCTCAGTAATATTCAAAGGATTTCTGTTTCTTAATCTTAAAGATAATTTAAATTTTTCTCTTGGGTCAACCTGATTATCAAAATCAGCATAAAGATTTAGTGAAGGGACATACTCACCAAACCCCCCCGAATAAGATTTCAAAAAAATAGAAAAATAATAATTTTTTTCAATATCACTTTTTACTCCTTTTATAGCTAAAGGAATGCTATAACCCTTTGCAAGACTTAATATAACCCTTGGTTTAACTTTAATTATGCTACTTCGGGTTTCATTAACTTCAATATTACTAAATAGCTCAGATTTCATGATTAACCATCGAGAATTAGTAGAAACAGTAAAAGTTTCTTTTGTTTCAAGATTATTTGTTATAGATAAATTAAACTCTGCATATTCATCTGGGTATACTTGAGAAGTTATAGGGGTTATATCCACATTAAAGTATGCAGCATTAACTATTAAAGATTGCAAAATCACGATTGCTAATATAATACATATAAAAATGATTGATTTTTTTGTTGAATTTTTGAAATTCATAAACATGCCCCCAAACATTACAAACATTAATTACCTATATAATAATAAAAATAAATAGTTTATAAAATTTGCTATTTAGAAACAGTAAATAATCAAGTTAATCCCACATAAAATGTTTTTATTAATATATAATTATATATATTAGTATGGGATAATAATACGAGCATTTATAAAGTAATAATTTATCACTACTCTCAAAGGAAAAAACTTATAAATTAATGTTGCATTACAACCTAAATACCATTACAAACACATTATATTAAAATTAAATGGGGGTAAAATTATGATAAAAAACAAATTAATATTATTTAGCTTAATATTAAGTGTGCTATTAATAGTTACACTAGCTAATGCAGAAACATACACTTTTACTTTAAGACCAACAGAAACAGCAGATCAAGAAATAAATTATACAAATACTTATACAGATACTATAAATGCAACTTTTTCTGTGAAAAATCTGCAAATAACAAAGCCATCCCATACTGGAAAAGATGATGCAATCACCTTTAGTTTTGCAGATGGAACACATAATAATGTTGGAACAGGAGTAAAAATTACAGACATATTAACACTGGATGTCTCAGATGATGCATCAGCAGGAACTTATACAGCAGACGTATATGTTAATGCAGAAGGGCCACTATATACTACAGACACTAAAATTCATAATCTTGTAATAAACATTGAAGAAAACAATGCACCAACCTTTAGTGGTGTTGAAGATTTTGAATTAGAAGTTGGTGGAACAAAAGAAATTACTGTCGCAATTGATGATGTTGATAATGATGATTTAACAATATCTTGGTCAGGACAACCAACTGGAATGACTCTTAGTGAAACAGATGATGAAATAACTATTTCTTGGACACCAACAGAAACAGTTAGTGCTACTACTGTTACATTAAAGGCAAATGATGGTTTTGGAGAAGTTACTAAAACTTTTACTGCAAGTGCCACAATGTCTGGATTATATCTAAATATTCCTGATATTGAATTAGGAAGTTCAAGTCAGCAAAGAGACCTTGTAACTAAAACATTTACAATATCCAATAGTGGCTCAGAAACAGTTAATAGTTTAGGAGTACAAATTAATTCAAATGATCTAGGTTTTGTAATAAGCCAAGAACCAGCATCAAGTTTAGCACCAGGAGATTCAACTGTTATGGTTATAACCTTAGATATTCCTTCAGACCAAGATTCTGGTACTGAAGATATTGGTGAATTAATATTTACTTATGATGGAACAGTAGAAATTAAAAAAGTTTCATTAACTACAAAAGCAAATATTGATTTTTATGATGATGAAGTTGAATATGAAATTAATGATGGTAAAACTAAATCAATTGATGATGGAGATAATATTGATGTTGATCCAGGAGATACGGTTCTTATAAGCTTTAGAGTTGAAAGCCTAATTGATGATATTGAATTTGATGAAGATGATATTGAAGCAGTTGTTGAATGTGATGAATTTGATTATGAAGAAGATTTAATATCTGGAAAAACTTTAGATAGTGATGGGGATAAAACTGATACATTTGAATTTGAAATAGATATTCCTTATGATGCAGATGATGGAACTCAAGATGCATTAATAACTATTGAAGCAGAAGATGAAAATGGGGCATTACACACAATCGAGTTTGATTTTGAGTTTGATGTTAACAGACCAAAACATGATATTAGAATTATTGATTTAAGATTTATTAATAATAGAGTAGAAGCTGGAAATACAGTTACATTAGAAATTGAAATTGAAAACACTGGCGAAAAAGATGAAGAAAAAGTTTACATAGAGATACAAAATTCTGAATTAGACATTGAAAAAAGGATAGGCCCAATTGAAATTGATAGTGATGATAATGAGAAAAAAACAGTAATTATAGAAATTCCAGATGATGCAGATGATAGAGACTATGTATTTTATGTTACTACAATGTATGATATGGACAGAGAAACAGATGAGGAATATGCAACTTTAACTGTTTACAATGATGAAATAACACCAACTCCAAATGAACCAGATGACAATGTAATAATTGTGCCAAATCCAGAACCACAATTAAATAACCCTGTTTATGGTAAACCTATTGTAAACAAAGGAATTTTCGGTGAAAACAGTTTAACTATCTTGGTAGTTATATTAATAGTTGTAATAATTGCACTATTAGTAATTATTTTAATACCAAGTAAAAAACTATAAATTAATTTTTTCTTTTTTTATTTTATTTATTTCTAGCTTAAAAATCCACAAAACTTATATATTACTTTCGCATATATATCAATAAATCAAGAATAGGGTGTAAGTTTTGATAAAATCAATAAAATTAGCTAACTCATGTTCAGTAGAACAAGCAGGATACATTGCAAAAGATTTGTCTAATTTATACAATCTTAATATGGATGTAGAATTCAGTGTTTTAATACTAAACTCTTTTTTTGAAGAATTTATTGAAAATAATACAATAAAAAATAAGTTACAATCTTTATTAAATAATCTTAATAGTAATTCTGATTTAAGATTAATAGAAGAAGTTTCTGAATCAATAAGAGAAACAATTGCAAATTGTGAATTTACAGATGAATTAAAAGAATATGTTAATGATGCCTATGAAACATTGCCTTGGCAAAAAACACAGAGTGCAAAAGATTTATTAAATGAACCCAGGCATAAAGTAGACATAATTGCAAGCCCAAATTATGTTACCATACCAATAATTATTAGTAATGTTGAAAAAGAACTAATATTGGAAAAGATAAAAGAAGTGTATATTCACTTCTTTTCAAAAGAAGAAATAATCTATAGATTAAATTCAGAAATAGATGAAAAGTTTTCAATATCCTTAATACTACAAAAATATCAAGATTATAATGCCAGTGCATTTTGCTATCCAGATAAAAATTTGGGAATATTAAAATTATATGTTTTTCCTGGCTGTATTAATATAAAAGACATGATAAAACCTGATAATGAAGTAAGACCAGATTATTATGAAATAATTAGAGACACATTAAAATTAAAAACTAGTATTGCAGGTAAACAAAAATTTAAGAACACTTGTTCTAATGGAAAATATAAAAGACAAGAATGTAATATTACAAATTTTATTATAGATGACTATGCTGCAAGCGAATTGGCCAGAATAACTAAGAAAGCAGGAATTCTTCTGGAAAAAGAAGTTCAGATTATATTTAATATTTCAAAAGATAAACTTATAATTGAACATGTGTCCAATGTTCTTGACTTACAAAAAGGATATTATTCTAAAACAAAAGAGTTAATTACAAAAAGTAATACAATTGAAGAACTTCCCACTAATTCTTTTGTGGAAGATGTTGAAAATGCAGATGAAAATGAAGAAGTAAAAGATTTTCAAGAACAAGAAGAAATAGAAAAAGAAAATGATCTTGCAGAAAACAATGAAGAGATAGAACAAAATATTCAAGAAACTAATGAGGATTATAAAGAATCAAAATACTCAGATGATATTCTTAGTTCAGACAAACCTTTAAGTGAATTAATGAAGGAACAACCAGAACAAGAAACTGAACAAAATCAAGAAATTGAATTAGAAGAAAAAGAAGAGTACATAGAAGAACAAAAAGATGAAAACAGTAATGACGAATTAGATGAACCTGAAAAAGAAAAAATAAATAATAATTCAGAAGATTTAACTGAAGAAATAGAAGATTCACAAGAAGAACATTCAGAAGAAAATATTGAAACTAAAGAACAAGATAATAATAATATTCTAAATGCAGAACCTATTGATATCCTAAATGATTCTGAAAAAGAACAGAAAAGGAATAATTTTGAAAAAGATAGTGAAGATTTAGAACAAAATATCCCCAAACAAGAAGATAAAGATAATCTTCAAGAAGTAAAGAAACAGGAATTAAAAGATGATAAAGACGATTTTGAAGAATCAATAGATGAAGACGATGAAGATAATCTTAAAGAAACAGAAGAACAAGATCCAGAAGAAAGTCATGACAACACAGAAGAAGATGAAGAAGTTGATTTAGAAGAACCTAAAAAAGATGATGATTTTATATTATAAAAGTATAAACTAATTTATTCTGTTTTTTTCTTATAAATTCTTTTAACATACCTGCATTTAGGAAATCTACTGCAAGCAACAAATGGCCCATAAGCACTTTGTCTAATCATTAATTTGCCTTCATTGCATTTAGGACATTCTTGGCCCACAAATTCTTGCAGTTCTTTTTCCTGATCTTTTTTTGAAGGACAATTAGGATTAATGCAAATTTCTGCAGGTCTTTTGCCTTTTTTTATAACTTTAACAATAGGATTATTGCAGAATTCACATTGTCTTCCTGCATATCTATTTAGGGCATTTTTTGGTAAAGCCAAAGTGTAATCACAATCAGGATATTTGTTGCATGCAAGAAATTGACCATACTTACCATATTTTGCTGTCAATTTTCCTTCTTTACATTTAGGACAAGGACCATAATAATTTTCTACTTCTTTTTGGGCATTGTCTGCTTCAATAAGAGCTTTACCAACATTTGTTTTTTTATCATCAAAATGTTTTATTGTTTTTATAAGAACCTCTTTTGCTCCATCAAGAACTTCTTGTTCTGTCTTTTTTTTATCTCTAACTTCTTCCATTTCTAATTCAAAATTTCTTGTTAATTCTTCATCAAGAATTTCAGAACAAAATTTTTCAAGTATTGACTCTATTTTCATTCCAACTTCTGTAACAACAATAGGCCTACCTTCAATATAACCTCTTTGTTGTAATGTATCAAGAATAGACGCCCTAGTTGCCTTTGTACCAAGATTTCTTTTTTCTAATTCTTTGATTATGCTTGCATCAGTATATCTTTTTGGTGGCTGTGTTTCTTTTTCTTCTCCTATAATCTGATTAATTGGAACTATCTCATCTTTAGTAAAAACAGGAAGTTCTTCTTCTTTAAGTTTAACATAGGGTGAATAAAATTCATGCCATGCTTTTATTTTTGTTAAGGTTCCTTTTAATAAAAAATCCTCCTTAGCAATATCAAAAATTATTTTTACTGTTTCTCTTGTAGCTGCACTTGCAAATGTAGAAATAAACCTTTTAACAATTAAATCATAAATCTTTCTATGTCTATCATCAAGAGATCTAGGAATCTCTCCAGTAGGATAAATTGCAGGATGTGCAGGATCATTCTTTTTTCCATTATTAGGAGTTAAAGTTTTTTGTTGTTTTAATAATTTAGAAACTAATTCTTTATATTCTGATTGTCTTGAAAGATTATTTAATATATCTCCATAACCTATTTCTTTAGGCAATTGATTAGAACTTGTTCTTGGATAAGAAATGTATGATTCAGTGTAAAGATCTTGAGCAAGAGATAATGTTTCTTTAGGTGAAATTCTAAAACACTTAAATGCTTCAATTTGCATAGCTGTTAAATCAAATGGTTTAGGCGGATCTTGTTTAAACTCCTTTTTATCAATAGAAGTAACTTTAGCTTTTTCTTGGTTAGAAACTTTTTCTTTGACTTGTTCAAACTCTTTTTTATCAAAGAACTTATCTTTAACATGAACAACTAATAAGTTTTTATTATCTTTTAATAACTCTGCACTCAACACCCAGAAAGGATCTGGCTTAAAAGCTTGAATTTCTTTTTCTCTATCAACTAATATTTTTAATGAAGGACCTTGCACTCTTCCAGTTGATAAAACTTTGAACCTTCCACTACTAGAAATTGCTTGAGTTAGTGCTCTTGAAATATTTATTCCATAAAACCAATCAAGCTTATGGCGGGTTTCACCTGCATAAGCTTGACCCCAGTCAAGAGAACTTAATTTATTATTATAAGATTTTATTAAATCTCCTTTTGTTGTTGTGGAGAATTTCATTCTATTGGCATCTTTTTGTTTACAAGCAAATCTTATTATGTTCCAACCAATAACTTCTCCTTCAACATCATAATCAGTTGCAATAGTAAATATTTTAGCATTTTTTGCTAATTTTTTTAATCTTGATAAATATTTTTTTGTAAAAGAACTTGTTTTATTAACATCAGATGAAGGAGCCCATTCAATATTAAAAACAGGATATTCGTTTTTTGTTCCTTCAATTTGTTTTAAAGAATACAAATGACCGACGGCATTTGCAACAATTATATCCTTGCCATTATGGTCGATTACATAATCTTTTACTCCTTGGGCATTATTAATTATTATCTTAGAAGTTGAAAGTGCTTCTGCAATCTTCTTTGCTGCACTTGGTTTCTCGGCAATAATTAACTCATAATCTTTTAAATCTAATACAGGTGTTTTCTTTTTTTTGACTACCATTGAATATGCTGAAAACTTAATTGCTTTAAAAATTTATTTGTAATTGCAAAATAACAAAAATTGGTTCATCATAGCTCATCCTTATCCTCACACTAAAGTGTGAGGTATTTCGGATTCGCATTATATAACCAATTTTTGAACTTGCAAGAATCTCATCTTTAACTTAAAAGTTAAAGTATGCAAAAATTCAAAATTTTTGAAATCAAAGATATTCGCAAATATCTTACAAATAACAAGATTTAAAAAGAAATCAAGATATTGCAAGTGTGTGATTGCAATGAATGTTTCAATAGATAAAGAAAAATGTATTGGTTGTGGTGCATGTGCAGCTACATGTCCAGATAATTTCGAGATAAATGATGAAAATAAAGCAGTGGTTAAAAGCATGAGTGTTTCAGGAGATATTGAAAAATGCACAAGGAATGCAGCAGAATCATGCCCAGTTGATGCAATTATATTGCAAGAATAAAAATAATAATTTCTTAGAATATATTTATTACCTTAAACCAACACTTTCTGCAAGTTTTCTTGCTTTTCTTAATTCAGAAACATAAAAATGACCTTTATCTGTAATATGAACTTTTTTTCTTTCATCAAACTCTTTAATTTTAATAAGGGAAGATTCTTCGAGTTCTGCAAGATACTCTTGCATTTTATTATAACTAAGATTGGACTTGTACAAAAGATGAGTTGGTTTAATCTCTCCACCAGCCCTCTGAATAGCCATAAGCATATCCATTATAATATCACTTTTTGATCTACGAGCCATTTTATTTCTTTATTAATTTTTATAAGCTTTTATCACAACCCAATACATAATAGCAAATGAAATTAAAAATAAGAATGGTTGTATTGGACAAAAATATCTTTGAATAAACACAAATCTAATAATACCAAGTAAAAATAATAACATAGAAATTAATATTAATAAAGAATTATGATTCCTCTTTTGAATAAATTTAATATAGTAATTAAAACAAATTATTAACAATAAAAAAGTTGCAGCAACATAAAATAATAAAGAATTAAATAAACTAAGAACAATTATCAGCATAAAAATATAAGTTGAATATTTAAAATTTCTAAACTTAGTTGTTGCAAACAATATTAAAACTATTCCAAGCAGTATAAAAAAGTTAAATAACAATAAACCGGCATTATGGCTGTATGCAGTTAAAGTTCCTGCAACATGAGAGGCAGTCATAGCCCAAACTATCATTGAAAAAGTGTAAACTGTGAATGCAGCAGATAAACTTAAGAATCCAAGAGAGAAATACCCAAATTCATTAGATTTTGTGACCTTATGTGCTCTGTAACTATAATATGCAACAATTAATGCTATTAAAGCAACTAAAAAGTTTACTACAAAATTAAATGAAAATATTGTTGAATTACCTATATACATTTTATATACCTCTAATTGTATTTAAATAAATTATTTTTATATATAATTTTTACTATTCTTTAATAGTATTTAAGCTTTTTGGTAGAATGTAAGGAGAAGTAGGACTTAATAAGTAAATAGAATACTTATATACATAATATTTTCTAAGAATTTATGGAACCACCTAATAAAAAAACAAAGCCAATAGAAGAAATAATAGGAAATATAAGTTTTAATGAAGTTTTAATAAGTGAAGCCCTAACCTTCCCAGGTCGCTTCATAAAAGACCCAATAACAACAAGATATAGAATAATTAGAATCCATTTTGATTATATAATAACAACATTAGGAGAAATGGGACTTATAAAGGGTAAAGATATAACTAGTTATATAGTTAGAATAAATGGAGACAACATTAATTTATATTTAGATGAGGGGGTAAATCTAAATTATAAAAAATTAGAAACAGAAATTGCAAATTATAATCTTAAAACAGAAAAATTAATATGGAAACTAATAAGACATTATTGTAACTCTACCCCTTTTGGGCGTGGAATAGATGAGTGTACTGCTTGCGAATATCTCAATGGAATAGAAATTAAAGATTCTGATAGTGAAAAAACAGCAGAAAGACATGGAGGATACTCAGCAGAACTAAAAGTAATATTAACCCAGATAATTCCTACAATGTATGCCCTAATCCCGGATTATAAAACAGCTATCAAAAAAATAACAAAAAAAGTTTTAGTTAATGAAATACAAGAAAAATAGTTTCAAAAAAAATCATTTCTTAGAATTAGATTTGGGTTTATTTAAAAGAAGAATACTACTTAGTAAGTAAATAGAATACTTATATACATAATATTTTCTAAGAATTTATGACATTGCTTGAAAACTTAAAGCTGCATTTAGGTAAAAAAAGAAAAAGTGGAGATATTAATGAGAAAAATACCAGGCCAATCAATATCCATTTTTTTACAGAAGAACCAAAATCAATAGAAGAAGTAATGGATCAAATAATTTTTACAAAAATTTTAGGTAAACAAGATTTTATCACTAAAGATTATGGTGCTTCAATAGAATTTACTTACTCTGGCATTAAGGATAAAATTATCGCTGAAGCCAATAATGAAGAAATCAAGTTATATAGAGAAAACTTATGCAAAATCTTATCTGCAAGATATGATATAAAAACAAAAAAAGCAAGATGGTATTTATCACATACTTGTTTAGAACATGGGTCATGGCTATGTAATTGGGATAATTATAAAAACAAATGCTATGCCTGTGAACACCCAGAAGGATTAGAAATTAAGAATGCTGATGATCAAGATAAAGCTTGGTGGGATGGAGGGTACACACCAGAACTAGAAATAATTTTGTGCAAAATAATTCCTGCAATATATTCATTAATGCCTAAATATGAACAGGAAATTAAAGAAATGACAAAAAAAGTTTTAAATTCAGTAAAATGACATACTCCCCAACCTAAAGGTTGGGGTATCTTGTTAGATGCTTCAAACTTGAGCATGATGTTGTTCTTGGGTTTGAATATATTTTTCTACT
>Ga0222697_1000662_pt1 | contig 14435 bp, 14 predicted proteins | sample AntAcemetage1402_FD_179835 | JGI IMG/M metagenome (GOLD analysis project Ga0222697, IMG submission 179835) | Saline water microbial communities from Ace Lake, Antarctica - #1402 | ecosystem: Environmental > Aquatic > Non-marine Saline and Alkaline > Saline | place: Antarctica: Ace Lake... | reverse complement strand
AGAGTGGATTTGAACCACTGACCTGAGGGTTATGAGCCCTCCGGGCACTCCTGACTGCCCCACTCCGCTATATTATGCAGTGAAAACCAAGTTATTTATAAATGTTGTCCAAGGCAATATGTAACTACTCTCAAGTAACGAAACATTTATAAATATCAGAATCATACAATAGTATATGAAGCAAAAAACAATAATTTTTGACATATTAATTGTATGTTTTGTATTTATCTTAGGAATATTAATTAGTAATATTTTTCAAACTCAAACAGATATTCCTTATGGAAATTCTGAAGAAAAAATTTCTCCAAGCAACTGGATAAAGACAAATCAGATTAATGTTTATGAAGATAGAGTAGTTCTGCACTTAGAAAATACAAGATTTGTTGAAATTGCAGACACAAACTCAATGGATCCTGTTTTAGACAATGGAGCTAATGCAATAGAAATAACTGATTTTGAACCAGAAGATCTAAATGTGGGAGATATAATCTCATTTAAAATAGAAACAGGAGAAACTTATATTCATAGAATTGTTGCAAAAAATCATGATTCTCAAGGACTTTATTTTATAACAAAAGGCGATAACAACCCAAAAGCAGATCCAATAATAGTAAGAGGGCCTGAAATTTTAGGTGTTGTTGGTTTAATTGTTTATTAAAGTTTTATTATATTCTCACTTCTATCAGGACCAACACTAACAATTATTACTTTACCTGAAATAAATTCTTCTGTGAAATTAATTAAATTCTTTAAATTCAAAGGAAGTTTTTCATAATCTCTAATATTTCTTATGTCTTCATTCCAACCATCAAACTCTTTATACACAGGAATACAATCATATAATATTTCAGAAAACCTTGGAAAATCATTTATTATATCTCCTTTTTTCAGAGTTTTACCTGCATAAAACACATCTTCTCCATTATACTTATATGCTACACAAACTTTAATTTTTTTAACACCAGTAAGAACATCAACTTTTGTTAAAACAATATTATTTTTGTTTATTGCCGTAGCATATTTTAGTGCAACAAGATCAAGCCAACCAGTTCGTCTTGTTCTCCCTGTTGTTGCACCATACTCTGAACCTAAAAACCTAAATCCTATTCCCAGCTTAAAATCATCATCTGAACTTAATAATTCATTAACATCTTTATATTGTTCTTTTTCATAATCTTTATTATGACCAGAAGCACAATATTCTTCACTTTTCTTGCCTCCTAGTTCAGTGGGGAAAGGCCCATTACCCACTCTTGTCATGTAAAAAGCTTTGGTAATGCCAAAAACAAGATCAACATCTTCTTCTTTTAATGAACAACCTTTTGCTAATCCTTCAATAGAACAATCAGAACTTGTTTGATATTTTGTTGTTCCATAATCAATGCTTAATAATAATCCTTGGGCTCCTTCTAATAATATTTTTTTATTATTTTTCAAAGCATCTTTTACAAACACATCAAGATCTATAATAAAATCTTTTAATTTATTAGCAACTTCATTTGTATAATAATCAACCATTGCATCAAAATCAAGAATTGTTTTCTCATTGTAAAATCTTCCATTAAGAAGATGTTCATGACTTAATACCTCTTTAGCCATATCCTTATCAAAAGAATCTAATACAACTTTTTTTGATTCTAAGAATTTTTTTAATTTTTGTTTAAATAATTCTGGATTAAAAATATCATTAACAAATAATCCTACTCTTGAAACATAATCTGAATACAAAGGGCCTATGCCCCGACCAGTTGTTCCAATTTTAGATTTTTTATCTTTAATTCTATCAACAAGAAGATGATAAGGTAAAACCAAAGAAGCCTGATGGCTTAGCTTTAAATTTTTAACAATAATTCCTTCTTTTTCTAAAATATTTATTTCATTAAGAAGAATGTTTGCATCAAATGCAACTCCCCTCCCAATAACATTTATCTTACCTTGAGTATCATGCAAAATTCCAGAAGGAATCAGATGAAAAATATATTCTTTATTATTTAATTTTATTGTATGACCTGCATTCGCACCTCCTGTGCCACGAATAATTATATCAGCCCATTCAGAAAGTAAGTCAACAAATTTTCCTTTTCCTGTGTCTCCCCACTGGTTGCATGCAACTGCAACACATTTTTTATCATTTAATAATTGTTTAAGTTTTTCATCCATGGTTAACACCCAGAACTAATCTGCAATAGGATTTTAAAAAGTTAGTGATTTATTAAATAGAAAAAATTAATTTAAAACAGCAAACACAGAAATATAGAGATTAACTTGTTTATTATTTTTTCTGAGGCATAGCAACATATTTGTAAATCAATAAAGTTAATTGTCCTAATTCATCATCACTAACATCCCCTATTTGTTCCATTGTTCCATTTTCACCTATGGAAACACCTTTATACATATTAACTGATTTTATGTCTGAATCAAATTCAGAATTAAGTATATTAGAAAAAGTAGATAGATTTTTAGCTAATTCAGAAAGACTATTATATTTTTCAGTCATACCATAGGAAGAAGCTCCAAACATCCTACAATGACTATTTGGAAATAATGCTTCATATTTCCAATTGGACCACTTATTCTTTTGCCCTCTTCTAGATTTCAAAATAATGTATCTTTCAACCACCATAACTATTGTAACTCTGTAGTAGTATTTAAATCTTTCGTTTTTAAGTGAATAAATCTTCCAATAATATACAAGAACAATCAAACAACACTGCTAACATGATGTTCTTTTGCAATATAAACTATTTGATCAGCATAGCTTTCAAGCTTCTGCTCGTGACTAACAATAATAATTTGATCTGCTTCAACCTGCATCAGGACATCTCTTAACTTATCGAGCTGGTTAGAAGAGAAACCATCAGTTGGCTCATCTAAGATCAAAAGACCTTTTGTTTGGATATTAGAAACAAAATCATTAATAACTTTGTTTAATGACAATCTATATGCAAGAGCAACACTTGTTTTTTCTCCACCAGATAAATTTTGAATAAAAGTGTCATGACCATTTTGTTCTATAAGTGGAGAAAATGAATCATCTAATCTCACAGAAATTGTTTCATCTTCAATTAACATATCAAACCAATCTTTAAAAGATTCATTAAATTCTGTGAGAATACTATTAAGAACATAACGCTCCATTGTTTGCATTAGCCCTATAAAAAATGTGTCAAGCCAATCACGCAAAGTTTTTTGTTTTTCAATATTTTTTAATATTTGTTTTTTATTATCAATCTGCTTATCTAAAGCAGCAATATTCTCTTGCTTTATTTCTAATTCTTTATTATTAGAAGCAAGAGCAAGTTCTAATTCTTTAAGAGCTTGTTGCTCTTGTTTAAAAGAATCTTTTGTATTATCATACAAAGCCATAAGATTTGAATCCAAAGAATTAGTAAATTTTTCAAATCTTGTTTGTTCTTGCTCTAGGCAAGAATCAATGTTCTTGAGTTCATCAAGAATTTCTTTTTTTCTTTTTAATTTTTCATTATAAGAATCAATTTTTAACTTGTCAATACCAACCTGGTTTATTGAATCTTGCAATTCTTTAATGCTTTTTTCAGAAGAATCTTGTTTTTGAATAAGTTGGGGAATTAATTCATTTATTCTTGCTTTCTTTTGTTCTAATGAAGCAATTTTTTCTTTTTCTTGGCTTGAAATTTTTTGTTTATGAATATTCGGAACATCCTGTTTGCAAACAGGGCATTTATCAAGTTCATTAATATCAGAAATTAATTTTGTAAGGTCATTGATTCTTGATTTAAGAATTGCTTTTTTTTGTTGAAAATCATTTTTTCTATTAATTATCTCTTGCCTTCTTTTTTCAAAAACTTCTAACCTACTTTTTAAATCTTTCAAATCTAATTTTGTATCTTCTGGTTTATCTTTTAATTTCTCATCTATAGATATAAGTTGTTTATTCAGTGATTCTTTTTGAGAATTAAAAGAAGATATTTTTGTTTTACATATGACAATTTTTTGCTTGAGTGCAGTTTGCTCAAGAATTCTTTCATCAAGCTTACTGATTTTAGAATTCAAATCTCTTACTTCTGAATCTTTTAATTCAATTTTATTTTTTAATTCTTTAATTTTTTCTGAAAGCAGTTTTTTTTGTTCTGTCATGTTTTCAACATCTTGTTTTAAAGAATCAATATCTTCTGTTTTTGCTTTGTTTTCTCTTATCCTTGCATTCAACTCTTTTAAGTAAAGAGAAATATTATTTTTTATGGTTTTATATTTATCAATGTTAAAGATTTTTCTTATTGTTTCTAATCTTGTGTCAGGACTCTCAAACAAGATTAGTTTCATATCTTCCTGAGGAGTGTAAACCGTGTATCTATAGATGATTGCAGGGCTCTTACTTACAAACTCTGAAGGGTAACCAAGAATCTCAACAATTCTTGCTCTTAATTCTTGGGGTGTAAGAGATTCTTCAGCTCCATCAGTAATTAATGTCCCTGATTCTTGTTTAATAGAATTAGAAGAATTAGAACTTCTTGACAAGGTTCTTTTAATAGTATACTCTTTATTGTTTAATTCAAACTCAAGAATTACTCTTCCTTTATTCTTACCATGCCTAAGAACAGAATCACTTGTTACTTTGCCTTTTACAAGACCAAACAAGGCAAATTCTATTGCAAGCAGAGTTGTTGTCTTGCCAGACCCAATATCCCCACTTAACAAAGAAATCCCTGATTTAAATGTTAATTCTTCATTTTTATAAGACCTTATATTCTCAAGCAATAATCTTTTTATTTTCATAATCCAGAGATAAGAAATAAGACATTATAAATGTTATTATCAAATGTCCTGTTCTTTAAAAAAAGAAAATATAATGAAATAAACAATAGAATAATAAAAACATTTAAAAACTAACTAAGATAAAGTATTATTATTAATTATTATTATTAAAAAGGGGGGAGTGTTAATGGCTGATAAATTGTTTGCACCAAGTATGCCTAAATCTAGTTCTAAAGAGAAGATTGAAGACATAGCAATCCCTAACTCTTCTAATAAAAACATAAAAAAACATAAAAAATTACTCTTTAATAATATATTAAAAAAGAAAGATAAAATTCAACCAAATGAACAGCAAATAACAATACCTGAAATTGAAACACCTAAACCAGAAATACCTAAAAATACTGTGTTAGATAAAATAAAAAATAATAATGAACCAAATGGTCATGTTCTTGATCAAATAAATAAGATTGAAGAAGATATTCAAATGCCAAAAGTTAATAATCCTACTCCTATAGAAAAACCAAAATTAGATAATACAAGACATAGCACTTTGGATAGTATAGAAGAAGTCTATTTTAATAATGATTCTAAAGAAGAAGTTATTAATCAAGAAAATATAAAGCAAATAAGAAAAGCTCTGGGCATAGGAAAAGATAAAACTGAAAAAATCATCAAAATTGATGAATTTAAGAAGGGATTATTTGATGATTCAGATAAAGATCAAGATATTGTTACAAATTTAAAACTGGAGGAAAAATTACAACCTGATATTGGAGTTTCTCCTTCAGAAGAAGTTAAGCACATAAAAACAGAAATAACTATGGATACAGAATGTGCAGAAAACAACTCATTTGCACTATCTGATGGAAGAAAATTGAAATCTCTAAGAGATTTAAGAAATGCACTTGAAAATATGGGCAATTCTGTTTTTAGCAATCATGTGAATGCAATAAAAAATGATTTTGCAAAATGGGTTAAAAACACTTTCAATGAACTAAAACTTGCTAATATATTAAGAAAATGCAAGCAAAAAGAAATCCTACTATCTGTTCTGGTGACAATTGAAAAAATAGAAATAGAAGAATTAATCATGTTAAGAGAAAGAGATATTCTTGATAAACATAATAACACATTAAAAGATTTAACTTTTGTGAATAAAGAAAGAGAAGAGATAAATAAAGAAAAAGAATTATTAGAAAAAGAAGAAGATACAATTGATGATTTAAGAAAAACTTTAGAAAAGAAATTAGAAGAATTAAAACAAAAACAAGTAATGTTTGCAAAAGAGATAGAACAAACACATATTGATAAAGTTTCCATTGATAAAAAAAGAGAATTATTAAAAAAAGAAGAGCAAGATTTTAAATCTGGAATAGATCAAGAATATACATTAAAAAAACAAGAATTAGAAAAAGCAAGAGAAGATTATCTCAAAGCAATAAAAGAGCAAAATCAAGAATTGGGCAATCTTAGAAAAGACCTTCTTGAACAAACACAAGAATATAAAGAAAGACTTGAAAGAGATTATAAAGAAAAAATAAAAGCCTTAGATAATAGAGAATTAGAGTTAAACAAACAAAAACAAGAAATTAATTCTTTGTATGAATTAAAGATGGGACAGTTGAAAAAAGAACAAAAAGAATTATATGAATTAAAAAAACATATAGAACAACAAAAAGTTGAACTTCAAGAAAAAGAGAATGAAGCAAAAAAACATATTTCTAAATTAAGTGAGAAACTATCTGAAGCACAAGCAAAAGATAATAAAATAAATAATAAAATAGAAATAAATAAGAATATTCTTGCGGAAATAAGACAAAGAGAAGTGATTCTAAAAAATATGGAAAAAGAGATAGAACAGGGAGCATTTCAAAAATATCTGAATAAAGAACTTCAAAAACTTTTAGGTCCAGAAGAGGATTTACCCATAGAAAAGCGAGTTAATGAAAAAGGGATTGCAGAAACATATGCGAATATTGAAAAATGTCAAAAACTTGTACAATACAAAAAAATTAAGGAAGCAAAAGCTGCATATAATCAAATAAGAAAAGGTTTTTATGCTGCAGATATTCCAGAACAAGAAAAAGACATTCTTAAAAATATACTAAGAAATCTCTATACAGATATTCATATGCAAGAAATATAATTCTATCTAGTTAAATTTAAAAAGGAAAGGACATTTTTTAATTTAAAATGAGAAGTTATAAAGAACAACAAAAGAAAAAAGAAAAAAGAAACCAAATAATTATAGCGATAATCTTGAGTTTTTTAATGATTGGTTCTATGGCTGGCATAATGCTTAATCAGGATAATACAAGCAATAAATACAATGGCCATAAGTTTAAAGTGACTGAAAATGGTTATATAACCAAAGTTAATGGTAAAGAATTTTATTTTAATTATCTTCCTCAAGACATAGAAGAATTTAAGATTTCAAAATCATTTTCTCAAAAACTGCAAAACTCAGATGTGATCCAAGTTTTATTTGAACCAGAAACACAAAGTGCAATGTATCTTGATTATATAAGATTAGATTTTGAAAAAAATTTTAATCAAGCTATAGTATCCATGATAACAAATGAATCTACAAAATATACTTATCCCCTTGGTTCATGCGATAATGCAACTGAAAAAATGCCTATGATTTTATTTAAAGAATCAAAAGATAATAATTCTATTTCAATAGAAAACAATTGTCTAATAGTAAAATCAAAACAAAACAATTTTTTATTATTTAGAGATGCCATAGTATATGCATATACAGGAATAATGCAAGGTGATTGAAATTAATAAAGAAACAACAGAAAAAGAAGGGGTAAAAGAAAAAGATGAAAATTCTAAGAAGATTGATATAAAATCTTATCTTAAAATTATTATACCTGTTGCTGTTGTTTTAATAATTGTATTACTTATTATTATTTTAAGTAAATCAAAAACTAATACAAATAATTATAATGGTTTTGAATTCTACAAAGATGGAAATCTTTGGAATGCATATATAAATATCAATAACCAAGATATGTTAGTTCCATTTAAGTATCTTCCTTCTGAAGTTGATGAACTTTATGTTAATCCTTTGATTGAAAAAAGAATAATGGCCTTGGGTGCTGAAGATATAATTGTTTTAGCTGTTGAAGAAGATGCTAATGCAACAGCTGTGGTGGCTAGTGTAAACTTAGCTAGATTATATAAATTAGGGGTTATAGCTGCAGAAACCCATGGTGGCCTTTATGATGAAAACTTTAATCTTACAGAATACCTTATAGAGTATAATAAAACTGGTGTTGAACAGGAATTTTTTACAACTAATTGTAATTATGCAAATAATAACTTTGTTGTTTTCAAATTTACAGAAACAAATGAAACAAAAATGGATTTTACTAACAAAGATTATAATTGTATAACAGTAACTGCAAAAAATGCAGAAGATTTTAGAAAATTAATAGATAAATTAGCATTTGAACTTTTAGGTATTATCAAAGAATAATATTAAACATCACAGAAATTTATTAATTTACCTTGGGATTCTTTTTTCTTTTCATATATGCAGGGGGTTCAATTTTCTTGAATTTATAACCTAAAGATTTTAACATATGCCTTGCATTTTGTGTTATGGAAGGTGCTGCAAGTATGCCTTTTATGTTATTAATATTTATGCCTTTGCTTTTAGCCAACCTCTCAATATATCTCCTTAACTGTTGGGGTGCAGAAGGTCCTGCTTTTGTTCTTTTGCATTCAATAACCACTAAAGAACCAGTTTTATCATAACCAAAAACATCAATATACCCATATTTTGTTTGTTCTTCTCTTGAAACTGGTTTAAAATCCTTACTTATTAATTCAGGGTGATCATAAATATAATCAGACATGTCTTTTTCAGTTCCAAAAAGGCATACTTTTGCCGCATCATTAAGATGGGATGTCATTATTTCTATTATTTTTGTGATTTTTATTTCTACTAATTCATGTAAAATCATATTTGAAGATTTTAATAATATATAATCTTTCATATCAATAACTTTAACTTCAGATCCGGGTTTCATGTAAATCACAGAATTATTTCCATAAGGTTGATGAACAAGTAAGCACCTATCTGGTTTTAATATTAAGATTCTTTCTCCTTGTTCAAGAGAAGCTTCTGCTCTACCGCTATATATCATACTGCATTCACAAAAAATGACTATTGCCTGTTTCTTTTTTAAAGAACTATTTAGTTTATCTATATACCAATTAATATCAAACTTGTCTGAATCCATTTTAAAGAAAAAGAAAAAAAATTATCTTTTTTTTCTAGTTTTTTTAGATTTCTTAGGTTTTTTCTTAGAAACCTTTTTTTTAGTAGGTTTTTTATTTGCTTTTTTTAATGCAGATATTCTTTTTTCTGCTTTACCTATTAAAAGGCCCTCTGTCTGTGCTTGTTGTATGGCTATAATTCTTGCTAATCTCGTTATCTTTTCTCTATGGCTTTCTATTTTACTATATAAGTAAAAGCAAATATAGAATAATACTATTATTCCTAGATATATAAATACATCAACACTTCTTTGGATACCCAATAAAGTAGCAGGAATACCCATAACTTCTGGCATAATAGCAATTACTAATAATATAAGCCATAAGATTATCCATAATATTGCTTGTTTTAAATCTATTTTTCTTTTTTGAAAATTAACTATTGTCCTTGCAATCAAAAAAGCTGCAAATAATATAATCAAATATTGTATAATAAGCATTCTTAGTCCTCCCCCACCTTTTTATATATATGAAATCACTACTTATTATTAAATGTTTGGATTAATAAATTTATTAGGTCATATAAAATATATATTTAAGAATAGTAGTTATTATAAAGAATTTCACGACCATGTAACAACATACACCGAAAACTTTATAAATTATTCTATTTTTCTTTTTATAAAATTATCTATCATTAAGTATATAATTATTATTAAATGGGGGTTAGGACTTATGGCTTTTGTAAAAAAATGCCCAGAATGTGGCAGTATAAATTTATTCTGGAATAAAGATAAAGGAGAGATCATCTGTAAAGATTGTGGCCTAGTTGTAGAAGAAAAAATGATTGATTTTAATCAAGAATGGCGAAGTTTTGATGCAGATGAAGCAGCTAAAAAAAGAAGAGCTGGAGCTCCAATGACTTATACTCAATTTGATAAAGGACTTGGAACAGATATTGGTCATAAATCAGATATATACAAATTAGGTGGAAGAAACAAAAACAAGTTCATGAGATTAAGAAAATGGCAACAAAGAATCTCAACAGCAATAGAAAGAAACCTAAAACTAGCATTATCAGAACTTAAAAGAGTATCTTCATTTCTAAAATTATCATCTTCAGTAGAAGAAGAAGCTTCTAAAATCTATACAATGGCAGTTCAAAAGGGCCTTGTTAGGGGTAGAAGCATGGAATCTGTTGTTGCAGGAGCATTATATGCTGCATGCAGAAGATTTGAACTTCCAAGAACATTAGATGAATTATCAGAAGCTTCAGGTATAGAAAGAAAGGAAATAGGAAGAACTTATAGGTTTATAACAAGAGAATTAAGCATAACAATTCTTCCTTCAAATCCTGCAGATTACATACCAAGATTTGCTTCAGCTTTAAGATTAACTGCAGAAACACAGTCAAAAGCAGTTGAGATAATTGAGCAAGCTCAAAAAGTAGAATTAACATCAGGAAGAGGCCCAACAGGAATAGCCGCAGCAGCACTTTATGTTGCAGCATTGATTAATGGAGAAAAAAGAACTCAAAGAGAAGTAGCTGATGTTGCAGGTGTTACAGAAGTTACAATCAGAAACAGGTATAAAGAGCTTCTTGATAAACTTGATCTTGAAAAAGAGATAAAGAAAACAAAAAAGAAGAAAAAATAATTGTTTTTATTTTTTTAAATATGAGGTGTTTACTATTACTAAAATTATTAATTTAAAATTTTTGTCAAAATTATTAAGAAAAAAACATTTCACACATTATAAAAATTTAAATAGTTTTAGACAAGAAATAGAGAAAAAATAATTGATTCTAAACCAAAACACCACTAAAGATATTATGTTTATCTCTGAGCAGCTTTATTTTTACTTTTTTGTTTTTATGTGCTGCAAAATCGCAATCAAAAACAGTTATGACCCTGTCTTTTGCATAAGCAATACACTCTTTATTTCTTCTGCCAGGAATTCTAACAATAGCTTCTATAATATTGCCTTTTTTGAATGGCTTAATTAAAACCTTGTCTGATTTAATATTAAAATCTCCTGGTTTTAATCTTAATCTTATATCATATTTTTTCTCAAGTTGCCTAAGCATAAAATAAAAATCATCAAAACTCTTTTGCTTGACAGGATTTCTACCACCTTTATAGTTGAGAAAATTCTGGATTCCGATTATAGGAAAATTATTTCTATAAGATTTTGCAAAATCAATTAATCCATCAATATCTTCATTAAGTTTAGGAACATAAACAGGTGCTAAAAGAAAATCAAGTTTTCCTTTGGAAAAATCTATGAGTTCTTTTAGTCTTTCTAAAGAAAGTGCAGAACCAGATAACTCTTTTTGCTTAACTTCATCAGTATTATGAACAGATAAATTAATTCTGTCAAGACCTGCATTAATCAAATCCTGAACTAATTGTTTTGTTAACAATCTTCCATTACTATTCATGGAAATAATCTTGATTTTTGGAATCTTTTTTAGTTCAGTAATAAAATAAACAAGATCAGGATAAAGTAAGGGCTCACCCTGAGGACCAATATTTATTTCAATATTTTCAGAAGTTTTCTTTTTAACAAGTTTTTTCACTTCTTTAATAAGATAATCTGGTTCAACAAGATAATCAATCTTATCATTAACGCCTTCTGAAACAGAACAAAAAACGCAATTAAGATTGCAACCAGTTGATGACTTTATTTCTATGATAGAAGTGTCTCTATCAACAATGCCAAATTCATTTGTTCCAATTAAAGGAATAAGATCTTCATAAATGTAAATAGTTTTTTTATCTTTATTACTGTTTATTAAATTATCAAGTCCTTGCTCAATAAATAAATCAAAGTTAGATGCAGCTTTTTTTTCATCAGTATCAAAATAAATAATAGAAGAATCATCTTTATCTATCTTAACTTTTGCAATCTTTTGAATAATATCTGCTTTATCTAAATAAAAATAATATTTTTGTTTAAAAAATACTTTTAATCTGTATTCATCATAATCTTTAAAGTTTAAATTATTATATTGCAACTTCATATTGTTAAAGAAAAAGGAATTATTTATAAATTTTTAATGAATCCTAAGATTTATGAGATACGAAGAAGTAAATATAAACGAAGTTGTAAAGGATGAACTATTAAGTATATATGTAAGCAGAATAATAAGAATTATTAATAAAGAATATTCAGAAAGAGTAGAAGCTGCAAACAAATTAGTTTCATATAAAGAAATAGATAAACAACAATTAGAAAAAGATCTCATTAATATAAGTCAGGGTATTTTAGAAGTTGAATTTATGGGGGTAGCAGATTACATAATTATGTTACATAACCATAAAAAAGAATTTTCAAAAGATTATGACCCAGATGTAATTGATTTTAAAGAAATTCAAATGCCTGAGATAAATCAATTTTATCAAAAATTAATATTAAAACTAGGTGAAGAAGTAAAAAAAAGAAGGATAAAAGTATTACCCTCAATAGAGGTAGAATTAATGTATATAAAAGAAATAGAACCTAGAAAAGAAGAATATTTAGATTTACATAAAAGAGTAATTCATTTAGATAATGGAATAGAACCTAAAAGTAATTATGCAAAAAGAGAATTTGAATTAAGAAAAATAGTCTATAAAGCTAAAGATGATATGATAAAAGAAATTGCTAAAGTAACATATGGTTAATCATTATTACAAATCTTATATAGTTTATTATATTTTTGTTGAATATCTAAAAAAAGAATAACTTTAGAAACATTATTTTTATACTTAAAGTCTTGTTTATCAATACCCAAAGAATCATATTCTTTTTTTATATCTTTAAAATCTATTACTTCACCCATGAAAATTAGAACATTTTTTTCCTTTTTAAATTTTAGTATAAAAAAATCGGAAATATTTCAGAATAAATGAAAATTATAATCCAAAAATAATGTTTTGTAATGAAGCAAGATAATCTCTATTTAATTCAATATCTAATCGCATTGATTCCTGCACCTCATTATATTCTCTAATTGTAGAATTATATTTATTGAGATATTCTGGATTAGCTTTTTTAATAATTTCATCAAATTCTTCTGGACATTTTTTTCTAAAATATTCCTCATAACTAGGTAAATCTTCTTTAATAGATTCTTTTCTTTTATCTGAGGGATGCGGATTAGATAAATTAGTTATTTTTGCATCTAAAGGATTAAGTACATCTTTTGTTAAACCAGTTTTTTGATTAAAATTAAATTCTTCATTTATGTTCATAAAAAAGAGAAATCATCAAAGATTTATAATACTTACCCAAACATTCTAATATAATTAGCATCATCTTCTTCAGCTTTCTTAACCTTAATAATTGCATCCAGAAGATGCTTCATAGAAATGGTTGTCTTGTTTTGTCTAATAGCAAAATAACCTGATTCTGTGCAAATAGCGTGTATTTCTGCACCAGAACAATCTTCTAATTCTTTATACAATTTATTATAATTGATATTTTTAGAAAGCTTCATATTTTTTGTGTGAATCTTAAATATTTCTTTAACTCCTTCTTTATCAGGATTATCAACAAGAATTAATCTGTCTAGTCTTCCTGGTCTTGTGATTGCTGGATCAAGAATATCTCTTCTATTGCTGCAACCAATAATCTTAACATTACCTAAATTATTAAAACCATCAATTTCTGCAAGCAATTGCATAAAAGTCCTCTGAACTTCTCTTTCACCTGAAGTGCCAACTTCCATTCTGGTTGCAGCTAAACTATCAAGCTCATCAATAAAAACAATTGCAGGAGCTTTTTCTCTTGCTAACTCAAAAATTTCTTTAACAAGTTTTGCACCTTCACCAATAAATTTCTGAACAAGTTCAGAGCCAACTATTTCAATAAAAGTGCTTTTAGTTGAGTTAGCAACTGCTTTTCCTAATAAGGTCTTACCTGTTCCAGGTGGGCCATACAAAAGAATGCCTTTAGGTGGTTTGATACCAATTTTTTTAAATAATTCTGGCTTTTTAAGAGGAAGCTCAATAACTTCTTTTATTTCTCGCTCTTGCTCTTTTAAGCCACCAATATCTTTAAAAGTTGTTTCTGGTTTTTCAATAATTAAGAATTTTTCAACATTAAACTTTTTGTTTGCAAATATTTTTCTGATTACATTAAGATTTTTTTGTTCAACAAGAACAGAATCTCCTGATTTTAATTTTTTTACATCAGCAGAAATATTAACCTGAAACTGATTACCATTAGGAATCCTGATGAGTGCTGCATCTTCCTGTTTTTCAACAACTTCTGCAACCATCAATGGTGGAGATCTTATTTTATTTAATTCTGTTTTAAGCTGCATAACAGCCTCTCTTAACATTTTGTTTTCTGATTCAAGACCCCCATTATCTGTGCTATAAGAATAAAGTGCCTCTCTAATGGTGTCTATTGGTTTTTTCTCTGATTTAATATCTGCCATATTCAATGCAAGCAAATCAAGATATATAAATGTATTA
>Ga0222697_1000661_pt1 | contig 14452 bp, 17 predicted proteins | sample AntAcemetage1402_FD_179835 | JGI IMG/M metagenome (GOLD analysis project Ga0222697, IMG submission 179835) | Saline water microbial communities from Ace Lake, Antarctica - #1402 | ecosystem: Environmental > Aquatic > Non-marine Saline and Alkaline > Saline | place: Antarctica: Ace Lake... | reverse complement strand
CCTGTAGTAGATATATCCCCATTAGTATCATCAAAGAGCCATTTGTTTGTGGTAGCTCCGACTGTTTGACCGTCGCCGACTATTATGCCTGCTGATGTTAAAATGCCTGATGTTGTATCATTTCCGTTGTTTATGAGGTAGTCTGTATGAGCTTGGGTGTTGTCTGTGGAGTGAATGGTGTTAAGGTCTATCGCTGTTCTGTTCTCTTGTAAGGCTCCTTCAACTTCTGTGGCGGTGATTATTGTTCCGGCGTCTGCTATGGGGAGGTCTCCTGCACTTACTTGGGTTGCACCTGTGCCAAAGTCTATTGAGTCATCATCTATTGTATTGTCGGCTACCTGTTCTCCATCTATTGCATCTGAGCCATCATCCCATTGAGTAGTACCTACTGTGATATGGGTTCCTGTGGTTACTGTTACGCCACCTGTAGTTATGGATTGGTCTGTAGTAGAACCTCTGTCAGAGACTGTATCTAAGGTATCTGCCTCTGTCCCTGTTATAGTAAGTATATCTCCAACTACATCAGTTGTAACAATACCTGCTCCGTCTATGCTTATAGCAAGACCTGTTGTGGCTGTGTTGTCATCACCCTGGATTGTGTTAAATTCGTTTGTTGTTGAGCCGTCAACTTCTGTTGAAGTAAAAGTTATAGTATCACTTCCAGCAGTGGTTGTAATTACGTTAATTCCGGCACCTACCATAGTCAAGGTGTCTGTGGTTGTGTCGGATACAATACTATCTTGTCCGGTGACTGCTATTGTTTCAAATAAGTTTTGGTCAAGGTCTCCTAGGGTTACATCATCTAATATATCAAAAGCTTCTTGTACAGTATCCTCAGTAGCAGAGAGTATTCCATCAAAGTTGGTAGTGCTTATAGTTATATCCTCGCCTTCTAGTCTGGCTACGGGGACCCAGAGTTCTGTTGTACTATCCCACTCTAAGTTAAATTCATCTTCTGGATCGACAGAGGCATCAACATCGGTCAAATCTCTTATAGCATCGCCTTCCCAAGAATTACCAATGAAGGGAAACGCAAACATCAAAAGAATTAAGAGTAAAAATAGTTTCTTCATTTTGGTTGTGAGTAAAGGATATAAATATCCAAGTCTCCTGCTGTTAAATTAACCAGATTATCAGTCGTTGACGCAAACTGTGCCTTGATTGCTGTCGCTGATGTATATATTCTATTAGTTCTTTTTTCCGTGTCGTCATACAAATCATCACCTTTATCCGTTCCTTGCTGACCCGTTAAAATCCAAGTAGCATTCCCACAACCGAGTATATCATGTTCCTCTGCTAAAGCATCTGCATCGGTATCTCCTACAGCGACTGTCATTGCCGATACACTACCCCCGGTAAACTGTGTTCCCACATAAGCCCATACATCAGTAATCATCGCACCTGCTGGTATTGTAAATAATGTTATATCTTGTGAGGTATCAGCGTCTGTTAAGTCAGCATGGCTTACATGATATTGTCTTGTAAACAAAGCGTTTGGAACAGTATCTTCCCATGCGAAAGCAGTGAGACTAACCATAAGAAACAATAAACAAATTATAAATCTTTTCATATTACTCCTTAGATTTCTTCTTGCCTTGCAAGTTTAGCTCTTAAAGTTGTACTTGAGTGATTACCTGCACTTCCTGTTATTTTCAATCTTCCATACTTACTTAATGGTGGAGATAGTTTTTTGAAATGTTGTACCTCATCAGCTAAAGCACTTTCTATATCCTGTGCGTTCTCAGCTACGGCCCAACCATCATCAGAAGAACCTTCTGTCCCAGGGAGAGTGTTCCCTTGCTCAAGTTCAATCTTCAACCCTACAGTCCCATCAGAAGTTGCTATGTAATCCAAACTGAAGTCTTCTCCTGTACCCCATTCCCAAGACTTAGTGTAGATTGTAGCATCTGAGGCTATTGCGATAGTTGTACTATGTAAGTAAGTTAAAATATCATCGATTGTAACTAGTAGTTTCATTTTGTTCCTCCCTTTTTGTAAATCTCTTTCCTTATCTTCTCAACGACTTTTTGTCGAGCTCTTACTTCTTTCTCTTCTATATCAATCAACCTTTGGCGGTCTCGTAAATCGGCTTTCAATACATTAAGCGAATCATTCCATTCTGAAAGTTTTATAGTCTCTTCAGCAACTTCCTTTTCCTTTACTTCGACAACTTCTTTCAAAACTTGAATCTCTTTATCTCTATCCTCTAACTTTAAGGATATTTTCTTTGATTTTCTAACATCATCTTCCACTTGAACTTTGAGCTTAAGATATTCTTTAATCTTCTTATCAAATTCTTTTATTTTCTTCTCTGCTCTGCTTTCTTTAATCTTTATAGTTTCTTCTTCTGCCTTTATCTTAGACTCTCTCTTAGATAAATCATCTTCTATAATTGCTAACTCTGAACCCTTGGAGGTGATAGAAGAGGATAACTTAGCTAATCTTTTAAGCTCATTGTTAGTGTCCATAATTCCTGTATTATATTTAACTTTAAGTTTACCTATCTCATTATAGTCTGTGTTTATTTTACCTTCTCTGTCATTGAGTATTCTGCCTTTTTCGGCAATCTCAGCCATCTTCTTATCGACTAACAAGTTAAATTCTTTAATGTCAGTAAGGAGTTTTGCATTGGATTCTTTTACTCTCACTTCCCCTTTTCTGACTGCTTCTTCTCGTCTTAAGATTTCAGATTTTTTAGCTTCAGATATTTTATCCATGTTTACTCCTTTTAAAAATCAAAATATTAAAAAGTATAAAAACAAGAGGGGCTTTTAAACCCCTCGGAAAACCTAGTTTACGTTCCTGTGAATACTATTCCTGTTGCTGCATTTGCATGACCACTCACATACCAAAGAACACCATCACTATATAGGTCTATGTAATCACCTATAATTGCTGCGTCTAAAGTAAATGTGACTGTATCTTCATCTGAAGCTGCAACTGATTCTCCAGCTACAGTAGCTACACCAGTTATTTTGTTTTCACTAGCATTAGTAATAACAGTATAACTTGTCCCAGATGGACTAAGTCCAACAACAATGTGGTAATGAATACCAGCTGCTGTTGATACGGCAGGTAATGTCAAAGCATACTCTGATGCATTACCAAATACATGTAACTTAGAACCCTCATTGATAGTAAGAGTGTCTGCTGTTGCGTGTATCTGATAAGGAATTGTCATACCAGATGTAACTAGAACATTAGCACTTGCGTTAATCTCAATGGCACAAGTTGTGCCGGGAGTCGAACCTACACCAATGTTTAGTAAGTCATCATCTGTGTCAAATCCCATGTAAAAGTCATTAGTTTGACCGTCAAATGTTAGGATAGCATCCTCATCACCACCATCACCAATAGTCATCTTTGGTGTGGTTCCGGTTAATAGGATAGTATCGTCATCTGCGTCAAATCTAACTCTTTCTTCTATTGTTCCTGCTATGTTCTGTGAGAACACAATGTCACAATCTTCGGCTGTTGACCCTGCATCAGTTAATACAAAATCAATAGAAGCTTGTTGTTCGGCTGCGTCTGTCTCGTCTTCCAACAAAATAGATATGCCTGCTCCAAAACCATCTGTTGATGTGTCTCCAGTTGTGTCTAAAGTAAGTTCAACCAAGTCAACTACACCATTAGCTTCTGTAGTCCAACCAGTATATTCAAGTACATTTGTTCCAGCGTCTCCAAGATCAGAATCAATCTTAAGAACTTCACGCATTGTTCCTGCTTGGTTCAAGTTGATGATAAAATCAGCGTCTTCAGCGCCATTAGTAACAGTAGATAGAGAAACATCTATGGAAGCCTGCTCCTCAATTCCACCTGTATCATCAACCTGAAACACTAACCCAGTACCTACTCCTGCTGCGGCTGTTCCGCCGTCATGGGTAAGTTTCATTACATCAACAACAGCATTAGTAGAAGTGTCAGTTTTTTTGCTCTCGATGTAATTTGTTGAAGTAACTATACCACTATCAGCGATTGTAAATTTAGTGATTGGTGTTCCTGGAGTTGTATCATCACAACCTATTACAAGGTCAGTAGTAGCACCTGTAGAAGTAATTGTCCATTGTTCACCAGCTGCATCGCCTAAATCAGATGACAACTTTAAAGTTGCATCGCCAGTAGTATCGTAAGGTGTGTAGATTTCAAAAATCGTGTCCAAGTCGTTAGACTGAACGCGAATTGTGTCATCTGTTCCTGTATCGCCAGTGATAACTTCGCCATTAGGTAATGTAATCGTACCGTCTAAGATGATAGCTCCACCATCAGTAGTTACAGTAACGTCAGTTACTCCAGCTTCACCGATATCTAAATCGGCAGAACCTGGTGATGTAATAGCATTTACATAGATTTGACCTGATGACTTACCAATTGCCAACTCAGGAGTTGTGCCTATTGTAGCACCAAGACCTATACAAAATAAGTCTTCCTCTTCTCCACCAGTATAGTCAATACCCATGTAAACGTCCTGTGCTCCAGCCTGGAAAACAAAACCACTATCTACATCATCATTTTCACCAATCATAATCACTCCACTTGACTGGATACTGATTTGTTCTGTAGTTCCTATAGCAGAACCATAACCTATCTGAAATTCGTTCTCTGAGTCGTTTACACCAGCATAGTAGTCATTACTATCGCTATCGAAAATAATTACTACGTCAGTCGCTACTGCTCCACCTAAGGTCAAATCTCCATCATCGTGTAACTTTAGCTTTGACCCGGCGTCAGTAGTAGTCGTGTAACCATCTTCATCAGTCATTGGAGAAACTATGTCTCCCCAAGATGATTTCTCTTGTCCACCAAGGCTTATCTCTGCTCCAGTACCACCTATTAGTGTACCATCGTCATCAACAGTCCAGTAGTAAGCACCATCAGAGTCCATTCCACCTAGCTGACCTGTAGTCTCAGCGAAGGCAGGTAAACTCACAAGGGCAATAGCTACTAGAAACGCTAAAAACCTTTTCATACTATTCCCCCTTTTTTAACTTTTTCTTCTTATCAAGAAACGCAAGCTTTAGAACCATCGCAGTTCTTGTCTTAGAGTTCCAGCCTACCATTCTTCTAGCGTCGCCAAGTTCTTTAAGAAGTTTATCACTAACGTTTTCAATTACCTCATAATCACCTGAAAGAGGTTTTAAGTTCTCTTCTTCGGCTTTCTTAGTAATGGCGATAAAATCATCAAACTTGGTAGCTTTTTTTACCTCTCTTAATTTCTTTCCAGCTTCGTTGTCAAATTCTTGCTTAACAATCGTAGCTCCCTTTGGTTGTCCCATATTTCCTCCTTACTGTGGTGTATTCTTCATACCAATTGCACCCTTGAATTGATCGAACTCTATTTCTTTTTCTTTAGCCTGTTGATCGTATTCTTGGTCCTGCAACCTAATGATACAAAGTGTACACATTACCTTACCATTATATTCTTTAAGCTCGTAACCCGTAAGTCTACTTCCATCGTCATCTGTCCCAGTTCTTCCACATACAGGACAAATACCGAATTTAGTAAAGTTTTGGGGATTAGGCATCAGATGATCCTCCACCTCTTGTAAACGGTCTGTTTTTAATCAAAACCCCATATCTTTCAACAAAGGAAGCTTTATAACCCTTGTTTGTTTTGTCTTCAAAGAAATCAATCAATGGAGTTTGTCTTTCATGGAACTGAAAATCTTTGTGCTTAGCCTCACCTAAGTAGTAAGCGTCATCAGTGATGTATGGCCATGCTAGAGGTTTTGCCATTCCTTCATAGATGTTCTTATCATTCATTTGTCCACCGGGTAAACCATTAGTCGTTTCAAAAATCCTTCTTGCCATTAAGTAATCAGCACCTTCTCTTGTCAAACAAGTATCAATTTTCATCTTCATTGGTCTGTCTAACTCAGTTCTGTTATTAGTAGCAGTGTGAAGAACATAGATTGTTTGGAAATTAACAGGGCTTAGAGTCAAACCAGCTACTGAATTGTAGTAAGTTCCTCCACCCTTATGAGTGTATTCATTTCCTGATAGGCAGAACATAGGTTGAACATCATACATCAAATTCCCAGAAGGGTCTGTGTTGTCCATCCAACTTCCGTTAAATACCCAGTTTCCTGAAAGTGTACCACCATCATTAAATGGTCTTGCTGCGAACTCTTCTTTTGTGTGCTCACTAGATCCAGCCCAAGTAGCAGCTAACTCATCTAAGTAGTTTCCTAATTTCACGTTGTCTTGTACTGCTTCAAAAGTTAAGCTTAAACCACCACTAAATGTCCAGTATTTAACATAGTAAGTCCAGCCTTGTGCTGAAGACTTAAAGTTAATATCTTGTCCTTCAGTCTCGTGTCTCTCTAAATCGCCTAATCCTAAAAGCTGTGTACTCTTGTCGCCAGCGCCTTTGACACCAGAAACTATTTTGTAAACTTTGTCTCTTACTTTATCCGCTTTGTCAATTACATCAAAAGCTGCTTTATACATATCCTTTTGATAAATTGAGGGATTGTCTAATCTAACTCCCATAATCTATTCTCCAATCAGGTAACCATTAATAAAATTCTACTCTACTGCTCCTGCATACATTTTGCCTTCAATAAACGTAACGTCTACATAACCATCGCCTAGACATACGCCGTTAACATCTGCTGTCATTCCTGCTGCGAATGATACTCCACCTGCTACGGTAGAAGCTTTACCACCAACTATACGCACTACATCTTTAGAAGATGCTGAAACATTTACATACTGTACTTCACTGATAACTACTATATCACAAGACTCTCCGTCTAATGCGTATGAGTAGTTTCTATCGTAAGTATCTGCATCGTAAGCAAGAGGTAATCTAAACACTGCTGTTAAATCGTTAATACACCAGAATACATCAGCACCTTCAGTAGCTGAAGTGTCTAATCCACCTCCACCTGCTCCGTTAGATGGGCTTCCTTCTCTTACAAAACCCTGTATTGTAGTATCATTTTCGTCGGCTAATTCTCCACGCCCTGAAGCGTCGTTTACGACTAATCTACCACTTTTAGAGTAGAAAGTCTCACTAGCCCCCATATGTAGAGCGAAGCCATTGTGACCGCCTCTAATTTGACCATATTTTACGTCACTCATCATTTACTCCTTCTTTTTGTTTTTAGCTCTACCAGCTTTAATTTCATTATAGAGCTTATATATTTCCTTCTCATCATCAACATTAGGGAACATATCAAAGGCTTGTTCTCTCTCTTTGCCTGACCATGTGATAGTACCTTTACCTTTTGGCGGTTTGCCATCACCTGTTGGTCCAGAGATTATTCTCTTAGAAGCTTGGCCTCTTGTGAATCCCTTTAACTCTGCAACTTTTTCAAGTTCAGCTAATTTGTCAGGGGTGAAGTAACCTCCACGTGCCCAACGGATCGAATGGTCAATATTATAATCTTTATGAAGGATTACTTTATCTGAGATTGTTTTAAGGAGTCCACGAATATCCTCGCTGTAGGGCTTATTATCCTCTGATAAAGAGTTTATTAATTGTACTCTTTTCTCATCGGCATTTGATTTGGCTCTGAGCTTTTGTTCTTTGTAATAAACTGTTGAATTAAGGTGTATCTCTTTAGATACTATCTTAAGCACTTGTTCATCATCAAAACCATCACAATCTTCCGGGTGGTCAGTGCGATACTTTTCCACTACCGTTTCCCAGTCGCTGAATTTCCCATCAGGACCAGTAAGCCCCCTATCCTTAATACCAATCTCCCACTCTCTTGCTGATTGAGGTCTCTTGGGTTGGCTAGCTTCTTGCTTAACCGCCGAGATTTCCTCATCCTTTATTGCCACAAGTTGTTGAAGATTCAAATTTGCTATTGCTATCTCTTCTTTATTTCCTTTGTATTTATCAACTATTTTATTAGCACTCTCAAGAGTTCTGCGTGATTCCTCAATGCCTATTTTCTTCTCTTCAGAGTATGATTTAACTCTCCCTTCAAACGCCTCTTTGCCCTTAGTCTCTTGTTTAAGCGCTGCTACTTTTCTTTTCTCTTTGTCATCTTCGTCTAAATCCTCTTCTTTAGCCTCTAGGAGCCTTGTAGACTCGGTTTCTTCAGCTTCTATAAGCGTTGTCTGTCTATCCTTCTCATCCTCGGTTAAGTCCTCAGGGTTAGCTGAGATAATGTCCTCATCAGACTTTTCCTCAGGTTTATCCTCTTCTTCCTTCTCAGGTTGCAGTTTTAGATCCTCGACTACTTCTGATTCAGGGTCTTTCCCTTCTTTTTCAAGCTCCATTTCTTTACGAGCTACATCAGCAGCGTTCTCTTCGTCTACAACTATTACATTCCCTTCTTTATCCTTCATACTACTCCTTTGTTTTTGATGGCGACCTTGTCGGTACATCTCCTGCGCCTTGCGGGTTGCAGGTGTTAATAAAAAAGACCCAGACTAGACTTTTACATCTAATTTGGGTCTCTAAGAACCTCTACAAAAAATAAACGTGCCTCTAGGGCATCTAAATTATCAAACAGAACAAGAAGCTGTCTCTTTGAAGTTTACTCTATTACCTACATATGAACCTTTTGGAAAGTGAAATTTCATATGTGCAGAATCGTCAACAAAGTATTTAAGATTTTCAATACGATTATCATTCCTAATACCATTAATATGGTGTATTCTTTCTTTTGCCGTAAGTGTTCTCCCAAGATGTTTCTCCATAACCAAGCGATGTTCGTAAACATACCCTTGAAAATTGCATTGGGGATGGTTAGGGCAATAAATAAGTACATATCCTTTATCATTTCTTTTTCTCTCCGTCACTTGCGTCTTTATACCTCTTTTTTCATCCCAATATTTGAACTGGGCGTCCCTTAGTTTTTTCTTATATCCAGCAGTTTTATAAAAACTATATCCTTTTGTACTCATACTATTTGCCTACTACAACTTCTTTACTTCCATAGGTATTAACAGTTTTGCACTTAGGGCATTTAAGCTCTAAACACGCTGGGTCTAACTTTTCATCTAACCCATTTGTATTGATATTCCCCATTGGTACTTGAAAATCATAACCACTAATATATTTACATAGTAACTTATGGCACTTCTTACAGCGATACTCTTTCACTTCTTCTTCTTCCTATTTACCCAATCTCTAATTCTGCTAGGTGTCACCCCTTTAGGCACAGTGGCTACATTGTTATCTTTCATCGCGATTAACTTAAGGCAGTCAGCTAAGAGTCCTACTATTACTTCTTTAGCTACTGGGGCTGTATCTACTTTCTTCTTCCCTTCTGCGTTAAGGGATATTTGAATTATTGGTCTGTAGCCGTCTTTGCCTTGGTTCATACTCCTCCTACTATTGGGGTTTCACTGTTCTGTACCCTTTCAATGGCTCTTGTTGCCATCTCTAAGCCTTCTTTCTCTACATCTTTGACCTTTTGTATGGTAACGTTTGGAATCCCTTGTTTCTTAAGGTAATTGGCTATTGCTACGAATGTATATCCTCTTGCTGTTAGGCTAAGGACTGATTTGGCACACTTAATCTTGTTTATATTATAAAATGGGAGATTCTTCTTTGTCATTAAGGATATTGCATAACTAAGGTATTTTATCACGTCTTCAGGTAGAGCACTTGTGATTGGAAATTCCTCCATAGATGCTTTGCGTTTAAGCTTATCTTTGAGGTCTTTGGTGTAGTTACCAGCCTCTTCTATTGAGTTAAACTGATAATTGTCGTCTTCGATTATTCCAAATTTGTCTTCTTTCATTTTCTATCCTTATCAATCCCCTTCAATAGGAGGCTTAATACGTCTGCCCTTACGAATAACGCATCATACAAGGCAAGGCGTTCATCTTTATTCCTTATTGTCTTTAATATATCAATGCCTCTTAGCATCAAGGCTTTATCAGAAGCCTCAAGCTCATCTTTATATTTCTTGAAAGTGTTAGAAGTTAAGCAATTATGTAAAGCTTCAGCTGCTTTCTCAGTAGATTCCTTGATATCCTTGTTCTTCTGGGCTATATCTTTCTTTTCCTTACCAGTAAAGTCTTTGAAATCAAACATTATCCTCCTTTTTTCTGAGCCTTTTGTTTGGCTTTCTGTATCTCTTGTGCTTTATTTGCAGGCATGGTCGCCATTGCTTGCATCTCTTGTATCATACCCATTAACTCTTTAGGAACCATCTTAGGTGGCTGTTGTGTCATTTGAGACTCTTTCATCTTAATCTGTACATATTGAGCAACTGCTTGTAAGGCTATCTGAGCTTGCTGTTGTTGGAACTGTTCTAATGGTGGTAATAACTTATCTATGCTATTCTTCCACTTCGGTCCCCAGCCTGATAATGTTAGCCTAATCTTTTCATAGTTTGCTTGAGGGTTGTTGATTATTAGACTTTGATTATCTAAGTAAGCGTTCATTGCCAAATCTTCTTTCTTTGCGTTAAGTTTATTAAAGTCATACGCCATAGCTTGGGATTGGATCGAAGTCCGGGCTATCATTGCTGACTTACCTATCTTTTTAGGTTCTGCTCCTGTTACAGTTCTTTGTCGTTTCTCAAGGTATTCTTGTTCATCTTGCCCCATTTCATAATAGAACTTAAGGATTACCTGAGCATCTATATTAAATCCATCCTTAAATTCATCTACGTAATCTTTTATATTCTTACCTGTCTCTTGTAATAAGGCGATAGTCTTGTTACCCGGTGCGTTAGGGTCGAGTGGAGTTTCCTTACCACTTCTTAAACCAGAGACACCACTCAAATCACTTGCTGTCCTCTCTACCACTTGTTGTAAGACTAGAAGCCCAGATATGTCAGGTGGTCGCATTTTGTTACTTAGAAAGTCCAAATCTTTTCCACCGTATAGTGGCATGCCGTTTGTCCATGTATTCTGTAGGAATTGGTTTGCTACATCGCTTCCTTTCTCTGTTATAGGAGTTATTGTATTGGCCATTTGTGCAGACTCTAAAGTGTGATTTAGAATAGCATTACTGGCTTTATGGGGACTAGTTATGTCCTCGGCTACACCTTCTTGATAAAACCCATTGTCGGTACATTTGACATAATGAGGTACATAATAACAATCAAGGACTGTGTAAGGATAGTTAATTCCACCTAAGTAGAGGTTCTCTTTCTCTGCTTCCCAACAGACTATCTTAGTATACTCGCCTGTTTCTTCATCTTCTGGGAGAACAGCGTAATAAACGTGTTCTAACACGTCATATTTCTCGCTAGCGTACCCTTCTCTTGGCTTGTCGTCTCCTTTGTCATAGATTAGTTTATCTATATTTACGAAATCAAACTCTTTTTCGAACTGCTTGAGTTGGTAATAGGAGAAACTAACTCTCTCAGTGATTAAAGATGCCTCACATAACCCTATGTACCCTTCAGTGTCTTTACGGACATAGAAGTTAGCATTGTCTACGAATTTAGGGAAAGGGTCATTATAGACTACGTCGTCATATTCATAGTCAAACTCAGCCTTCTTGCCTTCTTGAAGCTTTTTGATTATACTGCTATACTTAGTTGATTCAGGGTTCTTGGCTAATTCCTTCTCTATTACGTCCCCATAGGCGAGTAAGAACTCGTTTAGGGGTTTATTTTCAATTATTGGTTGCCCTTGAGGGTCTACTCCTGTTACTATCGGTTTACCCACGTACTTCTCATGACCTATTCTCTTCTCTTTCCTGACCTTATGAGACCATTTTACCATACCTACTTTCTTATAAGTAGCTGAAGAGCAAGCTAATCTTAAGGGTTTTCTTAAGGGGATTCTCTCATCTAAGGCGTAATCTAGGAACTCTTGTTGTTGGGAGCATACTTCCATTCCTACACCTTTAGCGAACCCGGGACGAGGATTGATTGAAATCTTAGGGTCTACACCAAATAAGGCATCTATCGTGGTTCTGATTATATCCTGACACTTGACTTTAGTAAGCCCTGTATCGAGATTATAAGCTCTATCAGCAGTCTTAGGCATCCTACCCTTGCGCTGTCTCTCCATTGATTCGAGGAACTCATCGAAGTCTTCACCGTCTATGTCACCTCTCTCAGCTTTAATGGCGTCAAACTCTTCCCTGATTGACTTTATTAGAGATTTCTGTTCATCTTCAGTAAGGGGTAAAGGTTTACCTTTGGTTAAAAGGCTTTCTATTACCTCTTCCTTTGGTTCTTTCTTTACATTGCTTTTTATGATTACACTTTCTTTTGGCATATTTAAAACCTCGCTGATGGAGCACTACTCTGTAATCTCCGTTTCATACTTATTTCAGACGCATTCTGGTTACTCGGTACGCTATAAGGGTGCTCATGCTTGACTTGTTGTGCAATCGAAAAACAGACTATTAAACCATCTTCCTTACCGGTGGCTGCTTCTGCCTTATTGGTCTTAGGATTGATTATAAACGTCTGCCCTTGATTGATTAAGTCAACATCGTTCAACTGACATGAGTTATGTAAAATTACTTCAGCAGCTCTGGCAAGCATAACAGGACGAGTATTAAGATTAGTGTTAAAGCCAAGTTCATCTGTTTTCTCTATCTTTCCATCTTTTTCAATCTTTTTATGATATATATTCCCGTATATTTTAACGAGACACTGTATTACGTGGTTACCATACCCTTTACTTTCAGGTGCTACTATCGCTTCATTATAGAAATATCCAAGTTTAGCACCTATATCTGCGAGTAATTCAGGCTCATATTGTCCATTGACTACTGCAGAAACACTATTAAGACGGTTGTTTAAGACTAAGATACTTGCTTCATCACCTCCTATTGCCTCGGAAGCGTCTAGTGTTACTATGTATTGTTCATTGGGACGAGGGCTTTCATATAGTTTTATCCTTCCTCCGGGTAAATCACGAAAGATGTATTTACCTTCTTCTTTGAATATATCCCCTATCTGCCTAGGTGTCTTCTTAATTTGTCTCTGCAAGGCTTGTTGGTTGAAGAATGTTCTTCCACTTGTTTGGAAAGCCTCTTGCCAACAACTTGGGTATTCCTGAAAAAATGAGTTTATCTCACCATTACATTTATTGACTATTGCATATCTGCGCCAATTTAGTTGCTCTTGAGTTAATTCATACTCTTTTATAAGCCTTGCTTCTTCTCTAATAAACCCTTGTTCACTACTCTCAGCATCGAATATTATACCGTCTAGTGGGTATAATTGATTGTTCTGTAAGGGCATACTGTATTCTTTCATCGCGAACCAAGGAATGAATATTGGTAGCCAATCAGTCTTTCCCTGTACTGAACGTACCCACTCGCCATAGAACATCTCCATTCCGTTAGCAGTAGTCTCGCCTATAATCATTGTGTTAGGTAAATCGGGGACTGTTTGGTTTAGTCCTTTCATTACTTCTTTTAGGTTTCTAAAGTAAGCTACTTCTGATAAATGTACTATTGAGAAGGTTCTACTGCGGGCTGCTTCTAAATTCTCTGCTGTGGCTATTATTATCTGTGAGTGTATGCCTTCAAATTCTAGTTTCTTTTCGTTAGATTTCTTGAGTTTAGGTGCTAAGTGGGGATATTCCTTTTCAAGCTTTTCGTGATATAGCTTTGACATATCAAAGAGATTATTAGCATGATCCTTTTCATCTGCCATTATAAGAGAGTTGATATTCTCTTGTTGGGAAGTGAAAGCGTATATTATTGCTTCTATCAATGTTGAGCAACCTTCTTGTCTGGCTTTCAAAACCCATAGCCTTATTGGCTTTCCCTCGTTTAATAGATCTATTATGATTTTAGCTAATGTTCTTTGAGCATCATTTAGCTTTAGGGGTATTAGTTGGGCGTCTTTGGTCTTTATGTATAAATAACATTGAGTGACTAACCCAATAGGCTTTCGCATCATTACCAGTTTCTCATCGTCCAGAAATTGTTTATCCGATACTGTCTGAGAATATGTTTTTGAGTCTATTACTTCGTTCAACCTTCTCCTCGTTAGTTATTTGAGTGATATGAATTGAATTGTCTACTAATGGACCATTACCTTCTATTTCTTTGCGTAGTTGTTCTATTAAGTCGGCTCTATCTTTGGTGGATTGTTCTGATTCTTTTATCGCTGCTCTAATTAAATGAATGCGTTTTGCTTTCTCTAATGCTCTATCCACTACTAGAAGAACCTTGTTGTTCTCAAGTATCTGTCTAACACGCCTTTGTGTAATCCCAAAGTTTACACCGATATCTTCATCGGTAATACCTTCATCTATCCATAGACGGCATATTTCTAGGTCTCTTATTTTGTTGTTTCCTTTGATTTTATCAGGTAATTTCATAAGATAAATTTATTAAATCTGTAACCTTAGTCTCTATAGTTAACCCTTTTTTAGTCGTGATCGTGATTTTAATCTCTTGTTTCATCTCTCCCCTTATACTTCCTGAGGTCATTTACTACTAATACTACGAAAATTATGAGTATTACTAGGTGTATATCAATCATTTGGTCTCCAATCTCCTATGAGTTTACCATTACCGAGGTCTAATACTAATCTGTTTGTTAGGGTGAATAATCTA
>Ga0222697_1000660_pt1 | contig 14493 bp, 12 predicted proteins | sample AntAcemetage1402_FD_179835 | JGI IMG/M metagenome (GOLD analysis project Ga0222697, IMG submission 179835) | Saline water microbial communities from Ace Lake, Antarctica - #1402 | ecosystem: Environmental > Aquatic > Non-marine Saline and Alkaline > Saline | place: Antarctica: Ace Lake... | reverse complement strand
GAGTACAACAAAGAAGAAGCAACTGTAGACATGGCTGCCAAACTCAAAGACGTGTTTGGTTGAGCCAGTCTAGGAGGACACTATGAGTTACACGTATGATCAACTGTCTGGTCTTGTCGGGACTGTCCACACGAAGTACCCGAAGCAGGAACTGACTGTAACGTGGGACGATCACAACTTCGAGGCCGCTCGAATCTTCAACCAGGAGAGCATCAAGAAACAGGGCGGCACTACGATCACTGGTAAGGCTGTTCTAAGCCCCACCGGAAATGCTCGCTACGTCGGCTACTACGAGGTCGATGAACTCTCGCAGGGCGAGACGATCCACGAGTACACCATGCCGTGGGCCCGCGTCACCACCAACTGGTCCTGGGATGAGTTCGAGATCCTGCAGAACAAGTCAAACCCCGAAGGCTTCATCGACCTCGCGAAGGTCAAAGAGATGCAGGCCATGTGGGAGCTTGCTCAGCTGTTCGAGTTGGCCTTGTGGCAGGCCCCGACCAGTTCGTCTGATGACAAGTACCCTCGCGGGGTGCCGTACTACATTCGGATGTTGACCAAGGATACGACCACCGCTGGTTTCGTTGGTAAGACCATCCGGTACCGTAATGCCTCCACAGGCACGGACTGTTCCGGCATCGACGCCAACGTATACAGTCAGTGGGCTAACTGGGGTGACCTCTACACAGCGGTCAACAACGACCTGATCACCAAGCTGCGTAAGGCGATGTTGTACTCCGGGTTCAAAGCCCCGCTGGGTGCCAATCAGTTCGAGGTCCGCAAGGCCGCGAAGAAACGTATCTACACTGGGTTCACGAACAAGGTAGATATGTTCGACTATCTCGATGCTAAGGATGATCTCCATCAGACCAAGGAGTCCTTTGGTCGTATGGTCGTCACCGAAGGTACGGACATGCTGATCAATGGTCTCGACGTCATGTCCATTGATTCACTTGAGGGTGCCACTGATCCCGAGACGGGTAGCACTACCGATCCGTGGTACTGTATCGACTTCGCTCACTTCATGCCTGTAGTTTACTCCGGGTATTGGATGAACGTGAAGGGTCCGGTCCATGGTGGGACGAAGCAGCACACCGTTTTCACCATGTTTAAAGATGGAGCCCATAACGTACTTTGCGATAATCCGCGTCAGGCGGGATTCGTCATACACAAAGCCATCACCTCTTAATAGGTAGGAGATAGGGGGAATGTCCGAGTTAACAAAGACGTGTACGACCTGCGGTGAGACAAAACTGATATCAAAGTTTTGGAAGGACTCCAGTAAGTCCCTTGGTGTCCAGCATCGCTGCACGAAGTGCGGGAAAGCATACAACAAGAAGTTCTGGGCATCAAAGGCTGGCAGGCGCACGCATCTGGCAAATAAGTTGAAGAGTAGTTTTGGTTTATCGCTAGGTGAATACGATTCTATGCTCGATGCACAGGGCGGGGTATGCCTCATATGCGGCGGCACGGAGGGCAGGAAATACCGCGGCGTACCTACCAGATTGGCAGTCGACCACGACCACAAAACTGGTAAGGTACGTGGACTGCTGTGCTACCGGTGTAATTCTGTACTAGCTTTTGTTAACGACGATGTGGATCTGTTACAGACACACATCAACTACATCAACAAACACAAAGGAGCATAACCATGAGTCTAGTAGTGAAATACAATGGTGCCGGAACGGCCGGGCAGCCGAGCCCCGTTATCTGGGGTGATTGCCCTGTCGATAAGTCCCTGACTGCACCCGAGGAGCTGACGTATCTGTACGATACGTTTCTCAATAACTTCACTGCCAACGAGGTGATCCTCGGTAACTGGCTGGTCGTCGGTACAAACCCCGACACCGCCGTAGTGACCGATGAGGCCGATGGCGTTATCAATCTCAGCGGCAGCGGGGCGGCGGACGACGAAGCGTTCATCTGTTCCAACATGCTGTGTAACGAGGTCATCAAGAAGAACAGCAACAAGCGACTGTGGTTCGAGGCCAGCATCAAGGTCTTGGACGGTGACGCGGATGCCTCGATCATCTGTGGTCTCGGCGAGGCCGCCCTCATGGCGGCTGATGCTATTGCCGATGATCCCACCAGCTACCCCACGACTGCTTTGGCTGACTACGACTTTATCGGCTTCATGGCCGGTACTAATGGCACCAACATGGGTGGCATCGATACCGTATATCACCAGGACGGTGATAGTGGCACAGTCACAGTTGTTCAGGCCGATGTGGTGACGAACACCGCGGGTACTACCACGAACGACGACGTGTACAAGAAACTCGGATTCAAGTTCGATGGCAAGTCCACCGTGACGTTCTATGTGGATGGTACAGCCCAGACCACAACGCTAGATATTGACGACCTGACCGGCGACAAGCTGGACGATGCCCTCGGTATCATCATCGGCATCAAGGACGACGCCGGTGGGGCTGATGACCTGCAGATCGACTGGGTCCGCTACGCGAACGACAAAGTCGCTTGCGGCAGATAAGGAGGCCACATGGCTTTTCAATACAAAGAATTGCAGGATATGGAGCACGTCCCGGCACCTGCCGGGATTGCGGCTCCACGATCCCAGCACGTAACAGAGGACGGTAAGACCTTCGTGTACGGCATTACGAAGCCGGTAGACACTACGGTTGGGTATGCACCAGGTTGCACTTTCATCGACACGGACAGCGGGGCCCAGTACATCAACGAGGGCACAGCTTTGTCGTGTGACTTCAACCAGGTAGTGACGGTGGAGAACATTGACTCTGCTGTTTCGGCCGCAGAAGTAGTGGCCCATATCGAGGCCACCGAACTTGCTGGTCTTGCCGCTGGTCGTAACTCCAGTCCGCTAATCTGGGACACATGCCCTTGGCTACAGTTCCAGATGGGGTCGGACGACGGGCTAACGTACTTTAATGACTTCCACGACGGCAACTATGTGCTGGCTGCCGCTCAGACCGTTACTGATCTCGGGCACGGTGTGACAGGTTTTTCCGCCTCTACAGGTGGCTCTGTTATCTCGATGGAAACCGACGAGCCGGTCGGGACTCTCACCCTGGGCTGTACGACGGACAACGAAGACGCGGGTATCTGTATCCTCGGCGGGCTGAACACTGCTGGCCAGATCAAGTTCGTAGTTGGCAAGAAGTTCTGGTTCGAGGCCCGTGTGAAGTCAGTGAACATCACCGACGCCAAGTTCGGCATCTTCTGCGGGTTCGCACAAGAGGGGCTTAACTCTACTCTGGCGCTTATTGCCAATGACGATACGTTGAACGATCTTGACTACGTAGGCTTCCATAAGCTGGCTGCTGACGGTGACAAGTTCGACACTGTACATCGCAAGAACAGTGGCGCTGCCGTCTCGGTTAAGGCTGATGCTGTCACTATCGAGGCCGCCACATATAAGAAGCTCGGCATCTACTGTGACGGTACCACTGTCACGTTCTACGCCGATGGTGTAGCACTGGCTGATACGTGCTTGCTGGCGACAGCGACGTTCCCCACTGGGGAAGAGTTGGCGTTCTACTTTGTCGCCGTGAATTCAAGCGACGACACAGCAGAGTCTACTATCGACTGGGTGCGTATCGCCCAGGAGTTGTAACAGGTAGTAGCAACCCTGCGGATACTATCCGCAGCCTGACGCTCGCTATGCCTCTACCGTTTGAGTCGGCACGATTGCGAGCGTTTCTTGGCGGGGCCGGGGTCAGTTCCCCTGCCCTGGTCCCGCTTTTTCTTACTGGAAGGATTTGACATGGCAGAAGCGACCTCGGCATTATCAGTATACGACCTTGTCAAAGAGGTCGCCATTGCAGCCGAAATAGGCTACTATGGGACGACCGGAAATGAAGAGGCCATGGCACCCACCGACCGCTCTGACATGGACCGATGCCTTAAGGTGGTCAACGATGCGGTGCGACACTTCATAGCCCACGGCCCCATAGAGGGCTGGCGATGGCGTAACCGAATGATGGAGGTTGATCTGGTCCGGTCCTACACTGGTACGGCCACGGCTGGAGCAGCTACTACGCTGACCGATAGCGGTATTGCGGCAGACTATGCTGATGACTTCTTCAACACCTACAAGATCACCATCACTGCTGGAACCGGGATCGACGAGTACGCCACTGTCACCGACTATACTGGAGCAACTGGCATCTTCGAGTTTACCGCACTGTCCGGGGGGTCAACACCTGACACCACAAGCGAGTATCGGATCTGCAAGTCCCTACTTGTTATCGACTCCGACCCCGCCCGGTACCTTCTGAGCCAAGACTTCCAGGGGCAGACAACTGGACAGATCACGTTCGCTGCTGAGCAAGACGCGTGCGGGATCGAGTGGACCAGCGAGCAGAGCATACGGCGTAGCCGCGAGGTCGACGTCTACGAAAATGGTGCCCCGTTCGTGGCTGCAATACGACCGAACGCCACGCAACGTAGGTGGGAACTGATTGTAAACCCCGAGCCCACTGACGAGACCACCATTGTATTCCCATACCAGGCATCATTTGATAAGCTCACCCTGGTGTCCGGTACCGCCACCGCAGCAGGGGCCACGTCGTTGACGGACTCGACGTTGGCGAACCTGTATCCTGATGACTACTACAACGGCGACACGATCAAGATTATCAGCGGCACTGGGAAGTACAGCTATGCCCCCATCACTGACTATACCGGGGCAACTGGCGTATTTACCGTGGCCGATTGGCTCAGTATAGACGGCACCGCTGCTGGAACAGATGCAGCCGCCTCTGCTGCGTATTACGTAGAGACATCTGAGGTCCACCCAGCCGGGCTGCAGTTTGACGACGCTATCCTGTCGGCCTGTCGTGGGTTCACCGAGCAGGAGTTTGCCGATGTGGATCGTGGGTATATGGGTAAGTACCTGCAGTCCGATCTACCAGCCGCGTACGTGATCGACGCCAGGAGCGTCCCGCGTAGGGCGGGTGTCATGCGATCCGGCAGCGGGCCCCGCGTACATTATGTGCAGCGGCCGAATGTCACGTACAACACATAAGGGTAACTGCTATGATCCTACGATTCCCATTTCGCGGCTTACACCAAGGTGGCCCCTACGGGGCACAGCCCGACCAGACAAGCCCAAACCTACAGAATGTCCGCCCGTATTACAGTGGTCGGCTATGCGGCGGGCAGCGTGACGGCAAATCGAAGTGGGGCAGCGGCGATCAGATTGGCGGTGCTGAGCAGCCCGTAGTAGCTATTTGTGCTGTCGCCGCAGTGGAGGCACCGTCCTGATGGCTGTGGTGTTGCTGATAGATGAACCCGCCGTAGCTGGTGGGCGACAGACCGGCATACGTGCTACTTCTTGGCGGGGGCAAGTGTTCACGCCAGCAGCAGACACGTGGGTTACGGATGTAGAAGTTTACAGTGGAGCTTATGGCATCGCACCCGTAGAGGGGCTGCGGCTCAATATATACGCCTGTGATGGATCTCACTTGCCCACTGGTGCTGTTCTGGATACAGTGACAATACCGGCTACTGAGGTTAGCTTAACATTTGCTTGGATAACAGGGTACACGTTCAACCGCATAAAGCTATCTGCCGGGGTAGAGTACTGCTTAACCATGGAGTGTGACGGCGGGGATTCAAGCAATTTCTATCTGAGCTACGAGATACAATATACATGGCACGGGCTATACAGCAGTACCGGTGGTATTCTTTGGAGACTCACTACTTACGAAAAGACTGTAAAGCTGTACGGGGACACATATGTGTTTTCCCCGCCATCAGCCCGGGATACCAAAAAACGATTGATATCAGTAGCGGAAGACGCACTCTGGTACGAGAGCATATAAAATGGCTGTGACACTAACTACGACTGCCAGCAAAGAGCAGCACCGCCTGGTTTCAATTGGGAACAACATCCTTTATTATGAGGACATTGCCGTGGCTGCAGGAGATATGGTAAAGTTAGCGGCATCAGACAGTGACATCGACACATCCGATCAATTGTCTGTAGCATCGGCCTATGGCAAAGTATTTGTTGCCAACGGCACAAACTTGAAGGTGGCTGATTTTCAGAACTCGAAGATTGCCACGGCGGATGTCGGTGCAAACCCCCCTGACCGGGGCAATATATTGACTGGCGGCACCAGCGGTGCCAAAATGATCGTGGACTATATCACGGCGCTTACGAATGCCTGTGTCTTGTATGGGTATCGTACCACCACCGCCACATTCACCGCCAGCGAGACTGTCACTGGTACTGATGACGATGGTAACGCCATCAGCTTCGCCATGACCGCCGCCGCAGAGGTGGCCGCTCCGCATTGGTACGACTGGACCGTGTACGGCGGGGACACGACGTTGTTCGGGGATATGCCAGATCAGGCATACCTTGTTGGCGTATCGGGCGGGCGACTGATCCTATCCGGTGATAGAGAGTACCCACACCAGGCGCGAGCGTCGGGCTCCGGTAATCCGTGGGACTTCAACCTCAACCGTACCACCGCTGATAGACCGACAGCCATAGGCACTGGAAATGCAGGGGCTATCGGTGACGTAGTGCGGGCCATCATCCCGATCCGTGACGGGCAGCTGTTGTTCGGCTGTGCTACCTCGATGCACATGATGATTGATAACCCGGGGATGGGTGGTAGGCTGGTGGCAATTGATACCACTGTTGGCATATTTGATAGCACTAGTTGGTGTTTCGACGGCGATGGTAACACATGGTTCTGGGGCAGCGGCGGGCTACATATGATAGACCGTGGCGGTCTTACTGTCAGCACGGTGAACAAAGAGTCGCTTCCTGATCTCGTTGGCGATGTAGCTGCGGACCCATCAACGCACCGCATAACAATGGGATATGACCCAGCGCGTGTTGGTATCAAGATCTGTATCACCCTGCTGTCTGACGGCAGCAGCCAGGTATACTGGTACGACCTGCGGGCCCAAGGCTTCTTCTATGACACCGATGCCTCATCGGACCATGGCGTGTATAGCCAGTTCTACTATGCTGCAAACGATACCACGCTGTCTGGGCTCATCGGCGGGTGTAAAGATGGGTACCTACGTGTAGATGATAGCTCTGTGACCAATGACGACGCAGTGGCTATTGACAGCTTCGTAGATTATGGCCCCCTCCCTCTGGGCCCCGATGGCCGGAACGGCTCGCTATCATCTATTGATGTGGTGCTGTCCGGCGGCATATCAGGTGGCTCAGAGGATAATTCTGATGACGCCTATATGTATGTGTGGGCAGAGGACACAGCAGGAGAGCTATTTGAGAAGCTGATAGCCGGTACCGCGTACAAGCTGTCACTGACATTCAGCGGCCCCGGCCGGAGTCGTGGTAGCAAGCGTAGGCGTGGTGTGCGCGGTGCCTATGCCGGTGTTAGGCTCGGCAACAGCACAGTAAGCGAAACATGGGGATTCGAGAAAATGCTCCTTGAACAAGGATCGCCTGGTAGGAGGTTACGTTAACGATGTTAAGAACCCTGAGAACCAACAGTGGCGGTGTGCGTGATTACCGGAAGAAGGGCGGCAGCAGCGGGTGGGGCCTGGATGGGATGGAGAAGCTACGCCGGGAGGCGGAAGCGAAGAAGTTGAAAGCCGCAGCAGCGTCTCCGACAGGTGCCACCGCCGCCGCTACAGGTGGCAGCGGCACACCAGAGTCAGTGACAAAGCCGTTTCAGCAGGCCCTTGACACCCTCTCAGGTGCAGGCAGCGACGTTGAGAAAATGTACCAGACTGGTAAGCGTAGAACCATGAGCAACATTGCAATGCAGTCTGTCAACGCTGGCATGGCGAACACGCTCAACATGCCCGCTGCCGAACTCGCATATGAGAATGAAGTACGGCCCGGTACGAATGTAGGCATTGCACAGGCCAAGGCAGGCGTGCTACAGAATCTTGGGCAGACGGCCGCAGGTATTTATGGTACCCAGGTTGGTGCATCCACGGCAAGGCACGGTATTGACGTCGGCAGTCAGACCTCGCTACAGACGGCACAGATGGGCGCTAATACGGCTGTCCATGGCCAGGCACTGCAGTTTGCGTCCAACCAGGCAAACCAATCGTTGCAGCGGTACATTGCTGAGCTTAGCAACCGCCCGCAAATTGGTGGCTCCACCAACACGCAGCCGGTGCCGATAATGGGGACGCCCCGCGCATGAGCGATCTGAACAATACATTCAATATCCCGGCACCTGGTTCACCCAGGTTCGAGAGTGACACAATACGCGCGTTGGGCAAGATACGCGACTCGTTGGGGGTGGGGTCTGACCCGTCGTTCGGCAGTATAGAACTGCCGGACGCCACGGCCAGTCGCCTCGTTGCTACCGATGCTGATAAGAAGCTGTCTAGCTCAGACCTATTCGCGTGGGTAGCAGGAACAGCTAATGAAATCAATGTAGCCGATGACGGTGACGGGACTGTTACTATTGGTATCGTTGACCCCCTTGTAGTTGGTAAAGGGGGGACCGGGGTTGCAACGCTGACGGACCACGGTATTCTGCTAGGTTCCGGCACCGGGGCCGTGACACCGTTGGGTGCCGCTACAAATGGGCAAATCCCCATTGGTAGTACTGGGGCTGATCCGGTTCTTGCTACACTCACTGGAACTGCTAATCAAATTGCTGTAGCTAATGCTGCGGGTAGCATAACACTGTCAGTGGGTGCAGGCCTAAGCGATATTGCGGCATTGACACCGAGTGACAGTGTGTTCATAGCCGGCGACGGTTCCAACTGGGTAGCCGAGTCAGGGAATACAGCCCGAACTTCTCTTGGACTAGGGACGGGGGATGCTCCTACTTTTGCCGATCTTATTGTTACGAACCGACTACTCATTGATTCTTCCAGTTTCATAGTTAACTTGGGATACCTCGCCGGGGGCAATACTACTGGTATCAGGAATGTTAATCTCGGGGCTTATGCCGGAGTCGATTTAACTACTGGGGAGAAGAACACCAATATCGGCTACTATGCTGGTTACGGGCTTACGGGCGGCATCGCGAACACTGGCAGCTACAACGTGTACCTAGGCCACAGCACCGGGCCTTACAACACTACAGGGTCGTACAACGTAGCCATCGGCGGGGATACTTTCAACATGAATACCGAGGGTTCTTACAATACAGTTATCGGGGGATCAGCAGGATTTCTCAGTACGACTGGGGATCGTAATATCTTTATCGGCAACCAAGCTGGAAGCCGACAAACAACGGCCAGCAATATCCTTTTAATCGACAACCGAGACCGCTCTAGTGCTGCCAACGAACTAACTAGGGCTCTGCTCTACGGGGTGTTCGATGCTGATCCAGCAAATCAGTCTCTTCGGATCAATGGAGAAATACTCGGATCAGTGGGGGCAAAGATTGGGGACGGTGGTACGACTAATTACACTACTATCTCCGGTACCGGGGATTTGTCCTTTGCTGGTTCGGCCGGTTTTTACCCCCGGCGTATTACTCAGAGTGCAGAGCCAGCCAATGGAACCGGGGCCACACAGATAGACGTAGGTGAGCTTAGTGTGTGGCGTGACCCTGATGACAATAAAACATATTTGATGTATAACGACACGGATGAAGGCGTACGCAAAGTGGAGATGACATAATGCCGCAAGGACTACCTTTCACGTCACTACCTGCATTCGGAGAAGTTGGCGGGCCCGCGTTTCAAAGAACTGATGCACAGGGTAATATACTCGAACAAGCCGGAGTAATGATACGTGACCCTGAAACGGGCATGGCCGAGCCCTTCCATGGGGCCATCGGCAAGAGCACAAGTACTGCTCAGAGTGCTTCACCGGGCACACCCACTGCCAACCCCGTAGAACTCGCTGACTGGCAGGGTGAACAGGCCCTTGGCCAGCTGTCCGCGTTCGATAAGCAGCTGGAGGCAGTCAAGGTCCCAGTACAGCATGCACTCGATACATCGTACAAGCAGTATCAGGTCGACATCGAGACTATCCGCAACTCTGGCATGGAGCAAGACCAGCAGCGACAGCGGCTTGGGCAGCTGAACGCCAACTACAAAAAGAAGTGGATCACAATCCAGAGCAAGGTCGAGCCACAGGTACAGGCCATCACGCAGCAGAAGGCAGCTGCCAGGCAGCAGATCGTGCTCCAGCAGGCCCTGCGTATGAAGGAGATCCAGACGTACGCGAAGATGGCTGAGGATGGCCTCATCAACGCAGATGCCGCAAAGTCACTGCAGTACAAGACACTCGGATACGAGGTGCCAGTGACGGCGTTCAGACCGCCCAAGTCACAGAGTCCATACCAGGTGGTTCAACGTAATCGGCAGGTGATATCCTCCCTTGATAGTATGCTCGGACAGTACAAAGTCAAGCCCGCGAAAGACCACCCGTGGTCAAGGTGGGACAGACCATCTGAACTCCTGATCCTCAAGCCACGAGCCGATTGGGCAGGGTCAAAGCCCACCGATAAGGACTACCGTACTGCTACCCCGGACGAGGCTGCACAGTATGACTGGGCCACCAGTACGCAGGACAGAGTTCGTGCCGAATCGCGTGCTGCTACCGATCAACTTGTGGGTAGGAGAGTGGCAGACCTATCCGGTACTGCAAGCTCTATGGTGCGTGATATCAACATGGCCCGTCCGCGCGGGGGTGATCGTAAGTTGACGGACACCGAAGTCGATGGCATGCTGGCCGAGGCAGGTGGTGACCCCAAGAGGGCCGAGGCTATCGCTCGTGCTAGGGGGTATGACTTCTGATGCGTACACAACTTGGTATCATCGAATCGGGGCTGGCAGTTATAATGCTGATCACGGCCCTCGCAATCTACATCCTTGCCGCCGCGAGTATCATCTAGGGGGACTGACATGGCAAGCATATTTGAGCAGCGTGCAAAACAGGTCCAGGGCAGCGGCAGTGTATTCGAGAAGCGGGCCAAGCTGGCGTCCGCCATCAGCGGTGCACTTGCTGATCAGGCCGCAGGCACCCCTGCACCGCAGGGGCCTACTGCCGACTTCGCGGTACCCGACAGCATGACCCCACCAGAACAGCGGGCTATGCCGTCGATACGTAAGGCCCTCGCTGCCATTGATCCGCAGAAGCCTGAGCCACAGGGTACGTTACGCGGTGACCTATACCATGCCATTGGTCGCGGTGGTATCAGGGCCATGGCTGCTGCCCCTGGAGCCCTGGCCTCGCTGATGGAGGCTGGCGAGAAAGCCCCTGGCGGCTGGGGGGACTGGGGCATCCCTGGTACATCTGGTGAGCGGGCCAAAACAATAATGAGCCTACGTGCCAAGGCCCGCGACATCTACAAGCTGTCTGATGCTGAGTCATTGCGCGCAAAGCGTGGCGGGGCCACTGGTATGCTCGTCAACCTGGTCGGTGAGACCATCCCGCAGTTTGGTGTATCCGCTGTAGCGGCTCTGCTCGGTGGACCCGCCGGTGTCGTGGCGGTATCCGCTGCCATGGGCGGTGAGGAAGTGTACCAGAACCTTATCGACCTTGGTGTGGACCCCGATAAGGCTAATGCCGCCCGATGGGTAACTGGCCCGATCATCGGTCTGGTGGAGAAGTTGCAGATCGACGGCGTGCTCCGCATCGGGAATAAGGCGGCCGTTAAGCGACTGGTTCAGGCCGCCCGGGAGCGTGCCTTCAAGAAGATGGCAGCGGCCGGTGTCGACATCACATTCGACCATGCCATGAAGGCCGCTGGTGAGGGCCTGCAGGAAGTGCTACAAGAGGGCATCGGTATTGGGGCTGAGGTTGCACTGGCGCGGGACTTCGACCCCAAGGCTGATCTGATCCGCCTTGGCTCCGCGTTTATCGGCGGTGCCATTGTCAGTGAAGGCCTCGGTGCGGGTATGTCCATGGCCCGTGGTGGTTCTTCGGTCCTGTCTGAGGTCCAGAACCAGGACGATGTTGCTACAATGGATGAAACCATCTCCAGGCGCGGCGAGCTTGAACCCCCAAGTGTAGACGAGCCAGTCCAGCCTGCGACCCCCGAGATGGGTTCCTATACCCCAACAGTTCAGACAAGATCCGGTGGTATACCTGTGGATGAGGGCCCCGCAGCCCCAGGAGCGGCACCGGAGGCCCCCGGGCCAGAGATCGTCGCTCCAGCGGCGGCTGAGGAGCCGCTCGTACAGCCAGAGCCTGCCAATGAAGCAGCACAGGAGGACCCGGCGGGTAGGCCATATATGTCCCCCCGGAACGCGGACATGGAAACCCGCGCCGGGTGGATGGGCAATCCCCCGGTACCCGAGCAGATCCCCGCTGGCACCCTGGCACAGCGTCGACAGGCAGCCATCGACGGCGGGTACGACAAGCGAGCCGGTCGCATAGCGAAGGATATCCTTGAGAACCCAAGACCGGCCAAGGCTGAGGAGACCCATGGCCTGGATATACGGGCTGAGCAGGTAGAGAGCGAGCACGCCGCCCTTGCAGAGCAATTGGACGCGATGCAAGACGGTAGCCCCGAACAGGCGGATGCCCTTGAGCTTATGGGTAAGCTGGAGGAGGAACACGCCGTAATCGCAAAGGTATTGCGGTGGGCGGGCACCGAGTGGAGCGCAGCGGGCTTTGCCAGGCAGCATCGGCTGGGCGATAACTCGAACACACCGAACGTGCTGGGCCGTGCAGCCAAGGCGGCGGGCAAAGCAATCACGCCCAAGGCAAAGGCCAGCCTCACAGAGGGGGCCAGGAAGGTGCGGAAAAAACGCAAGCAGGCTGGTAGGTCGTTGACCCGCGACACGGACAACGCGGCGAAGCGGGCCGTGAAGCGTGCGTCTAAACTAGGCCGGTACGCCAAGATGACTACTGAGGAACTTGACGCTGAGCTTGCTGATCTGCTGTCCCGCGAGCGTACACCGCTGATCATCCATGATATTGTGTTGAATATTGCAGCCCGCACACCGGATGCTGATCTTGAGACTGTGACCCATGCCGCGTTGCAGCATCTGCCCGGCCTGGAGCGTAGTGATATCACTGAGGCAATTGTACAGACCTCGCAGCGTAAGGCACAGAACTCCGATGCAATGACTGAGTATCTGCGAGCGCTTCGACGCAAGTATCGGAAAGTGAAACAGCTGCGTACTGATATTGCTGACGTTCTATACTGGATGGAACAGGGGCGGATGCCTGATGGGGTTGAACCCACTGTTGGGTTGACGGACAACGTGATTCAGAAACTGGAAGCCGTGCTCGATCAGTTGAAGAAACTACAGCAGAACAGTGAGCCTGCTGAGCAGCAAAGACTTGAACGTAGGATCGCTTTTTTGAAAGGTCGCCTGGCAGCCAAAGACTTCGATACAAAAAAGGCCGTCAACAACTACAAGCCCAGCCGTCGAACATTACAGCTGCAGTATGAAGCTGCCCAGCTGGACGCGGCTGTCGCCAGGGAGATCTACAAACAGAAGGAGATCCCGTGGTGGAAGACTGTTTGGGGTGAGTCGCTGCGTACAGTGATGGCCCTCAAGTCATCGTTCGACCTCAGTGCTCTTGGTAATCAGGGCGGCTGGGTATTGCTGAGTCACCCGGTGCGTGCCCTCAAGACCATGCCTAGAGTGCTGCGTGCAGCTGCATCAGACAAGACTGCCTATGAGATCAATGAGGGGATTAAGGGCAGACCCAACGCCCCATACTATTTTCGTGATGGCCTTGAGCTTACGGAGACGGCTGATGCTGGCAACTTCACGGAGCGTGAAGAGATGTTCCGATCGGAGTGGGTCACCCGCATACCAGTCATCGGCCGGGGTGTGGCTGCATCCAACCGTGCGTTTGCCACGACGCTGAATCTATTACGCGCCGACTCATACGATTCGATGGCTAGTGCTTTCGCGGATGAGGGCGGGCCCACTGAGGTGGAGGGTCGGGCCATAGCTGAGTTCGTCAACATGGCGACGGGGCGTGGTAACGTGCGGGGTGCTGGAGCCAAGAGGATCATGCACAGTATGAACGGCATCTTCTGGGCACCGCGCCGGGCGCTGAGCCGGTTCCAGATGCTGGCCACGCTGGGTGGACAGTTGGAGTTAGGGTCTGCCCGGCAGGAGGGGCAGTGGAAACGCAGCCCGATCCACTTGCGGGGATCACGCCGTGTTCGCAGGATGTTCGCAAAAGAATTGGCCCGGTATCTTGCAGGTTTGGCTACGGTATACTTCCTTGGAGAGTTGGCTGGCGGTGAGGTAACATTTGACACTAGGTCGTCTGACTGCGGTAAAATCCGTTTCGGCAACACCAGGCTTGATCCGCTATCCGGCATGTCACAGACATTGACTTTTGTTGGTCGCAACATAACGCATGAGCGAAAAGACCAGGCCGGGAACATCACGCCGCTATCCGGCTATGACATGGAGCGCACATGGGCCAGGTTCCTCAAGAACAAGGTGTCCCCCGGGTTTACTGTTGCATGGGCGGGGTTCACTGGCGATACGCCGTTTGATGGGCCTACCACACCATGGTGGTTGATGAAGGAAGCAGTGACACCCATATCAGTTGATGACATCTATGAGGTCATGCAGGATCAGGGAGTGCCGCGTGGTACTATACTGTCTATGCTGGGGGTT
>Ga0222697_1000657_pt1 | contig 14512 bp, 13 predicted proteins | sample AntAcemetage1402_FD_179835 | JGI IMG/M metagenome (GOLD analysis project Ga0222697, IMG submission 179835) | Saline water microbial communities from Ace Lake, Antarctica - #1402 | ecosystem: Environmental > Aquatic > Non-marine Saline and Alkaline > Saline | place: Antarctica: Ace Lake... | reverse complement strand
CTGGTTCTAATTCTGTAGAACTTGTTCCTGAAACTGACAATGTTAGAATTTCAGATTTAAAAATAGAAATTGAAGAAGATTAATTATTATCTTATCTTCTATTTCAAAGAGGATTGAGTAATGGGAGAAGGATCAATAATAGGTGAAAAAACAGCTGAGAAAGTTACTAAAAAACTTTCTGAAAAAGCAATGGCGTCAGTTGCAAAATCTTTTTCTAGGGATTCTTCTTCAGATTCTGGATTTTCTACAAAAGATTTTTTGAATTCTATGAAAGACTTTTTTGATAAATCTGGTCAAAATTCAAACAGTACTTCTAATACCAAGGATACAGGTGATTCTGGTGAGGGGGGAAGCGAGGATAGAGAAGAGAGAAAAGAGAGAGAAGAGACTAGAGAAGAGGATAAAGAGGATAATGAAGAGAGAGAAGAGAGAGAAAAGAGAGAAGGGAGAGATAAGAGAAAAAGACATATTTCAGATCTCAAAGATAAATTTACTTTAAATAAATTAGAAAATAAAAAAGATAAAATTGAGACAAAAGATGCAACACAAACTTGGAATACTGTTGCATTCATAATTACTCTCGGTGTAATTCTTATTGATCTTTTTCAATTTGGATTTAATAGGAACAAACAAACAATTGCTGGGGTTCTTCTTTTGTATGGTTTATATATTATATTTTTCTTTCTTAAAACTATGTTCATTGATTATGAGGGTGACTTTGGTGAATCCATTAAAAATTTTAAGTTGCCCCTTATATTAACCATTTTACAAATAGTTATTCCTTATATGGCACTAGAATTTATTCCCCTTATTTTACCCAAGGTCGCAGGACTAATATTTGGTATACTACTAATGTTTTCACCTTGGCTTGTGTATTACATTTTTTTAATACCCCCTGATTCATCCGGAAGGATTATTACTTTTTTTAGGGTGGCATGGGTTTTATTCTTACTAGGTTTAATATTTTTGATGACTCTTCCTATTTTAACAGAATCATTAACAAATGTAGCTTCAACTAAAACAGTAAACCTTAATCCAACAGTTGCCTTGAATGATTTTGGTGGGGCAATCAAAGATCAAATTGCTAAAATGAAGGGTCTTCTTAACTCAACAAAAGACGAATTTACATATAATAAAAAAGGGCAAATTGATAAAAATGTAAATTCTCGGTTAGGAGTTTTTATTGAAGAGTTAAAAACAATTCCAGGCATAATAACTGAAAATAATGATTTCTTTTTACTTGGTGAGTTAAGAGTTAATACTCTTTTTAATGAGATTGCTATTACTTCAAATTGTTATCTTGAAAAAAATTCTAATGACAAATCCCCGAAAACAGGAGAAATGGATGAAAATTATTATCTCACATACGGAAAAAGTATTGAATTAATTGAATGTAATATGTCTGGAGTTGATGCAGGAATTTACAAAGCTTATTTTAAAGCATCTTTTAATTTTGAAACTTGGGCTTACATTGATTATACTTTTGTTGATAAAGATTTAGCAATGCAATATTATAGAGAAGGGAGAGATATTAATAAGGAGTTATATATTGAACAAGAAACATTCCCAATTTATACTGATGGGCCAGCAAAAATTATGATGATTGCAGCAGATCAACCTGTTGAAGTTGATTTTGAAAGGAGGAAATATCCAAAGATAGGTTTATCTTTAGAGAAGAACTTTATGAATGGTAAAATACAGAAAATTAATGAGATAATAGTTCAATCCCCAAGCATGATTAAATTAGTGAATTGTAATTTTAATGGTGAGTTTGAAGCTTTAACTGAGGTTCCTAAAGGATTTGAAGGAGGAAATTTAGAAAGTTATAATTATTACAGATTTTATAATAATGTTTCAAATCCAGATTCTGAAGCATTAAAAACAATTGTTTGTAATATGTATTTATCTGAAGAAGAATATATGCAACAAAAAAACATTAATTCAAAAATAGTAAAAACAATCATACTAAAAGCAGATTATGATTATGAAGTTAAGTCACAAGAATCTAGTTTCTTGGTTAAAGAAGACCCTTTTAATTAAAAATGGTAAATTTAAATTATTATAAAAAAATTGCATTTATTTTTTTATTTTTAATAGTATTATTGATGATTAATTCTTGCACTAATAGTTCTCAACAAGAAAGAACAATCTTTAAAGGGACTGAAGGAGTTGAAGTGGAATTTATAGAGTCTATTCCAGACTCTGTTTATGAAGGAACTTCTTTTTTTACAGGAGCAAGAATTAAAAACTTAGGACCTTATACTATAACAGATGACAATCCAGGTGTTGTTTCATTAACCTCAGATGAGGCTTATTTTATTTATAATGAATCTGAGTTAAAATCTAATAATAAATTTTCTATTTTTGGAAAATCAATTTATTACCAAGAAGGAGAGCTAATAATAATGACTCTTCCAACTGTGCAATCTAGAAACATGACTGGAGCAATTCAGAATCCTAAATCTAGTTTGTATCTTGGTATTTGCTATCCTTATGAAACATTTTTTTCAGAGCCTTTATGTATTGACTTTGATTTATATGACCAAGATCAAAGAGAAAAAGTTTGTACAAGTGAAGAATTACATTTTAGTGGTGGGCAGGGTGCACCTATTGCTGTAACAAAAATAACGCCTTTCATGCAAAATAGCCCTAAGGGTATTAAACCTCAATTTATTATAGAAATTGAAAATAAAGATAAAGGTGTTCCTTGGTATAATAAAGATAAAAAATGTATATCAGGAAATTTTGATATGTCTGATTGGGGTAAAGTAAAAATTAATGGTAGTTTGTCTACATTTAATCTTAATTGTGAACCGAGCATAGTTAAGTTAGTTGATAATAAAGGAACAGTGAAATGTTCTTCTGAAGGAGAATTTGTAAAATCAACAAATTTTTTAACTATTCTTAATCTTAACTTAGATTATAATTACATTGAAGGCACTTCTAAAGATATAAATATTTTGCGTATGCCTCAGGATCATGTCCCTTATTCTTTGCCCGGAGTTCAATCTTGTGTTGGAAAAGCTGAAGGCACATTTTGTCATGATAAAAAATTAATGGTTTGTAATGAACATGGGGAATGTGAAAATAAATGTAGTTATTGTGCAAGAGCTGATGGAGATAGAGATAATGTTGATTGCAAAGGCATAAGCAAAGGATTTGCTTGTGTTTGTTCAGCAGTTGATATTGGGGGTATTCCCCTTTCAGAAGTTGAATACGAAAATGCTGCTTGTAGGGTTGGATTATGTTGCAACCCCGGCCTAACTGAATTTAAAATTAAGTATTCTAAAAAGTTAAATTCTCAGTTTTCTTCTTACCAAGATTTACCCCAAAATAAAATATTTAGTGATACTGCAATATATAGATTTAAACCTTATTCAACAAGTGACACTGCTTATTATTGTATGTTGGGTATGTATGAAGGTGAAACTTTATTAGATCAAACGCCGGTAGATATTTGTGAAAATGATAATTATATTGAGATTAATCCTTTACAATATTTAAATAAAGAATTAACTTTTATTTCTTATGCTTTTGAAAGAAAAGATTCAAGTATTACTGATTATAAGTTTTCATCAAAACCCTATAGTGTAAAGTTTGTGCCTTATCAAGAGGCTAATACTATTTTAGCTCAAAAGATTATAAATGTACCTAAAGATGATAAATATTTTGAAGATTTACAACCAAATTATTGTGCAGCATTCCTAAAAAGATTACTTAGAAAAGTTTATGGTCTTGAAAAATATGGTGAATTAAGCACAATAGGTTCAAATTGTTTAGACTCAAACACAAATGGTGTAAGTATTGATGCTTGGGATATTGCTGCATGTTTTCTTAGGTTAAATAAAGAAATATATGTTATTGATAGTTCTAATTCAACAACACCTTTAATGGCAAGTATTGCTGAAACAGCTTTAGAACCAGGAGATTTAATATTTGTGTCTAAAAGTAGTTCTTGGTGTAAATGGACAGGATATAATTATTATAAATCTGTTGAGATCGATGGAGACCACAAAGAAATTAATCGGTGTGGGGGAACAGAAGCTTTTAGAAATCCTTCAACAGAAGGTTATTGTAAACAAGATAGCATAATTTTCTTTGAGGATAATAGGCCTAAAACCTGCTCTTATTCAGAGAATGGTAGGGTTTATTCCAATTTTCCAGTCATTACCCATATAGGAATTTATCTTGGAGATAATAAAGCTGCATACTATAATAATCAAATAAAGATTGACGATGGAACTCTTTCTGATTTCATAAGTTCTGTGAATGCAGATGGAATAAGATTGATTGTTAGACCGAATTACCCAGAATTAAGTTTAAATTAACTTAAAATAACAAAAATTGATTCACCATAGCTCATCCTTATCCTCACACTAAAGTGTAAGGTATTTCGGATTCACATTATAGAATCAATTTTTGAACTTGCAAGAAGCTCATCTTTAACTTAAAAGTTAAAGTATGCAAAAATTCAAAATTTTTGAAATCAAAGATATTCGCAAATATCTTACAAATAAAAAAAGAAAAATATAATCATACAACAAAAATCAAGATTCTTGAGCATAACTCAGAACAGAGTTATACATCAACTAATCCTTCTTCTACAACCCTATATGGTGCTTCACCATCAGGCAGATTCGGTGAATCAACAAGTTTTGCAACTCTACTTCCGGCTTTTCCTTTTCTTAAGTAAAGTCTAAATGTAGAGTTGTGTGCAACAATATGTCCTCCAATTGCTTCTGTGGGATCACCAAAGAATTGATCTGGCTTTGACATAACTTGATTAGTAACATAAACACATATGTTATATACGCTTGCAACTTTTGTAAGCACATGCATGTGTTTATTGAGTTTTTGTTGTCTATCTGCAAGAGTTCCTCTTCCAACAAATTCTGCTCTAAAATGAGCAGTTAGTGAGTCAACAATAACTAATTTCACATTTTCATTATCTTTAATTATGTCTTCAACTTTTTCTGCAAGTAGCATCTGGTGATCAGAATTAAATGCTCTTGCAACTTTTATCTGAGCAAGAACTTTTTCTGGATCAAGCCCTGCACCTTTTGCTATTTGAATAATTCTTTCAGGTCTAAAAGTGTTTTCTGTGTCAATAAAGACAACAATTGCATCAGGATATTGTTTTATTACATTAATTGCAAGCACATGTGCTATTTGAGTTTTACTGCTTCCATATTGTCCAAAACATTCTGTTATGCAACCACTTTCAAAGCCACCATTTAACAAATTATCTAGATTTTCAGAGCCAGTCTTTATCCTAAATACTTGCTCTCTTTTTTTTAATATATCTATTCCAGAGCTAAAACCCATTTCAAGATTACCTCTTGCTGCTTGAATTATTTTTCTTGCAGTAGCTTCAGTAACTCCTGAAGAAGATACTAATTCTCCTGGTGTTGCAACAGCAATACCCATTAAAGTGTCAAATCCTGCTGCTTGAAGTTTTTCTGCTGTTGCAGCTCCTACACCTGGAAGATCTTGCACAGTCATTTTTTTTGTTATTTTAGGTTTTGGATCATTTTTCAATGCTTCTAACATTTCTTCATCCGCATCATTTTTTTTTGCCATTTTTATATACCTCTTACTAATTATTTATTATTAATAATGTAAAATAATAAAAAATAAAAATATTCAATAGTTTAAACTATTGACACCAACAATTTGGAATTAGAACAGACCTTCATGGTTTGCTTCTTTTAGTGTTAAGTATTCATATGCTTTAGTTAACACGAGCACTGCTTTTGGTAAATCAGTTTGTCTTAAAGAACTGGTTTTTTTCCATTCTCCGGTTTCTTTATCTTTGTAAGTTCTTTCAAAAGAAATAGTAGAATACTCTGTTTCTTCACCTAAAGAAGTTTTTGCTTTGTTTTTCCAAATAGTTGCAGTTATTGCACCTGCTTTGAATTTTTTATCTGGGTGTTTTTGACCCATGATGTCATCTACTGATGGTCCTTTCCCATCTTTACTAAATTTTTCTTGCATTTTTCAATACCTCCTTGCTTATCGCATTTTGTTTCACACAGCAGATAATCTTGCTATGGGAGCTCAACCATTTTGGCTGATATAACTAAGAAATACTGCATCATTTATATATGTTTTATCAAGATGTCCAGTGCTTTATGAATAAATTACCCTATTTTTTGTTAAAAAATCATATTCAAAAGTAAATATGCAATAATTAAGAATAAGATTATGCTGATTATTGTTTCTGTGAAACCACCATTTTTTATTTTAAGAAAACCTTTCACTCTTTTTTTTAGAGGCCAAAATAATTGTATTCCAGAAACAGATAATGAATCTAAGAATAAGTGGCTAAAATATCCTATTGCAAACATAAAATGAACTCCTGTTTTTGCAAAATATAATATCATAAAGAGCAGTGCTCCAAAAAATAAGGAATGAAAAAATCCTCTGTGCTTGAATGCAAATGCAAATATTTTTGTTTTTCTTCCAAGTGTTGAAAATTTTATATCCACATCTGCAATCATTGAAGATAAAATAACAATTAGCAATCCTAGTAGAGAAAATGGGAACAGACCTAACTTGATTGTTAAGACATACAATAATATTGCAAACAATATGTGGTTAACAACAAACATTATTGTTCCTCGTTTCTAATTTTATTATACCCCTGCATTGTCATCTTTTTATAATCTCTTTTGTTTATCTCTGTAAAAATTGCATTCAGAAATTCTTTTCCATTTTCATCTTGCATTAATTTTGCAATCCCTTGTGAATGCATTAATAAAACATTAGGATTATTAAATAAGTCATTAATATTCATTATAACAAACAACCATTTTTTTCTTATTGAAAGCCATAATTTATTACACCTATTATTTGAACAAACAAATTGAGTAGGATCATCTAATAATATTGGAATACTAAATTTATTATTAGGAAGAAGAAATGATGAATCATATTCATAATTTTCTCTAAGAAAAGCAATAAGATCTTTGTCAAGATAAAAGCATGGTGCTCTAAAACCAGCAACATTATAACCATAATATTCGAGTGCAATTTTGCCTTCTATAATTAATTTTTTTGATTCATTAATACTTAAACCTTTAAACTCATAATATGAATTCAGTTTTTCATTGTAATGATCATAGCCATGCTGGGCTATCTCAATGGTTATGCTATCTTTAATATTCTTATTTTTATCTGGAAAAGAATATTCTTTCATTTCAGAAGGTATTGCAAAAAATGTTGCAGAAATATTATATTTTTGCAATAATTCTACCACAAGCTCAGTATTAGAAATGTCTTGGCTTGTGGATAATTTTATATCATCAACAGTTAAAACAAATATGTTTTGTTCTGGGTTATATTTTTTATTTAAGATTAGAATTAAAGATAATAATAGGATTAAAATAATAATAAATATTTCTAAATTAATAATTGATTTGTTTTTCTTTTTCATATAAGAATAAAAAACAAGGTAATATAAAAACTTATTCTCTTTCTCTTATCACTCTCTTCTCAATGCTTCAACAGGATCTAATTGAGAAGCTTGATATGCGGGAACAATACCTGCAATAATTCCTGCACCTAATGAAACACCTAAAGCTATGGCTATGATTGAAAAACTTACAACTGCTTCTATGCTCATAGCCATAGCTATTATTTGTGCAAGAATAAATCCAAATAACAATCCAACTAAACCCCCAATAATCCCAATAAGTGCTGCATTCAGCAGGAATATCTTTAATATGTCTCCATTTCTTGCACCTATTGCTTTCATTATTCCAATTTGTTTTGTTTTTTCAAGAACAGAAGTAAACATAGTGTTTGCAATTCCAACAGAGCCGACTATAAGAGATATTGCAGCTATTGCAGTTAAAAAAGTAGTCATGGTGCTTAACATATCAGTTCTCATTTCTGCCATTTGTGCATTAGAACTTATTGTAAAATCTTTATCCTCTTTATCAACATGTCTTGAAATCATAAGTTTTTCTTCTAATTCATTAGTGAATGCAGTAAGATTAACCTCATCTTTAACTTTGATTATTATAGAATCATATTCATCTTTTGTAGAATCTTCAACAACTTCATAAGCAGATTTTATTGGCATATATATTACATTTTTTGTTCCTTGTTCCAAGATTCCTACCACCCTAAAAGCACTACCTTCAATGTAGAGTATCTTGTTGATTGCAATTTCTTCATCAAAATAATCATTAGCTAAACTATCTCCTATAACTATCACATTTTGATCAGAAGGACCAAGTAACCTGCCAGAATCAAGCTCATTTGTATTTATTTCTGACCATGCTTTTTGATCAACACCAGTTATACTTCCACTTCCTTCTTCTCCCATAAAGTATAGATCAGCATTTCCACTAATTCTTGTATCAAAAATTAATATTTCATTCATGCTTTTTAAGATTTGAATATCTTTATTGTCTAAAACGGAATCAGAAGCTGTTTCTCCTCCTTCTCCCTCCCATCTTCCTGGGCCCCTTTCCATTGCTCTGGAAAAGCCAGGACTTAAAGTTATTATGTCTGATTCTAAACTTTGCATCTGGTCTTCCATTGATTTCTGCATTCCATCACCCATGGATACAATACCAATCACAGATGCAACACCTATAACAATACCAATTATAGTAAGCCAACTTCTTAATTTACTATGAACTACCATGTTCAATGCATGTTTTAAACATTTGTAAAATTTCATTTTCTATATTGATATAATAAATAAAGCAAAATGCTCAATAACAAAAGTTATTAACGCCAAAATCGGGGTCATTTTTTATTTGCAAGATATTTGCGAATATCTTTGATTTCAAAACTTTTGAATTTTTGCATACTTTAACTTTTAAGTTAAAGATGAGCTACTTGCAAGTTCAAAAATTGATTCTATAATGCGAATCCGAAATACCCCCCACTTTAGTGTGAGGATAAGGATGAACTATGGCAAATCAATTTTTGTTATTTTTATCCTTATTTTTCATCTTTTTTTTCTTGTAAATTTTATAACTAACAATTCCCACAATCACTATTATTACTGCAATAACAAACCATTTTGCCCAGGTTATTAATTTTGAAACTCCATTACCCATGCTTCCCATGGCCCCGTTTTTACTTCTTTGAAACTCTCCGTTTTGGGGTATTTGATTAGACGAACCATTTAAACTAACACTTGTTCCTGAGTTTAGATTAACTGTTTTTTCAACTTTTTTTCTTTCTCCTTTTGTATCTGTATACTTAATTTCTAATTTTACTTCGGATTTTGCTCCGGACATCTCAAAAGTTACAATAGTATAATCTCCTTTGTTCAAATTTCCAATTATATCTTCATTTGAACCACTAAAAGACCATCCTTGTTGTTCAAGAACTTTAACTGAAACAGAATTTGCAGAATTACTTCCAATGTTTGCAATAGTAAAAGAATACTCCCCGCTCTCAACCTCAGAAAAAGCCACATCAAAATCTGTTCCTCCTCCAACATATAATCCTGCATTAGTTATTATTTGTTCTGTCTCACCTGTTAATGTATTATCATATTCAAGTGTTAGATCTAATTTATACAATCCAGGATCAGCACTTGAGTCAGCAATAACCTTGTATTTTATTTTATATTCTTCTCCAACATCAAGATACTTAATAAATCTTTGATTACTTGTGCCAACAGGAAGAATAACTTCATCTTTATTTTCCCAAGAAAAAATCATATTTCTAAGTGGACTTGACCCAACATTATTAATAGTGAATTCAATGCTTGTTGTATTTCCTGGTTGAATCTCAATTGTATCAATATAAATTATTTCTGCATTATTTTTATTATCTATATCTACTAAAACTTCTTTTTCAGTATATTGATCTAATTCTTCACTATAAAGAATTATTCTCAAAGGGTATGAATCTGCTATTGCATCTTCATCCACTTTAACTTTATACTTTAATATTTTTGATTCTATTCCAGTTTGATAACCTAATAAAGTTCCAACATCTTTAACATATTCTTCCCCAAAAACAGAACTAAAAGGGTAGGATAATTTAATTTCTAATTTTAAATCATTGGCATATTCAGTATCTAGATTATCAATGCTAAATCTTAATTCTACAATTTCACCTGCTGTTGCAGGGTCTGGATCTTGATTTACTAATTCCAGATCAAACTTAGTTGCATTTACACTAATACTTAGTGCGATGATTATTAAACAAATTATCCCTAAAAAATATGTTTTTTTCATTTTTTTCATTCCTCCTTAATTCTATTGATTTACTCTTTAATTTGTTAATTCAACTTTTTCCATACCCGTTTTATTGTTGCCAATAACATTTTTTTGGGATTGAGCATTTTTATTTTCTTCAACCCGAAGAATTTTCCCATCTTTTAATTCTACAATTGTGTGGGCATATTTTGCTAAATTTAAGTCATGAGTTACCATAATTATTGTTTTATTTTCTTTTTTCCATAATTTTGTTAATAATTCAAGGAGCTCCCTGCCTGTAACAGAATCAAGAGCTCCTGTTGGTTCATCAGCGAGAATAATCTCGGGGTCAACAGCAAGACACCTGGCTATGGAAACTCTTTGCTGTTGACCCCCTGAAAGTTGAGATGGTAGATTATTTAATTTATCTGATAAACCAACAGTTTTTAGAACTTCTAAAGTTCTTTGCTCAGCTCTTTTCTGATTCATCTCTTGCAATTCCAGTGGTAAAAGAACATTAGCAAAAGCATTCATATTAGGAATAAGATTATATTGCTGAAAAATAAAACCAATTGTTTTACCTCTCAGAACAGCTAATTTTGATTCAGGCATAGAATTTATGTCTTTAGATTTTAGTTTTATAATTCCTTTAGAAGGAGTGTCTAAGCATCCAACAAGATTCATCATTGTGCTTTTTCCAGAACCAGAAGCACCGATTATTGCCACAAAGTCCCCCCTATTTATTTTAAGGGTAATGCCTCTAAGTGCAGGGACTTCTACCTCTCCCATTTGATATATTTTCCAAACATTGTTTAATTCTACAAGTGTTTCTTTTTTCATTATAACCATTTACTCTTTTCTATCTTGTCATAATTATTGTATATTCTTGATTTATATTTATAAATAATATGTTATTAACTTATATTTATAAATAAAAAGAATGAAAAATGTGCATTATAAGTCCACATTTATATTTGCAAGATATGTATGAATACTTTAACTTTTAAGTTAAAGATGAGCTTCTTGCAAGTTCAAAAATTGATTTTATAATCTGAATCTGAAATACCTCACACTTTAGTGTGAGGGTAAGGATGAGCTATGGTGAATCAATTTTTGTTATTTTATATATTAATAGAAAAGAAAAAAAGAAGAATTATCTTCTTCCTCTTCCTTGTCTTAATCCCGGATTATCACAGTTTCCATTTTTATCTGCGTCAATAAAGTTGTTTTGTTGCATTCTTCCACCTTGTCCTTTTCCAAAGCCAGTGCCGTCTCTTGGACCATTTCCATTGTTTAATCCAAGTTCAGCTCTCAATGCAGAGGCAGTTTCATAATCTCCTGATTCTGCTGCTTCATGGGCTTGAACAAATGTTTCAAAGTTATTTTCTGTTACTACATCAACAACTCTCGGATGCCGGTCATTCTCTGCCATTAGTTCATACCATGTATTATAATCCAATGATTCAAAAGCATCTTCCATTGCTTCATGTCTTTCTTCATTATAGTTTGGTCCTTGTATAGAGTAATCTCCTCTATATGCACTTACAATGCTTGTTGAAATTACTATTCCAACCACCATAAGTGCTAATAAACCAAATATTGTTATTTTTTTCATTTAAATCACCTTAAATATTCGATATTAAGATGGATATCTTTTTTGTTTATAAGTAAGAAGAAGAAAAAATGTATACTTATCATCCATTTCTTTTTTATATGATAAACAAATAACTTAATAAAAAGATAGAGGTAATAACTTATTATGCCACCAATTCCACCCCCCCACATGTTAATTAATCCAAGTTTTTGGATTGAAATATTCTATGCTTTAATAATAATAATAACTAGTTTAATAATTTATTTTAGAACAACAGAAGTTGCTAAACTTAGCCAGCATAAAGGTATAAAATATTTTAGAATGACTTTCTTATTCTTTTCAATATCCTACCTTTTAAGGGGTATTCTTTCATTATATAAAATATTAGTGGGCAGACCAAGATTTGGTAGTTTAGGACTTGTGGGATTGCCATTATTTTTAATAGTTTATTTTAGCACAATGGCTTTTCTATATTTAATTTATAGTTTGATTTGGAAAGAGTTTAAACATCCAGATAAAATAGTTATAGTCCTCCACTTTATTGCTTTTTTGATTGCAATATTTACTTTTGTTTTAACAAGATCTGGATTTGCTATTTTTTCCTTAATACAATTAATACTTTTAATATTAGCTATTATTTTAAGTGTTAAAAAGCACAATATAAATAAGAAAAAGAGAAAAGGATTATCCCAATATTATATTATTTACATTATGTTTTTTGCTTCTTGGATTATAAATAATATGGCAACATTCTTATTTACTAATGTTTCTGTTTTATTAGGCGGGTTCATATATATTATTTCAATTTTATTACTTATTATGGTTATGATTAAAATTATTAAAATCACAAAATAGTTAGTTTGTTGAGTTGTTGTTGAGATGGTAAAGAAAAGAGAAAGATTAGAAGTAATTTATGATATACTAAGAATAATAAGAGATAATCATAATTCCATAAAACCAACTCCTTTGTTAAGATATTCAAATCTTTCTTCCCAGAGTTTTAATGATTATTTTAAAGAATTAATTGAAAAAGGTTTTATTAAAATAATTAAGGATAAAAAAGATAGGAAATTTATCACTCTTACTGACCAAGGTTTTAAATATCTTGAAAAATACAAGAAGATCTTAGAGTTTATTGATGATTTTAATTTGTAATTCTAATATTTATTTATTCAATACACTAACTTTTTAAATTCTTATAGTAAATATAATCCTATGCAAGACATAGTTGTTGGTAGAAACCAAAGAGATAGAGTAAAGTTTGGAACTAAAGGGACTATTTTTTTAGGCAAACATTACATTAAAATGGGTAGAGAACAAACTCTTTCTAATAAGATTTTTATGGATATTGCAGGGTCACATGTTGTTTTTATATGTGGCAAAAGAGGGGGGGGAAAATCATACACTATGGGTGTGATTGCAGAAGGCATGGCTGATTTGCCAGATGAGATAAGACAAAATCTTTCTATTATTATGCTTGATACAATGGGCATTTATTGGACTATGAAATATCCAAATAAAGAGGATAAACTATTGTTAAGTCAATGGGGGCTTGAATCCAAACCTTTGGATGTTCAAATTTTTACGCCAACAGGTTATTTCAAAAAGTTTAAAGATCAGGGCATCCCTACAGATTTTTCATTTTCAATTAAACCATCAGAATTATCTGCAGATAACTGGTGCATGACTTTGGGTGTTAAAAACAATGAAGACACAGGAGTTTTAATCAGTGATGTTATTAATAATCTTAAAGATAAAACAGATGATTATTCTATGCAGGATATTATTGAATCAATTGATACAAAAAAAGATTATGATAAAATTACAAAAGGTAATGCAAAAAATCTTTTTCTTAATACAAATGCTTGGGGATTATTTGATGAAAAAGGAACTAAACTATCAGAACTTATTAAGCCAGGACAAATAACTGTTTTGGATGTTTCTTGTTATGCAACTGTTCCTAATTCTTGGAATATAAAAAATCTTGTTATAGGTCTTGTTGCAGAAAAACTCTTTATCCAGAGAATGGTTGCAAGAAAAACAGAAGAGTTTAATGAAATAGATAGAAAAATGAATTTTTTTGCAGCTGAAGACAAAGTAAAAAAAGATATGCCTCTTGTCTGGCTTGTTATTGACGAGGCACACGAGTTTTTGCCTGTTGCAGGCAAGACACTTGCAACTGACCCTCTTGTCACAGTTATGAGAGAAGGAAGACAACCAGGTATTTCTCTCATCCTTGCAACTCAGCAACCAGGAAAGATTCACACTGATGTTCTGACTCAGTCAGATATTGTTGTTTCTCATAGAATTACTGCACAAATGGATACTCAAGCTCTTGGCATGCTTATGCAATCTTATATGCGTAAGGGTTTAACAGAGGAGCTTGATAATTTGCCAAGAGTAAAGGGTGCAGCAATTATTTTTGATGACACTAATGAGAAAATGTATCCAATGAGAGTTAGACCAAGATTTACTTGGCATGGTGGTTCTGCACCTAATGCAGTGCATGAAGAAAAAGAGTTTTAAAAAATATTTAAGTTGTATAATCTTTCAATTAGCGCATCATTATTAGCTTGTGTTTTAATTATTGGTAATGCTTCTTCTTTTGTTAATGGTCGGGGGTTAGTCGGTCTAAATTTATTTATTGGCGAACGAAAGTGAGCTGTAGGGTTTAATACCCCGACCTTTAGGTCGTTTTATTTCTTTTTAGTTTTGTTTTGAGTAGAAGTATTTTTATTGCGGCTTC
>Ga0222697_1000655_pt1 | contig 14524 bp, 20 predicted proteins | sample AntAcemetage1402_FD_179835 | JGI IMG/M metagenome (GOLD analysis project Ga0222697, IMG submission 179835) | Saline water microbial communities from Ace Lake, Antarctica - #1402 | ecosystem: Environmental > Aquatic > Non-marine Saline and Alkaline > Saline | place: Antarctica: Ace Lake... | reverse complement strand
ATATCCGAAGCGGTAAAAAGAAAATAGAATATAGAGAAGCACATTTAACTTTAGTTAATATAAAAACTAAAGAAATAATCGAAAAACAAATAACGGACGTTGAACTTATTTATAATTTTGACTTACCGGAAGAATTACAAAATAAACCATTCCTAAAAGAAGATGAAATTATAAGTTTTTCTTTAGGGGATTGCACAAAACTAAAAATAGAAAAAAAAGAAGCAGAACTAAGCCAAATAGAATATAATTTAAAAAAATCAAAAACCACAATTGACGATAACCATATATTTCGTAATAGAGAACTTGAAAGAAAAAAAGAAGTATTAGCAGAATTAAAAACATTACAATTTATTAGTGAAAAAAATAAGGGGGAATTAAAATCGGAAACGAATTTAACGTAAAAAAAGCAATTGAACTATACCGCGAAGTAAATAAACAACCATTTGAAGTAAAAGACGCATTATTTAATGCGCTTAGACGCGATTTAAACGAAGAAACACGGGGGGAGTAATAAAATGAAATGCCAACGCTGTAAATATATCTGGATTCCAAGAATAAAAAAACCAGTAAGTTGCCCACGCTGTAAACAATACTTAAAGGCGGTCAAATGAAAGAAATAGTTTATTGTAAACTAATGGGTCAAAGAGGAAAAATAAATAATATACTACTACCATTAGGAAAATACAACTTAACTAAAAGCCGTTCTGCTGGAATAAACGCAAATTTAAAAAAATTCAAAGAAGGCGACAGAATAAAAGTAACAATCGAAAAAATGAATAAAGAAGAATTTGTTAAAGCAGTTTACGGAAACACAATATAAGTTGGTTTAGGTTGTATAATTACGAAGGGGAAAACTATGGAATTGATTGAAACAAACAAAATAATTTACTTAAATACGCATTACGCATACTGGGTACAAGATAATAAAGTATTTAGAGCCAAAACTAAAATAAATAAAAGAAGAAACCCTAAACTATTACGGCTACACGAAAATACTAAAAAAGAAGTTAAAGAAATAGACACAGTAAACGCCAGACTTCAAAAAATATTAAAATCACATGGCGTAAAAATAATACATGAAATAAAAACCAATACAAAAGAAGAACCTATTAAAAAAATAATACACCAAAAAATAAGCGGTCAACGTAAATGTAAATGTGGCGCGGATTCTATTCATTTACTTGGTCACGGTTACTTTTGCGTAACTAAATTAAACGAACGATTAAAAGAATGGAATTATAAAATAATAAAAACTGGGGAGTGATAAAATGGCAAAAGTAATAATTGAAATGGATTTCGGGGATAAACCAAAATCTATGCTTAATATGATTAAAGGCGCTATCGAGCAACAAATGAAAGACCAAGTAAAACAATTCGGAATGAATGAAGAATCAATTAAAGTAAGAATAGAAGAATAAAAAGACAAGCGGGGTTCACTTGCCTTTAAACTTCAATGAGGTTTAATTATAATATAATTATTCAATTAGACTATAAATACTAATTGGTTCAAAAATTAATTAAAATTTTTTAAAAGAAAAACCGCTTTTTTCTTTCTTATTTGTAGAGGTTAAACTTTTTTGTTGTCCTTTAATATCCACGCCGAAACGCGATTGCATCATTCGTGCCTTTGGACTTGACATTTGAGGATAAGCCGAACCTAAGAAAGATTTCTTAGCGAAACCACTTGTAAACGCTTTCTTGGAAATTTTCTTAGAACGGGATTTATAAGTTTTATTAATTTTGGTCGAACGGGATTTAAGCGAACGGGTCTTAATATTTTTATTAAGCATTATTAATTAACGCTTTTATACTATTTATTTGTTTGTTTTCTTCTTTTCTTCGAAAAATTCTTTGTTTTTCTTAAAAACTACGTCTTGCATATTTCCTTTAATCATTGAAACCATTAAAGCAATTTGTTTAGTTGTATATTTTCGCATTGTTTTTAAATGAATGTAAAGTAATGATTCAATAATATTAGCGGAAACAACTGAATATTTTCTATTATCAAATATTTTAGTGTCTAAGTATGGGTTTCCTTGCGGGTCTTTTAATTTATACGTTTTTTCTGAAACATTCCCGATCATTTTCATTAATTCCTTTGAATGAACTGTAATAAACCCGTCTACTTCTTTAACGATATAACTAAACGAATCTTCTTGTTGCGATTCGAGTTTTTTAATATTAGCTTTTTTAACTAAATCATATTTTAAAACTGTTTCTGGGGTCGGCATTGGAAAAGAAACAAAACCGCGCGGTATTTCGTCGCCGTCGATTTTACGCTTCGTTTTTAGTAAGAAAGTGATTCGTTTAGGGTAGCCCAAACGTTCATAAAACTTAATATCTTCCCCCCCTCTTAATACTACAAATTCAGACGGACAAATTGTTTTTAATGGCGTTTCGTGGCACTTAGCTTTTATTTCTGGCGGACACATTGAACAATAATAATTATTAGAAATTCTTTCTATTCGTTGAGAACTAAAAACAAAATAATGCTCGTGGTTATGAATTGACGGGGACGCATATAAAATATTTTTTTGAGTATAACGACATTGTTCCTCGTAGTCTTGTAAACTTAAATCAGTTGAAATTGACCCAAGACCGACGTTTTTATTTCGTTGTTCGTCTATAAAATGCGTGGTTCTAAAATCTGCTTTTCTTAAACCGTCGTCTAAATCTTCCGGTATTGCATAAAGATTATTGTCTATATCGAACGGTTTATTAAAAATGATTCCTAAAAAATAACAAATAAAAAGAGCAAAAAAACTTTTTCCTGTTCCCTGTTCCCCTTCAAAACTTGCAACAATATTTAAACCAAATTTTGCCCTAAAATACCAATCTTCAATTAATAAATCTTTCAAATACTCCGGTTCTTGTTCTTCAAGTTTATATAAATGGCTATAATACCAATCAAACGAAAGCCCTTCAATCATTACTTTTTTATCTATCGTTTCGCAATATTGAGTAAACGGCGATTCTACTGTATTAGTCATATTTTCGACCCAACGCTTTAGTAAAAATCGAATACATTTGCTTAGCTAAATCAATACTAAAAGAAAAAATAAACGAAAGCATTGGTTTAATACCATCAAATAAATTAAATATAGTATTTTTTGCGTTTTCCCCGTCTATTTCCGGAAACTTATCTTTTAATTTATCTGTTGTTTGTTCTAATGGCAAAAACAACAACTCCAACAAGTAAAAGGATAATCGCTTTTTCAAATCCCCAAGAATCGTAAATACTTAAATAAGTAAATGAAAGAACCATGTAAACGATTAATTTAGGTATTAACCCGCCGATTAATTTTCCAAGTAATTTAAACGAATTAATTGATTTCATTAATAACGCGCCTATACGTTCCTCATTCTTATCATTAAAAATTAAAGGTTCTTTTTCATTTTCCAAGACCGACGCCCCCAGTATCATGCTTTTCAACTTGCGGAAGAATTAAAGGTATTTGAATATCGTATTTAGTTGCAACTTTAATAAAATCCCTGAATAATTCCCCGCGAATAAAACTTGTAATAATTAAAATTTGCGCTAAATTTAATTTTGTTTGGTATCTACGTTTAGATTTTTGACTTGTCGGGTATGCAGTTTTAAGTTTTTTTGCAAAATTAGTGTCCCTAAAATATAAAAAATCAATTTCCGCTAACCTATAATTTAAATCAATAATCCTTAATTCTTCTTTAGAAAAAAAGCCATCATTCATTTTAATAAAAAATTTAATTGGATAATCTTTAATTTCTTTAGCTTTAATTAAATATTCTTTTTCAGCTTCCCAATTATTCATAAAACCGCAATAAGTATTAATTAATTCCATGTGTTGCTGTTGGCTTCGGTTTTGTAAATGCCACATAAAATATTTAGTTAAACTTTCAATCGTGTTTGTTCCTTCGCCCATCTCTCAAAACCTCACTTTTAGAAACAAATCTATAACCGTACGCATTACCCCGATCTTTTCTTTTTGGATAAATTAAATGTGTTCCACAATCACACTTTCCAGTAATGCCTTTATCTTTAAAATAAAACTTTATTGTCTTTTTACAACGTGGATTTAAACAAACAATTTTAAGATTATTAAGTCTATCCAGTATTGCGTCTTTATTAAAAGTTAATTCAGCGCCAGAAAGTTTATTAAAACTATAATCGAAGTCCGGTTCTTTATCACTCATGGTATAAAACCCCAAATAAAACCGGCGACAAAATCAAAAATCATTATTAATAAATCCCAAAAATCTTGTAAATATTGATTAGAAGCCATTAATAAAATAATTAATATTCCGATCGTAGAAATAAACATTACTATTCCAAGCATTCGTAAATTATTACGCCAATAAAAAGCTATATCTTCTTGCCCTGTACCCGTTGGCTTTTCTACAAATTGACCAAAACGATTAACGAATTTAACTTGTTCCATTGACGGAAGTTCGTCCTCTACTTCTAAAGCATATTTTCCGCCAGAAATAATTTTTATCTTATTTTGTTTTTCTTCAATTTTCGTAGTTTCCTTTGGCACTTTGTCGAGCAAATCGCTTTCCCCCACTTTGTTTTTTTCGTTTCCGTCTTGCATATTATACATTTAGACACCTTTAACCATCTCGGGAAATTTCCGCATTAGATTCCTTAACCATCTTGAAATAAGGATTATAATAAATACCCGCGTCTGCACTTTGGCTTATTAAGTCCCCTTGATGTTCATGCGTTGCCAAAATAACTTCTAATTGTGATTGCAACATAATCCTTTGTGGGTTTCTTTGAACTTGCTTAAATGGATATTCAAAGAATTTTCCGTAAGGTACTGGGTTAATATCATAAATAACAACGTCGCCGTGCAATTCTGAATGTAATTCCATATTACACCGTAAATAATGTTTTTTCTTAAATATAAACCAACCTTTTTGGTAAATAATTAAAGTGTCGCCTTCATTACCATAATTAATTTTTTGAAACACCGGCACTTTAGTATCTAAAAATTCCGATTTAGTATATTTTTGCATTCCTTTCTCGTCAAGAATTGGTTCTCCGATTAAATAAGGAATACCTAAACAACCGATTATTTTTCCACCAACGACCGCACGTTTTTGTGTTGAACCTTGAAACCAAACTTTATTCAAATTATCCGGACAGTAGTCAATCGCCATGTTTGAAAGTTTGGTAAAATAATCTTCTTTAGGGGAATAATAACTCGACCTAAAAATTAACTCTCCCGCGATAGTAATAAAATAAAGAATTATGAATAAAACAATCGTTAATAAAACAATAAACGCCAATTCAAAAATTGAATTAACCCCACCGAATAAAAAAGTCCACGCAATAAAAATAAACGTTAAAAGAATTACTCCAATAATTACTTTTTGCCAAATAGAAAGTTTTTCCCAGAATGTTGGGGAAGTGTCCTTTTGTGGATTTTGCACTTCTTGTATTTTTTGTTCTTCCGCCATTTAAATACGCCTTTGTGATTTTAAATATAAATAAACGCTAAACCCTAAACCTAATTGGAAAAGTTGTATAAAAATAAAAGTTAAAATTAATAAATCTGTTTTGTTAGAAAATCGAGTATTTAAATTATTATAAATAAAAGCTGTTTGCGTTTCCATGTCGGTTTTAGTTGGAAGATTAATAATTTTGTTTTCTAAAGTAGCGATTTTTGTAATAAGTTGAATGTTTGGGTTAGTATCTGTTCCGGTCGGGATTGTTCCCTCATATTCAGAAACTTCGATTGCCGAAACGTTCGCGATTAAAAAAATAAAAATTAGTGTTGTTAATAGCATTTTTCCCATAATAGCCAACCCCTTCGAGTTAATAATAATAAATCACTTAAAGTATATAAACCTACTTCTTTTTCCCCACATAATCGACAACGTGAAAAATTAACATAAACATAGCGCCAGACAAAATAACTATTCCGCCAATAGTAACAATTAATTCAAGAATACTAAATAAATAAGCTATTTCACTACTGAATAATAAAAGCAAAACTATAAATATAACTATTACTGAAATAAGAACAATCCCAATTTCTTTTAATCCTAATTTCATTTTTTGAAACCCACCATAATAGTTGCAATCACAAAAAGAAAAAATAAAATAGCAAAAGTAGTACCTATTAAACCAATTAAAGTTTTTATTATTTGTGTGTCAAAAGCCGTAATAAACGGAATAATAAAAGCTAAAGCCATAAACCCTAAAATTAAAACAAAAATTCCTTTTAATACAAAAGTAAAAATATTATCGTCGCCCATGTTCAAGCACTCCCCATACTTAAAGTAAAAATTACAAGAAATAAAACAAACATTAAAATATAAAATAATTCAAAACTAATTAAAATTCCTAAACCATTTAAAGCCCACATGAAAGGATAAGAAATAAATTCACCTACCCTAATAGTTACCCCAAGAACTTCGAAAGGAATACCACCAACAACCATAGCGCCAAGAAAAATAGTATATTTTACCGAGTTATGAGTAGCTATAATATCAGAAAACGAAAGAACCATTTTAAGCAACTCCGTTTGGTTTAAATTTACTATACATTATTGCTAATACTAACATTAACCCCATTAAAATAACAATAAAAATAATGTTCTTAAATAAAAATGAAGTCGTTGCTTTTGGTGGGTCTTCGCTAAAATCAGTTATAAAATCTATTATTGATTGTAAAGGCGGGTTAGTAATAACAGACATTACCCTAATCATTGTCGTTAAAGTATCATTTTCACTAAAATTATTATAAAACATTGTATTTGAAAGCGTAAATATAAATGCTTGTGGCATAACGTCATAATTAATACTTGTATTTGCGTCTACATTAGACCGATTAATTTCTATTTCTTCGGCAACCGCGTCAATAATAAGAACCCCATCAGACTTAATAATAAAAGGCGAAGTAAAATTTGAAGTAACTACCCGAAGTTCCCCTTCCCCTGCTTTAAACGGAATGTTATTTTCTGCTAAATAATTTAAAAAATTATTTCTACTAATACCGTCAAACGCTTCGGATAAACGAGTATCGTTTTTATAAGATTGAACATTCAAAACCGGAATACCTTTAACTACGATAAACATTCCCGCCGGTACATTAGCAACATTAAAATCCGCAGTTAAATCAATTTCTCCCCCAAAGTTTTCTATTAACCCATTACCGAGAGCAAAATTAGTAGCGTCTTCAAGACCCCAAAATTTAAAATTAGTTACTGCTAAATTCCTAAAACCAAAATATAAATAATCCCCAACCGTAGTAATTTTTGAATTTTGGTTAAGTTCTAATTCTGCCTTTAAAAGCATAGGGTCATTATAAGCAATAACTTCGTTTGGAATATCAAATTGCATATATTGTTTAGTCGAATCTTCATTAGTTAAATCACTAAAATTATTAGTAACCCTAAACCTAAAACTATCAATTGGTTTTTCGCCAACTGTATAAGCAACGTAACAAATTAAGTTTTGTTCAAAAGGTTTAGACAAAACATTGTTTGAATCCGGCGACAAACATAATAACGCTTCTTGCGTTGGCGACGTTGTAGACTTACCCGAATCAATCCTTAAATATTCCCTTTCAGTATTGTTTGCGGTCGTAGTAACTAAATCATATTGTTCAGTAACGCAATAACTTGTAACTGCTTTTAATGGGTCTGCAATTATAGACGGAAGAAAACCAATCGCTAAATCAACGTATTCAGCTATCCAATCTTTACCCTTACATTTAGACGCTAAAATAGGAGTCGAAGCAGTTCTAATTCCTTGAAGCCCTGTTACAGTTGAATTAAAAGAAATAAAATTACCGTCTGGCAATAAGTCCCCAGAATCTAAAATATATAAATGATTAAAAAAATAATAATTTAAATTAAATTTATCGTCATAAATAAACCCAGTTGGTTTATAATCCGTTGTTTGAGTAACACAGTTTGCAGTAGCTACATTATTTGAATCACAATTAAGAAGATTTAAAGAAATATCAATTTTATTCTCTAAATTCGTGGCTTCGTCGTCTTGCAAAACAAGAACTAAATTTATTTGTTCGTCGTTCCTGTAAGCATTATCCGGTCGTTCTATTACTTGATGGATTTTACCAATATTAAACTCGATTGGGGTAACCCAAACGTGCCTTAAAACATTAGTCAAATCATTATCTAAACTAAAAAATTCCGTGTTCATTATAGCCGTTACTTGAATTGAAACCCTGTTAATATCTTCAAAAATCCACTCGTCGATATACATTTGCAAAGAACAATCGGACGAAATACAGGTAAAATCTGTTCCGTTGTAAATTCTTGTTTTATAGTCTGGGGTCGTTGCTGAATTTGTATCGTCCCAAATTCGAATGTCAAAACCAGTTAAAGTTCCAGAATCTTTAACTATAACTTCAAGTATTCCTTTAGGGTGTTTCCCTTGTCTTTTTTCAGTTGGAAAAAAGTTTAATTTTAAATCATTCGGAAAATAAGGGTACTGTATAAATCGAATTGTTTTGCTTTGAATTGAAACATTAACCCCGTTTGTGTCATAAAGATTAGCTTTTAAAATTAAAACTCGGGGTGTTGCAGGGTCGGTTCCAGTTCCGCTTAAATCTATTATAGGTTCGAAGTTTTGACTAAAATTTAAAAAAGATTCTTCTTTATCGTCTGCGTCGTCATCTAATTCATAAGGATAAAAAAACGATTCGCTAACTTGATTTATTGCAGTAGTGTCGCCAAAATACCCCTCTATTTCTACTCGGTCAATTAATCCTTCTCTATCATAAACCCCAGTTTTTAATTTAAAATTCGTTCCTTCTTGCAAATATTGATAGGATAAAGAACCAATTAAAAACGAATCCAAAACATTACCATTGGCTTTTAATAAACTTAAACGATTAGTAAAATAATTTCTTGGAATTATTGCATAGTCCATTATATTAATTACGTCAGCTTTTCCTTCTTCGTTGCCAGAAATTATTAAAATTTGCGAATCCCATTCGGACGCATTAACCGGAAAACTATACCTTACCGGTGTCGAAGTTAAATATTCACATTCTTCCGAATCAGAATTATAAACTGTGTCGCCAACACAAATATAAGTATTAGTTAAACTACTCCACGCAGTAAATTGCACTTCAAACGAATTAGTGTCCCCCCCAGTAATAGACGGAATATTTTCAATAAATGTATTTCTAATAGTTGAATATTGACTTGTAGGGTACGAATCATATTGAACCGAATTTAAATCAATTACATTCGGGTTAAACGTAATTTGCCAATCAGTAGAACCACTTAAAGAATTATAAGATTTATACGGATTTTTATAAGTCAATTTATAATATTTAGTTTCCAAAGACGAAAGTGTATCAGAAAAATTATAATCGTACTGTTCGGTTAATTCATTCCAAAGTTTTTGAATCGGATTCGTATACCCCGACCCATACGTTAAAGTGTCATCAAAAGGATAATTTACCCCATCACTTGACGTATAAATAAAATATTGTCGCCCATCAGTTAAAGAATTAACAATATTATAATTCGGAATTTCAACTGTTTCGCTACTACTTTCTACTTTCCAAATTATAGATTCGCTTTCATCATTCGGAATAAAATCCACGCTTCCAAAACTCCAACTCAAAATATTTTCAATTGGAGTAATTGTTAAATAAGAAGATTCTGGCTTAATTACTGTAATAGAATATTCGTCATAATCCCCGTTTACGTCAGTTAAAAAAGATTCAACTGCAATATTATAATCGCCCGAACTATCCGGCGCAGAAATAGTAGCTTCATACCAATTATTTGCTTCGCTATATTCTGATGGAAACCAACCTAAATTTCTAAAATTAAAATTAACGTCTGCATTAGACACATTTTCACTATTAGAATCAAACGCAACACTAACCCTTATTGTAAATTGTTCCCCCGCATTAATCGTAGTTACTGGCGCAACTAAAGTATTTACCAAATCTAAAGCGCTTTTTTTTTCAAAAATAAAATTATCTAAACGGAATTGCCAATCGGAAGAATCAGAAGTAGTTACACATTGCGTAATGAGTAATTCGGGCTTATAAGACGAATCCATTCCCCCCTGAAAAGTATTCACGCATTCAGGAAAAATATAAGTTTTAGTGTTCCAACTTCCAACCCCGTCGCTTTCAAACGCTTCCCAATCTGGATAATCTAAAGACTCGGGTGAATCATTACAAGATATGTATTCGCCACCATTATAAGACGTCCAAAAATAGTTACCATTAACCCCTTTAATTTTAAGAAACGCCCGAACCTTCCCATTATAAGAACCATTATCAGAATATAAATCAAACTTTAGTTTATCACCGGATTCAATTAAAAAATTTAAATCATTTTGAAAAGTTATCCCTGCACATACCCCACCATAATATTGCGCTTGAAGGTTTGTAGAAATAAAAGCGTAATAATCCCCGACAGAAGCGATTCCTGTTTCAACCGTTGCATTAACGTCCGCTGTTCCAAGAGGGGAATAATTTCCAAAAGTAGAATACCCATCAATAGCAGAAGTATCTTCCCAAGTGTTTACATTCCAATCGGAAAAAGAAGTTGATTCAAAAGAATGATTGTCAAAATCATTAGAAACATAAGCGCCAGAAACATTAAACGAAAATAATAAAACAAGTGATAAAACTAAAATTTTTAAAAAAAATTTATCTTTCATTAAATCCCCATTAATTATAGTGTACCCACCTATTTAATCTTTTTCATTATTATTTTAGTAGCTTCTGCACTTGTTAAATTCATTTTTCCCCTTATACTATCTACTATTTTTGCAAATTCTTCTGCGACCCTAATACGCCGATTCCCTTTCCCCATAATAACATTATACTTTTTAGATAATAAAAAATAAGTAGTAAGCAGGGGAATTGCTTCCCCTACTTAAAAATTGATTCACATTCCGCCTTTTGCCTTACCTTTAATTGATTTTACCCAATTAAAAATTAAGAAAATTATTCCGAGAACTACAACAATAAGTCCAATATAGAACATTACCGAAATAGTAATACCGATTGCTGTTCCAATATCCTCGGATTCGTCAGCAATTCCGCCGGTTACTTCACCCGCCATTTTTGTTGAGTTATTTATTGTATCCGAAATATTATCTAGATTTACGTCAATGCTTCCTGTTGATGTCAAATTAATTACCCCCTTAAAAAAGGAAAGCCCTTCATGGAAAAATAGCCCACGTTTGTGGATTAGAATAAGTAAGATTAAACTAATATATAATGGTTTTGTTATTTTGGTTTAAAAATAGCCATTAAACCACCTAAAAGAACAGCTAAAACAATTAAAATTAATAAAATAATAAAAGCAAAAATAAGTAAACCACTTAAAGCGTTTCCTTCCGTTGCAAGTTCCCCAGTTATTCCGGCGGTCGTTTCCATAGGATTGTTTATAACATCGTCCAAAACCGCAGTTAAATTAAAATCCGTTGCCATTACCCCCACAACCCTTTAGCACGTTTAACCCAAAAAATGAAAACACTAAAAATAATTATTATCACTAAAAATAAACTTCCAAAAAATAAAATAGAATCTAAGTTCCCACGTTCAAAAGCGAAGCGTGTTTCGTATTCTGCGGTGTGTCCGATTGATTCCCTTTGACCGACATTAAAAACCGTTGAACTTGTAGCATTAGAACAACCAACTGTAACATTATAATCTTGACCCCGTTTATACAAAGGTTCGTTTAAAGTTCTTTCTGCATAAAAATCCCCGTTAGCAAAAGTTTTTTCGTCGGTTAATCTTTCAACAACTAAACCGTCTGAATCCCTAATTAAAAATTTACAATAAATTGAAGTAGACAATTCAGTATCGGAATAATTTCCAGTAATTGTTAAAATATTATTCAAAGCAACTGGGGAATTTGAATTTATATCAGTTATTGTTTGCGTTGAAAAAACACCCGCACTAAGAATAATTAAAAATAATACAATTAAAAGATTTTTCATTTTTTCCCCTTCATTAAAATAATTATTAATAATATAAGTATTCCTAATAATATAATTATTCCTATTAAAAGATTTTCAGCAGTTTCGTCATTTTTAAGCGTTGTAGATTCTTTAGTAACTAATTTTAAATTTACAAATTTATCGGTTTCGTTTAAATCTTTCCGGTCGTCATAATCAGCAAAATAACGAGTATAACTTTCACCTTGTTCAACGGGGGGAGTAGGCGCAATATTATTTATACTAAAATTATAATCATCATTTACAAAAGTCGAAGTAAAATTCCCGTCGGTTACACTACAATTAAACGAATAAGTCCCATTATCTAAAGCTAAACTGTTAAAATCCCCGTAACCGTCCCCCGCCGTTTGTAATATTAAAGCGGTCGCATTTGTGTCCCTAACGATAATATTAACGTCGTAACTTAAAACGTCATTGTCTGGGTCAGTTGCAAAACAATTAAAATCTACTGCCGAACCGTTAACATCAGACGCATTAACTGGCGCATAAATTATTGGTGGGTTTGGCGGAAATTCAATTTTTGCGTCTGTTTGGTTTGCTTTAATAACACTAAACGAACCACCGTTAAAATCAATCGTTCCGGTACTTGTTGACGCCCATAAATTAACAGTTATCGAACCACTATTAACGTCTGAAAATAAAAATTGATTAACTAAAACCCCAATTTCCCCTGCAATTGCGTTGCTTGTTCTTTTATGGCTTAATGAATTAACGTCGTAACCGTTGCCTTCAATTTGAATTAACGTATTTAAATCACAATTTGCAACCGAACAAGAAAACGGCAAAACTGCTAACGCCCGAAAATCTGCTTGTTTGTCTAAAGTTAAATTAAGAGTTGCAACTTTAATTAAAGAAGTATCATTAAACGAAACACTATCTAAATGTTTATTTTGGTCATGTCTTGTTACTCTTTGATTTAATTGTTTTAAATGCAAATCGTAATCAAACGCAACTGTTCCGGCGGTCGTTTTTCCGTATGTTTGAACAGAATAACTTGCATTGGAATTTAAATCGTTAAACATTCCGGCAAAACCGCCAACGCCCGACGAACCCGCGTCAGTTGTTCTCATATATTCCGCACTATTAGAATCAGAAACATTTGCTAAATCCCCACGAATAAAACTTAATCCTTTAGCTACTGTTTGATTATAAACCATGTCACCATAATAATAAAGAAAACTATTAAACGGGCCGGTAGTTATAGACGCACTTGTTAAAACTTCGTAAGTCGCCGAACTTGTACTTAAAGCAGTTTGTGTATCGTGAAAAATCGGAATATAATTATTATTTTGGTCAACACTAATAAAATTATGGCAAATAACGTCGTTAGTGTTTAAATCAAAATTACTCGAACTTAATTTGTGTTGTAACCTAAAATATTGCGTCCCATCAACTATATTAAAATCCGTTGTTGCTAAATAAATTGACGCGCCAGTAGTGTTTGCTGAAATTGTTCTTGTTGTTTCTTTTCTTGTCGTCCAGTTTACCGCGTCGGTACTTGATTGAATCCGCCACTTTGCAAATTTTTCCGTTGCGTTATCTGAACTAATCCAAAACGAACAAGTAATATCGGTTTCAACTGAAAACCCGTAATTTGTATCGTATGAAAACGTTCCGACGTTTTGGAATGTGTTTAAACTTGCAGTAGTTGAACCTTTAACTTCGAATTGTGCAATTGCCGGATTAACAAATTTGTCAATCGTTTTAGTTAAAGTTTGGTTCGCGTCAACAATTAAAACAAAAGAATTTCCGTCCGTCCAATTATCTTTAGAAATTGTTACTAAATAATGCCCTTTATTTATGTCATTAATTATTATTGGAGAATTAACGCCTGTTTGGTCGTAAGCGTCTACGTTAAAATCAATATTAAAATTACTTAAATTAGATTGTGTACCCGTGCCTTGATAAACATTTAAAGTTACATTAAAATCGTTTTGTGTTGTAATTATTTCTTCTGCGCCAAAAGTTAAAAACGCGCTTGAATCATTTTCAGCATTATATAAAAGTTTTATTTCGTCTACACTTAAAGCATATTTAAAGATTTTTAATTCATCAATACGCCCTTCATAATCGTCAGAGCCACCATTCCAGTAACCAATCTCGAAAGGAAAATCTACTGAAACGTCCTCGTTTATTGACGCAGTTGAACCGTCAGCAGAACCACTAATATAAAATTGCCCTGTTCCACTTGTTCTCGTTAAAGCAATTTGCGTCCAAGCGTCGTCAGAAATGTTTGACGCAGAAACCATAAAAGCGCCAGTATAAGCATAAAGCGGAGAATCCGGAGTATTTATTCCTAAAACTAATTTGTTACCTGCGCCTGTTCTTTTTCCAAAAATTGCTGGTTGCCCAGCTTCTCCATTCCTTGCATTAATCCACGCATAATAAGTAAAATCCCCAGTTCCAAAATTCCCTATATAATTATTTAGTGTAACGTGATTATTAGACCCGCCAAAATCTGCCGAAGTCCCAAGTTTTCCGCCTTGATTTTTAGTACAAGAAGAAGAAACTTCGTCGTTGTCGTTACTTGTCGAATCTAAATAAGACCCACTTCCGTTTAAATGTAAAA
>Ga0222697_1000637_pt1 | contig 14744 bp, 10 predicted proteins | sample AntAcemetage1402_FD_179835 | JGI IMG/M metagenome (GOLD analysis project Ga0222697, IMG submission 179835) | Saline water microbial communities from Ace Lake, Antarctica - #1402 | ecosystem: Environmental > Aquatic > Non-marine Saline and Alkaline > Saline | place: Antarctica: Ace Lake... | reverse complement strand
AATGGTCAAGGAAACTTTGGTAGCATTGATGGTGATTCACCTGCTGCAATGAGATATACAGAAGTAAAAATGAGGAAGATTGCAGAAGAATTACTGCAAGATATAAATAAAGAAACAGTCAATTTTATTGATAATTTTGATGGCACAATTCAAGAACCAGAAGTATTGCCATCAAAAATCCCTAATCTATTAGTTAATGGTTCTTCTGGAATAGCTGTTGGTATGGCAACAAATATTCCCCCCCATAATCTTACAGAAGTTTGCAAAGTAATAACTGCAAGAATCAACAACCCTGAAATAAGTATTCCTGAAATAATGAAAATTTTACCTGGCCCTGATTTTCCCACTGCAGGAAATATTATTGGTAAGTCAGGAATTTATTCTGCATACACAACCGGTAGGGGAATAATAAAAGTAAGAGGAAGATGCAATTATGAAAAAGTCAGAAATAGAAATGCAATTATAATAACAGAAATCCCTTATATGGTAAATAAAGCATCTATGATAATACAAATAGCTGAAGCAGTAAAAAACAAAGTAATAGAGGGGATTATTGATATTAGAGATGAATCTGATAGAAAAGGTATTAGGGTTGTTATTGAGCTAAAAAAAGATGCTTCACAAGAAGTTGTTGAAAATCAAATAATAAAACATTCACGATACCAAACAAGTTTTGGAATTAACATGCTTGCTATTCTTGATAAAAAACCAATAACTTTTAGCATATTAGATGCTCTTGATATTTATATTAAACACAGAAAAGATGTCATAATAAAGAGAACTGCTTATGACTTAAGAAAAGCAGAAGATAAAGCTCATATTTTAGAGGGCCTTGTTATAGCACTAAATAATGTTGATGATATTGTTAAATTAATAAAAAAATCTAAATCTGTTGCTGAAGCTCGAGAAGGAATTATGAATAATTATTCTTTGTCTGAAAAACAAGCACAGGCCATACTTGATCTTAAATTGCAAAAATTAACAAGTATGGAGCAAGATAAGATAAAAACTGACTTGCAAGAAACTAGAAAATTAATTGAAGAATTAAAAGCAATTCTTGCAAGTGAAGAAAGAATAAAACAAATAATAAAAGACGAATTAAATGAGTTAATACAAAATTATGGTGATGAAAGAAAAACCGAAATTTCTGAGGATGAAGAAGAAGTAGAAATAGAAGATATGATTGAAGAAGAAGATCAAGTTGTTATGATAACTAATTCTGGCTATATCAAGAGAATGCCGATAGAATCTTACAAGACCCAGAACAGAGGTGGAAAAGGAGTTATTGGAATGCAAACAAAAGAAGAAGATTTTATTGAAGAAATATTTATTGCAAACACAAAATCATACTTATTATGTTTCACAAAAAAAGGAAAAGTTTATTGGTTAAAAGTTTACAGAATACCAGAAGCTTCACGACAAAGTAAAGGAAAAGCAATAATAAATCTTCTTGAAATAGATAAAGATGATTCTATAAGTGCAATAATTCCTATAAAAGGTTTCAATAATAAAGAATACTTGACTATGATAACAAAGAAAGGAAAAATAAAAAAGACAGACCTTGAATGTTATAGTAGACCAAGAACAACAGGCATTATTGCAATGAATCTTAAAGACAATGATGAACTTGTAAAAGTTTTGAAAACAAATAATGATAAAGAAATAATGATTGCAACAAAAAAAGGCCAAGCAGTAAAGTTCAGTGAAAAAGATGTAAGAGCAATGGGCAGAACAGCTTCAGGTGTGAGAGGAATAAGATTATCAAAAACAGATGAAGTAATAAGTGCAATAATTGCAGAACCAAATTCAACAATATTCACAATAACAGAGAATGGTTATGGTAAGAGAACAAAAGTAGAGGAATATAGATTAATCAACAGAGGAGGCAAAGGTGTAAGAAATATTATATGCAGTTCAAGAAATGGTTCAGTTGTGGACATAAGAAGGGTGAATGATAATGATGAACTGATAATAATGAGTAAGCAAGGACAAGCAATAAGATTAAAAGCTTCACAAATCTCTGTGATAGGAAGAAATACCCAAGGACTTAGAATTATGAAACTTAAACAAGGAGATAAAATAACCAGCATTGCAAAAGTTGTCAATGGAGATTAATAATATATTAATGCACTTAAGATGAGCTCATTCTAAAAATACATTAAGCTCGTTGCAGGGGGATGCTCCTGGGGGAAATCATAGATTTCCAACATGCCAAAAATGTTTCATTTTTGTGCACTACGGGACTGCAGAGCAATCAAAAAAACACATTGACTGAGCGAAAGTGCATTAATGCACTTAAGGTGTTAATGCATTCAAGATGGGCTCATTCTAAAAAATAAGAATTAAGGCATTAATTTTTTAAATAAAACTAATTTCTAATAAATAAACTGCTCTGTTAGTGTAGTCCGGCCAATCATTTCGCCCTCTCGCGGCGGAGACCTGGGTTCGAATCCCAGACAGAGCATTATTATTCTATTCAATCAACAAAACAAAACCTTTATAAACTAAACTAGATACCTATAAAGTACAATGGATATGTACAAACTAAAATGGACAAGATTACAGTCAGAAATATTTAGGTTCCTTTGCATTAAAGCAGGACAAATCATAAATTTACATGGAATAGCTAAACCTCTAAAAGTTTCTCCAACAGCTGTTTCTAATGCTTTAGTTGAGCTAAAAAAAGAAAAACTTGTCATTGTAAAAAAATCTAAAACCATGAATCTTCTATCAATTGAATTTAATAGGGACAATCAACAGGCAATTGAAATGAAACGAGTTGAAAACCTTAAAATGATTTACCAATCAGGACTTTCTAAGTTTTTATTTAATAAATTTCCTGGATGCACAATAATACTTTTTGGGAGCTATTCAAAAGGAGAAGATGTTTGGATTGGAGAGAAAGAAGAAAATCGTTCAGATATAGATATTGCAATAATAGGAATAAAAGGAAAAGAAATAGATTTAACAAAATTTGATAAAATGTTAGAAAAAATAGTTTTTATTAATTTTTATAAATCCTGGAATGATATTCACAAACATTTAAAGGAAAGTATACTTAATGGAATTAACTTAAGTGGGGGAGTTGAATTATGAAGCTACCTAAAAATTTTGAAGAATACTTAACAAAAGGGATAATAAAAAAATGCTCAATCAACAAATCAAGAGCAGAATTTTTAATTGAAGAATCTGAGAAATCATTAAGAGGACTAAAAAAACGCATAGATATAATGGAAATAGATGAGGATAATGCAAATTCAATAATTAAAGATTGTTATGACATCTTAATGGAATTAATCAGGGCAAAGTTACTTTTAGATGGATATAATTCTTCTGGCCAATTTGCTCATGAAGCAGAAGTTTCTTATCTTAAAAAGTTAGGATTTTCAGATAATGAAGTTGCATTCATTAATGACTTAAGGTATTTTAGAAATTCAATAAATTATTATGGAAAAATTCTGGGTGTTGAATATGCAAAACAAGTATCAAATTTTACTAATAAGATTTATCCAAAATTAAAAAGAATGGTAAGATAAAGAATCATAAAACAATCTATCTTCCCCCATTGTTGTATCTTTCTTGGGGTTTTCTTCCTCTGCTGCTACTACCAACACTTCCCCGGCCACTACTAGCACCTCTACTACTACTACCTCTACTACTACTACCTCTACTACTACTTCTATCACTACTTCTTCTACTACTGCTTCTATCACTACTTCCTCTGCTATTACCTCTATCACTTCTTCCTCTGCCACTACTTCTACTACTACCTCTGCCTCTATCTCCTCTGCTTCTTCCTGGAGAGGATTTATGTGCAATTTCAACTCTTTCAATTTTAGGCAGTTCTAATTCCTTCACACTAACTTTAAATCCCTCAATAATACTAGTGAAATTATCATAATCTCTTCTGGAAAGAATGCTTACTGCAATCCCTTCTTCTCCTGCTCTTGCAGTTCTGCCTATTCTATGAAGATATTGCTTTGACTCATTAGGAATATCATAATTATAAACATGAGAAACACCTTTTATGTCAAGTCCTCTTGCAGCAACATCTGTGCAGACTAAAACTTCTGCACTTTTAGAATGAAACTTATCCATTGTTTTTGTTCTCTTATTTTGAGTAAATCCACCATGAATTGCAATTGCATCTATACCTAAAGCTTTAAGATTATCTGCAACAAAATCAACATTAACTCTAGTATTGCAAAAAACCATTACTAAACCTGTTTTTTCTTTTCCTAAAAGAGTTACAAGTAAAGGAAACTTTAATTTAGAAGAAACATCATAATAAACTTGTTTTAATTTGTTTGGATCTACTCGTGATTCTGCATTAACTCTTACAGGAGAAGTCATATATTTTTTTGCAATAAACATAACCTCATTAGACATTGTTGCAGAAAAAAGTAATGTTTGTCTTTTCTTTGGGAGAACATGAATAATATTTTTTATATCATCAATAAATCCCATGTCAAACATTCTGTCTGCTTCATCAAGAATAAAAACATTTACTCTTCTAAAATCTACTGTTCCTCTTTGGATATGATCAAGAATTCTTCCTGGTGTTGCAATAACTACATCTGCTTTTTTCAAATTAGTAAACTGAGGATTTATAGCAACTCCCCCTGTTATCAAACACATTTTAAGCTTGTTATATCTTGAAAAAGATATTAATTCACGAGAAATCTGATCAGCTAATTCCCTTGTGGGGGATAATATTAACGCTTGAATTCCATTTCCTGAAACAATACTTTGTAAAATCCCAACACTAAAAGCAAGGGTTTTACCAGAGCCAGTTGCTGATTCAGCAACAACATCTTTACCATTAAGAACTAAAGGAATAGATTTTTCTTGAATCTCTGTTGGTTCTTCAAAACCTTTTTTTTCAATAACTCTTAATAATTTTTCATCAATACCTAATTTTCTAAAATTTTCCATTTTCTATAATAAAATAATATTTTAATAATTATTTTCCTCCAAAACAAAAGAAAATAGTTCTATTTAAAAGTGTTTCCAGAAAACCTAAGGCAATCTTTTATATCTTGTATTAATAAGGCCCCACTCTAAAAATAATGCAAGCAATCCAATAAGAAGCAGTATTGGTTGTAGATTTTTTTGTTCATAAGATTCTTGGGTTTCATTAAGAATTTCTTCGAATGCATCAGAAAATGAAGTTTCATTATTTCCATCATAAAATCTTCCTTCAGTTGTGTTTGCTATGTGCTTTAATTGTTCTGGGCTATAGATTGCAGAAACATTGTAATATTCAGGCAAATAACCAATTGGTCCAGTGTTTGTTCCAATACCAATTGTGTTTATAATGACTTGATTTTCGAATGCATAATTTAAGGCAAAGTTTAAAGCTCTTTGATTATATGCATCTACAGTATTACTCCCATCACTAATCAAAATAACTATTCTTCCTTTTTCAGAAAACATTAATAGATTTGCAGAACTCACTATTGCTCCAGCAAGATCAGTACCACCTAAAGAAATCGGTTCTATAGATTCTAATGTTTCTACAACTTTTTGTCTTTCAGATGTTAATGGCAATTCAATAAAAGAATTACCTGCAAAATCAATTACCCCAATTTTAGCACTACCTTGGAGATTATTAACAAATTTCATTGCTTTAAGTTTTGCTACACCCAATCTATTGGGTTCGAAATCTTTTGCCAACATAGATGAACTTGCATCAACTGCAATTACAAAATCCTGGTTATGAGTTTTCGTTTTATACCACAATACCGGAGAACTAATCGCAATAATTAAACTTACCAATATTGTTAATCTTAATATGAGAACAACCCAATTTGTTGTTAATAATTTGCCATGACCATGCCCGGTTAATCTTTTTATTGTGCTAAAATTAGAAAACCTCATTGCTTTATATTTTGATTTTTTTAAAAAATAAAAATGGCTTAATATTAATAAGGGAACACTAAAAAGATACCAAAGATATACACCGTTTTCAAAAATTATTTTTAACATTTTATTTATCTATAACTTTTCTTTGTTTAAAAAATTTAACTATTCCTGCATATGAATCTTGTTTTGTTTCAAGTTTTAGTAATTCAGCTTTTGAAGATTTAAATTTTTTTTCAATAATTGTTTCCTCTTCAAGAACTTGTTTATGGTATTTAGGAGCATAAGTAGCTGCATCAATATATATTGTTTCCTCTGTGGAAGGATCTTTTAACATAATTTGCCCTTCGTGAGGAAGATATCTATCTCTATGATCTCTTATCATCACACCAATTATTTCATATTTTTGATTTAAAATCTCAATATATTTATGCCAACCTTCAGGCATACCAATAAAATCACTAACAATTATTATTACTAATCTTTGATTTCCCAAACTTAATAACATTTGCATTGCTTTTGAAAAATTGAATTTGCCACCGTACTTAGTTTTGTCATGAAATTTATTTTTAAATTCTTTTTCAATTGCTAATCCTATATTCGGATCAATTTTTGTTTTTAAATTATCACTAAACATCATTAACCCAGCTGCATGCCCAGATTTAAGAATGGCCTTAGTAGTGAATAAAACTAATTCAGCTGCATACTCAACTTTCATCTTACCATCTTTTCTTGTACTAAACAGCATACTATCTCCAACATCAAATAAAAATATTGCTGCTGCACTTCTATCCTCCTCAAATTCTTTAACAAGGGTATTACCAGATCTTAAACTAGCTTTCCAATCAATAGCTGTTGCATCATCACCATAAACATAAGTTCTATATTCAGAGAATTCCATTCCTTGCCCTTTGTATCGTGCAGTCCATTGACCCTCTAAAATTCGAGAGAGAACATTCTGCCTTACTGCCATAACAACACTTTTAGATTCATCATCAAAATCAAATTCAAGTTTTTTTGGTTGCATTTTATAGTTAAAAATTAAATTACAGGAACTTTTTTTAGTATTTCCTCTATAATTGTTTCTGTTTTTATTTCTTCAGCTTGACCTTCATAATTAAGTAAAATTCTATGTCTTAAAACATTTAAAGCTACAGCTTTAACATCTTCTGGAGTAACATAAGCTCTTCCTAATACAGCGGCGTGAGCTTTTGAAGTTATAAATAATGCAATACTACTTCTTGGACTTCCACCAAAATTTATATATCTTCCAGTTTCAATATTATATTTTTCAGGGTTTCTAGTTGCTTCAACAATAGAAACAATATACTTCTCAATCCTTTTATCAAGATATATTTTTTTGATAATATTTTGCATTTTTGTTATTTCCATTTCATTTAGTATAGGCATAACTTCAAACTCATTAAAATCATGTGTTGTTATATTATTATGAAGTATTTTCAATTCTTCATCAGATGAGGGATACTCCATTTTTAATTTATATAAAAATCTATCAATCTGTGCTTCAGGCAAGGGGTATGTTCCCAAACTTTCAAGAGGATTTTGAGTTGCCATAACAAAAAATGGTTTTGGCAGGGGAAAAGTTTCTTTACCAATAGTTACCTGTTTTTCCTGCATAGATTCTAACAATGCAGATTGAACTTTAGGAGGTGCCCTGTTTATTTCATCTGCAAGAACAAAGTTAGCAAAAATTGGCCCTTTCACACTATAAAAACCTTTACCTTCCTCATACATGGTTATACCAATAATATCTGTGGGTAATAAATCTGGAGTAAACTGAATTCTTGAAAAAACACAACCTGTAACAACAGATAATGTTCTAACTAATAATGTCTTGGCTAATCCTGGAACACCCTCTATAAGAACATGGCCATTTGAAAGCAGTGCTTCAAGAAATTCATTCACAATCCTTTTTTGCCCTATAACTGCTTTAGATATTTCTTGCCTAACCCGGTTTAAGTTATTTTTTATGTAATTAACTTCTTTTTCAGTTTCAGGATTAACTTTTACTTCCTTTGCAAAATCACCTATTTTGATGTTTGTTACATTATTGTTTATATCCATTTTGAATGTACCCACCTTATTTTTTATTATTTGAAGCAATATATTCTTTTGCTTTATTTAAAATGTCCTCATATTTTTCATCATTTAAGATCTTATTTTTTATAGTTGTATTATCTAAACTTTCACTTTCATGATCAACTTTAGAATCAACATTCTCTTTATATTTAGAGAAAAAACTTATTTGTTCATCTGGATGATTTTCTGATTGAATATGGACATCAGTATGGGGGTGAATAAAATTATTTTTTTCTGTATTATCAAACTTATCAATTTTGTCTGCTAATTCTCTTTTTTTTGCTTTCATTCTTTGAATGTGCTCACCCATTCTAAATGCAATATTTTCCTCTGTAATATGTTTATCAAGATGTTTATCTATTTCTTCATGATAAACTTTTTTCTTATTTTTATCAAGAATATTACTTAATCTATCTTCCATAAGTTCTATTTTCATAATTTTCTTCAGTAATTCTTTTTGTTTAATAGGAGAATCATTAACAGATTTAGATAAGTATTCAATATTATTATCAATTTTTCTTATTTTATCCAGCATCTCATCTTTATCTTTATTATCTTGAATTGTATTTATCTTAGGTGTTAAATCACTATTGTTTTCTTTAGAAAACATATCAAATTTTACTTTATGATACTTCTTTGGTTCTTCTAAAAAATCTGGGCTATCTAATTCTTCACTATTGGAATAACCAAGGGTGTCAGAAGTCCAATTTAAATCTTTGTCTTTCTCAGTGCTGTGAGTTTCTTCAATTTTTTTTATAATTGGTTTATTCATTTTAGTATTTTCTTTAGGAATAACTTTAGATTTTTCATTAAAAATCTCATCGAGATTATTAAGTTCTTGCTTAGAATCTTTTAATAGTAATTCATTAAGATCTATTGACTTCTCCTCTTTTGGTAGGCTAGTATCAGAACTTTGTTGAGGAACTTGTATTTTGTTTAGATCAAAAGATTTATTTGGGTGTGCAGTGGTAATATCTGTTTCTACAGTATTTTCTTCCTCAGCAATATGCTTCATTTGATCCATTAATTTTTCTCTTACAGAAAGATAAGTTTTTGTTTTTTCTTTCTGCTCTTCAGGTTCTATACCTACTTTTTTCAGATTCTTCTTTCTTATAAATAATTTTTTGATAAAAGGTGTTTTTATTACTTTTTTAACACTCTTATCCAAAATATTTTGTTGTTTTTTATCTTCTATTAATATTTCTACTAATGATTTAAAATCATTTATCATTATATGTAATTCTTTTTGTGTAAAATCTGCACCAGAATATAATATTTTACTTAATTGGTTAATAAAATTAATAACTTTATCTTTTGTATCTACAGGCAAATTGCTTTTTTTTGTATAAGTTGTTATATCTATAAAAGAAATTTCATGATCTATTTCAAAATAACTTTTGAAAAATAATTTCATTAAATCAAAAGCTTCATTCTCTAAAATAATCTTTTTAGAAAATAAGTAATTAGCTTTTCTTATAGCTAAATATTTTAATTCTTTCAATACTACCCCGACCTCTTTTTTTGTATGCATCTTCACTCCCTGTATTATTTATTACATATTATTTCTTTATAAAGGTTTTTAGCGATTATGTTTAAAAGCAACAATTTAAGTTAAATTTCTTATTTCCTCTTGCTTTTCTTGTTCATAATCTTCTTCCTCCTCTTTATTACCTTTCTTTTGCTTATATTTTCTTAAAAATAATAATCCAATAATTATAATAATTAATATTACAGAACCGATTATTAAATTGGTTTTGTTTTTAAATAAGTCTTTCAAAAAGTTATGATCAATCACCAGATTTATTTTTCCAGACTTATCTTTTGTTGTTATAAGATCCTTTTCTGAGATCATATATTTACAACCATTAATAGTTAAATCTAAAAAAGCTACTGCTTTTTCTTGATTACCCTCTTTTAAACTGGTTTCAGCTTTGTCCAATAATTCAAATAACTCTTTACAATCATCATTTGATTCTAATAGATCTCTGGCAAATGCTAATTTTGTTTCTAATGTTTCTCCCTTATAAGATTCTTCTAAAGAGTTTATTATAATAGTTGCAGAATCTTCAAAATCAGGATTAGTTACTTGTGCTTTAACATTAAGCTCATAACTTCCGGGTTCTCTATAATTATATAATGTAAGATTGACAAATATACTTTCACCCACAGGGATTACATTAATATAATCTTCATTTAAGCTATATTCCAACTTAGTTTCATTTGTGTCAATAGAAATGCTAATCCCTCTTAATTGAGTAGTCCAATTATTAATTAATTCTATTGGAATAATCATAGTAACATTTTTATACATCACAACACTTTTTGGTGAAACTATCTGCAAAGGAACTGGTTCATCATCATTGTCCATATCAATGGGTACTGCTCTTGAACTAGAACTTCCTGAAGAAGGAGAATCTTCTGGTTCAGGAATAGTGTATTCTGATGTCACATTTAAAGTTACAGGATTACTTACAGCAGATAAATTTTCACTATCATAAGCAGTAAAAATGATAGTACAATTACCTTGTCTTCTACCAGACATAATTATGCTATCATTTTCAATAGTTATAATAGCATAAGTATCACATTCATCACTATAATTATAAGTTAATCCTGACACTTCATCATCATCTGATAAATTATTGCTATTAACATCAAAGTCAGGATCATAGAATCTCTGTTCTTCTTCTGCTAAACTGGAAAGAGTAAAATAATTAGTTATTTCTATATAACTAAAAGATCTTGTTCCAGTAAAATTAGGTAAAGGATTTATTAATTCTGGAGCCCTATTAACATTGTTGATAGTTAAGTTCCATGTCCAATTTGCAGAATTATAAGAACTATCATTTATTTCTATCATGATATCATAAATTCCATTACTAAAATAACCATTTGTAAAATTAAGTGTATGACCATCTTCAATTATTCTGGAATCATTAATTTCTATGTCATTTATCGTCCAATTATAAGTAAGATTAGTATCGTCTAAATCAGTTGTTGTATGATTAAAAATTATCGGGTCACCTTCATCAGTTATTAAAGTTGTGATACCACCGGAAGTTACTAATAGAGAATCATTCCAGTCAAGGATTAATGAGTTATTATTACTTATATTTCCATAAGGATAAATAGAATTAATTTTAGGGGTATATCCTCTTGGATAAATAGTAAAGTTTGTCTCTGTTGTATTAGTAACTCCAGAAGTATCATTAACTGTGATGGTAAGATCGTATGTCTTATTACAATCAGGTGCACTTGTATTTATTCTAACAGTTCCTGTTAAATTGTTTAAGATAAATACATCTGGGCTTGAAGGACTTATATTAAATGTATAAATTAGTTCTTCAGTAGAATTAATAACATCTAGATCATCATCATTTGCTTGAATAAAATTCTCTGAATAAAAAGGGACATCAACAAAGATGGTTCCAGGAAATGATATGGGAGTAACAAGCACAGGAGCATCGTTGGTATTGATTATAGTCAGATTAAAAGTATGATCTACTTCCGCACCTCTAGAATCAGTTAATAAAACTTCAACAGAATAATTACCAACTTCGGCTTGTGGGGGGGTAAAGTTGATTACTCCTGTACTTGAACTCGTGTTGAGCGTAAAACTTGAATTGCCATAATTGTTTATAACATTTACATCCCCAATAGAGTAATTCACAGAATCTCCAATTGGGATATCATCATCAGTTCCATTTATATCAAGATAACATTCTAAATCTTCATAACAAGTTAGATTATCCACAATATAAGTAAAATAAGGATTTGTATTATTTTCTATGTGCAAACTCATAATCTTTGAATAAGATAAATTATCTTCTTGCACATCATTTGCAGTTCCATCATCATGAACTGTTATGTTTATGCTGTAGTTACCAATATATGAATCATCAAGAGAATAAAAAGTGAACATACCATTATTTGTTAGGTTGAATGCAGAATCACTAAGATTCATTTCAAAAAATAAGGATTCATTTTCATAAGTTAGTAAATCAACATCTGTGAAATTTATGTAATATGTAAATTGTGTTCCCATATATGCCGTAAGATTTGTTATATTATTAGATGCATAATTAATATTATTTGTATCATCACTAATATCATAAATTAGGGGTGCATCATTAGTATTATTAAGTTGTGCATTAACTTCTATTGAATCAGTTGCACTTAATTTATCATAAATCCAGATAGTAAAATTTCTATTCACAATATGTCCATTTGTTAATGCAGTTATGTTTAATGTGTCATTAAGATAAGTTGTATTTCCTATAGCGTAATTATTATAATTTGTGAAAGTACTAAATATATCTGGAACAGCATAAAAATTAAGTGTTTCATTTAAGTCAATATCAAAAGCATTAAGATTAATTAAAAATGGTTGACCTTGAACTCCGGATTGAACTCCAATCTCTGTTATATTGGGCGGGTGATTAGTGGAATTTATTACTAATTCATAAGTGTAACTTGCATTGACACTAGAATCGCTAGAATCAATTGCATTTATTGTAATATTATATGTTCCATAATCATATATTCCTGCTGTTCCATCTGAAGAATTTAGATATACTTGTTCATTATCAAAATCAATCTCAATGTAAGATGCTATTCCTGGAGATTCATCTGGACCTTCTAACTTAACAATATCTAAAGTTAAATCATAAGGATCATCTTCTTCATCAGTAACTGAGAAATTCTGCACATATTCAGTATCAACATCTACATCTTCCATAAGAGTTCCAATTATTGTTATTTCTGGATTATCATTAAGAGGGATTGAAGTAAAAGTTACATCTTTATTTTCAACACCTTGATCATCACCATCTTTTGCAATAAAACTGGCTTCTCCGATAGTTAATTCTTCTTCATTTGAATCATTTAGTAAATCAGCATGTTCTAACAAACATGTTATTTGATCAGTATCATAAATAGAACAAATATCTGACATCCCATTGTCAGAGATTTCATAAGTTAAGTCATCATTATCAATATCTGTTGCATTTATTGTAAAGTTATAGGTTGTGTCTTCGTTTAAGCTAAAAGCTGAACCTATACCAGAAGGTAAAGGATAATCATCATTATAAACAACAGGAACCGCAGGCCTAGTATTCTCTACAGTTATAGAAATGTTTTCTGTTACATTGTCAGTTGCATTAAACAATGTTACACTGCAAGTCCATTCTTCGTCTTTTGCAGTGTTAGAACTTAAAAGAGTTACTGGACTTGTAAGGGTTGACACATTCCCAGTTTCATTTGAAAAATATACATTATTCTTTAACCAAGTAACAGTAATATTAATTGTGTCTGGGCTCTCTGCCCAAGAACATTCAAGATCTTCATCTGTTGCTACACTATCCATTGTTGGACCTGATGTGAATGTAACATAACCAGTTATTCTTGATAGTGAAAATTCATCTGGGCCATAACTTATTATTAAAAATGCAAATAATAAAAATAAACCCAGGAATACAGATTGTCTTAATATTGATTCTAATTTTTTCTTATCATCCTGCTTCTGAGGTTTCTCTTTTTGTTTATTTTTTGGATTATCCATTGTTATTTATTTTTATTCTCTTTCTTATTTTGTTTAAATCAATATTTTGAGATAGAGTAGAGATAATAAATTCTTTTAGAGTAAGGTCGTTCATTGCACAATATATTTTTATTTTTTTGTGCAATTCAGTCGGTATTTCTATATTTATATTTACCATTTGTTAATCTTAATTTATTATTTAGTATTAGCCTCTTTTTTGAATTTTTTATTAATTTCTTTAGAAATAGTGGTTATAATATAATCTTTCATTGTTGTATCTTCAATAGTAGATTTAAGTTTCAATCCTCTGTGTAGCTCTTCTGGCAAAGATATATTTATATTAACCATTTTATTCAAATCTTAATATGTACTAAGTTAACTAAGTTTGTTTAGTTTATTAACTTAACTCACTTATTTATAAAGTTTTTTATTCAGCTACACCAAAACATATATAAAGTTGCTAAAAGCAAATAAGATTATGAAATACAAAGAATTAGCAGAACTTTATTCTAAACTGGAAGCAACAAGCAAAAGATTAGAAAAAACATACTATATTAGTGAGTTTCTAAAAAAATTATCTTATGATAATAAAGATGAAATTGAAATGTATATTCTTTTTATTAAAGGTAGTATTTTCCCAGATTGGGATAAAAGAAATCTTGGAATTTCAAATAAGTTAGTAATAAAAGCAATATCTTCATGTATGGGAGTAAAGACAGAAAAAGTAGAACAAGAATGGAAAAAACTTGGAGATTTAGGATTGGTTGCGGCCCATTTAGTAAATTTTAGAAAACAAAATACACTTTTTAGTACAGAACTAACTGTGAAAAAAGTATTTAAGAATTTAAGAAAAGCTGCAAAAACAGAAGGAAAAGGCAGCACAGACACAAAAATAAAACTCATATCAGAATTATTAAGCAGTGCTGATCCTTTGAGTGCTAAATATATAACAAGAAATATTCTTGAAGATTTAAGAGTAGGGGTTGCAAATTCATCTTTAAGAGATGCAATTGTCTGGACATTTCTTGATATAAAAGTTAATTATGATGAACAAGAAAAATCAATCTCTCCAAAAGATAGAATCCAATATAATGGGTATGTTAATATTATGCAAGCTGCACTTGACAAAATAAATGATTTTGCAGAAATTGTTTTAACAGCAAAAGAAAAAGGTGTCGATGGCTTAAAACAAATAAAAGTAAGAATTGGAACACCAATAAAAGTAATGCTCGGACCAAAGGTG
>Ga0222697_1000634_pt1 | contig 14791 bp, 14 predicted proteins | sample AntAcemetage1402_FD_179835 | JGI IMG/M metagenome (GOLD analysis project Ga0222697, IMG submission 179835) | Saline water microbial communities from Ace Lake, Antarctica - #1402 | ecosystem: Environmental > Aquatic > Non-marine Saline and Alkaline > Saline | place: Antarctica: Ace Lake... | reverse complement strand
GAGGTATACACCATCCATGTCTGAATCAGATGAAATACCAGATCGTGTAACAGTAAGCTGAGTTATTGCTACATCGCCGTCTGAGCCAGCAGTAAAATTCATAGCCATCAAAGGCACTAACTGCTGTCCAACGTTTGTAGTTGCGTCAGCAATAATAACAGCAGTTGCTGGATTCTCTGAAGCTAAGCTTACAGAAAGTCCAGAACCAACAGCTACAGGAGTATCATCTCCTGGAGTAGTTGTGTCTGTAGGTGCTGTACCAACTCCAACAGGAACTGTTAGAGATGATTCTTTAACAACAATCTTTGTTCCATCTGAATAAGTTTCAGAAGAAGGAATAGTAATTACAGGGATAGCTGCATAACCATTTACGGCTGCAACATCACTTGTAGCAAACTGTCTCTTAACTCCACCTTCAATAAGGTAAAGAGTTGAAGAACCAGCATATTTTACTACTGTTCCATTTAGATGAGTTGTTGTTGATTCAACAGTACTGCCTGCTGCATACTTGTCCAAAAAGGACTGTGGCAACCAGGTAATATTGTCGTAACTATAGCCCAAAGTTTCGAATACTTCAGCGCTAACCACTGGACGTAATTCGCCAGATGATTTTGCATAAACTGCTGGAGTTTCTAATGCTCGAACTAATGAACCGTCACGGAACTCGACGTCGTTCCCTACGGTAAATCCAGAGAGATCTGTTGTAAACGTTGAACTAAAGTCTGCTGGGTAACCCCAGGACGTGTAAACGTTTGCATGTGGAAATGGGTGAATAGTCACACCATCTACGTCCACAAGATAAACTGCTGGACCGCTTGCTGCCTTTACTAGATCACCTGCTGCTGCCTCTACTGGGGCAACAAATGCAAATAATCCAATGCTCCATACAATTGTAGTAACTGTAAGAGCAGCAGAAAGAACCTTCTTAGAGTGTTTTATAATGTCACTCATATTTGGTCTCCTTAATTTATATTCCTGACGACCGGTCAAGAATATTTTTTATTAATTATCTCACTTACTTAATTAACTAATTAAATAGTTAAGTAACCGCAAACATACAAATAATGGCGAATTCGCCATTTGTATATTTATGGTTACCTATTATTTGACGTAAATACTAATAAATTCGTTACAAATGTATGAATAACTTACAGTACTTTACTACTAATTGTCAACGATTATTATATCAGATTTGTTTTAAAAGAGCAATATCTTTAAAATAAATGGCTAAAACTAGGGAAATTCCTTATATCTGTACACATTTTCTGTTTAAAATAAGCCTTTTATAACAAATATTGTAATCATTATAATTGCTCTAATGTGGACAAGTAAAAAGAATTGACAAAAAATTTAAAAAGTTATCTATTCTGTTAATATTGCTGTTTCAGAGCTTTCGGATTCAGATTCTTGTTTTATTGTTTTATCATCAAAACTTACAGAATCAACATCCAACAAAGAATCAGAATTATCAACTTCTTCACCTAAAATCTTGCCATCTTCATCTTCTTCTCCCTCTTCATCTGTGAAATCTACATCATCAGCGCCATCTGTGGTCGTATTTTCTTTTTCTTCATTTTCCACAGCTTCATCTGCTTGCTTTGTAATTTCTGCTTCAACAACATCTATATTATCAGATGTTTGTTTTACTATTTCTTTTGCTTGAAGCATCTTTCCAAGAGCTTCTCCTAACCCATCAGCAGAAATATCTTCAAGAAGCTTTTTTGCATCATTTATATTACTTTTTGCTTGTTTTGGCTTTCCTTGTACATCTTCAATCACTTTTTTAATTGATTTTTCTTCTGTAATAGATGGCTCTTCAATAACCCCAGATTCTTCCTTTTTGTCATCTTTTATTAATATTTCTGAAGTTGACGTTGATACAATACCAATTTTCTCTTCACCTTCTTCTACTTCTTCCCCATCTTCATCTGTGGAATCTGCTTCATCAACGGTCGCTTCTCCCTCTTCTCCGTCGACATCATTAGTGGAATCATCTGAATCTGCGGCAACATTGCTATCTTCTTCTCCTTCTTCTACTTGAACCTTGTCACTTGAAACTTGAACCTTTTCTTCTATTATAGAATCTGTTAAAACTTCAATCAATATTTCGGAATCTTCAATTCCTTCTTTAACATCTGAAGTAATTTTCTCAATTTTTTCTTCTGAATCAGTAATATCTTTTTCTACTTTTTTAATCTTTGCTTGAAGTTTTTCCACAGCTTCTTTTTTTGCTTCTTCATTTTCTGATTTAACTGCTTTTCCCACAAATACTTTTAATGACTTTGTGTTTGTATCATCAATAGCGCTAAGAGCAACATTAATTGAGTCTAGTAGATCTTCATCTTCTTGATTCATAACAATCTCTATAATTTCTGCTTCTTCTGTTGATGTTGGTGCAATATCCGATTCTTCACCCTCTTTACCTTCTTCATCTGTAGAATCAGTGGAATTTGCAGAATCTGCAGAATCTGCAGAATTTGTAATCGCTTCTTCTCTTTCTTCATCTAATAAATCAGTGGAATCTGCTGAATCTGTGGTCGCTCCTTTTTCCTCTTTATCTGTGGAATCAGTGGAATCTGCTGAATCTGTGGTCGCTCCTTGTATAACTTTTTCTTTTATTTGAAGCAAATTTTCCTCTAATACTAGTGTTTTTTCGTTGACTAGATTAGAAATTTTAAGCACACTTTTTTCTGATTTATCATCTTTTTCTATCTTTTCTAGTCGTTTTTGCACTGAATCCATCTTCTTATTAAAATCAGTAATTGCTTCTTTAACATTAACATTTGATTTAATTTTTCCATTTTTTGTAACTTCTACAAGTTTCTCTGGTTCTTGTTTTTTAGTAACAACATCTTCTAATATCTCCACTACTTCTTCTAAACGAGTATTTGCAAAAGAAATTTCAAGTTCTGTCTTTTTTTCTTCAGAAAATGCCAAAGAAACTTGTGCGTTCTCTATTCCTAGTTTTATTGGATATAATGAATCTCCAGGTAAGGCTGCTTGTGCGGCTTGAGCTGTGCCAAAAACACTTGATGTTACAACAGCAATAGCTAAAACCGATATTGCGACTGGTTTTAAAACATATTTTGCAAAAACCAAATTAAAAGCCCCGCCCAGTTTTGATTGGTGGTGTGTTCCCGATTCCTTCCATGCGCTTGTCTGTCTTATCTGCGACAAAACCATATCTCTGGACTTTTCTTTCCATTCTTGGCTTGGAGTAATCTCCAATGAATTATTCTTTAATGATTTTTTGAAACTATTAAGTCTCATAAAGTAATTGTCATTGCGAGAAGTCCTGTACCCAGGACGACGAAGCAATCCCGTCCTAAACACATAGAGCGTTGATGACGGGATTGCCGCGGTCGCGGGTACACTCCCTCGCAATGACACTAGTTATTTCAACAATGTTTTTAGCTTCTTAACTGCACGATGCAGTGACACTCTTACTGCACCTCTACTTTTTTCTAAAACTTGAGCAATTTCTTTAACACTCAAATCTTGAACATATTTCATTAATATTAATTCTCTTTGATGATCTGGCAACTTATCCACAACACTTAGAACTGATTTTAGCTCATCTTCTTTTTCTATTTCACCCTCTAAATCAATGGATTCATCTGGTAAGGATTCAATCATGTCATCATCCAAAGCAAGCACTTCTTTGCCTGATTTACGATATCCATCTATTACTATATTTCGAGCCATTCTATAAAGAAAAGCCCTAACATTATCTATATCTGAATCATTAGTGCTTATATATTGCCAAATCTTTAGAAATACTTCATTTGTTAAATCTTGGGCTTCTTCATTACTTCTTACCCTCATTAAAATGAATCTGTATATCTCATCAATATACTTATCATAAAGCTTTCCAAAGGCCTGATCATCGCCAGCCAAACTGCCAGCAATTAAAAATTTATCATTAAAACTGTCGCTCATAATATTAGACGCAAATCATTAATATGTGTTACAGATTAAAGCAGAAACGCCATAATTTGTCTATATTTGCACGTATTATTCAGTATAGGAAACTTTTATGATTTTAGCTAATTTACCTTGTCTTGCAATCAAGTACTAAGCTTCTTTAAATTGTCATTGCGAGGGAGAGTACTCGCGACCGCGGCCAGCCAGAGGCTGGTCTCCCTCTGGGCGACAATCTTAACGTCGAGATATGGCTTGATAATAGATGAACGTAACCACATTGCGTTGTTAAGATTGCCGCGTCACCATGAGTACATGGTTCCTCGCAATGACAAAAAAAGAATATAAATAACATCTTTTCTTCTACACTACTGTGGAAAACAAACTTGTATCTATTTATGGCTAATGTATAATATAAACATAGAATAAGTTATACACTATTGTAGAATATAAAATTATGAAAAATGATAATAAAGATAGTTTGCCTATCCGTGTGTCTGTATCCCAAGCTGCAAATCTTTTTGGTGTTAGCGATAGAACAATCCGCGCAGCCATTAAACGAGACGATATTAAATATATAGTTGTAAGAAATAGATACAAAATTAATTTTGATAGCTTACTTGAATGGTCTCAAAAATCTACACGTCGCAAAACTAAACGCGACTCTATTGGTATTGGCAAACATGTTGCAACCTGGAAAATCAAAAACAAAAAATATTCCCCAAATCCTAATCTAATAGAAAAATAATACCTCACTCCTGCTCTTTTCATGAAAGGAAGCTAGCAATGCATAAGGAAAACCCTTGGCGCATGCGCTTCAGGCTCTGGTGGCGCTTAGTGTTAAGAATAGGCGCTCTCCAAGACATGATTGAGAAAACAGCAAGCCCAACGCTTGTGGCTCTAAAGAACCTATGTCCCTTTTTGACAGCAAACATGATAACTGGATTTAGGGTACCAATTGCCCTGTATGCATTCTGGTGCTTACTAGAAAACCGCCCAATAGAAGCCCTTATATGGTACATACTTGGGGCTTTACTTGATATCATGGATGGATGGTGGGCCAGGACAAACAAAGACATAACCAAGTTTGGAATGATATTTGATCCTGCTGTGGATAAAGGATCTGTGCTTCTTTTCCTTGTTGGATTAGCATGGCTCGGATATCTAGAGATGTATCTAGTATTCACAATGTCCATGCTAGAGGTTATATCTACCTCGATATATGGACATGCCGTACTCAAAGGATCTGTAATAGGATCTAATGGGTATGGAAAGGCCAAGAAGTGGTTTCAAGACATAAGTGTTGTGTGCGTATTTACGCACATGTTGTCTGGCACTTATTTGCTTGCAAACCATGTCCTATTTGCGGCCCTTGTTCTTTCTCTCGCAAGCTCATGGATGAAATGGGTGGATTCGAAGCCAAGTCTCGTGAACAACGAAAAACGAGCCTAATGAGCGCATTACTTAGTAATAGCTAGGAATGAGTGCAGACACACGCACTTGCTCCTAGTTTTTTTTATTCGCATCAATACTTAATACCAAGACGTAGAAATAAGCACAAAAATTAAAAAAATAATATAAACAAGAATCTTCTTTGTAATAATCTTTTTACGGATTAATTCAGGATTAACAAAATATTTTAACATGTCATACGAAAATAAACTTATAATTGTAAAAATAAGCGCAAGAGATGATTCAGTAAAAGGAAGCCAAACTATAATCGAAAAGACCTCTGCGCTAATTAACAATAACATAAGCCAAAGTTGGATATGTTGTTTACTTGATATAGTAATATTCTCAATCACTGAATATGAAAGTATTGCAAAACTTATTAAAAACAATCCTAAAGCATGCCATATTTGCCACCCAACAACACCAATAAGCCCAAAACTTATTGTAGACCAAAAAAATATTCCACCAAAAAACAAAACTAACCTAGTTTTTGAATCAATAATTTCGGATTTTGAGTTCCACAAATCTCGTATTGAATAAATAAGAATTATCCAAACCAGAATAGGAAAAGCATACTTTAAAAACTCGTAATCAATCCACAAAAGCCACCAAAAAGTGCCTAAAGAAAAAACAACAAAAACCAACCTATCTATATTAGCGCGAATTATATTCTCATCATACTTAGTTGCAAGCCACCCCAAAACAGCGCTTGATAAAAGGCAAATTCCCAGCCAATAAAATAAACGAATCGGCTGAATTAAAAGCGATTCCCAAGATACAAGCAATAATAGAGATAACACCCAAAAAGATAAAATCTTAAACATAATAACAGAACTATCTCATCTCCGATGGATCAATCACTACACTCATTTCTCCATCTATAATTTGAACTTCTTTAATAGGGGATTCAGATAATATCTTTTCTGCTTCAGCCAGCTTTCCCTCAAGTAAAGTAGAAATTACTAAATTTGGTATAAAAGAAGGCAGATCCAAACCACCTATATCAATATCACGTATTTTAACATCTAATTCTCCATTTGCAATATGTGGCTCAATAACAATCTTTACAACAGCTTCTCTTGGGTCTGAAATCTCGGCAAACACTTCAATTGCATCATCTAAAAAAACAATCTGCGCATTATCAATACTAAACTCATCGTCTTGCATGTCTAATAGTTGAGATCTTAATAACGATGTTGCCTCTATCTCACTAAAAGTAATTTTAATTGTTGATTCAGCTGATTTTAAAGAAGAAAACTTGCTTGATATAATTTTTTTAACATCAACATTTTGAGAAGTAATAATTTCTCTTGTTGGCTCTGTGGGTTTATATATAGCTTTGGACAATATTGGAATATCTAACAATCCTGTTTTTGCTATTGTAATCCCTGCTCCAATCCCAAACAAAACAAAAATAATGATAAATATTAAAAAACATCCCTTAAAACTAAATACGCTAAAATGTTCATCTTTTTTAGGCATAACTATTCACCAGGAACTAAATGATAGTCCCCTGAAACCAAAGTTATCCACAGTTCTTCTTCTGTTGAATCAGAATCAATAAGAAATTGATTTTCCTCGATACTCCACTCTACTTGATTATAGCTTTTGGAAATTCTTTGTTCAAAAACCAATGAATCATGTCCACGAACTATATAGACCTTTTTGCCTAATGATTTTTCTGATTCAGTAATCAAAAGAATATCTTCGGTATCAACCCCAACCGCTCTTCTAGATGTTATAAGTATTTCATCTTTAGGAAGCTGAAATCGCTTTATTGATTCTCCACGAACCTCTCCTATTGATATTTCTGGATACATGCCTAAATCTTCGCTATTAAAATAAAATAAAGAATACAAAGCACCCCACAGCACAACTGCAGTTCCTGTAACAGCTAATCCGATTTTAAATGATATTCTCATGATTTAAATTATTTTAGTAAATCAGATAGCCAAGGAAACTCCTTAAACAAAGAATCGCGCCCACTAATAACGTGGAGCAAGCTTGGATTTTCTTCTTGGGAAAGATATTTAGCAAGAGATACAAGATTAAGATGAAAATCTTGATATATTGTAGGAACTTTTGCTTCTAATAAATCATTATACGCTTGAGTAGATTCCGCGCGAATCAACTTCCCTGTAGCTCTAAATCTACTTATGTTAGATAAAATTCTTGCAAAAGAAATTTTAACAATATCATTATACTCAGCCACAGATGTGCGCGAAACTTGATCTCCTAAAATTATTTGTGAAATTTTAGATTGCTCATTTTTTGCTAATTCTGCTAATTCTTTGTTAATTTTATTTCTCTCGAACATTATCAAAACAAAGCTGGCACAAAACAGCACTATAAAAATTCCCAATAAAATTGATTTTTCTTTATTTAGCTTCTTTTTGACAAGCATAAAATAATTATACCATTTTTTAAGGATTATTCAAAATAAGCGCAATAGTTGTATTTTTAGCATATTCGTTGTTTAATATATATTATGAAGAAGAAAATACTTATTTTTACTGGAGGTGGTTTGGCTCCTGCTTTAAATGCAACCCTTTATGGAGTTATTTCAAGTGCACAAAAAAACAAATTACAGGTTTTGGGTGGAATGTTTGGGTGGGCTTGTCTTGGAGAAGAAGGAAAAATTATTGATTTAACAAACACTAATATTGAGCCAATAAAAAATACTGGCGGCACTTTTTTGCGATCTTCTCGCACTGATCCATACAAACTACCAAAAGGAATTAAAGGAATTAAAAAAAGAATTAAAGATTTAGATATTGATTATATTATTGCAATAGGCGGGAACGATACCTTGGGGGCCGCATCAAGACTCGCAAAAGATGGAGTTGCGATTATTGGCGTGCCAAAAACAGTTGATAATGATATTCCTCAAACTTATTTTTCTCCTGGGTTTGCCTCTGCTGCTCACTATATCAGCAACTTTTGCAATGAAATTCGCGAGGATGCGGCTTTCGCTTTAAGCAGAATTTATATTGTTGAAATTATGGGCGCTGATTCTGGATGGCTTACTGCAGCTAGTTCTTATGGAAATGCTGATGTTATTATCCCTCCCGAAAAACAGGTTGATTTAAAAAATCTTCTCAAAATTATTAAAAAAAGATATAACACAAATGGCAAATTCGCTACTGTTGCAGTTGCACAGCATGCTAATTTTGGAAAATCTTTATCAGCGATTGAAGACGACCAAAAAGATGAATATGGAACAAAGAGACCAGAATTTATTGGCCTAGCTCTGCGCGATAAAATAAAAAAAGAATTAAATATTAATACCAAACTAGTTGCCCCGGGAAATTACGCGCAAACAGGCCCACCCATTGATTTGGATAGGAAGCTTGGACAAAAACTTGGCAAGCATGCTGTTAGATTGCTTCAACAAGGAAAAACTGGGTACATGGTTAATATTACAAATTCAGATGGTAAGCTAACTATTTCGGACACTGAGCTTAATTCTATTGATTGGAAAAAACTAAAAATTTTAGATAATACTTATTTTGATTTTGATAAATACCAAGTTAAGAAAAAATTTTTAAATTATATGAAACCTATTCTTGGTAAGTATAAAAATTTAGATAGTAATTACTGGAAATTGATAAAAAAAATAAATAAATAATAAAATATTTTTTATATAAATTTATAGAAATGTCGGAAAATTCCTGACATTTTTTTTATCTAATATTAGCTATAAATTACAGGGTTCCACAGAGAACTATAAAAATTGAATTGACAAATATTTTAGGTGATCTAATATAGTACTGAATACCTTTATATGATAGAAACTATATTAAAAAAATTTGGGTTAAATGATAAAGAAATTGCCATATATTTGGCCCTATTAAAGCTTGGATCAGCGCCTGTTAGAACAGTTGCAATACAGGCCAATATTAACAGGACCACTACCCATGATATTTTAAATAAATTGATTGATGAAGGATTGGTTAGTTTTGTTGATAAAACAAAGCATAGATATTTTACATCTGAGCCTCCTGAACATCTTTTACATGCATTAAAAATCCGAGAGCAGAATATTAATAGATTAGAGCAAGATATTAAGGAAATTTTACCTGAACTTAAATCACTTTACGAAAAATCAGAATCAAAACCAAAGGCAAAATATTTTGAAGGTGATACTGGATTACGTGCAATTTTAGAGGATGTTCTTACATCTGTAAGCAGAAAAACAGATAAAAAATATTATGTATATTCTTCAAGCGCTATTCGTAATACTTTATACAACGTTTTCCCAAAATGGAATGATGAGCGTATTAAACGCGAAATTTGCGTAGAATCAATCTCAATTGGCCCAGGAGGAGAGTTGCATGGTCTAGACGAAAGAAAATGGATTTCTAAAAAAGAAGGTGCTCCAACTTATACAATGATTTACGCCGGAAAAATTGCTCTTATTTCTTTAGATGAAAATGGCGAGCCAATTGGTGTTGTGGTTGAAGATAAGAATACTTATAAAACACAAGTAATGATTTTTCAAACAATTTGGGAAAAACTATAAATCTTCTGTTTTCAAGGAATAAAACTACTGTTGAAAAACTCGACAATAGTTCGGTACCTTGAAAAAAGGCTTTCATAAAGATTTCTATATGCAACGATAGGGGGATAGAAGAATGAATCTAGGGGAACTCAAAGAAAGGGCGCAGAAAGCTGCAGAGCAGTTTCAGATACCTGCAGCAACAAAGATAGAGCCATTTGGGGAGGGCAAGATCAACCAAACCTTCCTAGTTGATGGCTTGTACGTGCTGCAAAGGATTAATCCCGAAGTATTCGGGGATCCTGGCATAATCGTTGACAACATGCTGGTTGTTAGCCAACATCTTCGGAAAAAGGCCTTGGTTGGATTAAATGGGCTTGATTCTCTACAGCTCATTCCGACCAAACGCGGCGAATGGCTGTATTCAAATGGCGACGGAAGCGCCTGGCGGCTCACGCACTATGTGAGGGAGACCACCACATTCCAAACTATCCAAAACGCGCAACATGCGTTTGAGATGGGAAGAATGCTTGGTGTTTTCCATGAGTGTTTGGCAGACCTTGATTGCGGGCTTGAACAGACCATTCAAGGGTTTCATAACACGCCAGAATACTTGAGCCACCTAAGACAGGCGCTAAAAGAAGAACACCCAGATCCTGACATAGAAAGGAGAAAGAACCATCCAGAAATAGGAGATTTGATCGAAGTGATATTGGCTCGCGAAGCCCGCATGAATCAGCTTTCAGAAATACTCAAAAAGAAAGGCGGGAAAGGTCAGCCGATCCACGGAGACCCGAAAGTCAACAACTTCCTAATCGATGACAGAACCGGAAAAGGAAAAGGAATTGTTGACTGGGATACCTTGATGATGGGATCAAGGCATCTGGATATCGGGGACTGCCTTCGGTCTGCGTGCAACAAGATAGGGTCCGACACATTCGGCCCCGAAGACGCTGATCTAGACCTGGACATCCTTAGGTCTATCATGGCTGGATATGTTCACTCCTCGGAGACGTGGACAAGAGATGACACTGAATGCGCTATAATAGGTGTTAATCTCATAGCCATGGAACTGGCAATCCGGTATCTCACGGATTTCCTGATGGGCGACGTGTATTTCAGAAGTGACGAACACTCGTCGAATCTGTACCGCGCATGGTCCAATGCCTTCCTGATGATAAAAGTCGAAAACAAGGAAGAAGAAATGCGCGAGATTCTCTGCTCTTTGTAAGTATCCCGCTGACAACTAACCCATCCAGCAGGATACGAACACGATTCCCGGTCACTCTACACGAGCGGCTGGGAATTTTTTTTTGCTTAAAAAAATATTTTTTAAAAAAATCTAAAATCTAAAATTTTACAAAAAAAAATTAACCTTTTGGTTAAACACATAAAACTTAAGGGATTTACATTAAACCCATCACTTTTGTAAAACTTTTACTTAGTGTCGCACAATAATAATAGGGCAAAATAATAAATTATAGAACAACAAATATATCATCCACAAAAAAACTTTATGGATATTACAAAAATTATCCCAAAGCACTTACATCTATCTCTTCCCACTCCCCTGCTTCTTCTCTAAACAACACAACCTTATCGACTGTTTCTGTATCTGAGTAGACATTCTCTACATCAGCTGTTGCGCCTTTTCTATTAGAATACATTGATTTTTGTTCCAAAACACGAGGACGTACATTGCGCACTAATTTCATTTTACCTGTCTCATTTTCAAAAACTAACTCTTCTGTGGTCTCCCCTTCTAATTCTTCTTCTCGCTTATTATCCTCCAAAACAGTAAAAGAGTCCTTAATTTGCCCTGTTAATTGTTCCCATTTTTCATCTGTCATAATATAATAAAATAATAATATATTATTATTCTAGCAATTATACATAAATAATGCCACATACAAATACATACTTGCCCAGCACCAAACGAATACTTGAGTCTTGGTGTTGGTTTGACAAGTTATTAAATATATGATATACTAATATTTCCCTAAAAAAACCAACAAAAAAGGAGAAAAACGCTACTTCTTCCCCGCACCCTCCCCTCTCTTGTTTTGCTTTATTTCTCAAACAAGGAGAATTGGTGTGAGAAATTCCATCGGACTACTCATAGCAGTATTTGGGTGTTGCATGATTGGCGCAGAGAGTCCTGGCTTTGGCAAAGAAGCATTCATTGCCGAAGTCGTAAACTCTATTGCTGGCATTATTATAGCCAGCATAGGCGTCATAATCACCACCCCTAGATTGCTTCTTCGCCCCATCTCGTTCCTAGCAAGACTCTTTGCTAGCAGGACTTCCTTACGTAGGCGCTATGTCAGGCGTTTACGCCAAAAATAGTTCTAATGGCCGTGTGATCTCCCCAGATCGCACGGCCATTTTTTAACATTTCACTCCCTATGGAGCGTTAAAAAAACAAGCTGCTATTGACAAATAAACCTATATGGTGTAGTATGTATTACTATAGTCACTTACGAATCTACAAATAGTTAGAATTACGAGTCAAACATAACAAGTACGGACTGACAGAGTTAGAATGAATTTGTAGATTTATAAATGATTGTAAACAAAAATCCCCCGGCGAATGCCAGGGGATTTTTAATTTGAATCAAGAGTTATTCTCGATTATCATCTCTAGGTTTCATTGGGCGAGCTTCGTTTACAACGATAGCACGGCCATCAATGTCAGAGCCATTGAATTTATCAATAGCTGCTTGGCCTTCGTCGTCATTTGAGAATTCAACGAATCCAAAGCCTTTGCTGCGTCCTGAGAATTTATCGGAAATCACAGTTGCGGATTCAACAGCACCTGCTTCAGAAAAAATTTCTGAAAGCTGATTGTCGTCCACAGTATATGGAAGATTTCCAACGTATAGTTTCTTTGACATAATTTGATTGTGTGGTGCGCAAGATTTCTCTCGCTAACACTTATCTATAACTTACTTGCTCGACTGACGCACCTAATCAAATTAATTGAGAGAGATGCTAACAAGATACAAGGAATATAGCATAGGGCACTTAAAAAGTCAATGGATACGATAAAAAGCTACCAGCCAGAGGCTGGCCAGCCTCTGGCTGGTAAAAAAACAACAATCTTAACAAAAAAAATCAAAATACTCAATCCAGCACTCACCAGACACCAAAAATCCAGATATTAATAAAATTAATACTACTATTAGCATAATCTTATTATTTCACACTAATTTCACACGACGAAGCATTAAAGCATTTATAACTACTATAATAGACGACAAAGTCATGGCAATCGCACCCCATTCAGGACGTAGAATAAGTCCCCACGAGAAAAATACACCAGCTGCCATAGGAATAGCTAAAACATTATACCCAACAGCCCAAATAAGATTCTGCTTCATTTTAGCCATTGTCGCTGTAGAAAGTTTTATAAGCTTAACGATATCCAAAGGATTATTTTTGACTAATATAATTTCGGATGATGCAGCTGCAACATCTGTGCCAGCTCCAATAGCTACTCCAACTTCGGATTGTGTGATAGCTGGAGCATCATTCACTCCATCCCCGACCATCATTACTTTGTATCCGCCTTCTTGAAGTTCGCGGACTTTATTTACTTTATCTTCTGGAAGAACTCGAGAAAAAACTTTATCAATCCCTAATTCATTTGCAACATACTTTGCAACTGCCTCATTATCTCCTGTAACCATGGCAACTTTTTTGCCTAATTTTTTTAATTCTTCAATTGCAAACTTTGATTCATCTTTAACAACATCCGCAAGAATAATAACTCCAACTAATTCACTATCAATCGCAACATACACTACGGTTGATCCTTGCTTCTCTAAATCTGCAACCTTTTGAACATGTTCGCTATTTAATTCAATTCCATTATCCTGCATCAACTTCATATTCCCGACAATAATCTCGGAAACCTTACCTCGTAACCCTAAACTCCCTATCACTCCTTGCCCAGAAATAGATTTAAAATCTTGAACTTCTAACAATTCAAGATTCTTATCTTTTGCTTCTCTAGTAATAGATTGCGCAATCATATGTTCGGACTTAAATTCAAGTGATGCCGCAATTTGCAGAATCTCATCCTCTTGCATAGATCCGAAACTTTGCGCCTCTCTTATACCAAACTCACCTTTTGTTAAAGTTCCTGTTTTATCAAATAAGATCCAATCAACATCCTTTGCCTGCTCTAATCCATCCATATTTTTGACAAGGATGCCATTTTTAGCTGCTAAAGTTGTTGTAATAGTTGTTACAGCTGGAATAGCTAAACCCAAAGCATGTGGACAGGTTATTACAACTACTGTTATAGCAAGAGTTAGAGCGAATACAAACGTTGCACCAAGCCAAAAATTCCAAACAAAAAATGTGAGCAATCCAACAATAATTGCTATGATAGTGAGCCAATGTGCTGCCCTATCTGCAAGTTTTTGTGATTTAGGCTTTGATGATTGAGCTTCTTTGACTAATTCCACAATTTGCGAAAGCGCAGTGTCTTCCCCAACTTTTGCGACTTTGACGGTGAGCGAGCCATCCACATTCAAAGATCCTCCAATTACTTCATCTCCTACTTTCTTTTCAACTGGTTTTGATTCTCCTGTAATTAATGATTCATTCACACTTGATGAACCCTCAACAATAATTCCATCAATTGGAACTTTTTCTCCTGGCTTAATTAAAATCATATCCACGACTTTAAGCTCTGCTGTTTCTACAACTTCTGTGCTTCCATTATTTTTAATGAGATTTGCTTTTGGTGGAATCAATTTCACTAATTCTTTGAGCGCGCCTGATGTACCTACAACAGCCCGCATCTCAATCCAATGCCCAAGAAGCAAGACCAAAGTCAAAGTAGAAATTTCCCAATAAAAATCTTTTGCATCTATAAAAAATGTTGCAGCAACAGAGTATAGATATCCAGTC
>Ga0222697_1000629_pt1 | contig 14835 bp, 33 predicted proteins | sample AntAcemetage1402_FD_179835 | JGI IMG/M metagenome (GOLD analysis project Ga0222697, IMG submission 179835) | Saline water microbial communities from Ace Lake, Antarctica - #1402 | ecosystem: Environmental > Aquatic > Non-marine Saline and Alkaline > Saline | place: Antarctica: Ace Lake... | reverse complement strand
CACACAAATGTTCCATAATTTTGCCTCCAAAAAGAAAACCCTGAGAGTAGCTGGAGCTTACGAAGGCTCTCCTATGCTTCACAACAAAGGAACTCTCAGGGCTAAATTCTGGATTCTTCGTAACTTCAGCTAATAGTACCATAACATATTCCTTTTGAAGGTGTCAAGTCTTTTTTTAATAGCCACGTAACTTCTCACAGAGAGAAACCGCAGGACGGACATCTTCAATACCAAAACCTTCACCAGCAAGTATTTTCTGGTAACTTAATGTGTGAAGATCTCCAAAGTTCTCAGATAGGTCAAAATCCTGTCCATTTATAGTAAAGACACGGATTGGGGTTTTGCCCTTTTCAATACTCAACTCAATACTGACTTTTGTGGCCCCAAATTCAAGATACCCAATACACCTGCGCTTACTATTTTGCCATTTAATCACATTCCAATCAACACCAAATAAATAAAGCAGTAGATCGACTAAATGAATTCCAATATTAAAAATTACACTTCCACTCTTGGAAATATTGCTCTTCCATGAATAGTCATACCAATCTCCACGAGGAGCATAGTAGACAACATTGACCTTATTTTCTTTTTCAATAACAGATTGCATTCGTTCAATCAATGGGCTTAAACGTAGTTGCAAAATATTCCAGATTCTGTGCTCTGTATTGTCTTCCACATATCTGAGATCAATAAGATTGTGCTCTCGTAGGCATAATGGCTTTTCGCAAATAATGGAAGCACCAATATGCATCCCCAGCCAACAATGTGTGCTATGTAGGTGATTCGGGCTACACACAACGCAATAATCAATATCTTGATTTACACAATAGCGAATAAACCTTTCAAGCTCTGAAAAATATTTACAGTCTGGGAAGTAGCTGTCCAAGATCCCAACGCTATCCGAAGGGTCCAAAATCGCCAATAGGTTTCCACCCGTTTCCTTTATAGCACGATAATGTCGCGGTGCCACAAATCCGGCCCCGCCCAGTAAAACGTAGTTTTTTTTCAAATCACTTCTCCTTTAACAAAACTACAAAAATAGCAAAGTTGAAAACAAGACCATTGTGCCAATAATAATTATAATATCTTCAATTGTCATGATTTCTCCTTTAAACAATTCCTACTTTAATAGTTGATTCTATTGTAATAAGCTCTCTTTCTTTGCCTTCTATAACTATATAATATTCTATTTTCCGTTTAGTTGGATCTTGACTAATTCTTTGCTCGATAAAATGTTGGGCATCTTTTGCAGTTTCACATGCTTCTAAACCAACACCACCATCGTCATAATAATCATCCGAGTAGTATACAAAGTATTTCAATTTATTTCTCCTTTCTATTCCAAAGTTTGTATGCCTTCTTTAAATCAAGCAAACATAAATCAACGAACTCTGCTGACTTAGCACACACATCTGAGAAAGCAACATGATTAGCAACAAATAAATAAGAGCTTGCTGACCTGCTTATATCATTAGATGGGTCAAATCGACATTTGATCCTATCAAACACCAGTTCAAATATCTCATGAAACAATGCAGTAAAGCAGGATGGCCAATCTTGATCTCCACCCAATCTCATTTTAGCTACACACCCTTTCTCAATAAAATCAATATCACCTCCAGAGCCTTCCCGCAAAATAAGTTCTACTGATTCGTAACCAGCAAAGTAACTACCAACTATTTTTTGTTTCAATTTATTCCTCCTTCTCAAATAACCGGACACGAACTGCATCAATACCTACCAAATCACCACCTCTAATTTCACAAGCAGTCCTGTCTGGACCTAAAAAACACACTACTTCCCAATCAGCAGGAAGATTCAAAACTTCTAACACACCTATGTCTGATTCTATTCCTTCTCTCTTTTTCAAATCAGTTTCCATTCCCATCCTTTCTCTCTACAATACCAAATAACCCTTGATGAGTGCCATCCACACATATAATTAATAATAGGGGCAGCTTTGAACACTCTACTTTGCTTAGTCACTACCCCAGCTACAAAATAAGGAATAGAAATTCTAATTAACAACTTCCTTTCTTGCCTCCAGTCTTTCTTCCAGTTCCTTTACCACCTGCTCTACCTTTGCCACCACCCTGACCATTTCGTGGTCCTTTTGATCCAGATCTTGGTCCAGTGCCACTTTTTCTGGGCATTATTGTTCACCTCCTTCTATCACTAAAGAATTTTCTTTCAATTTAGTAATCAAATCACCACATTTATCACAAAATACACTGTTATTCAAGAACTCTTCAATTCTATTGGCAACCATTATACCATCACCTATCTGTGCTCTAATATCACGATAACCAATCGCCATACCATCAAATGAAGTGTAATAGATTTTAAGTGCTGAACTGGATTCATTCACTTCTTCACAAAATACTTTTACCATTTCTGTTTCAGTGGCCATATACTATTCTCCTATCTAACAAATTCTAAAAACCATCTTTTAAACTTAAACCAATATCCATTTCTATATCTTTCTATTTTATCATTAAGATCTTTGAGTTTAATAAAGAAATCAGGATCACTTGTGGGATCATTTGGTGCGTCAATAAAAGATTGGTGGGGCAATCCCGCTAATTCCCTTTTTGACCAAGGATCATCAGGATGTGTTCTCCAATAACAATTTTTAGACATTCTCATTTGAGGATATAACCAATATCCATCAGTTGAAGCAGATTTAATATACTTCTTTATAAGTTTTAAGTAATCTTTAGCAGTAAAGTGTTCCATCCATACACCACTTGAATTAAGCGTAGTTACTTCGTGACCAAATTTCATATTGAACGTATATTTTAAAATTCTATACACATTCCAACCGCCTAAGTAAGTATGTTCATTATACCACCAATCACATATACTCCATAGATAGGGATTGATACAAGGGAGCTGATGTATAGAAATTTCTCCGAGAATTTCTTGCATAAGCTCTACATTTTTCATACGTTGATCATGTTCAGAAAGACCTTTACACTTACCACATCTACATATAGCTTCATCTTGCCACTCATCATAATAAGGAACAACTCCTTCATGACCTTTGCCGTAAGATTCAAAATCTATCGCGATGCCTGTGCAAGAACTATATTTGTTAAACAATTCTAAGGGAAACTTTAACTTATTTTTTATGTAGTCCTTATTTAAAGGACATGGTGTATATTTCTGATAATTTTTACCATCAAAAAATTGCTGTTCTAAAGGAACAACAGTACTAAGTCCAACCCATGATACTACAGGAATAAGTGTAACTTTTCCATTGTACCTTTTAAAAAGATTATCAATATCTTCCTCTGTAACATTATGATAGGTTAAAACAAGTAAAGTATCAATCCCCGCTTCAATTGCTTTATCTATATAATCATAATCCGGCCAAATAACATACATTGTTTTCTTGAATTTCATATTTAATCTCCTAATCCCACCATTTCCGAACATTCTTTGTTATAATTTCGAATAATTCATTGATATCATCTACTTCAAGCTGATCTTCGACTTTGCAACACTCCATGAATTCTTTACGTTCAAGTTTTTCATCTTCTTCGGTTTTTACATTTGGGCGAGTTATATCTGCCTTACCATCGGGATCAACCTTCATATCGATCTCACCCCATTTTGAAATATGCTCTTTATGCGCAACTTCAGCATACTTATCAGCAATCAATCGATCCAGAATATCGCAGCAGTGTTTCATAACATCTGCGTCTTCTTCAGCAGTAACATGATAGCCATGTTTTCTGAACGATTTTTCCATCAAACCAAGCTTAAACCGTAGGATTTTAAATAGATAGTAGTGGTCCCACCATCGATCATTCCATATAACAGATAACCATAGAAACAGATTTCCAATACCTTGTTTGATATTTCTAAGATAGTAGATCATTTTTTATCCTCCTTACCAAATTTAACGAAGTGGTGGGTCTATCATAGGCATCCAATGAGTCACCTCATCACTACACGGCCCCCAACCAACGGCATCACTTATTCCATAATAAATTACTGCAAAATCTTTTTTCACTTCTTCTGGGTATTTCCAAAATTTACGTTCAGCATCAGATATAATATGATACGTAGCTTCATGCACATCATACCCATGACCAGGATTGAGTTCCTCATACACAGGATCAAATTCAGCCACTAACACAGATACGCCAAATCTTTTTTCTGGTATCTTGGGCAACCTGTCTTCCACGCTTATCCATTTCATTTTAGACATCCACTTCTAAATCAAATTACAAATATGGGTGTTCTTGAATGAAGGAACATAACCACTGCAAAACTCGATGTCGTGCATTTGTCCCCTCTTTTACTGCAACAGAGTCACTACTATGAATTTCATAATGATGTCGTGCCAATTTTTTAAAAGCGGCAATACATTGATTCATACAGTCTTGGTCTGCTTTTAAGTCGTCTTTTTTAGGTGTTGTCATATTTCCTCCTGTTAATAGTATTCTTTGGAGCCTCAAACATCACTCCCCTCCTTTACTTCGGTTAGCAGCTCTTCACCTGAATACTCTACCTGTTTCTTTAGCAAATCTGTAAATAGTGTTTACGTGTACTCTAAGACGCACTGCAAGCATTTTTGCAGTCATATCCTTCATTGTATTCTCTGGAATAGCTAAAAAAGCATCATAAAAAGGACGTGTAGTATTATTTGAACCGCCTCGTTTATGACTTCGTTTAACACCATGAAGATCCATTCGTTTATAGATAGTAGTTACGGATACACCAAGATGCTTGGCAAGTTTATTGGGGGGCAACAACAACCTAAGATATATATCTTTTTCGTTTTTAAAATTAGTCCCATGCTTGTGGTTATACTGAACAATTATTAAGGGCCAATCTATAGTGGTATCATAGTATATATAACCAGCTTTACTATAACGTCTCATTTACATCTCCTATATCACGAAAACCACCATTTTATAAATTCACAATGTTCCTCAAAATTACTATGATAAATACAGTAAATCTCATCAGCAGAGATGGTTTCGTCAAAATTAAATGATATTGGGCGTGAAATACGCAATCTGGTCTCTCTCCCATGAAGCCATGCTTCAATAGTAATAGGCTCTCCTTTCTTCCATCCAGTTGGTACTGATTTATTCATCTTACTCCTCAATATAGAAAGTATAGCCATAAGTATGGTTATAAGCATCTGTTATACAAGCTACTCTGCTTTCCCAATACCCAGTCGCCCCTATTTCACCACCAAGTCTTATTATCCAGCCACCATTCCTTGGTTCATGCACCAACATACCTATTAATTTACCGTCTTTTTTAACAAATATTGGAGTTCCTTTATTCACATTATCTAAATAGACTATTTCTTCTTCTATTTTTGGTTTTACTAACACTCTTTTCATATTACTTCCTCCTTTTTACCGTGCAAACATTCCAAGTAAAAATAAAAATCCAATTATATAGAAAATCCATTTTCCTAATATAGCCATTCCATTTCCTCCCACTATACGAGAATCTCTTAGCTTGTCGTGCCATCCAAACATTTTACTCCTCCTTTCATTCTAAAAGCATACTAACTCTTCCATCTTCAAATACCAACTTATCTTTATCAACTAATGAAGAATTCATCACACATGAAGCATCCCACCATTTATTTCCAGGATCACCATACAAATCATGACTGGTTTTACCACAAACCATACAGACCCATATCTTTCCTGCAGGTGCTATTCTATCTTCTGTTGTCATTTGGTATTCCCTTTTCCATACCTTCCCACAACTGCGCCATTTGTTGCACTGACGATCCACCACACCCACCGCCGCTCAGATAGTTATTCGCCTTTTGGATTAAGTATCTCAATTCCTGTATCTCTCCATGCAATTCCTTTGTCATCCAAAGATCATGATAAGAGCAGTCCGTTTTTAGACACTTTGATAAATTCCCCTTAACCTCACAGTTCGTACACTGATCCATCTCATTCATCCTCTATAATAGCAAAGAGCTTCTGTTAATCTCTTTTTCGGTTCTTACTAGGACAAAATGTCCTGGTAAATGTCCGCCTATACACTATTTCACCCTCTTTAGCAAAATCGACCACCAGGATATTCAGCCCTGACTTTCGACTTTCTGTGTTGATAAATTACCCCATTTCCATTACAAGAAAGGCATTCCTCCGGCTCTTCACCACCCCACATAATCCCTGCACAACAACCTCTTTCTCTCTACAAGTACAATAAACCATTATTCATCCAATTCAAAAAATTGTGCTAATTCCTCATACAAATTCTCTGTTACAGTAATTTCTTTTTCATTTAATCCAAGTTCTTCTTTCTTAGCCCTAGATAAAGAACCTAATAAATGATTCAGAGCATTTGCCTCTTCATGCCTTAATTCCAAAATGCAACTTACGGATAGTTCCATATTATCCTCCTTTTTTACTTACCAATCCAGCTTCAAAATCTATCCTGTTCATATATTTTTCAACTGTATTTAAGCGCAAAGTCTTTTCGGCATCTTTTATTCTTTCTGCAAATCTGACAGTAATATCCTTTTCTATTTTTGTACATATTTTTTCCACTTGGCCATCAATATTCTTACTCACTAAATATTCAATACGAGGTTTCTCATTATAACCACACTCATTTTTCCCAAGTGCCTTTCCATTAGAATCAACAGGTTCTGTCAGAAAAGTATCAAATTTTTCTTTAAGTAACTCGTTAACACTTTCATATCTTGATACCTCATCTCCCCATTTATCAGTAATAACAACATTACGAGTCATAAAATCAGAGAATAGGTTATCAATAACACCATCCAATTTTTCAACTAACCTGTTATCAGCCTCTTTCTGAATCAACTTTTTAATCCTGTCATCCATACCACCAACAATACCATTGATGATCTTTTTCTGCACTGCCTCATCTATACTCTGATCTTCACTAACCCAATCCAAATCAAATTCCACATTAATTTTCATAATTTTTTACCTCCTTTTTTAAAATAAAAATCGTAGTCCACTTACTCCATCCATACAAAAAGTAGCATAAAAGTAAAAAAGACAGTACTTGTACAACCTAAAAACATAAGAATACAGGTTGCTGTAGATTCAATTTCAAATAACTTTAATTTTTCCATATTATTTATCCTCCTTTCTGTTGAAAACCAGTCATTTCGTGATACTCTGTCATTAAAGTGTTCATGTTGGAATCCATATTAATACAATAGCCAATAGCGGTTAAATTAAGGTATATTTCCCCACAAGATTCACACATCCAATAAGATGCCAATGGGATCTCACCGTCCTCTCCCCAAATTCTATCTTCAATTTCATCTCGTGGTGGCCTCATTCGTTCAAATTCAAGGCATTCCGACTCAATATTAATGAGTGATCCACAGCTCCAGCACCGTTTACGCATAGACGTATTCAGTTTTTGAAAATCATCAGGAGAAAACCAGCAAGGACCATCTCCCTCCCATTCATTACAAGTGCAAGTCAACATGCTTTAATTGTCCTCCATCCAAATAGTCAATTCTATCAACTTCTCTCCATTGTTCACCATTATCCCACTGATCGTCATTTTTATAATACTCAAAGCCGTCAGATCGACACAGCTCAACGGCAATACCCTTAGTCTTGCAAACACACAAAGGATACCCTTCAGAGAAATAAAGCCCTTGCACAATAATCCACAAATGTTTCATTATCTTATAAATCAGCCTCAGTAAAATGTTCAGGTGTAACCACAAAGCCATAATCTTGATACATACGAACTTTCACAGGTGTACCGCACTTCACACACCTAACAGTGAATTCCTCTTCATGAGTATTCGTAAAATGACTGCGAGCTTGGGGCAATATGGTCAACCCACAATTTGTACACTCCAAATTCAAAATTGCTTCAGAACCAAGAAACTCCAATAGTCTCCCCATACTAGTATCATTAATATCAAACGAGATCACATTATTCAAAAGCACCTTAATAGTATTTGAAGCCATAACTTATTCTCCTTTTTTAAAAGTTAATTAAGAGTCGTTATCTTTCTTTTTAAACTCTACTACAGGGATAATTGTATCCACCACTATTATTGTTTTTCTCATCCCATTCCAAACTAAATGCTTAAAGAACAACCCAATAACCAATGCAACAAGTATTACAGGCCAAAAAACGTAAATTAAAAATAGTATAAAACAAATACTAACAATATCAAGGCCATCTAATGGACCGGACCACCCATCTTTCTCATCTTTCCCTGTTTTAATCTGATTAAAAGTTGTTGTTGCGTACCTCTTTAATATCATAGTACCAATAAATAATGATATCGCAAAAAACACAACCCAAAAAATAAAACTTCCCAATACCCCAAACATAAATGCCATTGCCCTACCTCCTTTTTAAAAATGTTTATATTTATCTATTAAACCATCAATAAATGCTTCTTCTGCTTCAAAACTTCCTTTACACCAACCAAATTCAAGTTCTTTTCTAAACCGAGCTGCTTTTTCACCTTCTTCTACAGAACCATCCCATCCTGAGATTAATTTACCATCCTCTGTGTATTGAATAAATTTAGCATTAATACCAGCTCCTGACACAGCTTCATTCAGAGCAGCAATTTTTTCTTCCGTGGATTGGCCATTCGACTGACAAAAATATAACAAAACCTTTTTACTAAGATCAGACATATAGATACCTCCTTTTTTAAAGTTGGTAAAATTAACATTCATTTCTATTATAACACACTTTCTCAATTAAATACAGTAAATATCGTCATCAGAATCTTTTTCTTTCAAATCAACATCTTTAAAACCATCCCAATTCAAAGCCCAGTCCTTTAATGCGGCGATAATATGTTCTTTTTCAACATAGGCATCATGTACGTAGGCAATACAAGCCCTATCGTTAAACTCTTCTCTACCTTGTAAAAAAATAGTATAAACTCCTGCTGTTAAATCAGAGTGAATTGCTGTATGGGTATTTGATCGTATTTCAATATCATCAGCAGCAAAATAAGTAGATCCACAACCTCTAAACCTTTCATCCATCCATAACACCTTAAAAATAAGGTTGTGCTTATCCAACACCTTCAATAAAACTTTGATTTTCATCTGTTCCTCCTTTGGATCATACTCTATTACTAATCCTGGTTTCCAATACATTTTAAATTCCTCCTTTTTATCCATCTTTTCTGAGTATTTCAATTAATCTTGATGCTCGACTTTCAAAATAAACATCAATCTTATCCCGTATAGCTTCAAGTTCACCCAGTAGAAATCGTACTTCCCTGAGTAATTTCATAGCCTCAGTTTCCATAGTTATCCTCTTTTAACTCGCTTAGATCACCGGCAGGCGATTAATCATGTACCGATCCGCCACAGGTATTACAATATATTGTGGTCGGTTCTTTGTTGCAGGCACACCCCTTAGGCTGTCCCGATGAATCGGCTGGTTGTGAGGAAATTGCTTCTTCAACCTCAATTTCAACCTCAATTTGTCTATTGGAAAGATCGTCAAGCATTTTATTTGACACATATCCTCCATGTCGATGTGCTGAGGTAACAACATTTACTTTATTCAACAATCGTCTTAATTGTTTTCTGTATTCATTTTCCATAGCAAGTCCTCCTTTCAATAATGTTCGCAAGCTTCAAAACTTTTTACCATTTCCAACACTTTCATTTTTTCTTCTTCCAACAAAGTAAGATGCCACTGTTTAATTTTTGGTATTGCTGCACACAAAACATGATATTGAACAAATCTGCTCTCTAAAATCAGATCTCCCTTATACTTAATCCATAAACAACTATCAATAGTATACGTGTTATCAGTGAAATCAGATATTTCCACATCTTGTGTAATATAGACTCGTGTATACAGATAACCATCACCCAACAAAATAAGAAATACCATTGTAGAAATAACCAACACAAAAACAGCAATAACACAAATAGGTACTTTATTTTTCATCTGTTCCTCCTTTTAATTAATAAGTTTCAAAGCCAACACTTAGTCTTTCACTTACAGTATAACATATTTTTTAGGAAAACAACAATAAAAAATCAATACTCAATAAAAATCTTGAAATTAAAGAAATAGGCTATCAAAATGTAGAGATTAGAGACTTACAGTACAATTTACTTCCCAACAACTGTTGGTACTATAATTACACTTATATTTTAACCTTTTCTCAAAAAATCACTTTTCTGTAACTATGTAAAATAGTTATAAAAAATTTACCCTGAATACAAGGGAGATTAGCCCTTTTTAACAATATAAAATTCCCAACTAACTTACAGTAGAATTTACAGTGAATAATATAGAAATAATCATTCAAAAATCAGTCTTTTTTCAATATTCCAAGAAAGTTAATCCAACATTCCCCATTTTCGATCAAGCCTTAGTGTAGAATCACCTTTCAATAGATGGTATATTTGTCTACAATTTGATCTACCTGTTATTGAATGTCTCCATACATCTCTATTTTTACCTAATTTTCCTATAGTATTGTTTTTGGTTATGTAAATCCTTGAATAACCAGAACCTTTATGGTCTTTTTTAACTCCAGAACCAGAGTAACCAAGATAACAAATCATCTCTTCAAAGTATCTTATGGTTTCTTCATTGATATTAGTTAGCGTCATTATTGGTTTATTGCCTATATGTCCATCACCATCATACCAACCGCGTAAGAAATGAGGTAACATGGAATCAGTTATTTGTGGTTGAGTCCATTCATATCGTTTATCTGACGTAACGCCAAATTTTAGTAATTTATCAGCAAGATCAATGCCATGTATAACAATACCCACTAGTTGTTGGCCTGTTTTCTTATTAGTATAACTATACTTTTTTGCCACGTCCAATTTTGATAAGAACACATCTATTATATCTTCATCTTTGGGATGTAGTAATAGTTTAAGACTATATCCAGTATGAGATGTTTTATGGAAAGATCCGTCAGCATAGAGAAAACCACCAAAGTAATTTACGAACTCATCGTCAGCATTAAGCGCATGCTAGGGACAGGAACGGCCTCTTGCTCTCTTCTCAATATTCCACTTCTTTAAATACCTGGAAATCTGTCTTGTACAGAATCCAGTCTTTTTGGATAGCTCCTCTTGAGTCATTGTTGCGTACATAGCTTGTAGATCATCTTTTGTGTATAGATCGTAGAATCTTTGTCTTAGCATAGTAAACTCCTTTTTATGGTTAAAAGGTCATTATAACATAGTTTTATATTGTTTGCAATATAAAAATTAAGGTGTTGGTTCTTTTTTGTTTTTGATGGAAATTTTTTCTGGGAAATTTTTTTCTGGGTGTGTTCTGGGACAAGTTGGATGTCCTTTTTTGTTTTGCTGGGAATTGTCGGCTTAGTTAGATTCGATTTCGTAGGTATTTTTACCCTGGATGACCTACTTTTTCATCATTTACTGGATTCATCATATTGTATAACTTGCTGATATTATTCACTATAATATTTTAGAATCCTATAACTAATATTATGTAAACCTGTCTCATAATTAACTTGAGACACATGAGACACTTGTGTATCAGGTTTTTTGCAGACAAGACAAATGGACTTAAAAGTTACCCGCCAGTTAACAAAACTTACTGACCGTTCAGTTAACAATAAATTTAATTCATAACATAAACTAATAATCACAATATAGCTATAAGAAAACTTATGATATAAAACCTATTCATAACATAAACTAATAATCACAATATAGCTATAATAAAATCTAATATATTGAATATTCTATACTATACGAAAAAACTATACTATAAAATTTGATTAATCCCACTAACAAAAGAAAAAGCCTCTTTAAATAGTCCTTAGAGTGTATAGGATCAACACCAATCGATATCAAGTCAAAATGCTTGCTACTATCAACCCGCTAATTCATTTGCCTTGTGCTATTTCTGCTATGTTAACTTGCTGATAATACACGACTATTTTTTACCGATTATACTTGACATTGCTACGAAATAGATAGCAACTATAATCTAACTTTCTATTTTATGTAACAAAACTACATACTTATAACCTATGACACTACTATATAAGCATAAAATAACGAGCAACTAAGTCAAGCATAAAACAGATATAAATAAACTAATTAAAAAAGAATGTTTTTCAGCGACCATTTCGCCTTATGATTATTCATTATTTATGTCAAAATATAATTGACTTAAGTACATAGAATAGTTAAGAAAAACGTAAAAGCTATTGACTTTCAAATTTTACCTTGATATCCCAGTAAAAATAATTCATGAAAAATAAAAATAAATTGTTATGTATTATCAGATACTTATAGCATATTGAAAAAATAATCGCCCCTCCCCCCCTTGACAACTACTAATTATATGAGATGATGCTTATAACATTAACATTTAAAGAGGACATTATGAAAAATCACGAGTACAAAATAGTTATTACTGAAAACACGGGCGAAACTGGAATTTATTTTGAAATGGCAATTGATGAAAAACAGGCCATTGAAAAAATCCTCTCAAATCCCTATAGGTATAAAGGAATTGCTACTAACAGCTTGACAATAAACTGCAAAAAAATAGAAATCAATAAAGTAGAAATAGGAACACATACCTGCGGGCATATTGGCTCCTCAACAAATGCAATGGGTAAAGGCAAGGCACGACAAAAAAGAATTGCTAGTTACCTCGACCGTCCCTGTTTAGATTGTGTGATTACAAAAATAACTGATAGGATATTGGGGATGCTACGTCAAAATGGTACGCGTGCTTCAGATCAATGGTACACTGATAAAATTGAGAGTGAAATCACAAAAATAGAATTGAGGTATTAATAGTATGAAAAACACTTTAAAAAGGAGATTGATTATGCCGAAAAAACACTATAGAACATGCGAGTCATGCGGGGAAGATGCGGGGTTGTATACTGATGAGCAATGGAAAGATTTAAATGAAGTCGGACCTTGTTGTCAATATGACGGTTGCCAATGGGATGAAATGTATTTTCCTGACAGCGAGGGAGTTAGGACTTGCGATTGTGAGGATTACCCGTGCTGCGGACATTAACAGTTTTCAACCTTATAACCATTTATCAACCTTGTAAACATTTATTCATATACCATTTAATATAAGGAGATCAAAATGACGAAACTTCAAGAACAGCAGGAAGTGGCAAGGGCGGAGTTAGCACGAATTAGTCAACAAATCGTACAAGAGGAGATTCGCGAAGGCACGGCGGAAAATGTCAAAAAGGTTAATCGTCTTTTGATCGACCTTGAGAACAGCGTAACCTTTTGCAGGTTGCCAATGGTTACAGCGGCACATGTCAAAATGGCAATGGGATCAGAATTTTGTGATCCGGGCAAGTGTTTTCACGGGGATACCTGTCAAGAGATATTGCAATTGACGCGTAAAGGCAAGGGCAAGGGCAAAAAAGGCAATGGTAGTAATGTCAAGGGTGAATGGTCCAGCAACCCCTCAACTATTTCTGAGAAGTATGTCACAAAAGGTCAATTTATCATCCGGGTTGATAGTGGTGTATACATTTTTAAAGGTACTGATTACAAAGCCACTGTAGCTGAGATTGCAGCCACTCTTGCAGGCAAGGCAAGCTTGACACAAATAGGCGGCTACAGGCATAAGGGTGACGCAAAAAAAGGACATCCTTATTTTTCCGCCTTTAATGGGAGTGGCAAGGCAATGGGCAAACCGATCACTGTTTAGTATCTTGACTATACTGACAAGCATTTTACACACACAGAACACGTACAGCTTGCCAGTATAGATGAAGATACTAACTATTAACATTTAAAAAAGGAGCTTACAAAATGATAACTCACAACGAAGAATTGCGAAGTAAAGGCGATGAATTTTTACAGACAAAAGACGAATTAGATAAACTACGAATGGTACAAAAAGATCAAAAATGCGATTTGATTCAATTAATCACAAAAGATAGATATCTTACAGAGAGACTTCTGTCAATTAATTATGCTGCATTGGGAAACCATTTAAATCACCTTCCTGTAGTATAGTTCCAATAAAATCCCAATAATATTTCCCCAATTTCATATTGGGGAAATTATACAAAAAAACATCCAATAATATCTCAATTCATTATTGGATGTTTTTTTGTGTGCTAAGACGCTCTAATCTCAACGACACTACATAATAACATAAGGGCCTATAGCAGAGTACTACCCTGTAAACAAAGCTCATTCTCATATAGCAACACCGGCATTTTCAAAAAGATTTTACTATCTCTAATCATAAAACAATTAGACGAAAGACACTGTAAAATCATAAGATGATATTAAAGAATATCGTCTAAAAATGAAAGACCGATAATAGATGCCCGGACGTATAAAATATACTTCTAATCTGCTATTTTCCTGATCTAAAGCCATTGGTAAACAGGGATAAAAGATATCAGACATCGCATAACATTTAATACAATGGCCGGGTAAAATCGGATAAAGGCAATTCTATATTGTCAACACACCATTGGAGATTATAATCTAAAATATAATCTCAAAAAAACTTTCATGAAAACGTATAGATCAAAATTTTGAAAATGTAACTTCTATAAAATAAGCTGATGCTCTGTGCTGATGCTCAGGCTCAGGCTATGCTCAGGCTCAGGCTATGCTCAGGCTCAGGCTATGCTCAGGCTCAGGCTATGCTCAGGCTCAAAATAACATACTATACTAAAAGAATATAGATTAAAAGAATATAGATTAAAAGAATATATATAAAGAGAAAAACCGGGGTATCGACCATATAACAATGCCCTAAAATTCTCAAGGTTTTAGGATGCTTAAGGGTTCCATACAATGCGCTGGAATTCTCAAGGATTTTAAAACCAATAATATTTTA
>Ga0222697_1000625_pt1 | contig 14868 bp, 13 predicted proteins | sample AntAcemetage1402_FD_179835 | JGI IMG/M metagenome (GOLD analysis project Ga0222697, IMG submission 179835) | Saline water microbial communities from Ace Lake, Antarctica - #1402 | ecosystem: Environmental > Aquatic > Non-marine Saline and Alkaline > Saline | place: Antarctica: Ace Lake... | reverse complement strand
GCAGGAAGCTTATCGTCTGAATCTTCTAGCCCACCATCTACCACTGCTTCAATTCCAACTTCATCAAAACATTTCTTCCATAAACCAATAGATTCTTCATCTCGAGGAACATCCTTATCACCCTCATAAACTGTAATATACAATTTCTCTGGATCAATTTTTAATTCTTTTATCAAAAACTCCCAGCTCCATGGAATTGAATTCTCTTTAAAATAATCTCCCAAGGACCAGTTTCCAAGCATCTCAAAAAATGTAAGATGAGTTGAATCTCCTACATCATCAATATCTCCTGTTCGAATGCATTTTTGCACATTAACTATTCTTTTTCCTTGTGGATGTTTCTCTCCCATCAAATATGGGATTAAAGGATGCATTCCAGCTGTTGTAAATAATACAGTTGGGTCATTTTCGGGAATTAAAGAAGCAGAATCAATTAATTTGTGATCTTTGCTTTGAAAAAAATCAAAATATTTTTTACGTAATTCTTTCGCTGTTATCATAAAATCATTTTAGTAGTTTACTGCTTCATCATAACAAATTTATGCTTATTTTAGCAATACCTAATCACTTGCAAAAAAAAATTAAAGACCTATACTAAAAATACAATGGATTACTTCCATAAATATAAATCACAGGGGGAAAACTCCAAAAGACGGAAAAACCGCCACAGTTCAATGTAAGGCGGTTTTTTGATATTCCGGCAATTTACACAAACCCTTAAGGAGCGGAAAAATGCTCAAAACAGAAAACTTCTGGGCGCTGTGTGGAGTTGGTCACCATGGATTTCATAGGAAAGTCCTTGACTGCGTAAATGAAACAACTGGAATGGAAATTAGATTCGGACACAGGAGGGATGACGCCGAATGGACAGACCATGAAGCAGCATGGGGCCTAAAGGATGATGCTAGTATCGGTGGAAGAGATGTTTTGATCTTTTCATGCCCCGTAACCGACAAACTGGAACTCCAACTGCGAGACATGGTGCGCGCATGTAAGCAATTTGGTGCTCGCTCAGTCACTGTCATATTAAGTTTTCTGCGCTATCGCAGGCAGGATCATGACGAGATAAGACATGAACTTCCTCGGCTGAAATTCTTTATTCAGGATATGGCGTCTTGGGGGGTTGACTATCTTTTTGTGTGCGACCCGCACTCAATTGAAAACACGCAAAAATTCTGCAATCAAGTGGGGATTGAGCTTTTTGTATGCGACCCAACGCAGGCCTTTGCAGATGCCATAATGCCGACCATACAAGAGGTAGGTGCCGAAAACGTACGAATGTTAGCGCCCGACTTTGGATCAGTTAGGCGCGCTATCATGTTGGGGAAAGCAACAGGAACCAAAGTGCTCGCAACCCCGAAAGATAGGATTACGGGAGATACGGTAAATTTTGACAGGAATTTTGACCCTGCGGAATTCTTGGACAAAATTTATAGATTCTACGGAGACGAGGTTCCTGTTGAGTGTGAGCTTACAGATCTTTCGAAGCTATTCATCTTCACCAGAGAAGATGAAGTAGCGACAGGAGGCACTTCCAAAGACTCAGCTATTATTGTTAGAGAAGCTGGGGCGCTTGGATTGTATTTTGTCGTTACTCATCCTGTTTGCACTCCTGGGTGGATGAGAAAGCTAAAAATCCACTACGAAGAAGGAAGACCCTTTGATAAGATATGGTTTGGAAATACGCGGTTACGTGGCCACGAGCATTTTCCTTACGAAGAGTCAACAGGGGAGATAGATGAAGTTGATATTGCTCCTTGCTTGTGTTCTTATTTGGTGAAGTTTCTAAAGCAGCTTTAGTCCTCGGCCCCTGGCAACAATTCCGCACACGGAAACACTCTATCCCAAAACAAGCCCGCCCTTGGTAAATCCATGTGGCGGGCTCAATTTTTTTTAAATTTCAACGGCTACGCCTGCATAGCCGTTGATTATTCCACCACCAAGACAAGAATCTCCATCATAAAAAACTACAGATTGCCCACTTGCAACTGCCCACTGAGGAGTTTTAAAATCTACTTGATATATTCCTTCTTTTTTATCTGTGATTGTGCACTTGGTTAATTTTTCACGATAACGGATACGGCATTCCAAGACCTCTCCCCCTGCCAAGGGGGAGTTGGAGGGGGTTATACCAAGAATCCAGTTTGCATCACTAATTTCAATAAAAGAAGCGTATAATTGCTCGTTTTTAGGGTTGTTTGTCACAATTAGCTTATTATCCTTAAAATCCTTCTGTAACACGTAAAATGGCCCTATACCGCCAATATTAATGCCTTTGCGCTGTCCTATGGTATACCAAAAAAGGCCCTTATGTTCACCTATTTTAGCCCCTTTTTCATCAACAATATCTCCTGGCTTTTCCTTTATTTTCTGTGATAAAAACTTCTGCAAATCAATATGACCAATAAAGCACACGCCTTGTGAATCCTTTTTATCATAATTCGGCAAACTAAACTTCTTTGCAAGTTCTCGAACTTTGGGCTTGGTCAAATCTCCGACAGGGAACATTGATTTAGATAACTGTTTTTGATTTAAACGATACAAAAAATATGATTGATCCTTATTCTTATCAACCCCCTTTAATAACTCAACCGACTCCCCTTCCCCATCTCGAACCTCGTACCTCGCACCTTGAACCTCTCTCGCTCGCACATAATGCCCAGTTGCGATATAGTCGGCTCCTAATTCTAAAGCCTTGTCTAAAAACACGCCAAACTTAATCTGCGAATTACACATAATATCAGGATTCGGAGTACGGCCTAGTTCGTATTCTTTAAAAAAATAATCCAAAACCATATCCTTATACTCTTTTTCAAAATCCAAAGTTTTAAAAGGAATATCTAATTTAGCGCAAACACGCATTGCGTCTTCCCTGTCCTGCATCCAAGGACAATCAGATGATTTTAATCCGCAAGTATCATCGCCCCAATTTTTCATAAAAAAACCAAGAACATTATATCCTTGTTCTTTTAATAAGGCAGCTGCAACTGATGAATCTACTCCGCCTGACATGGCAACAGCTATTGTTGTATTTTTATTGTTAGGATATACTTTTGGCATAGAACAGATGATTACATCATATCTTGAGCAACTAATCAAGTCAAAATTATGAAACTAAAAAACTTTGAACACGACGATAGGCCTTGGGGGTATTATGAGAGATTTACTTTAAACGAACAAAGCACAGTAAAAATTATTTCTGCAAAACCGAATCAGTCGCTAAGTTTGCAATACCATGATAAGCGCGATGAATTTTGGAAAATATTACAAGGAGAAGGAAGAGTTGTAATAGATGATAAAATAATTGAGGCAAAAACTGGCGATGAATTCTTTATTCCAAAAAAAGCTAAACACCGCATGGAAACACAGGATTCGGAAATTACTTGGATGGAAATTTCTTTTGGTGAATTTGACGAGGAAGATATTGTACGCCTAGAAGACAAATATAATAGAAAATAAATGCCAATCCCGCGACGACGCAGAAAAGGCATTTTTTTCTTGTCTTGAGGCGGCTCAACAGTGCCACACTAGACTATGTAGACAAGAATAAGGGTAATGACTGCCGCAATAGAGCCGGCTGCAGTGTCATCAAGCATGATGCTCAAGGCGCTAGAGATTGACTTGCTTTCTGCGAGTGTCACAGGCCATGGCTTATAGATATCAAGGATTCTGAAGAAAGTGCATGATATGGCTAAGAATATCACAGCTCCTTGAATTGTGAGCTCAGAAAAATAGAGAACCGGGAGCCCTGCCAAAAGCTGACCATGAACCTCATCAATCGTGGTTTGGTTATAGTCGCGGTCGGCCCTTTCGCCGGTATGTCGCTCGCGAATACCCCAAATCTCATACATGTATGCTTCTGCTGATTCAACCACACACATACCAAGCGCAAAAGAAAGCGCTACAGCCCACCACATCCAGCCAGTACTCACCCCTAGCCAAAATGCAACCATCTGACCTAGGCACACAATTGTACTTGCCCATGTGCCTGCCCCTGTTTTCTGCCACGACGTAATGCAGAATGTCGTTGCAAAAAAGAACGCTACCTTCTGCCACATGATGCCCTCTCTTGCTAGGGAAAAAGGTTAGTTTCGATATGTTTAAATTATATCAACAAATAGCCATTGTCAATAAAAAAATATCTCCTGCAACTCATTGAGTCGCAGGAGGATTTAGCTTGTGCGAGCAAATCACTTCTTTTTCTTCTTTGCTCGCGTATCGCAACCAAAGCGAATTCCAACAGGGAAAAGCACGCCATAAGTAGTTCTTGTCTTGGCACCTTTTCTGAGATGCCTGATTGGTTTGGGTGGGCTATTCTTTTTTGACATAAGAACTACCTCTCTCGTGTGAATGAACAAAAAAAGAACCTCGATATCTGCGAAGGTTCTTTTACTACTAAGTTAATGCAAAACTCAGCTTAAACAAACAAGAACCTTCGCGCAAGGCATCATCATGTGCATCATCATTTGGTTCTGAGTTGTTTGAGTTAAACTTTGCATATTGTAGATATATCTTATATTATGTATAAATATTAGTCAAATTATGACCACACAAGAACTAAAAAATCATCTTATCAAAAATAGCCAAAAAGGTTTAGCTCTTGATATTGATGAAACACTTTCTTGGACACTTGGATATTGGATTTATGAACTGCAAAAAAGATTCGGAAATCCAGAAAATCTAACAGTAAGACAAATAGCTGAGAAATATAAAAATACTAGACATATACCATACTGGCAGACAGACGAAGCCAAAGAATGGATGGAAAAACAGCGTAATAATAACGAACTTCAAACAAAACTTCCTTTAATAGAAAACTCAAATAGCATTGTTCAAAAAATAAATAAAATTGTTCCGATTGTAGCTTATATAACAACCAGGCCACAAACAATTATTCTTGGAACAAAAGACTGGCTAAAAAAACATAACTTCCCTGAACTGCCAATTCTAGCCAGACCAAAAGAATTTGAACATAATGACGGCAACAAATGGAAAGCAAAAGCACTCTCAAAATTATATCCAGAAATTATTGGAATTGTTGACGACCAGCCAGAACTTGCCGACGAACTTCCTAAATCATACAAAGGTATAATATACTTATACGACAATATTAAGCACAAACGTACAGATATTAATATTGTGCCATGCAAAACATGGAAAAATGTTTATTCCAAAATCAAGAAAAATAATACATTTTAATCACGCACAATTTTTATATAAAACCCTTTATCGTGCCATGTACGATTATTTTTTATTTTATCTGCTAAATCTGGAAAAATATCAGTAGCGCGACGCAAAACATTTTTATAAATAACAGGTGGATCAATAACACGGAATTTACCAGAAGTATGATAATCATAATTATCCTTATCAAGACATATCTTAAGTGATTTTATATTTTCCACATCATTTAGTCGCTCAAGAATATAATTATTACCTGATATTTTCATTTTATTCCATACCTCATCATCAGTAGTATAAAAGTCACTTTTTTGGATAATACTATGCTCAACAGAATATTTTACTGCTTCAGCTAATCGCTCATATATATAGCACCCATAAGGTGGGTTCCAATACTTATTTGTCATGTCTAAAGAATGTTTTGAAATAAATTTAGCAATATCAGGATCATCTACCACAAGCATGCCCTCAAAAACAACAATATGCGACAAAACTAATTTTGCTTGATCTTGTGTTATTTCGTCCCAACACATAGAATCGCGCAAAAAATAATCCAAACGATCGCAACACAAATCAGGCAAATCCCTATCAAGCAAACCAAATAATTCAATCTCGCTAATTCGTTTGTAATCTAATCCAGCATTATCTAAAAATTGACGAATTTCTCCTTTTCCTACAATATCTATATGCCCACGATCTGCAGTGCCTTGCGTTACTCGATCATCATATACATAATCAATCACATGCGAAAAAACAGTGTGCGAAATATCATGCAACAAACCCGCAATCTGAGCTTCGTAAGACGCATTAAAATATTGCAATAAATAATATACTCCAAGCGAGTGTTCCTGACGAGTTACGTCACATTCTTCAAAACCATATTTATAGCATCCAAATTGATCCAAACTTTTTAGCCGCTCAAATTGAGGCAATTGAATTAAAGAAAGCACCAAAGGATCTGTAATCTCAAATTGGCCATATACCCTATCGTTAATTGTCATTTTTTGTTGCGTAAAAAACATGACAATAATATTATCATGTCTGTCTATTATGCACAAATAAAATTAGAAATCTTTGCGCGGTTTTGATTTTTTTAAAATCTTATGGGCTTCATCAACTGTATCAGCAATAGTAAAAAGATCTAGATCGTCTTTATTAATATTCTTATACTTTCCTAAAACAGTTTTTTCGATAAAGCCAACCAAGGGATCCCAAAAATCTTTTCCATAAAGTACAACAGGAATGCTTTCCATTTTTTTGGTTTGAATTAAAGTAATCAGCTCAAAAAATTCATCCAAAGTCCCAAATCCACCAGGGAAAAACACATATGCTTGGCCAGAAGCCGAAAGCATAACTTTGCGAGTAAAAAAATAGTGGAAACCAATACCCTTGGTAACATACTGGTTTATTCTCTGCTCATAAGGAAGCTGAATATTAAGCCCTAAAGACGGCACCTTGGCTTCATAAGCTCCACGATTTGCTGCCTCCATAACTCCAGGCCCACCTCCAGTAATAACAGAAAAGCCAGATTTACCTAATTTTTTTGCCAATTCATAAGCATCAATATAATATTTATCTTCTTCATCTGTGCGAGCACTGCCAAAAAAAGATATTGTTTTTTCGTATTGACCAATAAATTGAAAACCACTGACAAATTCGGACATAATGCGAAAAATCCTCCAAGTGATGCTTTCACTAGATTCAAGCTCTGTATTTTTATGAGTCGCTCTCTCTTCCTCGCTGCGAGGAATTTTGCAAGCTATTGGGTCTATTTTTTGTTTTTTCATATTTTATTATCCTTTAAATTTTTGAACTCCCTGGGAAAGAGCATCCGAGAGAGAAATTGATGGTCCAGTATCAATACGATCTGGTGATGGAATATTTTTGTTATTCTCTTTCTTTTCTTCTCTTTTTTCATCTTTCTTTTCATCCTTCTTCTCTTCTTTTCTTTTATTCATATCATTCGCATGCATTCGTAGATTCGGATCGCTTTTTTTGCTCTCAATTCTAGGAATCTCGCCTGATCTTACTTTCTTAAGACACGATTTACAATAAATAGGCCTACTTTTATCTGGGTCAAAGGAAAGACGTGTTATATCACTGCAAATATCGCATTTTGACTCAAAAGGCAAATTCTTATCTTCTTTTTCTCCAGCCAAGGCGGATTTTCCAATAGATACTTCCATTCCTGCATCTTTTGGATCATTTTGTTTTTGAGAATTTTTAGGCATTGGGATAGATCTATCGCGCGCACTTTGAGAATGCTCGGTATCAGAATTTTCAGAAGAAGCGCCCTCAATCCAACGAACAATTTTATCTTCAACAACTTCCCTTTCTGTTGCATATCGCTCGCGCGAAATTCTTATTACTGTATCGCGCGTTTCAGAAGTTCCTTCAATAGGAGGCAAGGTTGAAGCCGAAAATGGTTGAGAAGAAACTCCGTCAATCATAAGCTTCATATACACATCGTATTTTGAAAGATTAACTAAATCTTCTTCTAGATATTGTGGTTCAAATTCTTTTATAAGCTCTTCTGCATCAATTGCGCCGATTCTAAATAAAATCATAGTGCCAACATTTCCAAACACAGCAGCACGAACTAATTCATCCAGCTGTTCTATATATTGATGCGCTATAATTAAATTTAAACGGTATTTACGTGCTTCGGATAAAATATTGGCAAACGATTCAGTTGCAAAATTCTGAAATTCATCAACATATAAATAAAAATCTATCCTATCTGTTTCTGGAATATCCACCCTACTCATAGCTGCCATCTGTATCTTAGTAATAATCATTGCTCCTAAAAGCGCGCTATTATCTTCTCCAACACGTCCTTTTGAAAGATTAACAAGTAAAATCTTTTTGTTATCCATGACTTCGCGAAGAGAAAACGAGGACCTTACCTGTCCAACAATATTACGAATAACAGGGCTAGAAAGAAACTGCCCAACTTTATTTTGAATAGGAGCTATTGCCTCTGTTTGAAATTTATCTGGATATTTTGAGTATTCATCAACCCAAAATGAGCGAACAACAGGATCTGAAATTTTTTGCATTACTTTTTTCCTGTATCCTTTGTCAGTCAAAAGACGCATTACACCAAGAAGTGTGGAATCGGGATATTCAAGCAATGCCAAAATAGCATTACGTAAAACATATTCTAATCTAGGCCCCCAAGAATCGGCCCATAATTTTTTAAATATTCCAATTAATCCGGAGGCAACAAGATGTTGATGTTCTCTTGAAACTTTTTCAAAAACATTAAACGCAATAGGAAAATCTAAATCAGAAGGATTAAAATAAACAACATCATTTACTCTTGCTGATGGAATAAAATTAATTACTTTTTCAACTAAATCTCCATGAGGATCAACAACTGCCAAACCATTTCCATTTTGAATATCTTGAATAATCATATTCTCCAAAACCGTGGATTTTCCCATTCCTGTTTTTCCAATCAAATAAACATGACGTCTTCTGTCGTCTGTTTTTATTCCAAACTTACGCTGCTCGTTTCGAAAATTAGTGGCAGCTAAAGCAGTTACTTGTTCTTCAATTTCTGTTTCCATATTACAAAGCAAAACTATTCCATAAATGGTAAATTATTAGGAAGATTTTTTGCTTGGTTTTCTTGAATTGTTATTGGTGGTTGGTCTGGTTTTTGCTGCTTTTCTATTCCAGGGGTAGGCTCGTTTTGTTTGTTCGTTTGAGTGGAGGAATTGGATTTTGGAATTATTTCAGTATGACCATCAACAGGAAGTGAAATCGGAGCACTAGAACGCTTGGATAAGGTTCTAGATACAAGAGGTGCTTTTACAACTTCTGTTGGGAAGTGATAAAGAGTGGCAAGCTCTTCTGTATTAAGAATCATACCGCTTGAGCCATCAGTACGAGCCCTACTCTGAAACGCCCTAATTAAATTATTTTGCCTGCGCGATATGCGCTCGGGAACTCTTAAATAATCTAAACCCCATGTTTTTGTATATTTATGCACTCTTAATGTATTTAAATTTAATGACGCATACTGCTTTATGGCACCTACAATAGGAGATAAGCCCCTAGCTTTTGAAGCTATTTTTTTATCAGCTATATAGATATATCTAAACTTGCACCAAAATCCAAATTTATCAGCCTTCATTTGAATTCCTTCAATTTGCTTGTGCTCTGTTGGGGTAAGATGAAGCATTAAGCTAGGCATATCATCTTTTTTCTGGCTTTCTTCTGTTGCACCATAAAAAGGAAAAACAGCAGTTCCAAAAGCATCTAACCATTTAACAAATTCTCCTATTATATTATCAACCGGGCCAGACGAAGAAACAATTTTTTTACCTGCTATTTTCATTGCTAAAGAATTGGATTGTGGTTGCCACCTAGTATCATATTCTGGAGTTACAACAAGTTGAAACCAAAACTGCTCTCCAGGACCAATTTTATTTAAAGATTCTAATAAAGCCGCCATTGGGTCTTTAAATTCTTGACTTAAAGAATGCTCAAAATCTATATATGTACGAATTGGATATGAGTCATCATTTGCTAAAACAAATTCACACCCATATAATTCATATTTTTTATTTGGAAAACGAAGACCTTTAAATTCATCATTTAGTCCATTAACATAATCTTCAACTTGAGTTATTTCGGCATCAGGATATTGAGCATAAAAAGCGCTTTCAACTAAATCCCTATACTCTTCTTGACAATACACAATAAACTGGACATATCCCTCTATGCTTACAATTTCCATGCTAAAATAGTCAGGAGTTTTTCCTAGCCACCATTCTTGATATAGAGTATTTGAACCAGACAAAGACCCATGTAAATGCGTAAAAATATTTTCAACAGCTTTTGGAGATTGCTCATTATCGCGCGGAACATCTATTGCTAAAAGTATAAACTTCCTTTTTTTGATATGATAAAGAGCCTGGCGCGAATCATGCCAAGATATTTTCCCTGCTCCAATCATCATAACCAAGAAAATCACCCATCCTCCATTTAAAAATATAATGGCCATGGCCGAGATAGGGTCATTAACCAAAATCAATTGATTATATACATCTACAAAAAATTGTAGAATAGAATCTAGCATGAAAATTTTGTTTTTATATAAATTACACTTTTATTATACCACAAAAAACCGTAAACCCACAACTGGGTTTACGGTTTTTTAAAATTGATATTAATAGAGCTTGGAGCGATTTTAAACTCCCGACTGAACCAAAGTATACTTTCCTTGATTATCTCTAGTAAATCTATCGCTATTACTTAGCGCCAAAAATACAGTTCCTTTTTTAACCATTCTCTGCTCAAGAACTTTATCTATAATTTCTTCTCGAGTAAGTGTTGCATCTTCTTTTTTAAGAATATCTTCAATGACATCACTAACTACACCTGGGACATATCCCCACTCCTTAAGAGCGTAAATTCCTCTACCAACAAGTACATATCTGTCATCTAAAATAAGCTCGTTGTGAACTGTTGGTGGATATGCTTTTTTTCTATCAAATCCTGTTTTATTAATATGGTCTGCAATGTCTCTAAAATGCAATGGCTTGCCATGTTTTTTCATTATAAGATAAATTTTATCACCCATTCGTTTTGGAGTAACCGTACTCCAATGAGACAATCCCCATTCGTCAAAAGGATTCTTTTTAACTTTTTGACTTGTATTAAGATGCGCATAAATTGGATCCATTGTTTCTTCATCAAAATTATATTTTAATTTATGCGAATTATAAATATCTGTTTCTTTAAATTTAGAAATAAGATCATTATCAGTTAATGGCTCTCCATCTTTTTCAAGAATTTTAATTAATTCAGAAATTGTTTTTTCAAGTTCTTCCCAAGTTACAAAACCAACTCTCCAAACTGGATGATAATCAGTTTTTTGTTCACGAACTACTCTGTCAGATGTTAATTTATCAAGCAAGAATAAAAGATGCTTGTTTGTGGATTGGCTTTTAGATTCTGCTTGCAATAAATATTCAAGCAAATGATCTTCTGCCATAATTCCACCATGTTTTTCTAAAGCAGCTAAAACAACCACTTCAACTGGTTTAACTGAATCAGAAAAATATTCAAGCCCTTTAATATGCTTAATTGCGGCATTTTCGATTTGACGAACACGCTCACGAGTAACACTATATGTTTTGCCAATTTGCTCTAGTGTTTCATTTCCTTTTCCATGTAATCCAAATCTACGGTGCAAAATATCTTGCTCGCGACTTGGTAATTCTTCAAACAATTTTGCAACAATTTCAATAGGACTAAAAGTAGCAAGATCTTGCTCTTCATTTACCGCTAAAACACGGTCTAAAATTGAATTTTCTGTGATATCTTCCATAAATATTAAGATTATCTCTATTCTTTTTAGCTAATATTAGCTAAAAATAGGTTATCTGTATCAATTTCTACCACTATAATATCACAAAGATACCAAATAGTCAACTACCTAAATTAAACATGTCAAATTAGTTATCCACTTATTTTTTATACAAAAAAACAGGCTATTTTTAGGTCTTCTGTTGTCATTGCGAGCGAATATATTCATGAGCGAAGCAATCCCGTCACCAGCACATAGAGCGATGAGCACGGGATTGCCGCGGTCGTGATTACACTCCCTCGCAATGACAGTAGTCACTCCCCATCACCATCTCCCCTAACAAAAACAAGCGCAACAATTGGCGCAACTATCCAAAAAAACTCTGCTTGCTCGCCAATAAACCATTGCTTTGTTATTGGCGAAATATTTTCATAAAACTCTTTGGGAATAAAAGTCATTATAATGCTTGCCAAAAGCCCAACATGTAAAATACTAAATACTATTATCTGCCACCATGCTCCAGGAGAACTCGATTGAGTAAGCGCGCTTAATGCAGTGCTTCGAGAAAGTATGCCAAACAAAACAACAAAAACTACTAAAAATATAATTATTCTAAATACAAAAATATTATTAGGCCCATATTCTACTGGAGCAATTTGATCTAAAAATGGCATTGCATGCATAACTGCTAATGCCATATAAATGGAGATAAGCACTAGAATTATCCTGTCGCGCCCTAATGTTAATCCATATAAAAAAGCGCCTGCTAATAAAAAGAGGATAATAAAAAGATCCCATGTTGGCTCATTAAAATTAATACCAGCAATAAAGGTATTTACTGTTTCTATTGCTTCTGATGAAGTAATCATTGTATTTTTATTTTGCTATTTATATATTATACCACTTTTAAAAAATCTTGTCTCGATTTATCCACAAAGTCATTTAACTGTGCAGAAAAAAAATGCCTAAAATTAGACATCTATTAATAAATAATAATAACGCAGATCTTACCTGTTTTATTCAGACGGAGTAAATTTATATTCAATTTTTGTAATTCTAGAACTGCCTGGATAATCTTCTGATTCACCACTATCCAAATCCTTTAAAGCTTCTACAAAAAAGTGTAATCGATCCCATGTATTAAATATTTCACTTATATCTCTCTCTTGTTTTTCCCGTCCTTCTGAATCTAAATTTTTTAATTGATCAACAAAGGGTTGTAAACTTTTAAAAAGATCTTCTAATTCTTCTGCTACCTTTTTTGCTATCTTAATTACTAATTCTTCTTTTGTTTCAGCAGATATCGAAGAAAAATCAAAAGTACGAAGCAACTTTACATATTCAACTACCCCACCTACTTGCTCATGAAGTATTGCAAACATTTCATAAGCTTCTTTAGTGTATGAATCTGGTAGAATAGTCGGCATCTCCGATTTTCCAGTGAGGCCTGATAAGGGTTGATTTATATGATGATTAATCGCACCTGCTATCTCATAAATCGCTTGTTCACGTTCTTCTTTGGAAAGTTCTTTTTTCTCTACATCTGGCTCCTTATTCTGTTCTTTTGGATTATCAATATCTGGTTCCTCTTGTTTTGATTGTGTTCTTTTTTCTGGATTCATAAATATATTTTATTTAGTATATTGTATTATTGCATTTTTTTATAATAAAAAATAGTGCTGACAAAAAAAACAACCACTCTCCTGTTTGAGAGCGGTTATTTTTTTTGTTATTTTTTAACGGCTATGCAAGCATAGCCGTTAAAACCAGCTGCCTTTTTCTTCTTTTAATTCCTCAAAAAGACTTTTTTCTTTACGTGATAATTTCTTTGGAATTTTTACATCAATAATTACAATATGATCCCCTTTTGATGCTGATTGTATATGAGGCACTCCTTTGCCTCTTAATTTAAATTTAGTAGAAGGCTGTGTTCCAGCTGGAATTTTAAGCTTTACTGCGCCATGCACTGTTTCAACCTGAATGGTATCCCCTAAAACTGCCTGCGAAACAGCTATAGGCTCTGCTGTAACAATATCAAATTCATTACGCTCATAACGTTTATGATCTTTTACGCGAACATGAATATATAAATCACCATTTGGTCCGCCTTTTGTGCCTGCATTGCCAAGTTGGCTCATGCGAACTGTTTGCCCATTATTTATACCAGCTGGAATTTTAATTTTAACATCATCGTTTACTTGAACACGTCCTTGTCCGTCACAATCCGAACAAGACTTTTCCGCCTTCTTTCCTTCTCCATTACATTCTGGGCAAACTGATGCCTGTTGAAAGGTGCCAAGCATTGTTTGACGTGTTTGAGTAACTTGGCCTTGTCCATTGCATTTTTTACATTGTGATATTTTAGTTCCTGGCTCTGCTCCATTTCCATTACATTTCTCGCATTTTGTAATTCGTCCAAGTCTAATTGTTTTTTCAAGACCAAATACTGCTTCTTCAAACTCAATACTGAGTTCAATTTCCATGCTCTCGCCTTGTTGTGGCCCTGCTTGGCTCTGATGACGGCGTCCACCACCTCCAAATCCAAACATCTCGCCAAAGATATCTCCCAAATCTCCAAAATCAACATTAACCCTTTGCCCTTGCCCTCCTCCGAATCCCTGCCCTTGTCCGCCTTGGGCGGATTGTGCTTGCCTTACAAAATCATCCCATCCCATTCCTGTCCCACCAAATCCTTGACCCGAAAAAGCACTATCACCATATTGGTCATATTGCTTTCGCTTTGCCTCGTCCCCAAGAATTTGATAAGCCTCGTTTATTTCCTTAAACTTTGCCTCGTCTCCATTTTCTTTGTCTGGATGATGAACATGGGCCTTCTTGCGGAAGGCTTTTTTTATCTCGTCTTGGTTTGCGCTTTTTTCTACGCCTAGTGATTTGTAGTAATCTTTACTCATAAAAGCGATCCGAATACCCGAATGCATCCGAATGACTCGAATGTGAATACAAGGATATTTGGGATAATATTATTAACGATTATATTCGCTATTTAAAACTCTTTTTGGCTTTAGGTATGTGCCTCTAAAATTTATTATCATACCAAGTTCTATGTTTGCTGCTTTTAAATATCTTTGCATTTGAATATAATCTTCCTTAGTTATAAACTTTTTTGCTTTGAAATCAATAATAATCTTGTCTTCAACTATAAAATCAACAATGTTTCCTTTTGGCGATTCACTATTAAATGACTTTATTTCTGCTTCTCTTTTATATTTTAATGCTTTTTCTTTAAGTAATTCTTCAAACATGTCTGAATATTGTTTCTCTCTGCAAAATCTCCCTAATTCTCTCTGAATATCAAAACATATTCCAGTAATAATATATGAAAGTTCTGGATGCAGAACTTTTTC
>Ga0222697_1000623_pt1 | contig 14878 bp, 15 predicted proteins | sample AntAcemetage1402_FD_179835 | JGI IMG/M metagenome (GOLD analysis project Ga0222697, IMG submission 179835) | Saline water microbial communities from Ace Lake, Antarctica - #1402 | ecosystem: Environmental > Aquatic > Non-marine Saline and Alkaline > Saline | place: Antarctica: Ace Lake... | reverse complement strand
TTTATTGAGTAATAAGTTTACTGAAGTTTTGGAGTTTTATGAGTTTAATATTGATGGTAATAAAGAATTATTTTATAAGAGGTTGGGTTATGCTCCTGCTAATAAACCTATTAAAAGAAAAGATGTGATAACAAAATTACCAAGTAAAGCAGAGTTAATAATCTATGATTATGATGCTAAAGAAATAAAAACAAAAAATAATTATCAGAAAAATAATATTAAAAAATCTAAAATTGACAAAATAAAAAAACTAATCATTCCTGGGGAGAATTCTCAGACCAAGTAAGAGAAGAAAAATCACAATAATAATTACCTAAACCACCATATCTTCCTATATTCCAACAACAAGATTCTTGAAGATCCCATTTTACACAACTAGGTTGATCAAAATATTCTTTTTCCATAAAACCATCAGGAGGAGTCTCAAGATTATTATTCGTAGGAAGATAACAATATTCTTCACCAGAAATATCAAATCCGCATTTAGATAATTCTCTACAAAAACCGCCGGAATTATATTCTAATCCAGGAACACAGCAAACTCCTGTTTCTGGGTTTGGATCCGGGGGTGTAGGGTCCTGCAAATCATCTATGCCAAAACTGCAATAAACCCAAGTTCCTCCTTCATGATTTGGATCATAATAGTATCCAGGATAATTACAAGTGCCTTGCCAACTAGTACAGTCTGTCTGCTGCTCAGGCTTATAGCATATTGATACCATAGCAACTTCATCAAATGTTATGTCGCAGTTCCAGATATGGCTGTTGTAGAAGTCATAGCCTTCTGTGCCTAATGGTGATGCTTTTGCTATGCAATTCCATCCTACAGGGCATTCTCCTGCTACATATTCTACATAATTGCCTATTCTTGTTTCTAATGCTACATAATTATTTGTTTTATCTGCTAAATTATTAGGATAAATATGAGAACCATATTCTTGAGTTATATCTTTAGCCTCCCCCCCTATAGTATAACCAGTATAAAACAAAGTAAAATCTCTATCTCCACCATTATCCGGACCTAAGATATTCCTGCAACACATTCTCAACTGAAAATTATCATTATCAACTTCTGCAACATGACCCCCACCTAGACTAAAAAAATCATAATTAACCCTAAACATCTCTATTGTTTCTTCACAAGGACAAGCCCGATCATAAACAAAACAACCATCAACATCCCCATAAATAACACGATCAGGAATAATAAGACTATCACAACTCGGAGGAATCGGATCATTACCATGAGTAGCAAACCCTGTTAATAAGTTATTCCCAGAAACACTGCTACTCACAGAAACTCCATTATCAGAGAAATGCAATAAATAAGAAGAAATAACTAAAACTAATACAACAACACTTAACATAATATATGCTTTCTTCATTAATATACCCCTTATATTACTTTTTTTAACTTCTATATTTAAAAATTTGTTTAAAAACAAATTTATTATTTATAATAATCAAGCATTATCTATAATAAGCAAACTATTCATTTGTAATAACCAAACTAGTTGCTAAATAGGTAAATTCATATATTCTTTCCCAAACCAGTATACAAAATAGTAACATTTATATATAAGTTCTAGTTTAATACTATCATAAAGATAAAAAATGGTAATTTTATTCGATCAATTCAATTTGCCTGATGATGTGTTTGAAATAGTATTTGCAACAGATCAACAAGTACAAGTTGGGAAATTGTTAATTCAAGAAATGAAAATAAATGAAGGAGAAATAGGTAAAACTCAAATGTCGATGTTTGCAACATCGTTGCATGAGGGAGTTACCATTAAACAAGAAATTTCAAATTTTAGAGGTATCACTAAACCCAAAACAATATCCTATAATAAAAGACAATTTTATGATAGGATATTGACACCAATGAAAACAATGGGTTTAATCAATTATGACAATTTTAAGAAAACTTACAAGATATCAGAAAAATTTAATAAAAATATGATGCGAATCGGCTTGATGTGGCTTCAAGAATTAAGAAGAAGTCCACTCGGGATAAAGAGGTAAAAATGATGTCAGTATTCCTTCATATAAAATTCGAAAAAGGCTCTTCAGTTTAGTTCTCAACACCCCTAACCCCTATACTTAATGAAGAGCCTTATTCATTTTTCTTGTTTAATATTTAACAGAATAAAAATATTTTTTATCATAGAAAACTAAAAATTATTCTTCATCATCAACTGCGAATAATCGAGAATCTTTAACATTAAAAAAACCAATTCTTGCACCTGCATCCAACCAGGCATGAGCATAATTCAGGGCTCCGAATGCAAGAACAAAATCATTTTTTTCTAAAGCAAAATGTTTTGCATCACTAAAATAAGAAACAGCCATTACCCAAAAATCATTTGCATTTTCATCATCTTTTTTTATGCCTGCATCATCAACTTTTTGCAAAGCTTCTGCAGTAATTTGAAAATAAGAATTAAGCTTCTCAAAAGAAATAGTGCTATTTGCAGGTTTAATATTTTCTAATCTCTCTTTCTCTTGTGCAGAATAATATTCCATATTAATTACTTTCTTTTAGCTCTTAACCTTTTTTTATGATAATGCAGTGGATCATGAATACTTAATTCATCCAGAGCTTCTAGATCATCATGAGCAACATTACTCATACTAATTACAGAAGCAACAAACATTATTATAAAAACTATCATAAAAGCAAAAGCCCAACTTGGCACAATTTCTAACATTAAAGCACTTAATATAAATCCTATTAAACTAACAAGCATGTAAGTGCTACTTAATGGCTCCCTTCTAAACATTTTTTATCACCTTTAATTATTCCAAGTAAAAATTGATATTCTTCCTGGTTGACTATCTGAAAACATAACTGGTTTTTGAATTGAAATAAGGTCTTTACCTTCAACAAGGTTTATATCAATAGAAGGTCTAACTATTTCTTGCAATTCTCCTGAACCTTCACAACAATCTATCATATAATAAGTATCATCTGTTTCATTAAGAATTATATTAGTTCCTTCTTTCTTATAAGCACAAAGCTCTGTAACATTTTTACTAAAGTTAATATCTACATAAAAACTACAATTTTCTCCCTGTTCATCTTCAAATCCTTCACATTGAGGATTACATCTTCCATAAGAATTAGTACAATCCACATGACATACACCACTTGGTAATTCAAAGTCAATAGTTATTGGTCCAGGTTTATAATCATTGTAAAGAGTTTTATCTATAACATGGGCATCATAACCCTCTTTTGAGGCAACAAAAGTTGTTAATATGTCCCCCCTACATCTAGGAACAGTAAATGAGCCATTATAATTCGTATAATTATATTTAAATTCAAAAACATCAGAATAATCTATGCCATCAATAAGGTTAATTAAAGAAATACTTGCACCTTTAAGAGAAGTACTTTTGCCATTTGGAAGTTTTTCACGAACTGTAAAATTAACTGTTTGAATGCACTCATTAGGATAAGTCCCCCCAGAATAAGTTTCTAAATATTCATCATAATATTTCTTACAATAATCATGATCCGGATCATCATCATAAATAAATTTATTATCATTATCAATACATTCAGCTAAAGGATTACATATTGGACAAATAGGACATTTATCAGCATAATCTCCACCATTCATACAATCTAAATCTGCTAATTGCAGGTTAGTACATTCACCCATATAACAATATTGGGTTTCTTCACAGAATTCAATACACCTGCAAGGAGGATTAAATGCAAAAACTAACCCTGCTAACAAAATTGAAAACAAAATCATTGAAATTAATAATTTTTTATTCATAACAACCACCACCTATTTTGACAATCCTAATTGTTTTAACATATAATTAAAAAGAGTATTTTTTCTTCTTTTTAAATTATTAACATAAGAGCTACCTAAAAACTTTTCTGCAACAGAATAAAACATATCTGTATTGTTTGTGTTATAAACTTGCAGGTAAATCTTGCCATTTTTTGTTGAGGAAACAAATCTTTTATCATGTTTTATAACCCCAATTATTGGGACTCCTAAAAAATCTTCAATCTTTTTCTTATTAAGATTTTTTCTAGCTTTATTAACAATAACTCCAATAACAGGAACTTTTAATCTTTCGCATGTTCCTATTGTTTTTAGAGCATCAGCTAATGCTCCTTTGTCATTGTTAGTGACAATGATAACTTCATCAACCACCTTAATAATATTCAATGTTTCTTTACCCAGAGTTGCAGCAGTATCAACCAATACTAAGTTTGCATGTTCATCTAAATCAAAAAGAACTTTATTTATCTTATTAAAATTAATATCTTTAATTGCATCAACTGCTAAATCACTTGTTATTAATCTTAACCCCGAATTATGTTGATGAATAGCTTCATGAACTTTTGCTTTACCTTTAAGAACATCATTTAATGTTTTGGATGTTTTTAATATATCCAGATATAAACCAAGATTAGGAGTTGAGATATTCCCATCTAATAAAACTATGTTTGCTCCTAAATTATAAAGGGCAAGACCAAGATTAAGAGTTGTAGTTGTTTTTCCAACACCCCCTTTTCCTGAAACTATTGCAATTTTATGTAAATCTGACATAAATACCTCTAAATATTACTCTTTAGTTTTATTAAAAGTTTCAACAAGCTTATAAAAACTCATTAATACAGCATAATAGTATGTCACTAAATCAATGTCCACTTTTACTTCTTGTTCTTGAACAATCGTGGTGAGTGCGACAGGTCTTCTGTATTCATGATGTTTTTCAATATTTTTAGATTTAACTATTTTTCTTATCAAAACATAAATCCCCATATTTTCTTTAACCTGGGGATCATCATTTTTTTCTTCAATTTTCTTAACTTTTTCAAGAACAGGAATTTTACTTAAATCATTATTATCAACACCTTGAATCATTAAAAAGGCATTAATTAATGCATCATAAGCTTCAATCATCCTAAGAAGGACATTAATCAAAACATCAACAGTTCTTGTATACTTTAAAGTAACATAAACAAGATGTTCAACTCTCTTTAATTGCTCTTTACCAACTTTTAAGAAATCATCTTCTTCAGGATTTTCTACATCTTCATAATAATCTCTTTCCATAGTTATTTCATATAATTTATATGATTATACATTTAAAAAGTTATTCTTATTTTTGAGATAAATATCATTAAGCAAATAATTAGATTAATAAATAAAAGATTTTGCTAAATAATAATGGAATGTAAGAAACAAGAAAACAAAGAATCCTGCAACTGCACATAATAAAAATTAAGTTTTTTAAGAATTACTTAATTTTTATTATGCCAAAAAAGAAACTTTTTTGTGCATACTCCTGCTCTCGTAAAGGAATGTGCTGTGAATGCATAAGATATCATAAATCAAGAAATGAGTTACCTGCATGCTTTTTTCCAAATGATGCAGAAGCCACTTATGATAGAAGCATTAAGAAGTTTATTGAAGTTTGGAAAGATAAAATATGATTAACTAACACTACCTTCTAATTCTTTATCAACAATTAATGCATCAGAATCAGTTACAAGTTTCTTGTTATTATTCAGAACTGCATTCTTCCTTGCTTCTAATTTTATTGAGAAAAACTCATCAATGCTGATTTGTTCTTTAGGTTCTGTTTTTGTTTTTTCTTGTTCTTCAAGATAAACTCTATCACCAGGTTTAGAGTTGGGTGCAAGAATTAATCCTATTTCTTTTTTTTCAGATTCAACTGCAAGCAACATGCCTTTACTTTCAACACCACAAAGCTTTGCAGGTTTAAGGTTTGCAACTACAATAATATTTTTATTAATTAATTCTTCTGTAGAATAATGCCCAACAAGGCCAGAAACAATAGTTCTTTTTTCATAACCCAGGTCTATTGTTTCAATATAAAGTTTGTCTGCTTTAGGATGTTTCTCAACATCGATGATCTTTGCAACTCTTAAATCAATATCATTAAAAGATATTGTTCTTAGTTGACCATTATCTTTTTTATTATCCTTATTATCTTTATCTTTACCTTTTTCATTTTCTTTTTTCTGTTTACCAGAAAATATTTCATGAAACTTTTGAATTTCTTTATCTTCTAATTTCTTGAACAAAACTTTTGGTTGAGAAATTTTATGGCCAATCTTAATCTCATTATCTAACTCAGCATAAGTTTGTTGTTCAAGAGCCAATTGCCTGAAAATTTCTGCACTTGTTTCAGGCAAATAAGGTTGAATTAGTATTGCAAGTTTTCTAACTAATTCAATGCAAGCATAAAGAGTATTATTAAGATGCTCTTTTTCTTTAATATCATCACTTTTATGTTTCCAAGGTTCTCTTTTCTGAAAAAATTCATTACCTAATTTAGATACAAGCATTATTTCATTTATTGCTTTTCTTAACTCAACTTTTTCAAGTAATGGAATAATAAATTTAATTTTTTTATTGACTTTTTCTTGAAACTCAAGAACTTCATTATCATTATTTACTTCAGGAACAATACCATCAAAATTTCTAAACAAGAAAGTTAAAGTTCTATTAACAAAATTACCAAGATTTGCAAGTAATTCATTATTTGTTTTTTCCTGAAAATTCTTCCAAGTGAAAATAGTATCAGATGTTTCAGGTCTATTGCTCAATAAATAATATCTCCAAACATCTGCAGGAATTCCTGAAGACATTGCATCATCACCAAAGACACCGGTTCCCCTACTTTTAGAGAACTTTGCACCTTCATAATTCAAGTATTCAGTACTAGATATTTGATGCAATAAAGTATAATTATCCTCTGCACCCATCAAAAAACTTGGAAAGAGTATTGTATGAAAAGGAATATTATCTTTGCCCATGAATTGGTATAATAAAACATTGTCTGGAGTATGCCACCAATCTTTAAACTTATCACTAAGCAAATCTTTAGTGATACCAATATAACCAATTGGTGCATCAAACCAAGAATAAAATACTTTATGTTCATAACCTTTTCTTGGAACAGAAATTCCCCACTTAAGATCTCTGGTTATACACCTAAGTTTAAGTCCATCTCTTAACCAACCATTAGTCATTGTTAATGCATTTTGAGACCAGTTTCTGGATGTAGAATCAATCCAGGATTTAAGTTTGGGTGCTAATTTAGGAAGATCAATAAACAAGTGATTCTCTTTTTTTATAATAGGAGTTGAACCACAGATTTTACATCTTGGATTTATTAATTCAGTTGCATTCAACAAGTTATAACATTTATCGCACTGATCTCCTCTTGCATCTTCATAACCACATTTAGGGCAAGTGCCTTCTACAAATCTATCTGCTAAAAATCTTTGACATTTTTCACAATATAATTGTTCTAATTCTTGTTCAACAATATAACCATTTTTATCAAGTTTTAAAAAAATATCTTGGGTAACCTCTTTATTATTTTCAGATGAAGTTCTACCAAAAACATCAAAAGAGCATTCAAACCAATTATAAATATCAGAATGAATTTTATAAAACTTTTCAGTAACTTGTGCAGGAGTTATTCCTAATTCAACTGCTTTTGTTTCAGTTGTTGTGCCATGTTCATCAGTGCCACAAACATACAAAACATTCTCTTTTCCATAAAAACTTCTGCAAAACCTTGCAAACACATCTGCACTCAACACGCAACCAATAATGTTGCCCAAGTGAGGAACATTATTTGCATAAGGTAATGCACTTGTTATTAATATTTTTTTATTATTTGTATTGTTGAAATTAATCACCCATGTTTATTTAATATTTAATATTTAACAAAATGTTTAATATTAACAGAAAAATTAAAAGAATTTATAAAATTTGCTTCTTTTATGATATTTAGAGGAAGTTAGGAATATATTACTTCTTTGCAATGCCCCATAATAATTTAAAATCATTTTTATGAGATAATGCAATTTCTTTGTTCTTTACAAGAATTCCTAAAGGTTTTTCTGACCATAGGAAGATTGCAGTGTAATCTCCATAAACATTTGTTGTGCTTGAAGAACAATATTCATCAGGCAAAAATTTTACTTGAGTATATTTCATTTTTTTTAATTCTGCACCACGAGTATTTTGTAAATTATCACTTAAGATTAATTTTATTGGAATTTTAAGTTTTATTCTTTGCTTATGAAATCTTATTAAATAATAAGTTAATATTTCTGAAATTTCTTTGGCAACACCAAGGAGTATTATTTCCTTTTTTTGTGCTAACATATGATCTAGTAGAGATTTTATTCCTTTTTTTCCTTCATATACAGTTACTTGCTGTTCATCTTTTTCTTTATATAATTTTTTAAGCTTTGGTATAATAGAGCTAATTAATTTTGTATCTTCATTTAGATCATTTTCTAATTTTTCTTTTTTATCATTAAGCAAAGTTATTAAATTATCTGGAGGTTGAGCATGAAATGTTTTCCTATTTGCTTTAACTACAAAACCAACTAGTCCTTTTTCTATTAATCTTTTAATTGCATCATAGCAGTTTGTTCTATTTATTTCTGCAATCTTAGCTATTTTTCCTGCTAATAAAGGACCATTTTTTAGTAAAGTTAAGTAAACTTTAATTTCAACAGGGCTTAAGCCAATTTTTTCTAAAATTTTATTCATATTATAGTATAATTAATTAGGATTTATAAATATTGTTGTTATTATATTGCAACAACAAAAGATTAAATAGAGTAATGCAATTCTGAAATTATGATAAAAAAAAATAAAAAAATAAAAACTATTATCTTAATAGTATTACTTATAGCATTATTTTTCATAATTGGATTAAATATTATATCAATATCTGACTTTAAAAATTCCCAAAATGAAAAGCAAATAAAAATTGGTGCAATTCTGCCTTTAACTGGTTTTGCTGCAGCAAGAGGTGTAGAAACACAACAAGGAATAGAAATTGCAATTGAAGAGTTTAATAACAAGGGTAATCTTCAGGCAGAAATTATCTATGGTGACAGTTCAGCTGATGCAGGTAAAGCTGTAATAGAAGCTAATAAATTAATAAACATAGATAAAGTAAAAGCAATAATAGGCCCACTTGCCTCTTCACCAGCAATTGCGGTATCAGAAATTGCTCAGAATAATAAAATAATAATGATAACACCCATAGCAAATCATCCTGCAATAACAAAAAATAAATATTATGTATTCAGGACAATCATGACAAGTGACCAAGAAGGAAAAGCAATACTTAAATTAATAAGAGGACAAAATAAAAAAGAAGTTGCAATTATTAGTTTAAACAATGATTACGGTGAAGCAATATTAAAAGTACTAGAGAAATCTAAAACAATTAAAATTATTAGTGAAGAAAAATATAATTTAGGGGAGAAGGATTTTAAATCAATATTAACAAAAGTAAAATCTTTAAATCCGGAAATAATAATCTTAATTGGATATTCTGAGGTAGGAACTATTCTTAAACAAGCAAAAGGATTGGGGATAGGTTGCCTTTTTATTAGTGGGGCTCCTTTTGAAGGAGAAGATACTCTAAAAAATGCAGAAGGGAGTGCAGAAGAAGTTTTATATGTTTTCCATAAAACAACACAATCTAAAGAATCATATTTTTACACAAATTACCTTAAAAAATATGAAAAACAACCAAGCATATACTCAATTTTTGCATATGACAGCACTAAATTACTTTTAGAAACAATTAAAAAAAATAAAAATAATACACAAATAAAAGATTATCTTCTAAAAAATATTTTTATGGGAGAAGGTAGACAAATAAAATTTAATAACAATGGCGATCTAGAAAATCCAGAAACAGTAGTAAAGATTGTGAAACAAGGTAAGTTTATTCTATATAATCAATAACTTATTAGAAAAAGTTATAAAAAGACAAAAAATTGTAATAATGTCAATGATGATGTATTCAACTTTGTTGAATGCTCAGAATGATAATAATAAAGATTCACGAAGTGAATATTTATAATGTCAATGATGATGTTATTCCCGGCTGACTTAAGAATGATGAGAAGGAGTAACTGCTGAGACAATTTATTTAATAGGACTGAGCAAACTTGTTTGCGAATGTCGTATGGTTTTGCTCAAAGTTTTAGCGAACAGAGTGAGCATCCAAAACTTTGGGAGTTACTGCTAAGACAATTTATATTAAAAAAAATAAAATTATAACAACGGTGTCTTTCCACCATAGAGTGCATGGAACTGTCCTTGCTTAAATTCTAAAGAATAAATATCCATGTTTGCATTTGTAGCCCTCATTTTAACAACTCTTATTTCTCTAACAACTGCTCTTCTAAATTCTGTAAGCTTAAGCATAATAATACCATCTGAAAGATAATCTTCTACTTCATATTGGGAATATTTGCTTCCATCAAGAGGCATTTCTGAGATTAAATAACTTGTCATTTTACTATCTCTTAAAAATTCAAAGATAAAGAATAATTCAATTCTTGGATTCTCAAATCTGCTTAGCACATAGAGTGCAGATAAACTATCTAAGACAAATAAATTACAAGACATTGCTTGTTTAGTTCTTAGAATAATATTTTTTATGACATTAATCCAACTTCTATTTCCGGCAACTTTTATATCTTTTATTTCCTTTCTTATACAACCCATATCAATAATTACAATATTGCCTTTTCCAGTATTTGCATTTTCCTTGAGATTAGGCATTAATTTTTGTAATTCGTCTATATGAATAACATTAATTTGAGAAAGATCATAACCCATTGTTTGAACATGTTCGACAAGGGAGCTATAACTTTGTTCTAAAGATAAATAAATACTGGATTTACCTTTCAATGCTTCATTATATAGAATATTAAAACTAACTGATGATTTCATTGTTCCTGCAGAACCACAAATTAAACTTATATGATTTACAGGAATGCCTCCTTGCATATTTTCATCTAATCCATGAATATGTGTTGGTATTCTATTATTATTTTCTTGTAACATTTTTACCTCTTTTTAATCCTTGACATGTTTTAATGATGTTATCTGACCTTTTTTTGTGTTTAATACAAGGTCCGGGCCTAATACAGTGCAACCGACAATAACTCCTTCAACATTAAATTGCCAGATTTTTTTACCAACAAGTTTACCAGGGCTTTGGGTCATAACATCTGAATAACTGCCTGCTTGATTAACTGTTCCGGAAATACCGGGGGTATAATCAGTTAAGTAACTTCCTTGACTGTCAAGAACATAAATATTATGATCATAAGATCCAATAATTATTTCATCTTTACCATCATTATCAATATCAAATACAATTGGTGAAGAAACAACCCAAAAATCTGTTTCAAAACTCCAAATCTTTTTACCTTCATAATTCAAACAATAAACAAAATTATCACAACTGCCAAATAAAATTTCGGGTTCAGGGGTTTTTTTATCAATATCCCGAATAGTTGCTTTGCTATAAATTGCACCTTCTGTTGCAAATTTCCAAACAAGATTTCCTGATAAATCAAGGCAGTATAAATATGAATCTGTTGAACCAATAATAAGTAAAGTTTTATCACCAATATTTAAAGGAGTTGCTTGTGCTATGACTTTTGCTTTAGTGTTAAATTTCCATAAAGATTCTCCTTTTTCGTTTAAGCATAATATTATTCCAGAATTAGAACCAATAATTATTTTATTATCAATAACGATTGGAGAAGCTTCAATTTCAGAATCAACATTAACTTTCCAAATTTGCTTTCCTTCTTTTGAAATACAATATAAATGATGATCAAGTGAACCAAAAATTATTTTTTTATCTTTTCCACCAAAGTCACTGCAAATAACAGCTCCCCTGATAGCACCTTCAGTTTTAAATTTCCATATAAGTTTTCCTTGAGCATCAAGTAAATAAACATAACCTAATTCTGTTCCAAAAAGAATATTGGTTTTGCCATCTCCTAAAACATCATCAGTGTGGGGAGTAGTTCCAATTGCATTCATGGTTGAATTATCAAGAAACATTAATTCAAGATCATCAATCTCTTCATTAATAGAATATGACCATTTAAGATTACCTTGATGGTCAAGAGCAATTAATTTACCATCAGATGTGCCGGTGATTATTTCAAATTGCCCATCACCATCTATATCATAAACAACTGGGCCAGAATTAAGAGGGCTTCCTGTATTATACCTCCATTTCTCACCTATTTTTCCCGCTTTATTGTTTAAGATTTTCTTAAACGCATAAATAAGATTACGCATACAAAGATTTAAGTGCCATTGTTTTTTAAATATTATGGTTTAAACAGTATAAATAACAAATAATATTTTCTATTCTAAAGTGGTAAGTGCAATAAGAATGAACAATAAAATAATCAAACTAACAAAAATTGATTCACCATAGCTCACCCTTATCCTCACCCTAAAGTGTGAGGTATTTCGGATTCACATTATAGAATCAATTTTTGAACTTGCAAGAAACTCATCTTTAACTTAAAAGTTAAAGTATGCAAAAATTCAAAATTTTTGAAATCAAAGATATGCGCAAACATCTTGCAAATAATATAATGAGAAATGGCAATATAATGAGAAACTTTTAAAATCTGTTATTTTAATATAGATAGATATTGGTAAATAAGCATATTAAAAATATAAAATAAAATAATAAAATGGCTGCATTAAATAATAACTTTGACTCAACATTTAAACTTAATATTAATTATAATACTCTTGTTTCTGAAACAAAAGACCTTTTGAAAAATATGTCCGCACATAGTGCAAAAGTTCAATTAATCAAAAGGGGCTATGAAGAGGATAAAGTTGAATCAGCAATTCATCAAACTCTAAAAACCTCAAAATTTACAAGAGTGAAAAATTCAAGTATTGTATTATTCAAGGACTTCTTTGACAAGGTAGGTTATGGGTTCTCTTCACCATTGCTCTTATATGTGTTGTTATACACAATAAATGCTCCTTTAATCTTATTTGGAATAATTGCTGCACTCAAAAGTTTTTTAACATTATTTACTTCATCATTAATAAAAAAATACAAACAAAAATATTCTATTAAGAGAAAAAATATTGCAACATTTGGCACAATATTTGGTTTAATATTTTTATTGATTGCAGCAGCAAAAAGTTTAAACTCAACAATGCTTTTTGCTTTTGGAATTTTATTAAGTTCTGTCTTTGTTGTAATCCATGGAGATTTATATTCAGATTATGTTATAAAAAAATTAAGTTCTGCAAGATCAACAATAACTGCAAAAGCAATATCTTACTTTGGTTTAATAATAACTGCAATAGCATTTGTGATTGCAGGAGCTATGCTTGATTATTCTGCAATCACAATTAATCTTGGAATAACTGTTTTTACTATTCCAGGATATTTATTACAATTGGAAATTGTAGCTTTGGCTTTTATTCTTTCAAGCTATGCTTTTTCATTTGTTAAACCAGATTTAGAAATGGCAAAAGATAATTTTCTTAAGAAAAAAGAAACTGGTTTCCTTACAACCTATTTTCAAGAGTTAAAAAAAGATTTATCTAATTTTTGGAAAAATAAAGATATAAGGACAATATTTTATGGTGCATTATTCTCTGGAAGTTTTCAAACAATAATTGCAACTTTCTCAGGAATCTACTTGTTTGAATCTGTAAGAAATACTGTTAATAATCCTTTTTTTCACATTTCCCTAATATTTGGAATTGGAATAATAGCAGCAGCAATTGGTCCGGGAATAGCAAGATCATTTGCTAAAATATTTGGCCAAACACCAATGCTAATATTTGGAGTTTTTTTAATAGCAATATTTCCATTAAGTATATTTTTTAATGTTTCATACTATGCCTTAATAATTGCTCATGGAATTTCTGTAATCGGTGCTTCAATTTTGTCAATAGTTCAATCATTTATACTCCATAATACTTTAAATGAAGAAGAGAAAAAAACTTATTTCTCTGCTATAACACCTATGATTGCAGTAATCATGCCAATTTTGATAATGCTCATGACTGCAATAATCTTTATATTTAGTTTTAAACAATTATTCTTAGTTATAACTGTGTTAATTCTTGTTCTTGTTGTTCCATTTTATTTTAGATTAGTTATCAAAGCCCATAAAAAACATGCAAAGGGAATGTTTGGTAATAGTTTATTTGATAATTAATTGTTTAAACCCTAATTTCTGATTTAAAATAAGTTATTTATAAGCAAAATAGAAAAATATTAAAAGAAAACATAAAATAATAGGATATTATGGATTATGAAGAATATGAAGATGAAGAATTTGTAGAAGTTCCTAAAGAGGAAAAAATAGATGACAAAGTAGAGAATGATGAAATAGAAGCTAATGAAGCTGCATTCATCCGTGGTTATGAAGAAGACGAAGATAAATCTTTTGAAGAAGGCGAAGAAGACGAAGAGCAATCAAAAGATAAAGCAGAAAAATAACAAAATGACTACTTCTGTTACTAATTTAGCTGTGGCTATCTAGTTTGACTTGTATACAATAATTTTTTAAAAACCTTTATTAATATTAAGATATTATTGAAATTGTGATGAAAGAAGTAGAAATATTAGTTCAAGTTTATGAAGATAAAAAAACTGTTCTTAACTCATTAAAAAAATTTGAATTTAAAGGCGAAAAAGAAACATTAGATATTTACTACTATGACCCTTTAAGAGATAATTTTCAAATTAAAAATAACAAATATCCAACAGAGTGGTTTAGAATCCGTCAAAAAGGTGAAAAAGCATTTGTTACATATAAAAAAGATAACTTTAACAAAGATATTTGGTCATATTCAGATGAAACTGAAACAGAAATAGGTAATTTTGAGATAGGTAAAAAAATAATTAATAAATTAGGATTCAAAGAATTAATAACCATAAATGACATACTCCCCAACCTAAAGGTTGGGGTATCTTGTTAGATGCTTCAAACTTGAGCATGATGTTGTTCTTGGGTTTGAATATATTT